>Ga0335076_10001312_pt1 | contig 24031 bp, 18 predicted proteins | sample Lox_Sample_25_FD_206717 | JGI IMG/M metagenome (GOLD analysis project Ga0335076, IMG submission 206717) | Soil microbial communities from Loxahatchee National Wildlife Refuge, Florida, United States - Lox_Sample_2.5 | ecosystem: Environmental > Terrestrial > Soil > Wetlands | place: USA... | reverse complement strand
AGTAGCTCACAGCGATTATTGAGGGCGCAGGGAGCGCGGCTCTCCGCTGTAAGCGCCGGCGGCGAAGCCACCGGCGCCCGGCGAAGAACCGAGCGGCCGCCTTCGGCGGCCGGCCGCCGCGCTCTCTCAGCTTTCGAAGCCGAGCTGGCGCTCGAGCATGCCCTTCGGCATCGCGCCGACGGCGGAGGCCTTGGGCGCACCGCCCTCGAAGAGCATCATGTTCGGGATCGACTGGATCCCGTAGCGCATCGCGAGATCCTGGTTCTCGTCGATGTTCACCTTGACGAGCTTGACGTTCTGCTCGTCGGCGATGCGCTCGAGCAGGGGCGCGACCGCGTGACACGGACCGCACCACTCCGCCCAGAAGTCGACGATCACGGGCTCTTCCGCCTGCAGGACTTCGCTCTCGAAGGTTGCGTCGGTGACGTTCGTTGCCATCGTTTCCTTTCGGTGTCGCGGGAACGTGCGACCTGTACCCACGCTCCCAATAGTTTCAACGCCTCGGCCTAGACTTGCCTTCCCGATGCGGGAGCCAATCTTCCAACCTCTACCGGACAAACCCGACCATCCCGGGCTCGAGCAGGAGATGCTCGCACGCTGGGACGCGGAGGGAACGTTCGCGAAGCTGCGCGAGCAGAACCGCGGCGGCCCGAGGTTCTCCTTCATCGACGGCCCCGTCACGGCGAACCGGTTCTCGCTCGGCGTCCACACGGCGTGGGGCCGCACGCTGAAGGACGTGTTCCAGCGGTACAAGGCACTGCGCGGTTACGAGCAGCGCTACCAGAACGGCTTCGACAGCCAGGGTCTCTGGATCGAGGTCGGCGTCGAGCGTGAGCTCGGCCTCAACTCGAAGCGCGAGATCGAGGAGTTCGGCCTCGAGGAGTTCGCGCGTCGTTGCCGCGACGTGGTCGTGCGCTCCTCCGAGGCGCTGACCCGCGGCTCGATCCGGCTCGGACAGTGGATGGACTGGGGCAAGGACTACTTCACCTTCAGCGACACGAACATCGAGTACGTCTGGCGGATGCTGAAGGTCGTCCACGAGCGGGACTGGCTCTACATGGGGCACCGCTCGACCGAGTGGTGCCCGCGCTGCGGCACGTCCATCTCCCAGCACGAGCTGATCGGCTCGTACGTCGACCGCGCCGATCCGTCCCTGTACGTCCGTCTGCCGCTGCTCGACCGGCCCGGTGAGCACCTCGTGGTCTGGACGACGACGCCGTGGACGCTGCCGGCGAACGTCGCCGCCGCCGTCAATCCCGACGCGGAGTACGGCCGCCGGAAGAACGGTGAGTGGGTTGCGTCCGCGCGCTATCCGAACGAGGAGCTCCAAGACCGCCGGCGTGGGGCGGACCTCGTCGGCTGGACGTACCGCGGCCCGTTCGACGACCTGATCGCCGTCGACCATCGCGTCATCCCGTGGGACGACGTGTCGATGAACGAGGGCACCGGCATCGTCCACATCGCGCCCGGCTGCGGAACCGAGGACTTCGAGCTCGCACAGGTGCACGGTCTCGAGGTCGTCCAGCCGGTCGACGAGTCCGGTCGCTTCTACGACAGCTTCGGCTGGCTGCACGGCCTCTCGACGACCGAAGCCGCCGAGCAGATCATCGGCAACCTCGAGGAGAAAGGCGCCCTCGTCGAGGCCGGCCTCCACGAGCACCGCTATCCCGAGTGCTGGCGCTGCCACACGCCGCTGATCTTCCGCATCGCCGACGACTGGTTCATCTCCGTCCGCGTGCTCCGGCAGCAGATGCTCGACGCGAACGCGACGGTCGAGTGGACGCCCGAGTACATGGGCAAGCGGATGGACGACTGGCTGCGCAACATGGGCGACTGGAACATCTCCCGCCGCCGCTACTACGGGCTGCCGCTGCCGTTCTACCCGTGCGCGTGCGGGCACCTGAACGTGATCGGCTCGCGCCGGGAGCTCGAGGAGCGCGCCGTGTCGGGGCTCGACCAGCTGGAGGAGCTGCGGCGCCCGTGGATCGACCGCGTGCCGGTGCGCTGTGCCGAGTGCGGCGATCCCGCGGAGCGGATCAAGGAAGTAGGCGACGTCTGGCTCGACGCAGGCATCGTCCCGTTCTCGACCCTCGGCTGGCAGAACGACGAGCGGGTGCCGGAGGGATACGGAACCGGCGCGGCCAGGGGGCTGACGACGGCCGACCTCCCGGACCGCGCCTACTGGGAGAACTGGTTCCCGGCCGACTGGGTCTCGGAGATGCGCGAGCAGATCCGGCTCTGGTTCTACTCGCAGCTCTTCATGTCGGTCGTCCTCACAGGACAGGCGCCATTTCGCCGTGTCCTCGGCTACGAGAAGATGCTCGACGAGACCGGTCGCGAGATGCACGCGTCGTGGGGCAACACGATTCCCGCCGAGGATGCGTTCGAGCGGATGGGCGCCGACGTGATGCGCTGGCAGTTCGCGGCGCAGCCGCCCGACCGGAACCTCCTGTTCGGCTTCGGGCCGGCCGACGAGGTCAAGCGCAAGCTCCTGACCTTCTGGCACTCGGTCAAGTTCTTCGTCGACTACGCGAACGTCGCCGGCTTCCGGCCGGCGTGGGACGGTCTCGAGCCGGAGGCCGCCGAGCCGCTCGACCGCTGGCTCGTCGAACGGACGCGCGCGTTCGTCGCCGACGCGGCCGCGGGCTACGAGCGCTGGCTCGCGCCGGACGTGATGCGCGACTTCGAGGCGTATCTCGACGACCTCTCGAACTGGTACATCCGTCGCTCGCGGCGGCGGTTCTGGGACGGGCACGACGCGGCCGCGTTCGCGACGCTCTGGTACGCGCTCGTCCAGTCGCTCCGCGTGCTCGCGCCGATCCTCCCGTTCCTGACCGACCACCTGTGGCGGGTGCTCATCCTCGACGGACCGGAGTCGGTGCATCTGGCGGGCTGGCCCGAGGTCGCCGAGCCGGACCGCGGGCTCCTGGGCGAGATCGCAGCGGTGCGGCGTGTCGTCGAGCTCGGCCGGCAGGCACGCTCGACCTCGGGGATCAAGCTCCGGCAGCCCCTGAAGCAGATGAGCGTATTCGGAGCTCCGCTCGCCAAGGGCCATGAGCTGGAGATCAAGGAAGAACTGAGAGTCAAGAACATTCGGTTCGAACAGGGCTCCGTGGCGGAGGTTCGTCTCAAGCCGAACCTGCCGGTCATCGGGCCTCGGCTCGGGCCCAAGATTCCCGCCATCCGCACTGCACTCGAGAGAGGCCAGTTCGAGCGCGAGGATGGATATGTGGTTGTCGAAGGCGAACGTCTCAGCCCAGACGAATTGATTCGGGAGCGCATTCCGATCAGTGAGGGTTGGGTCGTGGCGGCGGATGGCGACGTGAGCGTCGAACTCGATCCGAGGCTCGACGACGAGCTCGTGCTCGAGGGCGAGGCCTACGAGCTGATCCACCGCGTCAACTCGCTGCGCAAGGAGCAGGGGCTGGAGCTGACCGACCGGATCGTGCTCGTCGTCCCGGAGGCCTTGCGCGGGCTGATCGATGTCCACGGAGATTGGATCGAGGGCGAAGTCCTCGCCGTCGAAGTGAAGTACGGCGAAGAGCTGAAGCTCGAACGGAGCTAGGCGGCGGCGCGCTCGGCGCGGCGCAGCTCGACGGGCAGCTTGAAGCTCACGTCCTCGTGGACGGGCTTCTGCTCGCACACCTCGGCGCCGCGCGCCGTGAACCAGTCGCAGACCTCGGCCACGAGCCGCTCGGGCGCGGACGCGCCCGAGGTGAGGCCGACGGTCTCGCATCCGTCGAGCCAGCGCTCGTCGATTCCGCGCACGTCGTCGACGAGGTGGGCCGGGGTTCCGTCGGCGCGGGCGACGTCGACGAGCCGCAGGGAGTTCGACGAGTTCGGCGAACCCACGACGAGCAGCAGATCGACCGTTTCGATCAGCTCCTTCACCGCCCATTGCCGGTTGGAGGTCGCGTAGCAGATGTCCTCGCGCGCCGGGCCCTCGATCCGGGGGAAGCGCCGGCGGAGCACCGCGACGATCTCGCCCGTCTCGTCGACCGAGAGCGTCGTCTGGGTGACGTAGGCCAGCGGCCGGTCCGGTGGGAGGGAGACGCGTTCCGCCTCCTCCGCCGACTGGACGAGGACGATCGCCTCCGGCGCCTCGCCCAGCGTTCCGTCGACCTCCTCGTGGCCCCCGTGTCCGATGAGGACGACGGCGTAGCCGCCCGCTGCGTAGCGCCGAGCCTGCGCGTGCACCTTGGTCACGAGCGGGCAGGTGGCGTCGATCGTCGTCAGGCGCAGCTCCTGGGCCTCCCGGCGCACGGCCGGAGCGATGCCGTGCGCGGAGAAGACGACCGTCGCTCCCTCCGGCACATCTGCGAGCGCGTCGACGAAGATCGCGCCGCGGACGCGCAGGTCCTCGACCACGTGGGAGTTGTGGACGATCTGCTTGCGGACGTAGACCGGGCTTCCGTAGAGCGCGAGAGCCCGCTCGACCGTCTCGACCGCCCGTTCGACACCCGCGCAATAGCCTCGCGGCGACGCGAGGAGAAGGCGTTTCACCACGGCGCGGCCACGATAGCCGTGCTCCCTGAGCGCGGCGTGAGAAGGGGCGGCACGACGCGATCTTTCCCGCGTGCGAACGCCCGTCGTACACCTTGCAAAGATGGGCCGGACGGCCCATTGTCCGGCCCGCAAACGGTCTCTAGCCTCCCTCCCACTGGGCGATGCGAACCGCGGCGTCTTCAGACGTCCGCGGGGAGCAATCGGGAGAGCCCGTCGCACCGACCCCCCGAGCGGCGGGCTTTTCCATGTCTGGGCTCAGATTTTCTTGGCCCAGCGCGGCGTGGCTCCGTACAATCTCCACGCCCAGTGCGGACCACAGACGAGCTTTCGACCGTTCGCGCGCTCGGCCGCGCCGCGGCCGCCGCACTGCTTCTGCCTGCGATCTTCCGCCGCGGCGACACGCGAGAAGCCCGTCGCGCCGGACCGACGAGGGAGCTCGAGAGCGTCAGCCGGGTCGCGGGCGAGCTTGCACGGACGGGAGACGTCGAGGGCGTCGCCAGGACGCTCCTCGACGAGCTCGCCGAGCTCTTCGAAGTCGGCTTCGCCGCCCTGACCTTCGTCTCCGACGACGGACGCGAGGCTTCGGGCTACCTCGCGCGAGCCCGCGGTGAGGACCTCGACTGGTGGCGCGGGCTGCGCCTCGACCTCGAGAGCGAGCCCTCGGGTATCGCGAGCGCGGTCTTCGAGGCAACGGCATTCACCGTCTACGACACGCAGAGCTCCAGCCTCATCAGCCCTCGGATCGCGAGCGCCGTCGGGGCCAAGAGCGCGGCGTTCGTTCCTCTGCTCGTGCAGGAGCGCGTGACCGCGGTGATCTCCGTCGCGACGGTCGACGAGCCCCGGGTCTTCTCCAACGAGGATCTGGCGGTCATGCAGACGCTTGCTTCCGAAGCCGCCGTCGCGCTCGAGCGGCTCCGGGCGGGCGTGGCTCTCGAGGAGGCGCTCAAGGAGAACGAAGAGCGGCTCGCGCAGCAGAGCGCCCTGCTCCGCGCCGCGCACGTGCTCAGCAGCGAGCTCGACCTGACGGTGGTCCTGCAGCGCCTCGCCGACCAGCTCGCAGAGTTGCTCGACGCCGATGCCGCCGACTGCTACCTCCTCGACGCCGAGCGCGGCCTCTTCCGCTGCGTCGCCGTGCACGGCTTCGACAGCTCGCCGCTCGGCTTCGAGTTCCCGGCCGGGCACGGCCTCGCCGGCGCGGCCGTCCGCGAGGGCCGGCCGGTGATCGAGAGCTCCTACGGCGAGATCGCAGCGCCGGTCCCGCATCCTGCCTACGACGGCTTCACGGACGTGATCGCCGCGCCGATGTTCTGGAGCGACGAGGTTCGCGGGGTGCTGGGCGTGGGGCGGCGCGAGGGCCGCCGCTTCGCCGTGCGAGACGCGAACATCCTCGAAGCCTTCGCCGGCCTCGCGACGCTGGCGTTGCGGAACGCCGAGATGTTCACGCAGAGCGCGCGCCAGGCCCGGATCCAGCGCGGCTTCTATCGCATCGCGTCGGTGCTCGGGCAGTCGCTCTCGCGGGCGGCGACGCTCGAGGCGATCGCCCAGGCGGCCGCCGAGGCGCTTGGAGGGAGCTCGGCCGCCGTCCTCGTGCCTTCCGGCGGGCGGCTCGAGGCGATGGGGATGCACGAGCTCCCAGCCGATCTTCGCCAGATTCTCGAGGAGCGAGCCTGGGGTGACCAGAGCCCGCTCTTCCGCGCTGCAACCGAAGGGCGCATCATCGTCTCGTCCTCCATCGCGGACGACGAGAGGCTCCTGCCCGACCTTCGGGGCGCCGTCGCGGCGAACCACTACCTCTCGCTCATCTCGGTACCGGTCGACGCGCCGCGGGACGCGGGCCTGGGGCTCGTCCTCATCTTCTTCAGCGACGAGCGCTCGTTCACCGACGATGATCTCGAGCTCGCCCGCCATCTCGCCGACGCGACGCGCGGCGCCCTCGAGCGAAGCGAGCTGTTCGAGGCCGAGCGCGGCGCGCGCGCGCTCGCTCAGCAGTTGACGCGCACGGGCCGCCTGCTCACGAGCGAGCTCGATCCGGCCGCCGTGCTCGACGAGGTCGTCCAGCAGGCGCCTGCGCTCGTCAACGCCGAGGCGGGTGCCTTCCGGCTGCTCGAGGGAGAGGAGCTCGTCGTGACCGCGGCCGACGGCGACGGCGCGGACGTCGCGCTCGGCTCGCGGAGCCCCGCCGACGGATGGCTCTCGGGCGACGTCGTGCAGTCGGGTGCGCCGGTCGCGCTCGCGCACGCCGGTGACGACGAGCGTCTGCGCCGCCTCGACCCGATGCTCCAGGCCGGCCACTCTGCCTTCCTCGGCGTCCCGGTCGGTGGCGCAGAAGGAGCCACCGTCGGCGTTCTCGCCGTGTACGCCTCCATGCCGCGGGAGTGGCGCGAAGAGGAGGTCGAGGCGCTCCTCGCCGTCGCCGCGAGCACCTCGGCCGCGCTCTCGAACGCCGAGCTGTACCAGCGGGTCGCGCTCGAGCGTGAGCGGTCGGTGGCGATCCTCGCGAACATCGCCGAGGGAATCGTCGCTGTCGACCGCGACGGCAGGGTCGTGCTCTGGAACAGTGCCGCAGAGGTGATCACCGGCGTTCCCGCCGTGGTTGCGCTCGGCCGCGCGCCGGTCGACGTGCTCCAGCGCAGCCTCGAGTCGTCCGGCGAGAGTGCGCGCGGCGAGCGGCTGGTCCCGATCACGCGAGGGCGCGAGGACGTCTGGCTGTCGGTCACCGAGGCGGTCATGCGCGACCCAGTCGGCGCTGTCGCCGGGCGCATCTTCGCCTTCCGTGACATCTCGAGCGACCGGCTCGTCGAACAGGTCAAATCGGACTTCGTGAGCACGGTCTCGCATGAGCTTCGCACGCCGCTCACCTCGATCTACGGTTTCGCCGAGACGCTCCTGCGCCAGGACGTCATGTTCGGCGAGGAGGAGCGGCAGACGTTCCTCAGCTACATCGCATCGGAGTCGCAACGCCTGACGTCGATCGTCGACACGCTCCTGAACGTCGCTCGGCTCGATACCGGCGACCTCCAGGTCAACCTTGCCGAGACCGATGTACGTGACGTGGTCGGAGAGGTCCTCGACACGGTCTCGGCGGCCGACCTCAACGGGCACCGGTTCGTGGTCGAGCTGCCGGACGAGCCGCTCGCCGCGAAGGCGGATCCCGAGAAGCTGCGGCAGGTGTGCACGATCCTCGTCGACAACGCCCTGCGCTACTCGCCGGACGGCGGCAAGGTCACGGTGGGAGCCGCGCGGCGGCAGGACACGGTGGAGGTCAGCATCGCCGACGAGGGAATCGGGATTCCCCAGGCGGATCAGGATCAGATCTTCCGCAAGTTCTACCGCGGCTCCGACGCGGAGTTGCGCTCCGGCGCCGGCGGGACCGGGCTCGGTCTGTTCATCGCCCGCGGCCTCGTAACCGCGATGGGCGGCCGGATCTGGGTCTCATCGCAGGAGGGCGAGGGGTCCCGCTTCTCCTTCGAGCTCCCGGCGGCCGCGGGGGAGCGGGCATGACGGCCGAGACGGATGGGTATAACCGGCCGGTGAGTACGGCGGGCGAGACGCGGGTGCTCGTGATCGACGACGAGGCGCCGATCCGGCTGCTCTGTCGCGTCAACCTCGAGGCCGAGGGGATCCACGTGCTCGAGGCCGCCGACGGGAGGACGGGTCTCGATCTCGCGCGGGAAGCCCGGCCGGACGTCGTCCTCCTCGACGTGATGATGCCTGGCCTCGACGGCTGGCGCGTCGCCGAGGAGCTGCTCGAGCACGATCGCACCCGCGGGATCCCGATCATCTTCCTCACGGCGCGCGCGGAGTTCCGGGACCGGGCGCGCGGTCTCGACATCGGCGGCGTCGACTACGTGACGAAGCCGTTCAACCCGCTCGAGCTCGCTCCGCTCGTGCGCGACCTGCTCGCTCGGATCGACCGCGGCGAGCGCGACGAGCTCCGCGGCGAGAAGCTCGCCGAGCTGCGCGCGCTCATAGAGTCGGAGTAGCCGGGCTAGAACCCAGGCTTACACTGCGTCTCGTCGGGGCGTAGCTCAGCCTGGTCAGAGCGCCCGGTTTGGGGCCGGGAGGCCGGCAGTTCGAATCTGCCCGCCCCGATTTCTCCGCAACCGCATCGCTGTCGGCATCGTTGCAGAGGGCATGCGGGCAAGGGAGAACGAGCGCGGCGTGCAGCCACCGGACGACACCGCAGGGCGCTCAGCCCCCGACGAGGCTCCACTCGAGGAGCAGCGCGGTGGAGATGACTCCATGCCACCGCCGGAGCGGGACGAGCCGCGGCTCTCCGACCCCCGGCTTCGCGACCTCTCCTTCCGCGACTGGCGGGCGATCCTCGTCCGCGCGTTCAAGAAGTTCCTCGCGGACAACGGGACGATGCTCGCCTCCGCGCTCGCCTACTCGACGTTCTTCGCGATCCCGTCGGTCCTGCTCGTCGTGGTCGGGGTCTTCACGCTCGTCGCCGGCCCGGACACGATCTCCTCCCTGATGGCGCACTTCTCGCACGTGATGCCGAGCGAGGCGACGAGCCTGCTGGGCGGGAGCCTCCACCGTCTCGACCGGCACCCGAACACCGGAATCGCGATGACCATCGCCGGCTTCGTCCTCGCCCTCTGGGCAACGACGGGCGCGATGACGACCTACATGACGGCCCTCAACCTCGCCTACGACCGCAAGGACGGTCGTTCGTTCGTCGGCAGGCGCCTCGTCGCGGTCAGGCTGGTCGCGGTGATCGGGCTCGCGTTCCTGCTCGTCGCCGTCCTCCTCGTCTTCGGGCCGCCGCTGCAGCAGCTCGTCGCCTCCCACGCCGGCGGGGCCTCAGGCGTGGTCGGGTGGGCGTGGTGGATCGCGGAGTGGCCGATCCTCCTGGCGGGTCTCCTCGCCGCCTTCGCGACTCTCCTCTACCTCGGTCCGGACGTTGCGCATCCGCGCTGGAGCTTCATCACACCGGGCTCGATCTTTGCGGTGGTCGTCTGGCTGGCGGCCTCGGGAGGCTTCGCGTACTACACCTCGAGCTTCGGCTCCTACAACAAGACGTGGGGGTCGCTCGCCGCCGTGATCATCATGCTCACGTGGCTCTGGGTGGCGGCGATCGCGCTCCTGCTGGGCGCCGAGATCAATGCCGAGGCCGAGCGGAGCCTGGAGCTGCGCGAAGGCCGGCCGGACGGGCGCGGCCTGCCGGCGCCGACGCGCTCGAGCTGAAGGCACCGGCCGCCTGCTCGTCCGCGAGGAAGCGCAGCAGGAATCCGGCGAAGGCTCCGAAGAACACCAGAGCTTCCTCGGCCGCCATCGTCACGCCGGCGATCTGCTGGTCGGCGAGCGCGCCGGGGCCCCACGTCCGGGGTGCGTGGACGTAGAACGGATAGATCGCGCGCGGGATCAGGGCGAGCAGCAGGCCGAGCGGGGATGCGAGCACGAAGGCGCCGAAGAGGTAGGCGGCCTTTGCGCCGGCCGAGTACCGGCCGTGCACGACCGGCCACCACACGCAGACGCCGGCGGCGAGATACGTGAGGTGCTCGAGGTGGAGGAGCGAATGTGGGTGGCGGAGCGCGGCGTCGTAGATCCGGGGCAGGTGCCAGGTGTAGTAGGCGGCCAGCCAGAGCGGAAGCGCGACGAGCGGCCGGAAGAGCGGGAATCCCGCCGCCCGTTCCGCGAGTCGCGGTGGGACGGCGAGCACGAGAAGCGCGGGAGCCCACTCGGCCATGACGACGTTCTGCAGCAGATGTGCCCAGAGAAAGGTGTGGTTCGCGAGCGGCTCGAGCTGCGTGAAGAAGGCGGCGAAGACGAGAGCGACGCCGAGCGCTCCGGCCGCGAGACGCGCGCGAGAGACCGGGGTGAGGCGGGCCGCGACCAGGAGCCCGACCGCGAGCGCCGGCGCGAGTCCGACGGCCTCCGCCGAGGGATGCATCCCGCTACCGTACCCAGCGCTCCGCGGGTGTAGCTCAATGGTAGAGCCCTAGCCTTCCAAGCTAGTTACGCGGGTTCGATTCCCGCCACCCGCTCTTAGAGTTGTTTCGGCTACAGCTTCGATAAGTCCCCAGACTCCGCTGGAACGCCTTTCCAGCCGCTGCGAGAGCCCGCCGCCGCGCGGATCTGACCCTGCCGCCGCCCTCAACGGCCTTCAACCGGCCGCCGAACGCCGTTTCAGCCCGTCCACGGACAGGCGGAGCTCCCCGTCTCCGGGGAGCTCTCTCACTCCGTTGGCTTCTCGAGCGGTCGCTCCCGTTAGAAGGGAGCGTCGCTCGGGGGTGCTGGCCCCGGTGGGGCGGTGTATCCGGCAACAAGCGGCATCTTCAACTGCCACCGACGAGCGCTCGGTGCTATCTCGTGGTGCGGGCGTACGCACGGCGGCGGGCGTCGGCGAGTGTCTCACCCCAGTCGGCGTCGAGGAGCGATGGGAGGTCGCTCCGATACCGCGGGTAGGCGGCCCCGTTCGGTCGGAGCAGCATCACAACCGGCACCCGCCTGCGAGCCCAGTCCCAGAAGCTGTTCGTCCGGAGTCCGTCTTTCGCTGCGCGCCGCTCCATCTCGAGGAAGAACAGCGAGCCTTCCATCAGTTCCGAGTCCTCGTGGGACTGTTCCACGCTCCAACCGCGCACGAGTCGTGCGTAGTCGGTCCGGCCCAGCCTCACGTCTTGACCGGCCGGTGCTCCGCCAGCCAGCGGAGGAAGTCCAGCCGCGACTCGGGGATCGAGACCGTCTCGCCTGCGAGGAGCTCGTCCGCCGCTGCGCCCAATCGGGCTTCGGTCTCGGCGTCGACGGCCGGCGGAGGCAGTGACGGCAAGCGCGCAAGGCGCAGGCAGCCCCACACCAGCCTGCGGCGGGTCGCGCCCATTACTGAGAGACGCTACTGCGGCGGGCCGCTCGCCGGCGTGATCGTGCCGGTCTGCGCATTGCTGTTCGTGTCCGTCCAGCCGATCGAGACGGCCTTCCCCGGTACGAGGGAGAGAACGACCCGGCGAACGTCTTTGGCCGTCGAGATCGTCACACCGTTCAGCGATGTGATGACGTCACCGGCGGCGAGGCCGGCCGCATCGGCCGGTTCGTTCGGCAATACCCGAGCGATCGTTGCGTTGGTGGCGCGGCTGTCGAGCTCGACGCCGAGGAAGGCGGTGGGCCCGACGTGCACGAGGGCACTCGACTTCCCGCTCTCGATCTTGCGCACCAGGAGGAGCGCCTGCTTGACGGGAATCGCGAAGCCGCGGTGGGAGCCACCGGCCGTCACCATGCCGAGGACGCGGTTCTGGGAGTTCTCGAGCGGCCCTCCGGAGTAGCCCGGCACCACGGGCGCGTCCGTTGCGATGGTGTTGTTGAGCGTCTCGGCGTCGCCGGTCGCGTCCCTCGCGATGATCTGCTGGTGGAGGGCGATGATCCGGCCGCGGGCGGCTTTCGGCGTTCCGCCGCGGCCCTGGGCGTTTCCGCGGGCGACGATTTGCATCCCGACGTGCAGAGGTATGGCCCCGCCGCGCTTGACCGTTCGGAGACCGGAGGCGTGCGCAAGCTTCAGCACGGCGACGTCGCGCGAGACCGAGTAGCCGATGACCGTGGCGTTGTACTTGCGATGGGTGGTGACGTCGACGACCTTGAAGTTCGTCGCGCCGCTGATCACGTGGTTGTTCGTGAGGACCTCGCCCGAGCGCGTGATGATCATCCCGGTGCCCGCAGCGGCGCCGTCCTGGAACCCGAGAGTGGTGTAGATGTCGACGATGCCGACGTTCGCGCCCGCCTTGACCCTGGAATGCGTAGCGTGCCCGGCGGCGCCGACCGGAGAGGCGGCTACGGCCGACGCCAGCGTCGCCAGGACGGCGAGCAAGAGGCGTCGCGTCATGCCGGGCACGAGAGCATCAGATCAAGCATGGATGAGCCAGATCTAAGGGATCTGAAAGCAGGCTGTAAGCCCCGTCGGTCGTCTGGTTCGGCGGATCGGCCGCAGACCTTTAGCTTCACTGCCGCGAGACAGTAGCGTCCGCCGCATGGACGACGAGAGGGCGCCGGACGAGGAGACCCCGAAGGAGCGGGCAGACCGCGAGCTGATCGAGCTGCTGAACGAGCTGCGCGTCGTCCTGCCGGGCGTCACCGTGCTCCTTGCATTCCTTCTCGCCGTCCCGTTCGCAAAGGGCTGGGCACGAGTGACCGACTTCCAGCGCGACGTGTTCGTGGTCGCCTTCCTGTCGTCCGCCGTCGCGGTGGCGCTCCTGGCCGCCCCGAGCTCCTACCACCGGCTTCGCTTCCGGCACGGCGACAAGGAGCGGATGGTGCGCATCGGGAACCGGCTCGCGATCGCCGGGATCACGGCCTCGGCCGTGTCCCTGCTGGCCGTCGTGGTGCTCGTGATGGACTACGTCGTCTCGCGGGGAGCCGCGATCGCCGCCGCCGTCGCGCTGTTCGCGGTCATTGCGGTGCTCTGGTACGGACTGGCGTTCTGGGGCAGGCTCAGAGATCGATCCGCTCGATGACGACGTCCTCGCGTGGACGATCGCTCGCACCGGTCTCGACCGCCGAGATGGCGTCGACGACGTCCATCCCGTCGGTGACGCGGCCGAAGACGGTGTGCTTGCCGTCGAGCCAAGGGCACGCATCCGCGGTCACGATGAAGAACTGGCTGCCGTTCGTGTTCGGCCCCGCATTCGCCATCGCAAGTGCGCCGCGTTCGACCGGGTGGCCGTTGAACTCGTCTTCGAACGTGTAGCCGGGCCCGCCCGTTCCCGTTCCAGTCGGGTCGCCGCCCTGGATCATGAAGTCAGGGATGACGCGGTGGAAGATGACGCCGTCGTAGAAGCCGTCCCCGGCGAGCTTGCGGAAGTTCTCCACGGTCTTCGGCGCGTCTCCGTCGAACAGCTCGACGGCGATCGGCCCGTGGTTGGTCTGCAGCGTGGCGCTCATTCAGGTGGGACGCTATCGGCAAGTGGTTCGAGCGCGCCGGCCGTGGGTTCGAGTGAACCGTCTCGGAGGCCTGTCGCGGCCTCTCGCAGGAGCGAGTGGGCAGCGTCGACGTCGTCCGCCGAGAGCACGGTCGCGACCCCGGCGAGGTGCTCGCCGCGCTCCTCGTCCCACAGCTCGAGCACGACCGTGTCGATCTCGCGGCGCGGGATGTAGGAATCCTCCGCGACGCCGACGCGTACCGAGACGACGCGACCGTCCGGCAGCGTCACCTCCTGCTCGAGTGGTTCGCCACGCAAGGACATCGGTGGCATTCTGCCGAAGTGGTTCGGGTCGAAACCACCTTCAACAGGGCCGCTCTTCATCTCGCCGTCGCACTCGTCGTGCTCACCGCGGCGGGTCTCCTCGCCGCCTCGGCGTTTGCCACCAGCCGCTCGGAGAAGAACTTGCACACGCTGAACCACCAGGTGTTCGCGGCGGTGAACCGGTTCCGGGCCGCGCACGGTCTCGTGAAGCTGCGCGAGGCGGCGGGTCTGGACAGGTCGGCGCGCCAGCACTCGCTCGAGATGGGCCGGCTCGGCTACTTCAGCCACTCCTCGGCCAACGGAACCTCGTTCTCGACCCGCATCCTGCACTACTACTCCACCGCCGGCTTCTCGCACTGGATGGTCGGAGAGAACATGCTCTGGGCCTCGCCGGGCGTGAGCGCCGCAGGTGCGATGAAGTGGTGGATCGGGAGCCCCGAGCATCTCAAGAACCTGCTGACGCCCCAATGGCGCCAGATGGGCGTCTCAGCCGTACGCGTCCTGCACGCTCCGGGCGTCTACCAGGGGAGGCGCGTCACGATCATCACCACCGACTTCGGCGCCCGTCACTAGGAGCCGAGGCTCTCCGGAGGCCGTCGCCGCAGCGCGTAGAGCCCGGCCGCCGCCGGGCCGAGGGGCAACCAGAGGTTGAAGATGCGGTACGCGAAGACCGCCAGCACGGCGGCCGGCAGGCCGTAGCCGACCCAGACGAGCGCGAAGGGCAGGAGTGCCTCGACGGCCCCCGCGCCGGCGAGCGGCAGCGTCCGCCGCGTCAGCGCATACCCGGTCGCGTAGCCCACGACGACCGCGGTCACCGACGGCGTGTCGCGCGTGAAGGCGGCGAGGCAGACCCAGAGGACGAACACCTCGCCCGCCCAGTAGAGGGCCATCCCGGTGAGGGCCGCGGCGCCGTGCCGGCGCGGCGAGGCCACGATCTGGCCGACGATCCCGATCGACTCGAGCGGCGGGCCGAGCACTCCTTTGAGCCGGCCGCGACAGATCCATTTGCGATAGCGCACGGCGACCAGTGCGAGCACCGTTCCCAGAGGAACACCGATCGCCCAGGAGAGAGTCACCGCACGCTGCGCGGGGTGGTGGTCGACGAGCATGAAGATCGCGCAGACGAGGGCGCCTGTTGCGAGGACGGCGTACTCGAGCGACCCGAGGCCGAGCACGCGGATGCGTGCCTCGTCGCGTGGGACGCCGAGATCCTCGAGCGCTTCGATGTCGACCGCGAATCCGCCGCGGGGAATGAACATGCCGAAGCCGGCGGCGACGATCGCGCCCGCGCGTAGCGTGCCCAGCCGGACGCCGCGGCCCACGTGAGCGACCTCCCGGTACGCGAACGTGTAGCCGACGTGAGCCACGACCGCGCCGGCGATCGCGAACGGGATCCAGTACCAGTTCGCGTGCCGGACATGCGACGCGACGGCCACGTATCCCGCCGCACCCGCAACGAAGATCGTGACGATCAGCGAGATCGCGGCGGCGACGATCATCAGCATCACCACGTGATGCGCCTCGTGCTCGCGGTGGTGGGCGAGGACGATCTTGAACGGCCCGCGCTGCCTCAGTCCCCATGCCGAAGGGCGCGTCATCCTCAGCTTCTAGCCAAGCCGCTCACCAGGAATGCGCCCGGGAGGATTCGAACCTCCGACCCGCGGATTAGAAGTCCGCCGCTCTGTCCACTGAGCTACGGGCGCCGGTCAACAGCGTAGATCCCGTGGCGGCGTAGATAGTCTCCGGCCGATGGCGGATGCGCTGGAGCAGCTGAAGGAGCGGCTGACCGAGGTCAACGACCTCGGCAAGGTCGGGCGCCTCCTCGGCTGGGATCAGCAGACGATGATGCCGCCGGCCGGCACCGCCCACCGGGCCGATCAGTTCTCCGCGCTCCTCCGTGTCGTGCACGAGAAGTTCACCGACCCGGAGGTCGGCCGGCTCCTCGACGAGCTCCAGCCGCTCGAGGACTCGCTCGATCCGGATTCCGACGACGCCGCGCTGATCCGCCTCGCGCGCCGCGACTACGAGAAGTCGGTGAAGGTGCCGGCATCGCTACGCGCCGCCACGGCCCGCGCCGCCGCCGAGGCGCGCCCTGTCTGGGTGAAGGCCAAGACCGAGTCCGACTTCGCGTCGTTCCTGCCGTCGCTCGAGCGGATCGTCGAGCTGAAGCTCGAGTACGTCGAGTGTGTCGACGACGGTGCTGACGAGCGGTACGACGTCCTCCTCGACGACTACGAGCCGCAGACGACGACCGCGGAGGTCCGGACGCTCTTCGACGAGTTGAAGCCGCCGCTCGTCGAGCTGATCGCCGAGCTACGGCAGCGAGAGGTGGACGACTCGTTCTTCCACGGCGACTTCCCGCCCGAGCGCCAGGTCGCGCTCGCGCACGAGGTGGTCGATCTCTTCGGACATCGCCCCGACAGCTGGCGCATCGACCCGACCGAGCACCCGTTCGCGTCGGGCCAGGGCCGCGACGACGTCAGGATCACGACGAACTACCACCCGGACTCGCTCGAGTCGCTCTTCTCGACGATGCACGAGTACGGTCATGGCCTCTACAGCCATCAGTCGCCGAAGCATCTCGAGCGGCTGCCGACCGGCGGGCCCTGCTCGCTCGGGATCCACGAGTCGCAGAGCCGGCTCTGGGAGAACCTCGTCGGCCGCAGCCTCCCGTTCTGGCGGCTCTTCTATCCGCGTGTGCAGGAGACGTATCCCGAGGAGCTCGCGAGCGTCGACCTCGACCGCTTCTACGCCGCCGTCCATTCGGTCCGGCCGGGCCTGATCCGGATCCAGGCCGACGAGGTGACGTACGGGATGCATGTGATGCTCCGCTTCGAGCTCGAGCAGGACATCGTGGAGGGCCGCGTCGAGCTGCGCGACCTGCCGCAGCGCTGGAACGAGAAGATGTGGGAGTACCTCGGTGTCGAGGTTCCCGACGACGGCCACGGCGTCCTCCAGGACGTCCACTGGTCGGGCGGCTCGATCGGCTACTTCTCGACGTACCTCATCGGGACGGTCGCCTCGGTGCAGATCTGGGAAGCGGCGGCCCGCGACGTGCCGGACCTCGAGGAGCAGGTCGGCCGCGGCGAGTTCGCACCGTTGCGCGACTGGCTCGGCGAGCACGTGCACGCGCTCGGCCGCAAGTACACGCCGCAGGAGACGCTCCGGCGTGCGACGGGCTCCGCGATCCAGGCCCAGCCGTACCTCGACTACCTCCGTCGCACCTACGCCGACGCGTAGGTCTCGCCGCGCCGGGTAGGCGCCAGGCGCGCAAAGGTCGAGCTCGAAGGGCCGCGGAAAGCGCTCGAAGAGGCGAATTCCTGGGCTGAAATGGCGTAGCAGCACCCGCCGGACCGTGCGACACCAATCTCGCGCCTGGACGAACCGTTCTCGTTGGCGTCGTACAGGACCGCAGCCGTGGAAAGCCCTGCCGAGCGTCGGCGCTCCCCCGTTCGCGCGCATGGCCCGCACCGTCTACTGGATCGTGAAGCCGGTCCAACAGATCGTGCGCGTTGTTGCCGAGCCGTGGCAATCAGGGGCGAAGCCGTCCAGCTCACGCTGGACGTCGGCTTGCCCAAAAGGGTGGCGGACGGGACTCGAACCCGCGACCACCGGGACCACAACCCGGAGCTCTACCAACTGAGCTACCGCCACCGAGCCTGCAAAGCGTAGCGGGCTACCCTTGCGTCGCTCGGCCCCGTAGCTCAGCGGACAGAGCGGCAGCCTTCGAAGCTGCGTGCGGAGGTTCGATTCCTCCCGGGGCCATGAGACGGCAGGCGGCCAGGCGTGTGGGTTGACACGTCATCCGGCCCGAGGGAACCTACGCGGCGGTGCATCGTGTCTGAGCGTCTCGGCGGCACCGTCACCTTCGTCTTCACGGACATCGAGGGCTCGACCAGGTTGCTCAGACAGCTGGGGCGCGAGCGGTACGGCGATCTGCTCGCCCGCCAGCAGGCCCTCGTGCGCGAGGCGGTCGCCGCGAACGGCGGCGAGGAGATCGACACGCAGGGCGACTCGTTCTTCATCGCGTTTCGGAGCGCGTCGAGTGCGCTCGCCGCGGCCGTCGACGTCGAGCGCGCGGTGGCCGACGAGGAGTGGCCCGACGGCGCGCAGGTCCGCGTACGCATTGGAGTTCACAGCGGCGAGGCCGCCGCCGCCGGGGCGCGGTACGTCGGGTTCTCCGTGCATCGCGCGGCCCGGATCGGGGCGGTCGCGCACGGGGGGCAGGTGCTGCTCTCCTCGTCCGCGCGGTCACTCGTCGAGGACGATCTCCCCGACGGTGTCGTCCTTCGCGACCTCGGCCTCTACAAGCTGAAGGACGTCGACCGACCGGAGCGGATCTCACAGGTCGTCGCGGAGGGCCTACAGCGGTCGTTCCCGGCGCTGCGCGGCGCGTCGCGCATCAGGGCGCCGCTGCTCAGGCGCCGATCCGTGCTGGCGGCCGCCCTGGTCGGTGTCGTCGCCGCCGCAGTGGCCGTCCCGCTGTTCGCGTTCAGCAGCACCGGCGCGAAGGCGCACTCCAGCTCGGTGCTCGAAGGGAACTCGCTCGGCGCAGTCGACCTCGCGAGCGGGCGAGTCGCCGGTTCCGTGCCGCTGCACGCATCGCCGAACGCGGTCGCCTTCGGGGCCGGCTCGATCTGGGTGGCCCTCTCGAACAGCGACCTCGTCGAGCGGATCGACCCGCAGACCAACTCCCCGGAGCAGACGATCGGCGTCTCCGGCGGCCCTTCCGCGATCGCGGTGGGCGGCGGTTTCGTCTGGGTCGCGGACAGCCTCGCGGGCACCGTGACTCAGATCGATCCGAAGTCGAACGGGGGAAAGGTCGTGGCCAGGATCCCGGTCGGAAACGGGCCGAGCGGAATCGCGTACGGGTCCAACGCGGTCTGGGTCGCGAACTCGGTCGATCAGACCGTCGTTCGCATCGATCCGACCAACGGCCGCGCGAGCAAGCCGATCAGCGTCGAGGGCGGGGCCGACGCGGTGGCCGCCGGCGACGGCGCGGTCTGGGTCCTCGGCGAGGCGACTGGAGTCCTGTCCAAGGTCGACCCCGTCGCGCGGACCCCGATCAAGACCGCGAACCTCGGAAGCGACCCGGTCGCGGTCGCCACCGGGCCCGGAGCGGTCTGGGTCGCCAACAGCGGCGGAACGGTCGACCGCATCGACCCCGCGACCGTCGACATCGCGGGAGGTGGAGTGATTTCGGCGGGGAAGGCCCCGAGTGGAATCGCAGTCGGCGCAGACGGAACGGTCTGGGTCTCGGACGAGCTGTCGGGCAGCCTGTCGAAGATCGACCCGCAGGCGGGCCGCGTCGTGAAGACCGTGCCGGTGGGCGGCACGCCGCAGGGGATCGCCTTGGACGGCGCCACGGCGTACGTGCCTGTCCAGGAGTCGCCCAGCGCCCATCGCGGCGGCACGCTTACCCTGGTGATCGCGAACTCGCCGGGCGAGTACACCGAACCGCTTCCGAAGGCGTTCGACCCCGGATCCGACTATGGGCCGTGGGAGCTGACGTCGCTGACGAACGACGGCCTCCTCGGCTACAGCCGGGCCGGCGGGGCCTCGAGCTACCAGGTCGTGCCCGACTTGGCCGTTGCGCTGCCGACCGTGAGCGACGGCGGCACGACGTACACCTTCCAGCTCCGGGGCGGTATCCACTACTCGAACGGTGCGGTGGTCCAGCCGGCGGACGTTCGCCGCGGCATCGAACGCGCACTCCTCGAGAGCCAGGGAGGTGGACCGGGCGCCTACCTGAGCGACATCGTCGGAGCGCACGAGTGCCTCGCCCAGGGGGCTCGGCAGTGCAACCTTGGCCGTGGGATCGTGACGAGCGCAGGCTCCAGCAGCGTCGTCTTTCGTCTCACCCGGCCCGACGCCGACTTCCTCTACCAGCTCGCCCTCCCTCCGTATGACGCCGTGCCGGCCGGCACGCCGCTCAAGGCACGCGTGCCGTTGCCCGCGACAGGCCCGTACGAGATCGCCGGCTACCAGGCGAAGCAAGAGGTCGTACGACTGAAGCGGAACCCGCGCTTCCGGGTCTGGTCGGCTGCGGCGCAGCCGGCCGGCTACCCCGATCAGATCGTCGAGCGGTACGGATACACGGGGGCGAAGGCGGTAAAACTGGTCGAGTCGGGCAAGGCCGACATTACCGCCGACGGCCTCGACCAGACGTGGCCGCCGGCCGTCACCAAGTCGCTCGAAACCCGGTACTCGAGCCGGCTCTACGTCAACCCGACTCTCGCCGTCCTCGGGCTCTGGATGAACACGAAGCTCGCCCCGTTCGACGACCCACGTGTGCGTCAGGCGCTGAACTACGCGGTGAACCGGGACGAGCTTGTTCAGATCAACGGCGGCTCGATCTCGTCGCAGGTGACCTGCCAGATCCTGACGCCGAACATCGAGGGCTACAGGCGCTACTGCCCCTTCACCCCGCATCCCGATGCCACGGGCACCTATCACGGTCCCGACCTCGCCAAGGCCAAGCACCTGGTGGCGGCCTCCGGCACCAAGGGAGAGCGCGTGACGGTCTGGTTCTACGACATCCCGATCGGTCACCGGAACGGCGCCTACTTCGTGTCGGTGCTGCGAAGCCTCGGCTACAGGGCCAGGCTCAAGACGGTCCCGCACACACCCGGCCGCGAGACCTGGGCTCCGAGTCATCAGGCGGGCGTCCAGGGATGGGGCGGAGACTACCCCTCGGCGAACAACGTCTTCTCGACCGAGTTCACGTGCGCCACCTATACGCCCAATCCGGCAACGAACTTCAATTTCGCAGCCTTCTGCAGCAAGTCGCTGGACGCCGAGATCGGGCGCGCCCGCGCCCTCCAGGCGACCAACCCCTCGGCCGCCGCCGAGCTGTGGAGCTCCATCGATCGCAGGATGACCGACGACGCGCCGTGGGTCGCGATGAAGTTGGGCCTCTCGACGGACTTCGTCTCGTCGCGGACCGGGAACTACAAGTACTGCTGGCTCGCCGCATATCCCGGCGTGACAGGCGCCTGTCTCGACGAGCTCTGGGTGCGCTGAGGCAGGCGCGGGCGAATCACGTCTGGCCCGGCTCGAGGTAGCGGCCGAACCACTCGAGGATCGCCTCGAACCGCTGTACTCGGTGCACCGGCGAGCCCGATCGCGAAAGCTCGTGGCTCTCGGCCGGGAAGCGGAGCATCTCGACCTCCTTGCCGTGCAGGCGGAGGAGCGTGAACAGGTGCTCGCCCTGCTCGATGTTGCAGCGAAGGTCGTTCTCGGAGTGGACGACGAGCAGCGGCGTCTCGATCTCGTGTGCATATGTCGCCGGCGACATCTGCAGCCACGCGTCGACGTTGTCCCACATCGATCCGCCGAACTGGCGCTCGAAGATCCAGAAGACATCGCTGGAACCGAACGCGCTCACGAGGTGGTTCACGGAGCGCTCCGAGAGCGCCGCCTTGAAGCGCTTCGTGTGGCCGACGATCCACGAGGTGAGGTAGCCCCCATACGAGCCGCCGAGCACGCCGAGCCGTTCTGGATCGATGAACGGGAACCGCCCGAGCGCCGTGTCCACGACGCCCATCACGTCCTCGTAGTCGACCGAGCCCCAGCCTGGGCCGGCCTCGCTGCCCGGGTGGCCGCGGATCGCGCGTCCCCACTCCTCGGAATGGCCGGAGCCCCCGCGCGGGTTCGAGTAGAGCACGCAGTAGCCGGCGCCCGCGTACACCTGCACCTCGTCGAAGAAGCCCGTCCCGTATTGCGAGAACGGTCCGCCGTGGATCGTGAGGAGCGTCGGATAACGCCGTCCCTCGTCGAAGCCGGGAGGGCGCACCAGCCAGGCGTCGACCTCGGTGCCGTCGGCGGAGACCGCGGTGAACCGCTCGACGTCGGCGAGCTCGCGGCCGGTGACGAAGTCGTCGCAGACGGAGGTGAGCTGCTTGTGGTCGGCGGCGAAGAGCTCGTGCGGCCGGTCATACGTGCTGGCCGTGTACACGAGCACCCCGTCGACGAGGTCGTAGAGGCCGGTGCAGAGCTCGCCGCCGACGAGGAGCTCCGGTTCCCCCGAGCCGTCCGCGGGAACCGTGTAGACGTGGACGTCGCCGCCGTCCTCGACTCCGAACGCGATGCGGTCCCCGTCCCACACGGGATCGCGGCCCAGCGGATAGGGCGCGCACTGCCGGTCGAGCGACGCCGTGAGAATGCGGCGCTCCGTCCCGTCCGCTCGCAGCACGGCGATCTGGCTGTGGTGCGGGAACGTGCCGTCCTCGGGCGTATGCAAGTACGCGATCAACGCGCCGTCCGGGGAGAACGAGGGACTGCTCGCCGACTCGTCCGACTGCGTCAGGCGCCTCGGCTCGGCCCCATCCGAGTCGACCTCGAGTTCGTACAGCGCCTCCACGAACTCGACGTCCCACCGGTCCCCGCGCATGGACGCGAATACGATGCGCGTGCCGTCGGCAGACCACGCAGGCTCGCCGTTCTCGCAGTCGCCGTCCGTGAGCTGCCGCTCGTCATCGCCGTCGAGCCCGATCACGAACACGTGCTTGCGGCGGTCGCCAATCCAGCCGACGCTGTCCAGCTTGAAGAAGACGCGGTCGAACCGCCGCGGCGCGCGCCGCCGGTCGTCCTCCTCCTCGTACGCCTCGTCACGCGTCCGGCGTGCGAACGCGATCCGGCTCGAGTCGGGCGACCACGCGATCGACTCGACGCTGTCCTTCCCGTCGGTCAACCGGCGCGGCTCGCCGCCGTCGGCCGGCAGCACATAGAGCTCCCCGTGCGCCTTCGTCTCGTCCTCGCCGTCGCGGTTCGAGACGAAGGCGAGCCAGCGTCCGTCGGGAGACCAGCGCGGCGAGAGGTCCCTCCGCTCGCCGGACGTGAACTGCCTCGGGTCCGCGGAGCCGTCGACCGGCCCCACCCAGATCGCCGCGCGGTACGCGTTCGCCTCGGAGTCGATCCTGTCGACGACGTAGGCGACGCGTCGTCCGTCGGGAGAGAGGCGCGGGTCGCCCACGCTCGTCAGCGCATAGACATCCTCGGGCCGCACTCCGGTCACGCCGGAGGCGGACTCTAGACTGTCGACGCTCAGGCGGGCGTGGTGGAACTGGCAAACACGCCGGTTTTAGGGGCCGGTGCTCTCACGAGCTTGGGGGTTCGAATCCCTCCGCCCGCATCAAGCACGAACGCGAACTGCGTAGACCATGGCCGAGAAGATGGCGAGCCAGATGGCTCCGGCCAGGGCGAGGAGACTCACGATCCACGCGCTCACTTGCCCCGATCGTTCGACCTCGCCCGTCCGCTCCCTGCTTGAATGACCGAGTGCAGACGCAGGTCGAGGAGCTGCCGGAGAATCGAGTTCGGCTGACGGTCCAGGTGCCGTCGCACGACGTCCACCATGCCGTCGAGCATGCCGCCGAGGACCTCGCGCAGAGCGTCAAGGTGCCCGGCTTCCGCAAGGGGAGGGTGCCGCGCCAGGTGCTGCTGCAGCGCGTGGGCCGCGAGCGGCTGATGACCGAGGCGGTCGAGAGTCACATCGGCAGCTGGTTCTGGAACGCCGCAGCGCGCACCCGCGTCCGGCCCGTCGAGCAGCCGCAATACGACTTCGAGCTTCCGGCCTCTGCCGACGAGGACTGGGAGTTCAGCGCAACGGTCGCGGTCCAGGCGAAGCCTGAGCTGCCCGACTGGACCGAGCTCGAGGTCGGGATCGCCGAGGTCGAGGTGCCCGAGGAGCTCGTTCAGCACGAGCTCGACGCGCTGCGCTCGACCGTCGCCGAGCTCGTTCCCGTCGAGGGTCGGCCGGTGGCTCCAGACGACACGGTCGTGGTCGACCTCGCTTCCGAGGAAGAGACGCGGCGCGACTACGTGGTCGAGCTCGGCCGCGGCGCCGTCGTCGATGAGATCGAGCAGGGTCTCGTCGGCATGAGCGCCGGCGAGACGAAGGAGATGTCGTTCGAGCTTGCCGACGGATCGAGTCAGTCGCTCACGGCAACCGTGAAGGAGATCAAGGAAAAGGTGCTGCCTCCGCTGGACGACGACCTCGCCCGCGCCGCGAGCGAGTTCGAGACGTTCGCCGAGCTCCGAGCCGACGTCGAGTCGCGCCTGCGCGAGCAGATCGAAGAGGAGGTCGAGACCCAGTTCCGCGCCGCCGCCGCCGACGGGCTCGTCGCCGCCTCAAAGGTCGAGGCCGCCGGCCCTCTCGTCGATTCCCGCACCCGAGAGCTGCTGCGCGGCTTCGCGCGGCAGGTCGAGGCGCGCGGCCTCCAGCTCGAGACGTTCCTTTCCATGACCGGCCAGCAGCCCGAGGAGCTCGTGGCCCGTCTGCAGGACGAGGCGCAGCGTTCGGTCGCCCGCGAGCTCGTGCTCGACGCGGTCGCCGAGCAGCTCGAGCTCGA
>Ga0335076_10001311_pt1 | contig 24045 bp, 24 predicted proteins | sample Lox_Sample_25_FD_206717 | JGI IMG/M metagenome (GOLD analysis project Ga0335076, IMG submission 206717) | Soil microbial communities from Loxahatchee National Wildlife Refuge, Florida, United States - Lox_Sample_2.5 | ecosystem: Environmental > Terrestrial > Soil > Wetlands | place: USA... | reverse complement strand
AGCCCCGGTCTCCCGTCGAGCCCCGGTCTCCCGTCGAGCCCCGGTCTCCCGTCGAGCCCCGGTCTCCCGTCGAGCCCCGGGGACCGCGAGCTGGCCGAGGCCTGGGAGCGGGACGCCGGCCTGCTGCTCGCCGAGCGGGCCCGGGAACGGGCAGGGCGCCGCGGCGACGGCGCCACCCAGGTGCCGCTGCCCTCCCGGCTCTCGGTGTCGTCGCTGGTGTCGCTGGCCCGCGACCCGGACGGCCTGGCCCGCCAGGTCCGCCGGCCCATGCCGCGCCCGCCGGCCAGCCGGGCGCGCCGCGGCACCGCCTTCCACCAGTGGCTGGAGCAGCGGTACGGCCAGCAGCTGCTCATCGACGACAGCGCCCTGTTCGGGGAGGAGGACGACGACGCGGCCGCGGACGGCGACCTGGCCGCGCTGCGATCCCGGTTCGAGCGCAGCGAGTGGGCCGATCGCTGGCCCCGGGCGGTCGAGGTGCCGTTCGAGACGCTCGTCGGCGACCGGCTGATCCGCGGCCGGATCGACGCGGTGTTCGCCGACGCGCCCGGCGGCGGCTACGACGTGGTGGACTGGAAGACCGGCGCGCCGCCCCGCTCCGAGGCCGAACGGCAGGCGGTCTCCGTCCAGCTCGCCGCGTACCGGCTCGCCTGGGCCGCCCTGGCAGGCGTCCCGGTCGGCACGGTCCGGGCCGCGTTCTACTACGTCGCCCACGACCAGACGGTCCGGCCCGCCGACCTGCTCGACGAGGCGGGCCTGGCCGCCCTGATCGAGCAGATCCCGGCCGAGACCCTATAGCAGGTCGCCGCAGTAGTCGCCGCAGTATCGGTGGCGCCCTTCAGGATCGGGCAAGCCGCGACCATACCCAGCTGGAGCACCGGTCACGTAATCGCACGTCAGGCAACATCAGCCTGCCTGGCACCAGCGGAAGCACAGTTTACGCGGGCGGCGCCCCAACCGGAGGACCACTCCGCTTATCGCGGAGTATCCGGCTTACGTGGAGGATCCAGTACCCCAGAGGGTACCAAAGTCTCCGCAGAGGCCCGATCCTCCGCGTTAATTCACGCCAGCATGCGACAAAAAGGATAAATTGGCTAGCAACTCCGCTATAACTGGCATGGCTACCTGACCAGCGTTCTACGTGTGCTCGGAGACGAGCACTGCCTGGGTGCCGGGCACCAGCGCCTCGAACACGTGCGGCACGTCGCCCGGGTAGCGGACGTAATCGCCCGGGCCGAGTTCGACCGGCTCGCCGGCCACCCCGGCCAGGGCGCGGCCCGCGCCGAGCACTACGTGCTCCACCACGCCGGGCATGTGCGGCTCGGATGCCCGGGCGTGCCCGGGTTCGGCCTGGATCCGGTACACGTCGCGGCGCGCGCCCGGCGGGCAGGCGGCGAGCAGCGTGGCCTGGTAGTCGGCTTCGGCCGCCGCGACCGTGGGGCCCTCGTCGGCCCGGATCACCTGGGTGGCGGGCCGGGGCGGGTCGAGCAGCCGGGAGAACGGCGCGTCCAGCGCGACGCAGATGGCCCACAGCGTCTCCAGGCTCGGATTGCCGGTGCCCGCCTCCAGTTGCGACAGCGTGGACTTGGCAATCCCGGCCCGGCGGGCGACCTCGGTGAGCGACAACCCGGACCGGCGCCGCTCCCGGCGCAGCGAAGCCGCGATGACCTCGAGCGGCGCCTTCCCCGGCGCGGCGTTCGTCATATAAGTCCACCGTTCGTTTTGACGAACAACACGATGCTGTCCACAATAGGCTGCATGAGTTCGATAGGGAGAACTCTAGAGCGCGGGGTGCTCCGGGACATCGCGCTGACCTGCCTGGCCGTGATGTTCATCGGCCTGTCCTACGGCGCCGTCGCGGTCGCCTCCGGCTTCCCGCTCTGGGTGCCCGCCGCGCAGAGCGTGTTCGTGCTGGCCGGCGCCTCGGAGTTCCTGTTCATCGGGATCGTCGCCGCGGGCGGCAACCCCATCGCCGCGGCGCTGGCCGGGCTGCTGGTGAACACACGGCACCTGCCGTACGGCTTGGCGCTGCGGCCCGGCGTGACCGGGCGGGGCTGGCGGCGGCTGGTCGGCACCCACCTGATGAACGACGAGAGCGTGGTCTTCGCCCTGGCCCAGGACGACCCGGCGGCCAGCCGGGCCGCCTACCGGGCCTGCGGCGTCGGGGTGCTGCTGTGCTGGCCAGCCGGCGCCATCGTCGGCGCGCTGGTCGGCTCCGCGGTGCGTGACACCAGCGCGTTCGGCCTGGACGCGATGTTCCCGGCGGTGATCCTGGCCCTGATCGTGCCGGACCTGCGGGACCGGATGACGCGGCGCGCCGCGCTGGCCGGCGCGGCCATCGCGCTGGCCGCCACCCCGTTCCTGCCCGCCGGGCTGCCGGTGCTGCTGGCCCTGGCCGCGGTGCTGCTCCTGGCCCGCACCCCGGCCCCCGCGTCCCGCCCCGGCCGGGATCCGGCCGCGTCCGACCAGGAACCGGTCCCCGCGCCTCGCCCCGGCCCGGATCCGGCCCGCACTCCCGGCCCAGGCCCGGATCCGGCCCGGTGAAGGACACCACGCTGGTCGTGGCGGGCATGGCCACCCTGGCCGCGGGCACCTACGCCTTCCGGTTCTGCGGCCAGGCGCTGCGGGCGCGGATCAGCTTCCCGCCCCGGGCCCGCAGGATGCTCGAAGCAGCCGCAGTCATCCTGCTGGCCGCCCTGGTGGCCACCACCGCGCTGACCCAGGGCCACGGCTTCGCCGGCTGCGCCCGCCCGGCCGGCGTCCTGGCCGGCGGCATCCTGGCCTGGCGCAAGGCCCCCTTTCTGGTCGTGGTGATCACCGCCGCGGCCGTCACCGCCCTGCTCCGCCTGCTCGGCGTGCCCTGAGCCCCTGCTCCCGCGCGCCCCGCGTCCGGCCGTCCCCGCGGTCAGGTCCGCAGGTAGCGCTCCACCGCTTCGACCTTCGCGGTGAGCGCGCCTGTCACGCCCGGCCGGATGTCCGCCTTGAGCACCAGGCTGACCCGCGGCGCCCGGGCCGCGACGGCGTCCACCGCCCGCTTGACCACCGCCATGGTCTCGTCCCAGTCGCCTTCGATGGTGGTGAACATGGCGTCGGTCCGGTTCGGCAGCCCGCTCTCCCGAACCACCCGGACGGCTTCGGCCACCACTTCGCCGACCGCCTCCCCGACCCCGAGCGGCGTAACGGAAAACGCGACGAGCACAGCCCGCTCCTCTCCCTCGGCCAAGGCTTCACCTCACGCTACCGGCGCCGCTCCGCAGCCCGCGGGCGCCGCTCCGCAGCCCGCCGGCGCCGCCCGCCTGGTCATGCCACCACGAAATCGCGCTTAACATTTAAAAATAATGAAAATCCCAGGTCAGGTCCGTACGGTAGGCGAACGTTGTGGCCAAGCGCACGATTGAGGCCACACAATGACGGCATGACCGGTTCTCTCCTCGCCCCCAAAGGGGCCGCCCGGGCAGCCCGGGCAGCTGCCAAGGGCGCCGCGAGGGGCCTGGCCCGCGACGGCGCCCGCGACGCCGCCTGCGGCGCTGTCCAGGGCGCCGGCGCGCCGGCCGGGACGGACACCGCGCCGCTGCTGACCGTGTCCGGGCTCAGCGTCAGCTACGGTCCGCTGCGCGCCTTGCAGGATATCAACCTGAGCGTGCGCAGCGGCGAGCTCGTCGCCCTGGCGGGGGAGAACGGCGCGGGCAAGACCAGCCTGGTGCGCTGTATCGCCGGGGACGTGGGCCCGGTCACCGGGGAGATCTTCCTCGGCGGAAAGCGCGTGCCGCCGGATCCCGCCGTGGCCGCCCGGCAGGGCGTGGCGGTGGTCTGGCAGGACCTGGCGCTGTGCGACAACCTCGACGTCGCGGCCAACATCCTGCTCGGCCGGGAGCCGCCGCGGCTGCTGTACTCCGACACCCGGTTCCACATGGCGGCCGCCTCGCTGCTCGCCGAACTGCGCATCCCGCTGAGGGACACCACCCGCAGCGTCCGGTCGCTGTCCGGCGGCCAGCGGCAACTGGTGGCGGTGGCCCGGGCGATGGGCAGCAAGCCGCGGCTGCTGGCCCTCGACGAGCCGACCGCGTCGCTCGGCGTCCGGGAAGCGGCCCAGGTCGAAGAGCTGATCACGACCCTGCGGGAGCAGGGCACGACGATCCTGCTGGCCTGTCACGACATCGACCAGATGTTCCGGCTGGCCGACCGCATCGTGGTGCTGCGGCAGGGCCGGATCGTCGCGGACCTGCGCCCGGCCGACACGCATCCGGACGACGTGGTGGCGCTGCTCTCCGGCCAGCAGATCGACTCCTCCGCGCGCCGCCAGCTCACCCGGCTGCATGGCCTCACCGACCGGCTGGTCTCAGCGGATCCGAGCTCAAGCCTGAGCCTGATCCTGTCCGCGCTCGGTGCGGCCCTGTCCAGCGAGCGGCTGTGCATCCACCTGGTCGGCGACCGGACCCTGTTCTGCGCCGCGTCGCTCGGCTTCACGCCCGGCGAGCTGGAGCCGTGGACCAGGCTCCCGTTCGGCCCGGGGGGCGGCCCGGTGGGTCTCGCCGCGGTCGGCGAGCGCCCGGTCATCGCCGACAACGTGCGGGCCGGCGCGGCCTGGCGGAGCTTCCGCGACCTGGCGAAGTCGGCTCACGTGGCCAGCTCGTGGTCGGTCCCGGTGCTCGGGCCGAGCGGCCTGTCCGGCGTGATCACGGTCTTCCGCACCAGGCACGGCGCGCCGCAGCGGGACGAGCTCGACCTGGTCACCGTCTACGCGGGCTACGCCGCCAGCGCCATCGAGCGGGACCGGCTGCTGGACCAGGTGACCGCAAGGAACCGGGTGCTCGAGACGATCCGGGAGATGCTGGAGACGCTGGCCGGGCCGGTCCTGGTCAGCGAGGGCCTGGTCGTCGCGCTCCAGTCGCTGCGCCGCGGCCTGCAGGCCGAGGAGGTGGCACTGGTCACCCGGCCCGCGGGCGAGCCCATACGGTGGCGCGCCTACGCCGGGCCGCTCAGCAGCGAGTCAGGCGAGCCGGCCTCGGCCGCCGATTCGCTGCGGGAGATGGCCAGGGACGCACTGTCCAGCTCGCACCTGGACGGGGTGGCCCGGCAGCTGCGCAGCAGTCGCAGGCACCGGGCCCGGGCGGTGGCGTTCATGGCGGTGGGCGGCCCCACCGTGCTGCTGGCCAGCTGGCGGCGGGTGCCGCCGACCAAGGAGGAGGCCGCGCTGATGGAGGACGCGGCGAACTCGCTGCGGCTCGCGCTCGAACGCGAGGAGGCGGGGCACGCCCACCAGGAAGCCGCGGCGCTGCGACGGTCGCGCGAGCTGCAGCGCGGCTTCTTGTCCCGGCTCAGCCACGAGCTGCGCACCCCGCTGACCGCGATCCGGGGCTACGCGTCCAGCCTGCTGCAGCCGGACGTGACCTGGGACGGCGACTCGCAGCAGCGTTTCCTGCACCGGATCGCGGCCGAATCCGCGCGCCTCGGGCGCCTGGTCGACGACCTGCTTGATTTCTCCGCGATCGAGTCGGGCATCATGCGGCTGCAGCGGGACTGGTGCGACATGCGCCTGGTGATCGAGGCGGCCGTCGCCTGCCTCCCGCAGGGAAACGCCGGGCAGGTCACGCTGGACTGCGACCCGGGCCTGCCCGTGGTGTGGGCCGACCACGACCGGATGGAGCAGGTCTTCGTGAACTTGCTGAACAACGCGTTCGGCCACAACCCGCCGGGCACCCGGGTGCAGGTGACCGCGATGTCCGGTCCGAACGAGGTAGCGATCAACGTCCTGGATGACGGCCTCGGCATGCCGCCGGAAATGGCCGCCGCCCCGTTCGAGCCGGCCCACGGCACCGCCGCGGGCACGAACGCTAATTCCCGAACGGGTGTGGCTAACAGCCGCGCCAACGACACCAGCAGGAAGACCGCCGGCGCCGGCCTGGGCCTGTCCATCGCGACGGGCATCGTGCAGGCGCACGGCGGCAGGCTCGAGCTGGCCGCGCTGCCGAAGGGCACCTGCTTCAGCGTGCACCTGCCGGCCGAGGCCGAGGTCACGGAGGCCGTCCGGGGCCCGGGACCAAGCCACGACACCGCGGAACGGGGGACCCGGGAATGACGGCGGCGACCGAGGACGCCCGCAAGACCTGCGCCCTGGTGGTGGAGGACGATCCGAACATCGTGGACCTGATCCGGTCCAACCTCGCCGTCCGGGGGTTCGACACCGTGGTCAGCGTGGACGGCATGCGCGCCCTGCAGCTGCTGGAGACCGAGGACCCGGACATCGTCCTGCTCGACCTGATGCTGCCCGAAGCCGACGGCTTCGAGCTGTGCCGCCAGATCCGGGAGCGCTCGCCGGTCGCCATCATCGTGGTCTCGGCCCGCGGCGGCGAGCGGGACAAGGTGACGGCCCTGCACATGGGGGCCGACGACTACATGACCAAGCCGTTCAGCATCGAGGAACTGCTGGCCCGCATCACCGCGACGCTGCGCCGGACCCGCCCGGCCGCGCCCACCGAGCAGCAGGCGCCGCCGGTCATCGCCGTCGGCGACATCGTCATCGACCTGGCCCTGCAGCAGGTGCGGCGGAACGGGCAGCCGGTGCACCTGACCCCGACCGAGTTCGCCCTGCTGCGCGAGCTCGCGGTCAACCGGGGCAAGCTACTGACCCACGCCCACCTGCTGCGCCGGGTGTGGGGCCACGGGTACGAGACCGAGACCGAGTACCTCCGGGTCTACGTGCGGCGGCTGCGGGCCAAGCTCGAGGCGGAGGACAGCGCGCCGCTGATCCTCACCCAGCCACGGGCCGGCTACCGGCTCGCGCCCGAATGATCGCGCTAACAATAACGCCGAGATGACAAAACAAAATCGGTATTAGCACGAGAGCATCGCTGTTCACGGTATCTTCACGAGTCCGCGGCGATGTTAAGGCTACGTTAATTTCCGTCGTCCTAAGGTCGTCATAGACGCGATGGCCGAGACGACCGCCAGGTCAGGGGGTCACTCCCACATGCCTGGATGTGACCCGACGGCCCTCATTAGACGCGAGGTGGTTTTATATGATCCCAATGGCCAGAAAAGGGGCTGTTGTGGCATCGGCGTCGCTGGCCTTGTGCCTCGCCGCTGCGGCCTGCAGCAGCAGTAGCAGTACCCCCGCCGCTAGCAGTTCCTCACCGACCGCTTCCAGCAGCAGTTCTCCCGCGGCAACCTCGGTGACGATCTCGATCACCCAGCTGACCCGGAACTTCTCGGCGATGTCGACGCTGAAGTCGCTGGCCGCCAAGGGCAAGGGCAACGTCGCCGCGATCCTGCCGGACACGGTCTCGTCCGCCCGGTACACCGAGTTCGACGCGCCGTACCTGACCGAGGCGCTGACCGACGCGGGCCTGTCCAGCTCGCAGTTCTCTGTGCAGAACGCGCAGGGCAGTGACGCCACCCAGTACTCGGACGCGCAGGAGGCCATCACCAAGGGCGCCAGCGTGCTCCTCGTGGACCCGCTGGACTCCGGCGTCGGGGCGAAGATCGAGTCCTACGCGCACGCTCACGGCGTCTACGTCGTCGACTACGACCGGCTGACCCTCGGCGGCACCCGCCAGTACTACGTCAGCTTCAACAACGTCCTGGTCGGCACGAAGATCGGCCAGGGCTTGACGTCCTGCGTCGCCGCCTGGCACGTCAGCAAGCCGAACGTGCTGGTGATGAAGGGCGCCCCGACCGACAACAACGCCACCCTGTTCGCGCAGGGCTACGACGCGGTGCTCGCGCCGCTGTTCGCCAGCAAGAGCTACACGCTGGTGGGCACGCCGGCCGGGACCTGGGACCCGCCGACCGCGGAGAGCGAGTTCCAGCAGGCGTTCACCGCGCACCCGAACATCAACGCCGTCCTCATGCCGAACGACGAGACCGCCGCCCCGGTCGTCCACTACCTGCAGACCAAGGGCGTCAAGGCCAACACCTTCCCGGTCACCGGGCAGGACGCCACGCTGGTCGGGCTGCAGAACATCCTGTCCGGCTACCAGTGCGGCACCGTCTACAAGCCGATCTACATCGAGGCGCAGGCCGCGGTCGCGCTGGCCATGTACCTGCGGGCCGGCCTGAAGGCGCCCGCCGCCCTGGTGAACGGCTCGGTCACCGACCCGACGACCCACGTCGCCGTGCCGTCGGTGCTGGGCACGCCGGAATGGGTCACCACCTCCAACATGAACTCGACCGTGATCGCGGACGGGTTCGTCAAGGCCTCGCAGCTGTGTGTCGGGTCCTACGCGGCCGAGTGCAAGGCCGCCGGGATATCGTCGTAATGAGCACTGTGCTTATGCAAAGGTTCGCGTTATGCAAGGAACCCGCCGTGGTTGCCGGCCGCTCACCTGCACCGATCGTTCGCGCAGGCCACAAAGGCCTGCACTCACGAGTCGGTCTTGCATAACGTTCACCGACTGGCTAGACCGAAGGAGGCGCGCCCGGTGACCAATCCGAGCGCGGACGATGCCCGGCCCGCCAACGCGGGCCGGGCATCGGCTCCCGACCAGACCCCGCAGGCCAGGACTCCTGACGGCGCGGGCAATGCCGAGACCGCTGCCGTCCAGGCCGAAATCGCCGCGAGCCAGGCCGAGGCCGCGGCCGCCGAGGCCGAGATGGCCGCGGCCAAGGCCGAAGCCGCCTTCGCCGGCGCCGGGGCCCCCGCCGACGGCGCCGCCGACGGCGGGCAGCCGCTGCTGCGCCTGGTCGGCATCGAGAAGCACTTCGGCCCGGTGCGCGCTCTGATGGACGTCAACCTGGACGTTCCCACCGGCCAGGTGACCGCGATCGTCGGCGACAACGGGGCGGGCAAGAGCACGCTGATCAAGACCATCTCCGGCATCTGGCAGCCGGAACACGGGGAGATCATCTGGGAGGGCAAGCCGGTCCGGCTGCACTCCCCGAAGGACGCCTCCGATCTCGGCATCGCCACCGTCTACCAGGACCTCGCGCTGGCCGACAACCTGGACATCGTGCAGAACATGTTCCTCGGCCGCGAGCTGGTCAGGCACTGGCAGCTGGACGAGGTGTCCATGGAGAAGAACGCCAAGCGCACCATGGCCGACCTGTCCGTGGTGACGATCCGCTCGGTCCGGCAGCCGGTGGGTTCGCTGTCCGGCGGCCAGCGGCAGGCCGTCGCCGTGGCCAGGGCCGTGCTGCGGCAGGCCAGGCTGGTGATCCTGGACGAGCCGACCGCGGCTCTCGGCGTCACCCAGACCCGCGTCGTGCTCGACCTGATCGGCCGGCTGAAGAGCCAGGGCATCGCGGTGATCGTCATCTCCCACAACCTCAACGACGTCTTCTCCGTCGCCGACCGGCTGGCCGTGCTGCGCCTGGGGCAGGTGGTCGCCGTCGGGCCGAAGGAGCGGTTCGACACCGAGTCCGTCGTCGACCTGATGACCACGGGGACCTCCAGGCGCCTCGCCGCGGTCTCGGCCGAGCAGTCATCAGGGAGCTCCAGTGAGCACTGAAGTACAAGGGCCGCCACCCGAGGCCGCCGACGCCGACGAGGTAGCGTCCGACACGATCGCGGCCGCCGCGCCAGAGGTCATCGCCAACTCGCTGGGCGACTACATCAAGATCTGGTGGACCCGGGTACGCAGCGGCGAAAGCGGCGCGCTGCCGGTCATCCTCGGCCTGATCGTCATCGTCGTCTACTTCCAGATCCGTAACTCCCTGTTCCTGTCCGCGGGCAACCTGGTCAACCTGATGACGCAGGCCGCGTGGATCGTGACGCTCGGCATGGCCGAGGTCTTCGTGCTGCTCCTCGGCGAGATCGACCTGTCGATCGGGTACTCCTCGGTGATCGGCGCGGTGTTCACGCTCTGGCTGCTGCAGCCGCCGCATCCCGCCCCGCTGATCCTCGCGGTGGTGGTCGGCCTGGCCTTCACCGCGGCATACAGCGGAATCCAGGGCATCGTCATCACCCGGCTCCGGCTGCCGTCCTTCGTCGTCACGCTGGCCGGACTGCTGTTCGCCCAGGGCCTGTTGCTCGAGGTCGTCAACTCGGCCGCGCCGAACTCCGGCGGGACGATCAGGCTGTACAACAACGTCATCACCGATATCGAGGGCGGCGCCATGAGCCCGCTGGCCGGCTGGATCGTCATGGCGGTCGCCGTCGTGCTGGGCGGCGCGCTGTTCGTCGTGCGCGACACCCGCAGGCGGGCCAGCGGCCTGGCCGCGCCTCCGGCCAGCGTGACCTGGCTGAAGGTCATCGTGATGGCGATCGCGGGCGTGGTCGTGGTGCTCATCGGCAACATCAACCGCGGCGTCGGCTTCGCGGTGGTGAAGGGCGTGCCGTGGGTGGTGCTGGTCGTCCTGATCGTGCTGGTCGCCTGGAGCTGGCTGCTCGGCCGGACCCGGTTCGGCCGCTACGTCTACGCCATCGGCGGCAACGCCGAGGCGGCCCGGCGGGCCGGCATCAACCTGAGCCGGATCCGGGTCATCGCGTTCAGCTTGTGCGGGCTGACCGCGGGCATCATGGGCATCATCTACGCCTCTTACCTCGGCTCGGTCTCCAGCAACGTCAACGGCGGCCAGAACGTCCTGTACGCCGTCGCCGCCGCGGTGATCGGCGGTACCAGCCTGTTCGGCGGGCGCGGCAAGATGCTCGGCGCGGTCCTGGGCGGGCTCATCGTCGCCGTGATCTACAACGGCCTGGAACTGCTCGGCCTGGGCGCCGCGCCGCAGAACATGTGGACCGCGGCCGTCCTGCTCGCCGCCGTCACCGTGGACACCGTGGCGCGCCGCAGCAGCAATACGACGGCGTGACCGGGCGACCACGGTAACCGGCCCCGCCGCCGCTCCCATAACGATCACGCATCCGAACGAGGCGGGGTGCATGCCCTGGCCACCATGGGCAAATACCCCCTATGCGCCTTGCTGCTTTGTCCTTCGAGGAGATGACCGCCGGGCAGCGTGAGCTGTACCGGGAGATCCTGGGCGGGCCGCGCGGCCAGGGGCCGCGCGCCGTCCAGCTCTCCAGCGGCGCGGGCGGCCTGGCGGGCCCGTTCAACACGATGCTCTACGCGCCGCCGGTCGGGCACGCGCTGCAGGAACTCGGCGTGGCCATCAGGTTCCGCACCCGGCTGCCGCCGCGGATCCGTGAGATGGCGATCCTGGTGGTCGCGCAGGCCTGGGCCAGCGCCTACGAGCAGGCCTCGCACGAGCCGATCGGGCGCGAGGCCGGGCTCACCGAGGAGGAGATCGAGGCGCTCCGGGCCGGCGCCGATCCGGGCTTCTCCGACAAGCGGGAGCAGGTTGCGTACGCGGTGGTCCGGGCGCTGACCGGCCCCGCCGCCGACCTGGACGACGAGCAGTACGCCACCGCGGTCGCCGTCCTCGGCGAGCCCGCCCTGGTCGAGCTGTCCACGCTGGTCGGCTACTACGCGACCCTAGCCCTCCAGCTCCGCATGTTCCGCGTCCCCGCCCCCTGACGCGCTGGCCGTGACGACACGGCCGCGGCCGCTCCGCTAGGATGCCGCGGTGGTGTCGGTTTTGTTTGCGCTGCTGACGGCGCTATTCAACGGCCTGGCGTCGGTCCTGCAGCGGATGGCCGCCGCCACCGCCCCGGCGGCCAAGGCGCTGCACCTGTCGCTGTTCAGCTACCTGATCCGGCACAAGGTGTGGCTGGCCGGCATCGGCATGGTCATCCTGGCCGCGGTCTGCCAGGCGGTCGCGCTGGCCACCGGCCCGGTCGCGCTGGTACAGCCCATCTTCATCATCGAGCTGCCGTTCACCCTGCTGGTGGCGAGCAGGCTCAACAGGCGCAAGCTGCCCCGGATGACCTGGTGGGCCGTCGGCCTGGTCACCGTGGCCCTCGGCGGCGGGCTGGCGGCCGCCGCGCCGTCCGGCGGCGGGACGGACGCCAGCCTGAAGGTCTGGGTCACCGCGCTGATCGTTACCGGATGCTTCGAGGCGGTGGTGATCACTGTCGGCGTCCGCACCAGGGGAAACGTCCGCGGGGCAGCGTTCGGGCTGGCCGCCGCCTGCGGCTACGCGCTGACCGCGACGCTGATGAAGAGCGCGGTGGCGGCCCTGAACCAGGGGGTCGGGGCGTTCTTCAGCACCTGGCAGCTGTACGCGACCGCGGTGGCCGGGGTCGGTGCGCTGTTCCTGCTGCAGAACGCCCTGCAGGCCGGGTCGCTCGTCGCGGTCCAGCCGCCGCTGACCCTCGGCGACGCGCTGATCAGCGCCTGCTACGGGGTGACCGTCTTCGGCGAGACCGTCAACACCGGCGGCTGGCTGCTGGTGATCCAGGTCGTCGCCGTGCTGGCCATCGCGGTCGGCTGTGTCGAGCTGTCCCGGTCGCTGGCCATGTTGCAGCAGCTCCAGCCGGCCGGCGGCAGCCCGGCTGAGTGAAGCCCGCCCAGCGGCCTGAGCCGGTCAGCGGATGTAGACCGGCTCGCCCGGGATGCGCACCAGCTTGTGGAAGAACGCGGCGATGTCCATCGGGATCCGGACGCAGCCGTGTGAGACCGGCTCCAGTGGCACGTCGGTGTCGCCGTGGATCGCGAACGCGGTACCGATGAAGAACACAGGGTTGTACATGAAGCCGAGCGGGACCGTGACCCAGCCGGGCATGAACACCACGGTCTTGAAGTTGCCGGCCGGGGTGACGGCGTAGGCGCAGCCGCCGTTGGAGCAGTAGTAGTAGCCCCCGCCGGTTGACACGTGGCTGATCAGCTCCACCGTGTTGCCGTGGTAGAGGACAAGGACCTCGCGGGAGAGGCTGACCTCGATCCGGTTCGCGCCGCCGCTCGGGACAAGCGCCTTCGGCGCCCGCGGGTGGGCCAGCGCCCGCCACATCGCGGAGGTCACGTAATCGTGCGCCGGCAGCCCCTGCACCTCTTCGAATGCCCACACGGCCTCGAGGGTGTTGGTGCCGAAGTTCCCGTCAATCGACCCCGGGTAGTACGTCAGCGCGGCCAGCCGACGCTGCAGCGCCTTGACCTGTGTACCGCTCATCCCGGGCTGCAGGGCCGGGCCCGCCGCAGCGGGGTCGCCGGGCCCGGCGGGCCCGGCGTGCGCCGCCGGCGCGGCCAGCGCCACTGCGGGCGCGGCCACCGCGATGACCGGCGCGAGCAGCAAGGACATCCAGAGACGTCGCATCCCCGACCTCCGCATAACGTCCCGGGGCCATCATCCGGCGCCCCGCTAGTCACTAGATACCCAACCCTAGGCCCGGGTATCGGCTATCCCCAGAACCGACATGTATCGATCGGGTAGCAGCTGGACACGTGCCAGCAGTTATGCCGCCCGCGGACGGTGAACCCCGCCGAATTCGGGGGAGAGCGGGTGCCTGGTGACGGATCGCCGCGCTTTATATGCCAAGCATCTCCGCTTGACATCTCAATCATGCTTGGTAAAGTTAGCACGGAGAGGTATATGAGGAGGCAATACGATGGCCAGCACGCCCACGCGGGACTTGCAGGAGGAGTTCCTGGCTGCGACGCGGAAGAGCCAGGAGACTGTGGTTCGCGCGATCAAGACTTGGGTTGAGACGGTCAAGGCCGTCACCCAGAAACTGCCGTCCGCATACCTGCCGCTCGCAGGCCGGCTGCCCACGCTGTCGTCGGCCGCGGTGCCGTTTGCGGACAAGCTGCCCACCCCCGAGGAGGTCGTGACCAGCGGCTACGACTTCGCTGAGCACCTGCTCGCGCTGCAGCGCACGTTCACCGAGGACCTACTGAGGGTGACCGAGCCGCTGTTCCCGGCCAGTGCCAAGGTCCCGGCCGCCGCGGTCCCGGCCGCCGCGGTCCCGGCCGCCGCGGTCCCGGCCGCGAAGCGTGAGCCCGCCCCGTCCGCTCCCGAACCGGTGCCCCCGAAGGCTGAGTCCCTCCCCGCGGCCCCCAGGGTCGAGTTCAAGCCGGCCGCGCCGGCCAGCGCGCCGCCGAGCACCGCGGTGGCCGAACCCGCTCCCAAGGCCGTAGCCGTCCCGAGTGCGCCGCAGGTCCCGGCGGTCAAGGCGGAGTCGCAGGTCCTTGCCGCGGCCGCTCCGCAGGTCCCTGCCGCGGCCAAGCCCGCGACGGCTCGCAAGGCCCCCGCGGCGAAGAGCGCAGGTGCCACGACCAGGAGCACAGCCAAGCGCACCGCCAAGCCCGCGGCCAGGAGCACAGTCAAGAGCACCGCCAAGCCCGCGGCCAGGAGAGCGGCCAAGCCCGCCGACCCGCGGCCCGCACCGAAGGACACCGACGCCGGCTGAGCCGCCGCGCCGCGGGAACTTGGCCCGCAGCGCGGCAACGCAGGCCCGGGCCGCGGCGAACGCAGGCCCGGGCCGCGACGATGCACCCGGTCGGCCCCCCGGCCCCGCGAGCAGCACCGGTGCCCGATTGCTAGATATCCCAAGCATTCCGCTTGACATCCCAATCATGCTTGGTATAGTTAGCAGTAGAGGCACACAGGAGGAAGAGAAGAAATGGCCACCGTTACCGAGGAGCTGCAGGGCCAGCTCCTGTCCACCGTCCGCAAGAGCCAGCAGATTGCGCTCGACACGCTCAAGACCGTGGTGGACACCATCGCGAGCATCACCCCGACGATCCCGTCTGTCGACCTGCCGTTCGCCGAGAAGCTCCCGAAGCCGGAGGAGTTCGTGGCCAGCAGCTACGACTTCGCCCAGCAGTGGCTCACCAGCCAGCGGAAATTCGCGGACGAGGTGGTGAAGGTCACCGCCCCGCTGCTGCCCGGCCAGGGCGAGAGCGAGAAGGCCGCCGCCGAGTAACGCGGCACCCAGCCGCCCACGTTGGACCAACTGAAGAAAAGTACGCGGCAGCTCCCGGAACCCCGAGCTGCCGCGTACTTTATTTGCGCTCCGGCGGGCCGCGCCCGGGCCCGCGGCCCTGGGACCTAGGCCCGCCGCACCCGGGACCAATGGCCCGTACGCCCGGGACATCCGGACCATAACGTCGGTGGCACAGGTGTCACCGAGACCGACAGGTGTCACCGAGACCGAACAGTGTGCTGCTCACGCCGATCTTCGAACGCGTCTGACCCGGGTGGCCGGACCAGGACCCAGCGCGGTAACCTACAGTTCTTGCTGCATTTGTCAAGCGTTCCGCTTGACGCGTCGATTGATTGCTTGGTATAGTTAGCACGAGACATCCACAGGAGGTAGCAGAAAATGGCCAGCAACCCCGCGCAGGACATGCAGGCAGAGTTCCTGAGCACGATCCGCAAGAGCCAGGAGACCGTCCTCGACGCGCTCAAGACCTGGGTCGAGACCGTCCAGTCCATCACCCCGAAGCTCCCGGGTGTCCAGGTCCCGGGCGCCGAGAAGCTGCCCAAGCCGGAGGAGCTCGTGGCCAGCGCCTACGACTTCGCCGAGCAGCTGCTTCACAGCCAGCGCAAGTTCGCCGAAGAGGTCATCAGGGCGACGTCCTCGCTGATTCCCGGCGGCAGCGAAAGCAAGGGCGGCAGCGAAAGCAAGTGAGGCCACGCCGCACTGCGGTCAGTGCGCGGCAGCGCCGGAGCGCCGGCGCTGCCGCGTACTACATTTAGCAGTAGGTAGGAGGAGGGCGCCGTGACGGATCTGTGGGAAACGCAGCGGGAGGCGCTCGGTGCCTTCATCCGGGAGCAGCGCAAGCGGGCCAACCTGTCGCTCCGCCAGCTCGCGGAGATGACCAGCCTGTCCAACCCCTATCTCAGCCAGGTCGAGCGGGGCCTGCACCAGCCCTCGGTCCGGGTGCTCAAGGCCATCTCCGACGCGCTCAACCTCTCGGCCGAGTCGCTGCTGGCCCAGGCCGGCCTGGTCGACGCGATCGCCGACGGCGCGACGGAGGCCGGGTCGGCCGCGAAGACCGAAGGCACCGAGGACGCCATCCGCGCCGACCTGCGCCTCAGCGACGAGCAGAAGGCCGCGCTGATCGCCGTCTACCGCAGCATGCTCAGCTCGGCACCCCCCGCGGAGACCCAGCAGACCCGGCCCCGCGCCTAAGCCTCAGCGGCCGCGTCCACCACGTGCCGGAGCAGCATGGCCGTGGTCACCGGGCCGACCCCGCCCGGCACCGGGCTGAGCGCCCCCGCCACCGCGGCCACCGCCGGGTCCACGTCCCCGGCCAGCCCCCCGTCGGCCGTGGCGTTGGTCCCCACGTCCACCACCACCGCCCCGGGTGCCACGAAACCCACCCCGATCAGGCCGGGCCGCCCCGCCGCCGCCACCAGCACCTCGGCTGACAGGGTGACCGCCGCCAGATCGGCAGTGCGCGAGTGGCACACGGTCACGGTGGCGTCGCGAGCCAGCAGCAACTGCGCCACCGGCTTGCCCACCACCGCCGAACGTCCCACCACCACCGCCCGGCGCCCGCTCAGCGCCACCCGGTGGTGATCGAGCAGCGCCAGCACCGCCGCCGCGGTGGCCGGCGCGAACGCCGGCAGCCCGGTCATCAGCCGGCCCAGCGACACCGGGTTGGCCCCGTCGACGTCCTTCCGGGGCTCGATGGAACCCGCCAGCTCGGCCAGCCGCGCCTGGCCAGGCAGCGGCGTCTGCAGCAGGATCCCGTGCACCGCCGGGTCCTCGCTCAGCGTGGCCAGCGCCTCCCGGATCCCCTCCACCGTCGCCGACTGCGACGCGGGCCGCGACGGCGACGCCGGCACCAGGTCGGTGACGTCGCACGCGATGCCGGCCCGGGCCGCCGTCCGGGCCAGCGACCGCACGTACCGGGTGCTGGCCTCCTCGGCGGTGGCGGTCACCACGGCCAGCCGCGGCGTGCGCCCGGCCGCGGTCAGCTCCGCCGCCCGCGCCGCGACCGCAGCCCGGATCCAGGAGGCCAGCTCACCGCCCGGCAGCCCGCCCGGCGCCGGGCTCACCGCGCGATCTCCGCCCGCACCGCCGCGACGATCTCGTCCGCCCGTTCGGCGGCCATTCCGGCGCTGGCCGCGGCGGCTGCGTACTCGTCGGCCAGCACCTGGTCCGTGATCCCCTTCAGGTTGACCTCGATGATCAGCCGCGCGGTGACCGCGGCCGCGCGGGCCGCCTCGGCCGCGGCGGCCACGTCGGTGATCATGGCGGGATTCGCGGCTGGCCGCAGCTGTCCGGCCAGCGAGATCAGCAGGAGCGCCGTACGCACCACGCCGGCGGGCGGACGCGCGGCGCCGGCCAGGGCTGAGGAGATTGCGGCCGAACGGCCCGGGGTGTCCCGGGGCAGCCTATACGCCGCGCCTACCGCGGCGAACGCCTCGACGTCGGCTTCGGCCAGCGCCAGCGCGTCCTGGCGCAGCTCGTCGGCGTCGGCCACGATCCGGTCCATCAGCGCTGCGTCGTACCGGGGCCCGTCGCTGTACCGGGCGACCATGGCCAGCAGCGCCGCGGCCTGGGCCGCGTGCAGGGCGGCGGCGGCGCCGCCGCCCGGGGCGGGAACTCGCGCGGCCAGCTGGTCCAGGAAGGCCGCGATGGTGTCGTCGCGCATGCCGCGAGGTTACCGCTGTCACCACGAAGCACTTACAGTTGGATCATGCGCGGCTATACGCAGGACAAAGACGCTTACCTCAAGCGGCTGCGGCGGATCGAGGGTCAGGTGCGCGGGCTGCAGCGCATGGTGGAGGACGACACCTACTGCATCGACATCCTCACCCAGGTCTCCGCGGTGACCCGGGCGCTGCAGGCGGTCGCCCTCGGCCTGGTCGAGGACCACCTGGGCCATTGCGTCACGCAGGCCATCGAGGCCGGCGGACCCGACGCCGATGCCAAGGTCAAGGAAGCCTCCGAAGCCATCGCCCGCCTTGTCCGGTCCTGAGCCCGCGGCCGCCCGGGCCGGCGCGGACTGGCGCCGCTGGGTCGTCTACCAGGTCTACCCGCGCAGCTTCGCCGACTCGGACGGCGACGGCGTGGGCGACCTGCGCGGAGTCCTCGGCCACCTGGATTACCTGAAAAACCTGGGCGTCGACGTCATCTGGCTGTCCCCCGTGTACCGGTCGCCGATGGCCGACAACGGCTACGACATCAGCGACTACACCGACATCGACCCGCTGTTCGGCACCCTGGCCGACCTCGACGAGCTCATCGAAGAGCTGCACAAGCGCGGCATGAAGCTGGTCATGGACCTGGTGGTCAACCACACCTCCGACGAGCACCCGTGGTTCGCCGAGTCGAGGTCCAGCCGGGACAACCCGAAACGCGACTGGTACTGGTGGCGCGACCCCCGCCCCGGCCACACCCCGGGCACCCCGGGCGCCGAACCCACCAACTGGGAGTCCCACTTCTCCGGCCCCGCCTGGACCTTCCACGAGCGGACCGGCCAGTACTACCTGCACATCTTCTCGGCCAGGCAGCCCGACCTGAACTGGGAGAATCCCGAGGTCCGCCAGGCGGTCTACGCGATGATGCGGTGGTGGCTGGACCGCGGCGTGGACGGCTTCCGGATGGACGTCATCAACATGATCAGCAAGGACACCAGCCTGCCGGACACGCTGCCGCGCCCCGGCTCGCGCTACGGGCCCGGCGACCGGTACTTCACCTGCGGCCCGCGCAATCACGAGTTCCTCCGGGAGATGTACCGGGAGGTGTTCGCCGGACGGGACGCGCACGTGCTCACCGTGGGCGAGATGCCCGGCGTCACCATTCCCGAGGCGGTGCTGTTCACCGACCCCGGCCGGCCCGAGCTGGACATGGTGTTCCAGTTCCAGCACGTGGACCTGGACCACGGCGCGCACAAGTTCGACCCGGTGCCGCTCCGGCTCCCGGCCCTGAAAGCCTCGCTGGCCTCCTGGCAGATCGGTCTGGCCGAACGGGGCTGGAACTCGCTCTACTTCAGCAACCACGATCAGCCGCGGCCGGTGTCCCGGTTCGGCGACGACAGCCCGGCGCACCGGGTGGCTTCGGCCAAGACGCTGGCCACCGTCCTGCACCTGCACCGCGGCACCCCGTACGTGTACCAGGGCGAGGAGCTTGGCATGGCCAACGCGCCGTTCGCCGCGATCACCGACTTCCACGACATCCAGACGCTCCGGTTCTACGCCGAGGCGGCCGGGCGCGATTCGCGGGGCGAGGCCGGCCGACCCGCGCTGCTGGCCGCGGTGGCCAGGATGAGCCGCGACCAGGGCCGGACCCCGGTCCAGTGGGACCCCTCCCCGGGCGCCGGCTTCACCACCGGCACCCCCTGGCTGGCCGTCAACCCCGACCACGTGACGGTCAACGCGGCCGCCGAGGTCGGCGACCCCGGCTCGGTCTTCGAGCACTACCGCCGGCTGATCGCGCTGCGCCACGACGACCCCGTGGTCACCGACGGCGACTTCGAGCTGCTCCTCCCCGAACACCCCGCGATCTGGGCCTTCGTCCGCCGCACCGCCGGCGCCGAGCTCCTGGTCGCGGCGAACTTCGCGGTCGGCGCGACCGACGCCGACCTGCCCGTAGACGCCGCGTGGGCGGCCGCGACCGTCATCCTGACCAGCGGCGACCCCCCGCTGCAGCCCCCGCCCGCCGTCAAGCTCCGCCCCTGGGAGTCCGCCGTGTGGCGCCGCGCCCGGTCCTGAGGCTCTGCGTTGCCGCAGAGCGCGCGGCCTGTCGCCTAGGGCCGGCTCTCCTCGTTCCCCCGGGCCGCCGGGATCGCCGGGGGCCAGGGGAGCTGGCTCAGTTCGGCGTACCGTGAGGCCACGGCGAGGTTGACGGCGGATTCGATGTTGTCGAGCTGGTTCTGGATCCGGCGGAGCTGCGGGTCGATGTCGGCATGCATCCGCCGGAGCTGCGGGCCGATGTCGTCTGCCACGGCAGACCTGAGGTAACGGGCGCACAGCGCTCCACCAGCGAGAACGCCGATCATCGCGCCCAGGGCGAAGATGAGCAGGACCATGACTCCTCCCCGTGCAACTGGTCATATAGCTAGTATCCGCGATGATCATGTCCATATGGAAACGTCAAAATGACGCGTGTCAGAATGAAAGATTTACTTGACCTACTGGCATAATGCCCGGTAGCATCGACGATTGCGCGTCATTGGTCACGCAGCGTAGGCCGGTGGCGCTTTTGACGATGCGCGCAACCTGCCGCGTCCGGCGAGGCCGAGGTTGCGGGCAGGTTGCCTGCGACATGCCGAGGAGAATCCCCCGTGGCTAGTGATGCTGCCGGTAGGCTGACGCACGTTTGGTGCGACCTATCGATCTGCAACTGTCAGCTAGCCACGTACCGCGCCGGTAAGCCGAGGCTGTCCGCGTGAAGGGGACCCCCGTGGGAGATAGTGCGAGCCCGTTGATGCACCGCCGCCGCCTGAGGAACGAACTGCGGACCGCCCGCCAGGACAAGGGCCTGACCCAGGACCAGGTGGCCACGGCCATGGAATGGTCGTTGTCCAAGATGAACCGGATCGAGAAGGCCAAGACCGGGATCAGCGCCAACGACCTCAAGGCGCTGCTGCCGCTGTACGGCATCACCGACCAGGAGCGGACCGGGGAATTGCTCGCCCTGGCCCGGGCGGCGCGGCAGACCCCGTGGTGGCGGGGCTACAGCGACGTCGCGCCGAGCACGCTCCTCGAGCTGATCGACTACGAGAACGCGGCGTCGGCCATCAGCCAGGTCGAGCCGATGTTCGTGCCCGGCATCCTGCAGACCGAGGAGTACACCCTGACGGTGCTGCGCGCGGCCTACGGGGAGGAATCCCCGGCCGAGCGGGTGCCGGCCCTGGTCGACCTGCGGACCAGGCGCCGGGACCTGCTGACCAGCGAGAGCGCGCCGAGATTCGCGTTCGTGCTGGACGAGGCCGTCGTCCGCCGCCTGGTCGGCAGCCCCGCGATCATGAGCCGCCAGCTCAGGCACCTGGTCAGCCTGGCCGACCTGCCGAACGTGAGCATCCGGGTGGTGGCGTTCGCGGCCGGCCTGCATCCCGGGATGCGGGGGCAGTTCAAGGTCATCGAGTTCGACGACGAGCCCGACGAGGATGTCGTCTTCCTGGAAGGCCCGCGCGGCGACTTCATCAGCGACGATCCCGCCGAGACCAGGAGTTACCTGGAAATGTTCGGCCGCGTCACGCAGCTGGCCCTCGAGCCGGCCGATTCGGTCGGCCTGCTCCGCGGAGCGGCAGGTGAAATGACGTTATCGGGAAAATGTCCGGCAACCGGACACGATCTGCCGGTCAGGCGGCTACTGGCCCGATCGTCCTGTTTGGGTTACACTGCACCCCTATGGAATCCAGGCTGTGCTCCTGGGCCGAACCGGCCCAGCCCGGCGCAGCCTGATCGGCGATCCCGCGGGCCGGCCGGACCGAGGTCCCGCCACACGGCGGGAAGGGGGGCAAGTGGCCGGCTTCGAGCAACCGTACCTCGCCTGGCGCAAGAGCAGTGCGTCCGATACCCAGGGGTGCGTGGAGGTAGCCGTCGCCGCCGGCTCAGTCCTTGTCCGCGATTCCGCCCGCCGCGACGGCGCCGTGCTCCGGTTCCCCCCCGCCGCCTGGTCCGCCTTCCTGGCCCTGGCCCGCACCCGTGAGAGGGATTTCCCTCCTCGCCGGGCCTAGCCGGCCGCTGCCTGGCTAACCATTTGCGTAACTACGCGGTAGCGGGCATGCTGGCCGGGGTAACTGGCTGAGCACCCGGGCGGCTCCCGGGCGCCTACCGGCACAGGGAGTGGACGTGGCCGAGGCAGCGGGCCTCATCGAGGCCCACGAGCTGACCAAGCGGTTTGGCGACACGCTGGCGGTGGACCACCTGTCGTTCACGGTCGAGCCGGGCCGGGTAACCGGCTTCCTCGGCCCGAACGGCGCGGGCAAGTCCACGACGATGCGGCTCATCTGCGGCCTTGACCGGCCGCAGGGCGGCACCGCGACGATCGGCGGGCTGGCCTACCGGCAGCTGGTCCGGCCGCTGCGGACCGTCGGCGCGCTCCTCGAGGCACGCTCGATGCACCCCGGCCGCAGCGCCCGCAACCACCTGCTGTTCCTCGCCGAGACGCAGGGTTTCCCGGCCCGCCGGGTGGATGAGGTCCTCGACCTGAGCGGCCTGCGCGCCGTGGCAGGCAAGCGCGTCGGCGGCTTCTCGCTCGGCATGACCCAGCGGCTCGGCATCGCCGCGGCGATGCTCGGCGATCCCCGGGTGCTGCTGCTTGACGAGCCGGGCAACGGGCTGGACCCGGAGGGCATCCGGTGGGTCCGCAACTTCATGAAGCAACTCGCCGCGGAGGGCCGCACGGTCTTCGTCTCCAGCCACCTGATGAGCGAGATGGCGGTCACCGCCGATCATCTCATCGTCATCGGCCGCGGCCGGCTGATCGCCGCCGCCTCGACGCAGGAGTTCATCCAGCGCAGCTCGGAACGATCGGTGCTGGTGCGGACGCCGGATCCGGCCCGGCTTGGCGAGCTGATCAGGGGTGCGGGCGGCACCATCCAGCAGGAAGAGTCCCCCGACGGGGTGGCCAGCCTGGTGGTCACCGGCCTGCCCGCCCCGCGGATCGGCGAGCTGGCGGCCGCCGCGTCGGTCGTCCTGCACGAGCTGACCCCCAGGCTGCCCTCGCTGGAGGAGGCGTTCATGGAACTGACCGCGGACAGCGTCGAGTACGGCGACCGTCACGTGCCCGCCAGCGGCGACCGTCACGTGCCAGCCGGCGGCGACGGCCGCCCGGGCGGGCGGAGCGCGCGGTGAGCCCCGCGCAGGCCAGCAGCGCGCAGGCCGTCGGCGCGCCGGCCCTGGAGACCGTCACCCCGGCCCGGTCGTCCTGGCTCGGCTTCGGCCGCCTGCTGCGCGCGGAGTGGACGAAGATCCGTTCCGTGCAGTCCACGCTCTGGTCGCTGCTCGCCTTCGTGGTCGTGGCCATCGGCTTCTCCACGCTGGTCGCGAGCGTGATCTCGCACGACTGGAACACGCCGGGCAACCATCCCAATCACCTCAGGCTGGTCACCGACCCCACCGCGGTGATCTTCGGCGCGGGCCTCGGCCTGGGCCAGCTGGCCATCTGCGTGCTCGGCGCGATCGTGATGACCAGCGAGTACACCACCGGCACCATCCGCGCCTCGCTGCTCGCCGTGCCGACCCGGATTCCCATGCTGTCCGCCAAGGCTCTCGTATTCGCCATCATCGACTTCGTGGTCAGCGCGGTCACGGTCTTCGCGGTGTTCTTCATCACCACCGCGATCCTGCGCAGCCACGTCTCCATCACGCTCGGCCAGCCGGGCGTCACCAGGGCGCTCATCGGCGCGATCTTGTACCTCACCGTCCTCGGTCTTTTCGCGATGTCGATCGGCGGCCTGATCCGGCACACCGCCGGCGCGATCGCCATCGTGATCGCCACGGTCATCGTGGTCCCGCCGCTGGTCGGCCTCATCCCCGGGACCATCGCCAACCACGTGCACGGCTACCTGCCGACCGTCGCGGGCGAGCTGGCCGCCCAGACCAGCCAGCAGTCCGGCGACGTGCTGTCCCCCTGGCAGGGCTTCGGTGTCTTCTGCCTGTGGACCGTCGTGCTCCTGGCCGCCGCCGGCTGGCTGCTCGTCCGCCGCGACGCCTAGCGAGTCACTCACCCAGGTCCGGCTGGTGGCGCCGGACAAGGGGTGATCTGCCCCTAGATCATGATCAGCAGCATGAACGCCATGGTGACGCCCATCGCGATCCGGCAGCTGGTCGCCACCCACGGGGCCAGGACCCCCGAGCCGGCGCCGCTCGCCGGGGTGCTGGCCCCGGCGGGCTGGGTCCCGGCGGGCTGGGTCCCGGCGGGCTGGGTCCCGGTCGCCACGGCGGAGCCGGCCGGGCCGCTGGCCGGCGCGGACAGCGCGGCCGCGCCCGGCCCGGCCGCGGCCCCGGCCAGCACGGGGCCGGCCGGGGCGGTGCGGGCGGCCGCGAGGCTGTAGTGCCCGCTGGCGCCGGGACCGGAGAGCTGGTCCAGGTCCCAGATGCTGTACCCGATCAGCGGGAGCGCGAACAGGAACGCCAGGAGCGGCAGCTGCAGGGTCCCCATGCCGCTCATGCCGCCGGCCATGCCGCTCATGCCGCCCGATCCGTGCGCCGCGGGCGCCGTGAAGGCCTTGAACATGTACAGCATGGCCGCCGCGTGGATGAGGTGCGGTGCGCAGTGTCCGCCCGCCAGCGCGCGGACACCGCTGACCTGGGCGTCCCGGATCACCCGGTAGCCGAACCAGGCCGTCATCACGGCGAAGATCACCGACC
>Ga0335076_10001310_pt1 | contig 24047 bp, 19 predicted proteins | sample Lox_Sample_25_FD_206717 | JGI IMG/M metagenome (GOLD analysis project Ga0335076, IMG submission 206717) | Soil microbial communities from Loxahatchee National Wildlife Refuge, Florida, United States - Lox_Sample_2.5 | ecosystem: Environmental > Terrestrial > Soil > Wetlands | place: USA... | reverse complement strand
GAAGCCGCCCCGGATTGAGGTATTGCCTTTGCTGCCCGGCGAGTAGGCAAATCCCACCCTGGGCATGAAATCGTGGGTGGGGGCCTGCGGCGAACCGAACGTAATTAAGCCGGGAACATTGGCGACACTGTTCAGAGTTTGTTGCGTCCAGCCATAGGGAGTGCTGGTGTATTCGTAGCGAACGCCGAGGTTGATGCTTAGATTCGATTTAATCTTCCAGTTGTCGTTTACGTACCAGAAGATCCCGTATTGATCGCCCGAGTAGCCAACGTTGCCAAAACTCCGTTGCGCTACCGAACCATCCGGCGTGTCGTCGTGGGCAAAGCTGTCGAAGCTGGCCCAGATATAGTCACCCCGTGAGCGCTGAATGAATTTTTGCGGAGAAATTGATTTGCGTCCTTCCACGCCGAGTTGCAAGGTGTGGTTGTGCTTGATCCAGGTTATGTTGTCCACGGCCTGGTAGAGGTTCTGCGTCGCATATTGTGGCGCGTTCGGATCGGGCCCCACATCCAGCTGGCCTAAATTGTTGATCGTGATGTTGGGAAATTGATCGAGCGTGGGAAGAAATGTCAGTCCCGGATCCAGCAGATTAAAACCGGTGCGATTAAACCCGACGCGCACCTCGTTGGTAATTGTGGGTGAGAAGGTATGATATTCGCTCAGCGCGATTAAGTGGAACGGCTGCGCGAAGGGTGTAAAGAACTGGGGCAGCTGGGCTGTGATGTCCTGGGTCGAATTTTTGTTGTAAATGTATCGGCCGCGGATCTGGTCGCGGTCGCTGGGGTTGTAATCCATGGAAGTCGTCAGCGCCGTGTAGTTCACAAAGAACGGCGCCAGAATCGGCAGCACGCCAACTTGAACCCCTGTTCCGTTGGGCAGGCCTGTAAGACCCACCGTTCCCGCAGGCGTGATCACGTTGCCACCGGAATCCTTGACCACGTCCGGACAAACTCCGGCGGTGACTTGCGCTGGAGTGCAAGCCGAGGGCGCCACCGCCCAATTTTGCAAGGCCTTGATGTTGGCCGTGGAAACTCCCGGGACTCCAAGGGCCGTGGCATAACCGGCCGCGGTTGGAGCCAGCACCGGGGCCCCAGGTACGGCTGCCTCGCCCAGCGGAGCATATTCATAGTTGGCAAAGAAGAACAGTTTGTTCCTCACCACAGGCCCGCCGATCTGTCCGCCAAAGCGGTTGCTGTCATAGCGAGGATTTACCACCGGCTGACCGGGAGAAGTACTGTTGGCGACAGATTGATCAATCGCATTTAGGTTTCGGTTCTGGAAAAATTCGTAAGCTGTGCCGTGAAACGAATTCGTGCCGCTCTTGACCACGAGATTGAACTGACCTCCGGTCGAGTGGCCAAATTCCGAGTTGAATTGATTTTGCAGGACCGTAAAGTTTGCCACGGCGTCAGCAGGAACATAAATCAGCGGACCGGTAACCCCTTTGTCGTTGTTATCGACGCCCTCAACTGTGAAATTATTGTTGCGCGGCCGCTGGCCACCGACTGACGGGCCAGTGCCCGCGCCCAGCCCTCCAGTGCTTCCTACGCCTGAACTGAGCAACGAAAGATTCAACACGCCGAGATTCTGCCCGGCGGTGGAGTTGAAACCGAGACTCGTCGTCGGCAGATCCTGCAGTTCCTTGTTCTCGTAGGTAGTCTGCAATTGCGCCGTCGTGGTGTCGATGATGGGCGCCTCGCCAGAGACTTCCACGGTTTCACTGGTGGCGCCAGGAAGCAGGGTTACGTTGGCGGTGCCCGTGGTATTCAACTGAATCTCGACTTGCACACTCACCGTGCGGAACCCCGCGGCCTTCACCGAAATGCGATAGGTGCCGACCAGCAAATTATCGAAACGGTATTCTCCCGCTTCGTTCGGTTTGGTAGTGGCCACAACTCCGGTTGCGATATTCGTCGCCGTGATATCGGCGCCAGTCACTGCAGCGCCCGTGGAGTCAGTAATCGTTCCAACGACGTTACCGCTGATTGCCTGGCCGAATCCGATTGCGGTCAACAGCGCCACAACGAGAACTAGCAGTACGACAAACAATTTCTGAGACAGGCTGCGCGTGTTATGTGAATCGCGAATTCCTGCGGTGACTGCGGGCTTCATAATCGCTCTCCTCCGATTACCCATCTACTGCGCCGACATCACATGCACTCTGTAAGCCGATTTCACAGATTGCGAGCAAGCAGGGACGAGTTCACGTTTTCGAGACACGAAAGACCAGAGATCAACATCGCATCACAATCGATGTGCGGTTCAGCTGTACTCGCAAGCGAGCGATTTGCGGGAAACAGGTATGGGGATTTGTAGGGCTGCCGGGGTCGCTCTATGAACGACTGGATGAGGCGAATCATCACCCACGAAAACATAACCACGCTGAAACAGTAAGCTGTCTAGCGCAGAAAAAAAGCGGTCTACAAATCGATAGCGTCAATGTTGTGTCGGCTGGCTCACGACGTCAAATTCGTCGCTGCGGATGTTCAGGTGCGAATGGCGGAATTGAGGGTACGAGTACACCGAAAAGTCGGGATGAAATTCATTTGTTCGAGGAGATTGGCGTGGTTGAATAGCAGTCAAGAGCGAAAAGTCGCTGATTCGCGGGGTGTGCCGGCAAGGCAATCATGCATCTGGACATGAAAAGCGAATGTGAGCGCTGTGGAAGCGCGCTGAACGCGGACGCTGAAGCTTACATTTGCTCTTATGAATGCACGTTTTGTCCGGCTTGCGCTTCCGGCATGCACGGCGTGTGCGCCAACTGCGGCGGCGATCTAAGCCAGCGGCCCCGGCGAAGACAACTCGGAGCCAAAAAAGAACCGCCGGTGGCAGCTTCTTCCTCACTTTGGAGCCTGCGCATATGGACCCTCAGCTTCGCATCATGGCTAGTGGTTGCGTTGGTCAGCGCCGTCGCCTCTTACCATATGGATATTGCCGTCGGGCGCCGCATGGCTTGGTCCCGCGAGTTGATGGTTCCGCTGGTCAACTGCGTCATTTACGCGTTGCTCACGCCCCCGCTTTTTTATCTGTGCGTGCGTTATCCATTGCAAAGGACAAATTGGCGGCGGCGGGCAGCTGTCTATGTGATCGGCGCTGCAGTCTTTTGTGTCATACACGTCATGGCCAGGGGAACGGCCTATCCTGTCTGGGATTCTCGTGTCGGTGACTATGTGTGGGCAGCTTGGAATCCATACACCAGGATCTGGAATTTCCAATGGATTTTGTTCCAGAGGTTGTTTCTCTATGATCCTCTGGGCGACATCCTTTCGGCCTATCTTCCCGTCGTCATGATCGCGCACGCGGTGATCTATTACCGGCAGTCCCGGGAGCGCGAGTTTCAGGCGAGCCAACTGGAAACACAGTTGGCCAAAGCTCGCCTGCATGCACTGAAAAGCCAGCTCCAGCCGCATTTCTTGTTCAACACCATGCACTCCATCTCTTCGTTAATGCTGACGGATGTGCCCGCCGCCGACAAAATGATGACCCGTCTTAGCGACTTGCTGCGCATGAGCCTGGAAAACGACGGAATCCAAATCACTACCTTGAGCCGCGAGTTGGAGTTTGTGAACGGCTACTTGGAGATTGAGAAAGTCCGCTTTGAAGATCGTCTCAAAGTCGTGATAGAGGTGACGCCGGAGACGCTCGATGCCCAGGTTCCGCATCTTATCCTCCAACCTTTGGTGGAAAACGCGGTCAAACACGGGGTCGCGCGCCGCTGCGAGGGCGGGGAGATTCACATCCGCGCGACGCACGACGAGCAGAACCTTTATCTGCAGGTCCGGGACAATGGCCCGGGCTTGAGCGAATCGGCTGCCGTCCAGGCCAATGCCGGCGTGGGACTGCGAGCCACGCGCGAGCGTTTGCGCACGCTCTATGGCGAGCAGCAGAGCATCGATTTAGCGACCGGCCCTGAGCGGGGCGTCGAAGTACGAGTACGGATACCTTTTCGAACGGAGGCTCGTCCATTGTGAGTACAGCTGAGGTTATGACCCCGATGATTCGAGCGGTGATTGCCGACGATGAAGCCCTCGCGCGGAAAAAGTTGCGGATCCTGCTGGCCTCGGAACCGGGACTCCACGTGGTGGCGGAATGCCGTGATGGGCAGCAGACTCTCGCCGCCCTCAGGGATTACAAACCCGATCTTCTTCTGCTCGACATCCAAATGCCCGATGCCGATGGCTTCCAGATTCTGAAAGCTGTCCCGGAAGACTCGATGCCGATCGTTATTTTTACGACGGCTTACGATCAATATGCGATCCGCGCCTTTGAGGCTCATGCGATGGATTATCTCTTGAAGCCCTTTGACCAGGAACGTCTTCATCGGGCGATTGAGAGAACCCGCACTGAGCTAGTGCGCACCCACAATCATGAGCTGACTCATCGAATTCTGGATCTTCTTTCCAATGCCAAAGAAGACCGCCCCTCCGACCGGCGCTTGATCGTAAAGGCGGGTGGCCGGGTGGTGTTTTTGGATCTTGACGATATCGATTGGGTGGAAGCGGCTGCGAATTATGTGAAGCTCAACGTGGGAAGAGAATCTTATCTTCTCCGCGAAGCCATCGGTCGCCTTGCGGAAAGGCTTGATCCCCGTCAGTTCGTGCGCATTCATCGCTCCACCATCGTCAATGTGCGTAAGATTAAGGAACTGCAGCCCTGCAACAGTGGGGAATATATTGTGGTGCTGAAAAGTGGAAAGGAGCTTTCCTGCAGCCGCGGACACCGTTCCGGCCTGCAACAACTGATTGAGCAGAAACTCTAGGGCGAAAATCTTCTGCCTTACCGCACCGAGAAGTTCAGAGTGACGCGGGTTTCAAACTGTATGGGGCTGCCATCGCGAGTCAGCGGTTTGAACCGCCACTGCTGGACGGCGCGCGCTGAAGCCAATGTCAGCTGAGGGTCTCCGCTCAGCTTGCTAATCCCGCGAACCGCTCCTGTCTTATCCACGATGATATCCAGAATTACCTTGCCTTGAAGATTCTGTGCTCGCGCCTCTTGCGGGTAATCCGGTTCGACCCTCTGAATTAGGTTCTTTTCTGCCTCTGCCGGCGAAACCCGGATGGTTGTGGCGGTGTGGTGCGCGGGCTCGGTTTTGCTGGCCTTTTGCACGACTGCGTGAGCCTCCGAGGCCACGAACGTCTCCGGCTTTTCTTTCGTCGTGTCCTCGAATACCACCAGACTTCCAGCCGCGTCGTCGTCGGGAGCATCGGTCGCTACGGGGACTGAGGGCTGAGACACCTTGTGTTTCGCTACGACGTGCCGAGTAATCGTAATTCCCGGCATGGAATCGTCATCTGCACTTGGCGTGTTGATCGCCTGGGTGGGGCTTGGAACAGGTGCGGCCTCTTGTGAGCGAGAAACCGCCGAGGGAACGGCGGAGTTTTCTGCTTTCGCAACCGGCTCGCTGTTTGGCGATGGGGACGTCAGCGATTGGCTCGACGCTGCAACTCGCGTAACTCTTTTTCTCGCCGAGCTGCTGTGGACGCGACCCAGCATCCACCCCAGAGTCAGCGACAACACGATCGCAGACAACAACAGGAAAAGCCTGGAATCAAAGGCCGGTTTCCGGAAACTCCCAAGCGGGCGTTCCCAGAAACGGAGTGAGTTCGGAACATGAATTCGCTTGGGAAGTTGTGCCATCCGAGGGCGAGGGTTCGTGGAAGGGACAGGCGGAACCGCCGGGGCAACGCCTGCAGCCATCACCTGCCGGGCAATTTCCATATTGTGAAGCACGCGGTGTCCGATTCCTTCCAGCATCAGTACATCGCGATCGCAGAAGGCTGAAGGACGAGAGGCAAAAATCTCCACTACGCCAACGCTTTTTTCGTCCTTATTCTTAACTGGAACCACAACCACTGAGCGCAAACCCAAACGCTTACAGGCCGCAGCATTGAAGCGGGGATCGGTTTCGGTATCGTCGCTGCGTTGCGCATTTCCGCTGCGCAGGCAAACGTCGACAATTTTGCAATCCATCGCCAGATACGCCGCAATTTCCGTTGCCGTCGCACCGGCCGCCGCCCGGCACACGATTTGCGATCCGTGAAGCAGGCCCACCGCGGCACCAGTCGCGCTGCTGGCCAGGCGAGCCTGTTGCAGCATTTCGCCGAGCACCAGGTCCAGGGCCAGGTCGGCAGGGGAAGTCGTGGAACTCGAAGGCGCACGATTCGCTGCGCTTGGTCCTGTTTCGACGTCAGCAGTAACAGCTCTCGAAGGTACCGGCGTAACCTCGTGCGCCGGGAACCCAAAAGCCTCAAACTCAGATAAGGATTTATGAGCCATAAATTAGGGGCCGCGCGCGCCTGTCTTGACGCGACTTGCAGGCAGAACAACCCGCCCGTGCAATTCTGGAGGGAGTCTTATCTTACACCTTTGTCCAGCGGGGAGGGAAGTGACCGGGCTTATTGGCAGCCGGCCAGGCTTGTGGCCCTACACCGCGCCGCGCGCTTCTAAGCGCGCTTCTCCTTCGGAGCGACGGGCCTCGTACCAGAGCGCAAGCTCGACTCGATTCCAGAACCCGAACTTATTGTAGATGATGCGGAGGTCGTTCTTGACGGCATACTCCGAAATGCCGAGGGCTTGGGCAATTTTTCGGTTGGTGTGTCCTTGTGCGACGAGCTCGATAAGCTGTTGTTCACGGTCGCCGGGCGTCCCGTTTGAGGATTGCACAATTGCCTCCGATACAAGAGAGTTGCCAGTTTGACCCGCTTGATTCCGCCGGTGATTCCGAAGCGCAGAAAGAGCCGGTTGAAGTGCGCCTTTACCGTGCGCAGGGCGATATTGAGGTGTTGCGCGATTTCCTCGTTGCTGCAGCCCTGCAACAGCAACTCGGCGATCTGCTTTTCCCGCGGCGCAAGCCGGATGGATTTTCTGGCCATTGAACTCCCCGAACTATTTCCGTCGGTCCACCTTTCGGGGAGTGGAGGGAGAACTGCTTTGTTGAGGTTGAAGGGGGAGTTTCGCTTCGCACTTCATAACAACCATCATGGTTTCCCTTGGCTCCATGGACAGATCCGGACCATCTGCTTCTGTCCTAATCGCCGTAACCGCAGGTGCATACGCCATGGCCACTGCCCAGAACTCCAACAAAGGTGCAATCGCTCTGCAGAGTCGAGAGTTGGGTCTGGCTGAGCGGCGTCCGCTGGAAGCTATCTTCAGTCTCGGTGAAAGTGTTGCCGCCGAAACTTTGGACGTGGGTCGCCCACGTCGCCACCAGTCCGGAAGGCGTGATCGCGGCGGGACTGCAGGTGGGGTTGCTTGCATAATCCGCGGGAACCACCTCAATCACGCCCGTTTGCAGCACGCTTCCCGTCAGCGGGTTGGCGGTTAGATCGGTGTTGACAGAAAGCGTGAGCAAGCCATCCGGGGTTACCTGGCAACCGCAGCACTCGCTCATCTCCTGGTTGGAGTCGAATACGTACACCATGGCACAGAGATTTCCGCCAGTGACTCCCGGATTGTCAATGCGCACAGTCCCATCGGCCGTAAGACCGGAAGTGTTTGCGCCCGAGAAATAAGTGACCGCCAGCAGAGGATCAACAACAAGCTCCGCCGAGCCGCTCGCAGAGCCGGAAGTCGCGGTGATGGAAGTGTTGCCGACTTGTGCCGCGTATGCAGTTCCCCCAGTGGTGATAGTTGCGATGGTGGAATCAGCTGAACCCCAAGTCACAATGCTGGTGACATCTTTCGTGCTGCCGTCGCTGTAGACTCCCGATGCCGAGAATTGTTCGGTTGTGCCCACGGCGAGCGTGGAGTTGGCCGGCAAGACATTGATCGAAACCAGCACCGGCGGACCCACGGTCACAATATCGCTGCCCGCGATCGATCCGGATTGCGCCGTTACCGTAGCCGTGCCCTGCATGAGAGCCGAAACCAAACCCGTCGCGCTGACCGGCACTGTGCCCGCGGCGGAAGAGCTCCAGGTTGCCGAGCTGGTTAGATCCTGCGTGCTGCCGTCGCTGAATGTTCCGGTCGCGCTGAGTTGTTGCTGCTCGCCGAGCGGAACTGTCGGTGCAGAGGGTGTGACCGCAATAGATACCAGCGATGCCACGCTGAGCAGGTCATTGCCGCTGACCGAGCCGGATGTGGCGGTAATGGTTGTGCTTCCACCGGTGACGGCAGTCGCGACCCCGGTCGGGCCAACGGCTGCCACCGCGATCGCAGAAGACGTCCAGGCGGCCGAGCTCGTCAAGTCCTGGTGGCTTCCGTCGCTATACGTTCCCGTAGCGGTGAGCTGTACGGAAACTCCAGGACGGAGCGAAAGATTTTGCGGGCCCACGCTTACCGATACCAACGCCGCCGCGGTGACGGTCAGACTCTGCGACGCGGAAACAGCCCCCATGACTGCATTCACCGAAGTTGTTCCGACTGACTTCGAGGCGATCATTCCGGGAGCGCTGACCACGGCCACGCTGGGTTGGGAAGTGTTCCAGCTAACGACACTGGTGATGTCCGCTTTACTTCCGTCGCTGTAGTTGCCTGTAGCCCAGAATTGGGCCGAACTGCCCAGCGTCACCGTTGCATTACCGGGCGTGATCGAAATCGAACGCAACGTCTTGCCCGAAGATTGCGTGGTGCTGGTGTTTGCGTTAGTCCCACCGCAGCCAATCAGGCTGCCGGCCAGGATCAAGCTCACGGCGCTGAGAAGGGCGCATACGTAGGCCCGCCCTCGTGTCGAGCAATAAGAAGATGGACGCATTTGGAATTTCTCCCCGCAAAGTGTGCAATGCCGGGGGGAGGAAGGAAGATCGACTCCAGCCAAGTCTAGCCGTGCGCCGAAGGTTTGCAATTCTCCAGGGTGTTTAATTCCTAGGTATTAACCCCCTGGGCTAGTCGCGAGGGAACTCACAGGAGAAATTGCAATCCTGAGAGGTAGCTCTCTGGCTTCACGGTTTGCCGGCGAGTCCAGCAAACCTGCATCAGGGTGGGCACGCTGACCGGAACATCGGCCACTTGAATTTCGCAACGCAGAAGAGAGGACTGGGCGAAGGGCTGCGAGCTCACCAGGCACATTCCCCCTTTGCTGACATTCTGTACCCTGGCGGTCGCCGCCGATCCAATCCGCAAGGCAGACTGATGCGGCGGCGCTTCCCGGGCCTGCACGTCCAAGACTTGGGGGAAGCGCGGATAGCGCCTTCGATCTCGCTCGGAGACCCTTTTCACAAGCCACGATAATCGCGCTAAGCTACGTGGAAATTAAACTGGTCAAATGGATTAGTTCACCAAGGCTAGCTTGCGGTGGAGTCGTTCAGAGGCCGCCGGAATTGGAGCCGACGACCTTGCCCACAATCCCCGAGCGGGTCGAAACTCCCATCTTCACCATGACCAGGCGAAGAAATGCTTTGACAGTATTCGGGCTGATATTCATGCGGGCCGCAATTTCTTTGCTGGTGAGGCCCTGAAGCAGCAACTCGACGGTTTCTTTTTCACGCTGGGTAAGATCGAAGCGCTTGCAGATTTCGGAGAGCGCGGCCGCGCCGCCGGAAGAATTTCTCTCCAGTAACAACGCGATTGCCGGCCGCACCGCGTTCGTGGCTGGAGTGTCGAGCCGGAAAGTGCGACAAAGGTAGTGCCGATTTCCCGACTTGAACTCCTTCACGAATTCCAATCCGTCGGCGGATTGCCGGTTCACTAGCCCGGAGCGGATCTTGTCGGCGAGGAACACCTCCAAGCGCTTAATGCGCTCCGGCTTGTTTGGAAAAGTCAGGATCTGAATCGCCTCGAGGTTGGCGGTTACGGTGCTTAGGGCATGATCGACCAAGAGCAGGCCGGCCTGGGATGTTCCAATCGACACTCGACGCTCCCTGCGGGCTAAGCAGATTCAGGCGCGCCTGAAATCGCCGGACCCGGAATCGAAACTAATTCGTAATGCCGAAATTTGGTTCTGCAACGGCTTGCATTGCTTTAAAGCATGCCTTCCAATCGCGCGAATCCACGGGACGAAGGTCCTGGGGAATCCGGATTGGCCACCGGAACTGAGAGCAAACTCCATTGCCGGATTCTTCGCAGCTCCTCGGGGAAGGCGTCGAGGCGCATGCAGTGTGCCTGTTTTCGAACCCCATCCCGACGCACGTCCGCCGCTCAGGATGGGATAGATAGCTGAGACTACGACTTCTGGGGAAGGAGTGAGCTAAAGTCTCTTCTATTTTGGGGAAGTTGTCAAGTAGCGTAAACTTAGATTTCGCTTTATTAACACCACTTTCGGGCCACTCATGACCCCGCTCGGTTTAGCCCGAATGGTTAGTCCCAATGGCCGATTGTCATGCGTAGGTGGGGGTGATTAAGTCACTTCAAGCCCTCCCCGGGATAGAATCTATGCCCCAAGAGACGGGAATGGTTCGGGCGCCGGCTCTGCCAGCTGCGCTTACGAGGTCTTTTTTAGGTTTGCCCGCGTGCCCGCGCCTGCTGGGCGGTATTTTTTTTAGCCTCCTGTTTCTTCTCGCGGGTATCGCCGTGGCTGCGGATGGTGCTAAACCCGAAGGCGTTACTCGGGTTAGTGTAACCAAGCCCTCGATCAAGACGAAAGACACAAGTGTCAAACCGGTTGTCTGTGCTCCGAAACCGGACGGCGACGCCAAGGCGTCTCCGGCATCTGGCGCCGCATCTTCCACCAACGCGAAGAGCGGGACCAATAAAGATGCAAGTGGCGCGGCGGGAAGCGATCTGAGTATGCGGCTCCCGCCTGGTGACAAGTCGGAGAAGCACGAGGAGTCTGAGAAGAATAATGGCAGTGCGGCCTCGAGCCCGAGCCAAGAAGCCAGCGAAAATGCCGTGGGTGAATCAAGCGGCATGAAAGTGCGCTTGAAAGATAAGGAAATCGATTCAGCTCCACCCGCTTCACCGGCGCAATGCACGGTTCCGCAAGCGGATCAACCGCCGGTTCCTCATTAGCCGCGGGGGAAAGGAACCTTGAGAGGTTTTATGAGATGTTTGCCATCACTTGCATTCATTTTATGGTGCGCTGGCTCGCTCATGGGGTCCGCCGGCTTCGCCCTCGCTCAAGATTCAACTCCCGATTGCGTGGTTAGCAAGAACGGAATTTGCCTCGACGGGACATTGGGAAAGTCTGCTGACGCGAGCATTCAAACTCCGCCTGCCAAGCCCTCTCCGGTGGTCTTCCAGGGTGATCGGTTGACCATTATTTCTGACACCTCGACACTTAAGGAGATATTGACGGCGGTAGGCTCCCTTACAGGCGTTGAAATGGATCTGCCCCCTGTAGGTCTGGAGGAACGAGTCGTGACCCGCCTGGGGCCTGGGTCCCCTCGCGACGTGCTGATCGATTTGCTGAACGGATCACTGTTCAACTACGTGATGGTAGCCTCTCCAGCCAATCCGGCGATTTTGCGAAAGCTGGTGCTCACGAATCGTGGAGCGCCGGTTGCGAGCGTCGCTGCTGCGGTTCCGCAGCCGCCTCCCGAGGCCGGCGAAAACAGCGGTCCGGCTTTGTATGGACAAGGTTTTACTACCGACCCGAACGCGCCCTCTGCCCCGCCAGAACCGCCGGCTCCGGCGGCTAAGGACGCGGACTGGGCCCATACCCAAGGCCAGCTGCTCGACCAGATGCAGAGGCAGCGGATCAAGGAGCGTGAAGAGCAACAACAGCAGCAGCAACAACAGCAACAACAGCAGCAACCGCCGCAGCAAGGGAATCCTGAGTCGCAGTGATCACGATTTGCCTGCTGGAGTTTTGTAGAATTCCCCCGATGCAAGCACGCCCGAATGACTTAACCCAAGGGGCTAAGCGATGCGGCTAGCGCGATCAGGGAATTGAAAAACTAGTCCAATCGAATTAGTTTTTTGATTTAGTGAGTCTGACTAGGCCACGTGGGTACTTGTAAAACCCGCGCCACGGACTAGCTTTAACGAGCATGCTCTGGCTGAACCCTCCCTCCCCTCGGCCGGCTGCGTTCAGGAGGATCCTTACCGATATGTGTAAAAGGCTACCCATTCTTGTGATCGCTTTGGTGACCCTCGGGCTGGTTACGCTCGGCTTGGGCGTCGCTTCAGCACAGGACGTATATAAGGTGAACTACTTCTCCAACGCCAACACCTCGGGCGCTCCGGATGGCACAGTCCGGATCGACAATCCGGGCGTGACCGGCGGCAATCTGTGCGCCATGATCTACGTGTTCGACTACGACCAGCAGCTTTCAGAATGCTGCGGTTGCCTGGAGACCCCGAACGGTCTGCGCACACTCTCGATCAACTCGAACCTGACCAGCAATCCGCTGACCGGCGTTTGGGAGCACAACGGCGTACTCAAGGTTGTATCGTCAGCGGTTAACAACAACCCCTGCGATCCGACCCAGAACGTTGCACCGACGGCTAACCTCCGCGTGTGGGTGACCCATATCCAGAACAAAGTGGGCTCGGCCTATCCGATTACGGAGACGGAGTCGTCTGACTCGACCCTGGGAGCTACCGAGCTCGCCAACATCCAGGCCGAATGCGAATTCATCGGCATTCTGGGTAGCGGGCACGGCATTTGCTACTGCGGCTGGGGCGACTAACAACTGTGTGATTAAGAGCGCGTAGGGCCAAATTCTCTCCCCCGCCCTACCGTTCTTGGTCGCGAGGTAATACATACGGATTAATCAATTTGGGCTAGCTGAAACTGGTTGCCTAACTGGATGCAAAAAGCTTGCGACTAAGCCTAGTGGGTAATTGCAAAACCCACGGTAAAGATTAGGTTTAACCTCTAGTACGCTCGGGCTGAACCCTCCTCCCCTCAGCCGGCGTCCAGGAGGATCCTTACCAACTATGCGTAAAATGCTACCCATTTGTGCTGTGTTGGCCCTTAGCCTGCTCGTCGTGGGCTTGGGAGTCGCTTCGGGACAGGATGTCTACAAGGTGAATTATTTTTCCAACGCCAACACTTCGGGCGCTCCGGATGGCACGGTCCGGATCGATAATCCCGGCGTGACCGGCGGTAACCTGTGCGCCATGATCTACGTGTTCGACTACGACCAGCAGCTTTCAGAATGCTGCGGTTGCCTGGAGACCCCGAACGGTCTGCGCACACTCTCGATCAATTCGAATCTGGCCGGCAATCCGCTCACAGGCGTGTGGGTGCACAATGGCGTATTGAAGGTTGTATCGTCAGCGGTTAACAACAACCCCTGCGATCCGACCACAGGGGTTACGCAGACGCCCAACCTGCGGGTATGGGTTACCCATATTCAGAATCCGGTGAGTGGATATTACCCAATCACGGAGACAGAGTCCTCGGATTCAACTCTGGGATCAACGGAACTAAGCTTTAATCTGCAGGCAGAATGCGAGTTCATTCATGTCCTGGGCAGCGGACATGGCATTTGCTACTGCGGATGGGGCGACTAACGGCTGCTACGCCGGAAACGGCGAGTATCGCCGCAGTTGAAAGTTTGAACAGTGTTGTAGTAATCGCAATTTCGCGCCAGACGGCGGCTTAGGCGGTTGTCTGGCGCATTTTCGTCTAGTCTGACTCTGGGGAGGAGTAGCAACATGAAAGTAAGGCCAGTACAGGTGTGTCTGTTTTTGGGAATGCTTTTGTCCGGAACTATTACTCTCTGGGGGCAATCCGACGCCTCCGACAAATCCTCTGACGTGGTTGCCATCGTCGATGGCGAAAAACTCACCCTTAGCGATTTAGACCAGCAAGAGGGTGGACAACTCCTCCAGGCAAGATCCAAGTACTACGACAGCGAACGCAAAGCGCTAGACCAGCTCATAGACGAGAAGCTGCTCGAGATTCATGCGCGCAGCAGAGGACTTACAGTCGACCAGCTATTGAATCAGGAAGTCTACAACAAGGTGAAGGATCCAACGGAAGACCAGCTCGAGGTCTACTACGAGGGTTTGGAAACCAACGAATCGTTCGAGGCAGTTCACGATCGCGTGCTGGAACACATTCGTGAGCTGCGGCACGGCAAGGCGCGGCTGGCCTATGTTGCTGACTTGCGCAAGGAGGCCAAGCTGCAGCTTTTCCTGGAGCCTCCGACGGCAACCCTGAACGTCAAAGATGCTTACCTGCGCGGGACCAAAGACGCCCAGGTCACGCTGGTCGAGTTTGCCGATTACGAGTGTCCTTATTGCCAGAGAGTAAAACCTGATCTGCAGAAATTGCAGGCCGAATACGGCAACAAAGTGGCGCTTGTCTACAAGGACTTCCCGTTGCCCATGCACCATCGCGCGGAAAAAGCGGCGGAAGCGGCACGCTGCGCCGGCGAACAGGGCAAATTCTGGGAGTTCAATGACGTTCTGTTCTACAGCAAGCAGCTAGACATCAAAGACCTGAAAGAACACGCGCACGTGCTGAAGTTGGATGAAGCGCGCTTCGACAAGTGCCTGGACGACGGCGCAGAAGCGGCGGCTGTTAAGAAGGATCTCGAGGAAGCCAAACACCTCGGGTTGAGCGGCACGCCCAGTTTCTTTGTCAATGGTCATTTCATCAGCGGCGCGGTGGAATACAGCGCTCTGAAAGAGATGGTTGACCAGCAACTGGCGATCGCAGAAAACGCCAAGGCGTCTCCCAGCGCCACGGCTGCGCAGCAGGTGTCACAGAAGCAGGAGGTGTCACAACAGTAAGATCGCAGTTCCTCCCCCCAACCCCCAAACCGGCGGTGTCCTATGAAATGGCTAACGATAGTTGTGTGCTTGGCACTCATTCTGGGTCTTTCTGCTCAATCGAGAGCGGCCGTGGCAGTTGCGGTCTCACCGAATCTTTCGCAGGTTAGCCCTGGTTCGCAGGTACAGTTTTCAGCCGCGATCGCCGGTACCCCGACCCTCGTGATCTGGAATCTTACTGGGGCGGGATGCGTGGGGATTAGTTGTGGCACTATCAGCTCCTCGGGTTTGTATACGGCGCCGGCGGCCGTCCCTAGCCCCAACACTGTAACCGTCACGGCAACACCAGTATTCACCGTTGCGGAGGCGGGAAGCGCGATCGTGACGATCGAGTCCGCTCCCAAAGTGGCAATCAGCCTTTCTCCGAATACGGCACAGGTGGCCGTAAATGCGCAGCAGCAGTTCACCGCGACCGTAACCGGCAGCGCCAACACCGCCGTCACCTGGAAGGTCAGCGGATCTGGGTGCGTGGGCTCATCCTGCGGAACAATTTCATCGACAGGCTTGTATAGTGCTCCGAGTACGGTTCCCATTGTTTCGTTAGCCGCTGTGACTGCAACATCCGTTGCCGACCCGACCAAGTCCGCTTCGGCAAGCGTGGTGATTCAATCGACTACTTCGATTTCTGTGAGCGTTACTCCCAATCCGGCGCAAGTGTCGGCAGGAGGACAGCAGCAGTTTTCCGCGACCGTAACCGGAGCCTCTAGTACAGCCGTTACCTGGAGCGTTTCCGGCGTCGGATGCACCGGCGCGGCGTGTGGGAGCATTAATAGTGCGGGGCTCTATACAGCTCCTGCCACAGCTCCGAATCCTGCTACCGTGACGGTAAAAGCCACGTCGGTTGCCGTCCCCGCGCAGTCGGGCACGGCATCGGTCAGTATCGGCTCATCCGGTACGCTCACGATCTCGCCCAGCGCGCCGCAAATCAAGCTGGGCGGCCAGGTCCAATTCTCTACCACAGGGAGCAGCGGTGTAGTCCTCTGGAGTGTTTCCGGCAGCGGTTGCGCAGGAATCACCTGCGGCAGCATCACAGCTGGAGGCTTGTACACGGCGCCGGCCGCGGCGCCGAATCCGCCGAGTGTGACCGTCACAGCCACGCTGCTTTCCACGCCGCCTAAGACGGCCACGGCGAGCGTCACTCTGGGTTCTTCGGGCACGGCAGTCGGGATTACGATCTCCCCGAACAGCACAGCGCTGAAAACCGGAGCGCAACAACAATTCCAGGCGACCGTGACCGGGTCGGCAAATACGGCAGTGAATTGGACCATCAGCGGAACCGGCTGTGCCGGCACGTCCTGTGGAACGGTCTCAAGCACTGGACTTTACACTGCACCCTCTACCGTTCCAATTTTGTCACTGGTTACCGTTACCGCCACGTCACAGGCGGACACCACCAAGTCCGCTTCTGCCTCGGTGTCCTTGTCGGCTCTGGTCACGGTTGCCGTCTTGCCGAAAACCGTGAGCCTGGCTCCGGGAGCGCAGAAGCAATTCGGCGCCACTGTCAGTGGAAGCGCGAATAGTACGGTGACCTGGACAGCCACCGGTGCCGGTTGTTCAGGTTTGGGTTGCGGCAGCATCAGCTCCACCGGACTTTATACCGCGCCCACTTCAGTGCCAGCGTCGGCCGTAACCATCACAGCCACTTCGCAGGCGGATTCGACCAAGTCAGATACGGGAGTGGTTACCATTATCGTTCCCGTCGGCGTATCAGTCTCGCCCGCGTCGATCGGTGTCACTGTTGGGCAGCAGCAGCAGTTCGGGGCCAACGTGACCGGCAGTGCGAACACGGCGGTGAACTGGACGCTCAGCGGCGCCGGCTGCAGTGGAGCTGCTTGCGGTACGGTGTCATCCACTGGCCTATACGTAGCGCCGGGATCCGTGCCCAGCCCGGCCACGGTTACCCTTACTGCCACAGCGCAGGCCGATTCCACCAAGTCGGCTTCCGCGGTGATCACAGTTCAGCCCACGAACAACAGCAAGTTGAGCGGTCAATACGCCTTCCTGCTCCAGGAATTTGACCTCTTTGGGGCCTACGTCGCGGCGGGAACTATCACCTCTGATGGCAATGGCAACTTAACGGGCACCGAGGATGTGAACCGCGCCCTCGGTCCATTGGTCAATGCCCCGATCACAGGCACCTACCAGGTAGGCGGCGACAATCGCGGCACCATGACCATTACCAATTCGCAGGGCTCTTTGAAATTTGCCTTCGCTTTGGGCAGCACTGGTAACGACGGCCGTCTAGTTTCGTTCGACAATACCGGAGTTCGCGGGACCGGAATTCTGCGCAAGCAGGATCCTTCCGCTTTCAGCACGTTCGCTTTGGCAAACGGCTATACGTTGAATCTCACTGGCCGGGACTTCTCGGCGCAACGAGTTGGCGTTCTGGCCTCGATCTTCCCGAACGGATTCAATGCAATCTCCGGTTCCGCGCTCGACTACAACGATGGTGGCAGTGTTCAGACCTTCGGTACCTTTAGCGGACCTTACACAGTCGGGGCCAACGGACGGGGCACGATGACGTTTAACATCCTCGGCCTCGGGCCATTGGACTTCGCCGTCTACGTAGTTTCGGCTCAGGAAATAATTCTGGTCTCGACAGATCAGCTAAGCCCATTCAACGCCCTGCTGGCAGGACTGGGCGAGCAACAGTCCGGGGGGCCGTATATACCTTCGTCCTTCCAAGGCTCGGCTGTGTTCAACCTGGCAGGTCTCAACTCCGGTTTCGGCGAAGGCTACGTCGGCCGCTTTACCTTCGACGGCAATGGCAACGTAACCGGGCAATTTGATCTGAACAAAAACGGGACTGTCACCATTGGCGGCACCTTCACCGGAACCTACTCGATTGCGCCTAATGGCCGGGGCTCGCTCAATCTCCTCGACGCGTCAAATCATCTTTCGATTTGGACCTTCTACGCGATTGCGCCCAATCGGGCTTACCTGTCAGACGGCGGATTTGTGGTTGGCCAGGGCGAAATGAAAAACCAGCAGGTCAACCCGCCCTTCGGCAACGCCGACGTTGTTGGGCAACTCATTTTCGGTTCGGGTGAGCCGCCTGCGATCGATGCGAAATTGGCGACAGGAATACAAAACTTCAACGGCGGCACTGCGGTTGTGGGTACTGAGGACTTGAGCCAGTTGATCGGTCAAAGTCCAAGCCAGGCACTGGGCGGGACTTTTACGGTGTCCTTGGTCTCAAATAACGGCCGGGGAACCATGTTGCTTACCTCACCGTCATCGGCGACGGTGGCAACATGGATTATCTCCGCTTCAGAAGTCGTGGCCATGGACGTCGACAGTGGAAATGCCGAGCCGACGATCTTGTTCTTCGAACAATAGTTGAGGCAAGATTATCCGGTTAGGATTAGCGTGGTAGATCGCAAGGGGGAGTGAATGAAGAGAAGTGCAGCTCTGATAGCGGGTGTATTGGTGAGCGGTCTGGCGCTGGCGGTGGCGCAAGATAACATGCAGGCGGTCTTGCAGAAAGCCAACGCGGGTGATCCGGCAGCTCAAGTAAAAGTTGGAATGATGTACGCGATCGGCATGGGTGTGCCGCGCAATTCGCAGGAAGCCATCAAGTGGTTGAAAAAAGCCGCCGATCAAGGTTATGCCGATGGCCAGTACCGTTTGGGCGGAATGTACGACGTCGGCCACGGGGTGCAGCAGGACCCTGCTACGGCATTCAAATACTACATGCTTGCAGGAAAGCAAAAGGATGTAGAAGCTGAATACCGCCTGGGCCAGATGTATGAACAAGGCCGTGGGGTGGAAAAGAACGAAGCCGAGGCGGCCAAGTGGTATATGGCGGCGGCAAAGCCCGGCAGAGCCGGCGCTCAGCAAGGCAGGCCCGAAGCCGAGTACCGCCTGGGTGAAATGTACGAACAGGGAATCGGCGTGACCCAGGACTATGCCACGGCGCTGAAGTGGTACACCAAGGCTGCTGACCAGAAACGCCCCGAGGCCCAATACAAGATGGGGTACATGTACGAGAACGGGTATGGCGTTCCGGAGAACACGACGGAAGCCATCAAGTGGTACAAGCTGGCTTCCGCTCAGGGCTATGCATACGCCCACCAGGCGTTGATCGCCTTGGAGAAATAATCGATAAACCAGGCTGGAAATTCGCCGCAACGCAAAAACCCTCCGGCTTGCGCCGGAGGGTTTTTATTTTGCTCCCGTGTGCCTAACGGAAGATTTTCGCCATCACGCCTTTGATTCTCCCGAAGAAACCGCGCTTGGGCTTGCTGGCAGGGGTGGGCGGGGGAGGCGGTTGCGCTTCGGACAGGTCTTGTCCCATCGATGGCGGCGCTGAATAAGCCAGGGGCATGTTCTTTGCATCTGGAGCCGCTTTTGGAGCAGGCGGAGTGACCGGCGTGGCGCGGTAAACCAGAGGCGCTGCCATATCCAGCTGAATCGTTTCCTTCTTTGGCGCCTTCGCAGTCACGGCTGCTGCGCCGGTTCGGTCGGGCTCCGCTGCCGTCGGATCCTGTGGCTTGGACCGAGCCGGAGGAAGTTCTCCCGGTTGCGGAGGCGTCAGAGACGCGAGCTTGGTGTTCTCCTCAGGCGGCGGTAATTCCGTCGGAATCGGCGACTCGGCAGCGGCGCAGCCGCAATTGGCCGGCAGTCTGTTGTCCGCCGTGTCCACGCGGCCCGAGCGGAATGTGACATGTTCCCCGAGTTTCAAGTCATACACGCCATTTCCCATCAACTCCACGACTTCGGCGGGAGCGGTATTTCCGGGAAGGTCGCGAACGCAAGTATTACCCTGAGAGTCCGCGGCAATTGCGTAATGGAACTCTCCCGGACCGCGCAGATAAACCCGGAAATCGGGAGTGAGAATCGAGTCGGTTGAATTTTCAACTGCGTAGCTGGTTTCGATCGCGCCGGTTCCCATACCCAGCATTAAGCTGGCGTTGTCCTGTGAACGGGACAAAACCACCGAGGTTCCTGGACAAACCTGGATTTCCCCGCCGCGCGCGAGACGCAAAACGACCGGCTGCTTGCTGGCGTGAATCGAGGCGCCCGAGGGGATCAAGCTGGCCAGTATCGCCTTCGGCGCGCTTGCCGGGCTGACCGGAACAGCGACTGGCTCACTCACGTTCGTAAGCGTCGAAACCGTAGGCGGCGTGGCGGTGACTTCCTTCGTTTCCCGGTGTAGCCTGACCATCAGCCGGTTGCCCGTTGCGTCCCAGGTGTAGCTGCACGGTTCGTTCAGATGCACAATCACGCGCACCGTAGCGGGTGTGATCTGGTGGCTTCCAATGTGGAGCGCCAGTTGGCGATCGAGATCGATGGCGCTGATCTCCTTGGCATTGACTTTGATTTGCTTGTTGGGAATCGAAATGTTCGTGTTGGGCAGCGTAATGACCAGGCGCAGGGGGTCGTCTTCCTTTTTGATGCTTGGCACTACTGGTTTCGTGGAAGTGATTTCCAGCGCCGGGGATTCTTCATTGAGGAGAACTCTGACCCTTGAAATAGCTGCCGGCCGTCCGTTGGCTGCCGGCTTGGGCGGGTTGTCTTGAGATGCAGCTCTCCCCCAAACAAAAATCGCCACCAGTAAGAGCGTGAGAAGTGTGCGGATGCTATGAATCCGGAGTTTCATCAGGCAGAATCGAATGGGGATGAAATCGCCTAACTGCAACTATTCTACGCCTCGGCGTAGCAGATTAAATTGGGGGGATGGCATAGTATAACCCAGAAACGAAGATTCCATACGATGGTTTTAATCCCCGGCTTAATCCTCTGATATAAAAGGCGTTGCTCCACGCTACGCGAGCGCGAATTCTGACCAGGAACCACGATGCTTTTTGATGATAAAACCAACGACCGACGCGCGCTGGAACGCCAAATGAAAGAAGCGGGGCGTTTGCCGCCCGGTCAGTCGTTGACTCTCAAGTGGCCGGTTTTGCACTATGGATCAGTCCCGCGCTTCGATCCTGCCACCTGGGATTTTCGCGTTTACGGATTGGTCGAGACCCCGCTGCGATTTTCCTGGAATGAGTTCAACACGCTGTCGCGGATCCAACGTACCAGCGATTTCCATTGCGTCACTCGCTGGAGCCGCTTTGATAACCACTGGGATGGCGTTGCCATGAAGGAACTGCTGGCCCGCGCTCGCCCACTTCCTTCTGCCGCCTACGTTCTGGTTCATGCCGAGCAAGGTTTCACGGCTAATGTTCCCCTGGCCGATCTCGATCGCGACGAAGTCCTGCTGGCGACACATCACGATGGAGAACCACTCTCCGCTGATCATGGTTATCCGCTGCGTCTGATCGTTCCTCATCTCTATGCCTGGAAATCAGTGAAGTGGGTGCGTGGCCTTGAGTTTCTCGATCGCGATGCGCCGGGATTCTGGGAGCAGAACGGCTACCATATGTATGGAGACCCGTGGAAGGAGCAGAGGTTCAGCCGCGATTGAAGATTTGCGATTGTAGATTTTAGATTGGAGATGATTTCAGGCGCGCTTAGTCATGTCCAATCTGAAATCTGCGATCTGCAATTATTTCTTGAGAATCGGATTGTATCCGTCGCTGACCAGCTTGGCCCGCGTAGCTTCGGCCTCTTTGATGTCGCCAAAGGGGCCCACTTGCACGCGAAATAACTTGTCTGTAGCCGAATTCGTGGAAAACGCCGCATACTGCTTTTTTTTCAGCGCGTCGACTAAAGCCTCCGCATCTTCCTGCTTGCTGACCGCAGCCACCTGCACGAAATAGCCATTCAAAGTCGGCGGGGCTGGGGAATCAGACGTCCCAGAAGCCGATGTCGGAGCCGGGGACGCGGCTGCCTCGGTCGCACTTGACGCGGCGCTCGCGGCCGGCGCTGCCTCGGCTGGCTTCTGGCTGACCGGCTTTAGAGCCGGATCTGATGCGGAAGCAGCGCTGGGATTCTTCGAAGCTGAGGGCCGGGCAGCGTTTTCAGAAGTTTGCTCGCCTCCGCCTCCCGGGGCAATTTGTGTTTTCACGGAACTCTTGCCCAAAGAAAACCCCATGCCAAAAAACACGGCGCAAAGTGCCACCAGTCCGAAAAACAGCAGCAGCATTTTGCCCGTGCCCAGAGTTATTTCTGTATCGCTACTAGCAGCCATTTCAAATCTCGCCCTCGTTTGGAAGCTCTATGCTAAGCCTCTAGCCCGCCTTAGTCCCCTCTTTGCCCAGAAATTTCTGAATGCCGGAAAAGATGTCCACGGGAACCGGGAAGACCACGGTCGTATTCTTTTCCACGCCGATCTCGGTTAATGTTTGCAGATAGCGCAGTTGCACGCTGACCGGCTCGGTGGCCAGCAGCTTGGCTGCATCCACCAGGCGTTGGGCGGCTGAGAATTCGCCTTCGGCGTGAATGATCTTGGACCGCTTCTCGCGTTCAGCCTCTGCCTGTTTGGCCATAGCGCGCAGCATGGTCTCGGGCATATCGACCTGCTTGACTTCGACGTTGACCACCTTTACGCCCCACGGCGCGGTGTGAGTATCCAGGATGCTCTGCAAGCGCAAATTGATTTTTTCGCGGTGGGAAAGCAGTTCGTCGAGTTCCTGTTCGCCGAGGACCGAACGCAGCGTGGTCTGGGCAAACTGCGAGGTCTGGTAAACGTAGTTGGAAACTTCCACCACCGCCTTCCGCGGCTCAATCACCCGTAGGAAAATTACCGCATTCACTTTCAGCGTGACGTTGTCGCGCGTAATGATGTCCTGTGGCGGAACCTCCAGAGCTTCCTGGCGCAAAGAAACCCGCACCATGCGGTCAATCGGCGCAAATACCAAAATCACGCCCGGGCCTTTGGCTTCGGGCAGCAGGCGACCGAGGCGGAAAATCACACCCCGCTCGTATTCCGCCAGAATCTTGATGGAACTCAAAACGTAGAGAACGACAACAATAATGGCGATGGTGGTGAAACCGAACCCTAATTCCATCTTGCCTCCCAACCTGCTGGCAACATTGCTTCTGCGCGGATTGTAGCGCAATTCGGCGGGTGGTTGCGGGGATTCCGCCGGGAACCAGTTATCAGGCGGGATTCGCAGGGTCCACCTGGAGTTGCAGGCCATCCACCTTGCGCACGACGATGGTCTGTCCGGACGACACGTTCGTCGATGCGACCGCGTCCCACAGCTCTCCATGAACGAAAACTTTCCCCTGCGGTAAGAGCGGAGTCTGCGCCACGCCACGCTCACCCACCAGCCCTTGCGCGCCCGTGACCACTTTGTTCGCGCGGGCCTTCAATGCGATCCGCATCAGAAAAACCGTGATAACTCCCAGCGGCAGGCTCACCGCAAGCGCCGTCCATAGACGCACGCGCATTTCGGGGATGGGGGCGTCCACCAAGAGCAGCGCTCCCAGTACCAATGTCGTGATCCCGCCGATTGCAAGTACGCCGTGCGTGGCAAATTTGGCTTCCAGCGCGAACAGGCCAAACGAAGCCAGTATCAACACGAGAGCGGCGAAGCGAATGGGGAGTAGATCCAAAGCAAAGGCTGCGAGCAGAATGAAAAGCACGCCGAGCATCCCGGGGACAACTGCGCCGGGATGGTTAAGCTCGGCATACAGCGCAAAAGCACCGACCACCAGTAGAAGGAAGGCGATGTTGGGATCCACAATGAAGGCCAGAATGCGCTGCCGCAAAGTCATCCCAAATGGGCGAATCGCTTCACCCACCAGATTCAGCGTGACCGTTTGGCCGTTAAAGCGCTTCACAGGTTTGTCTTTCATCTGTTGGAACAGATCTTGCTCGCTGGAAGCGGTGTAGTCGATGAGGTGCTGCGAGAGGGCCTCCTGGTCAGTCCAGGATTTTGATTGTCGCACCGCGCTTTCCGCGACTTCCACATTGCGGCCGCGCTTCGCAACGTAAGAACGGATAAACGCCGAAGAGTCATTTTCGATCTTTTCTTTCTCTGTCCCCTTCATTTCCCCAAACAAGGACACGGGGTGTGCAGCGCCAGTATTCGTGCCCGGAGCCATGGCTGCGACATCTGCACTCTCCAAAATGAAGAAACCCGCGGAAGCGGCCCGGCTGCCACTGGGAGTGACATAAACAATGACTGGCACCGGAGAGGTTAGAATCCGCTGAATGATGTGTTGCATAGAGCTCATTAGCCCGCCCGGCGTGTTCATGTCGATCAGCAAAGCCTGGTCTTTGTTGCGCTGCGCTTCCTCCAGAGCTCGCCCAATGTATTCGTCGGTGATGGGATTGATCGTATCGTTGATCACGATCTTCAACACTTCCGCGTGAGCAGGCGAAATCGCCCACACGAAGAAAAGTCCGGCAAGCACCGGGAACAAGAATCGACGATAAAGAAACGCCGTCATTGCCGAAATGATGCACTCCCCTCATCTATTGTCTCTCAAATCGAGCAGAAGGGTGTGCTGGCGAATACGTCGATGGAATTTGCCCTGGTTAGCGGGCTACCCTGACTGGTCGGCCTGCCAGGCCGCAATTCCCAGCACGCATAGTCCCAGTA
>Ga0335076_10001309_pt1 | contig 24048 bp, 24 predicted proteins | sample Lox_Sample_25_FD_206717 | JGI IMG/M metagenome (GOLD analysis project Ga0335076, IMG submission 206717) | Soil microbial communities from Loxahatchee National Wildlife Refuge, Florida, United States - Lox_Sample_2.5 | ecosystem: Environmental > Terrestrial > Soil > Wetlands | place: USA... | reverse complement strand
TAGGCGACGGCTGTCATCCGAGGTCTGCAAAGTACCACGCCAAATTGTTAAGGCCGGCAATGTTACATGCAATCGTTTCCTAGGAGATACGTCGGTTTTCGAGACTAGAATGGGCCATTCTCGAGCGTAAATTTGGCGGGAGCGACGGGACTCGAACCCGCGGCCTCGTGCGATTCTGCCGCTCATAGAACTTGCAAGTTGTGAGAATCGCTACGTGCTCATGGCGCCAGCGGCACTGTATAATTTCTCCCCGGGTATGCAGAAGCTGCGGTATGCGCTGGTTGCGTATATAAGGAATCCGGCAGGCGAGTTCGTCGAGAACCTGCGGGGCGAACTGCATCCAGATTTTCCTCTGCTGGCAGCCCATCTGACAATCCTTCCTCCACGACCCTTGCTGGGTACAGAGAGTTCGGCGTTACAAAACCTGGAACGGATCTGCGGCGCGGAAGAACCCTTTGAGGTGACTCTCGGCTCGGTGGAGACATTCATTCCGGTCACTCCGACGGTTTACATCCGTGTGGACGCTGGAGCCTCGCGTATGTCCGCCCTCCACTCACGGCTTAACACCGAAGCACTGGCTTGCAAGGAAGAGTGGCCGTACATCCCGCACCTCACGATCGTGAAAATGAGCTCAGAGGTTCCTGCCCAGAATGCCTTCCAGATGGCTCGCGACCGTTGGGCACAATATCCAGGAACACGCCGCATCTTGCTCGAAAAGCTCACATTTGTCCGTGAGGATCGCCAGAATTGCTGGGTTGACTTGGCGCCGGTCCCCCTCGGCCGGAGCCTGGTTTCACGTTAGCAGCCGTCGGTAACCTCGCCGCAGTTACTACACCTGGAGTGCATGGCCTGAGGTACATTTCCCTCCCGTGCGTTGAAATGCCTGATCCGTGCCTGTAGATAAAGAGCAGGGACAGCCCGCGCAACGCCACTTCTGGCGCGGGTTTTCGCGGGGACCCACGAGGGAGACAACGCATGCAGATCGGAGTTTACGGTTCAGGATACTTGGGAACAGTGATTTCGGCCTGCCTTGCTGATTTTGGAACTCCAGTCTCTTGTTGCCATCCTGATCGCACCCGCATGGTCGAGATGGCGCAGGGCAACATTCCTTTCTTCGAAAAGAATCTGAAAGAGATTATTCGGCGGAATGTGCGTGCCGGACGCCTCGCCTATTCCACTGATATTGAATCCTTCGCCAGAAAGACACAGGTCATCTTCCTGGCTGAAGACAAGGTAGACAACTTAAATGATGTGGCGATGAGGATCGCGCGCCTTGCGTCGAAGCCTCCCATCCTGACAATCGTCACTCCGTCTCCAGTCGGGACGGCAATCGCGGTTGAAAAAAGCATCAAGGATGCTGGATTACAGGCGACGATTGTGAGCCAGCCGATGTTTTTCACTGACGGGTGCGCCGTTGAAGATTTCAATTGGCCCGATCGCCTGATTTTGGGGTCCACGTCGAACGATGCGGTTCAGATCTTGAAGCAGATCTTTCATCCCCTGGTCATGCGGGGAGTGCCGGTAATCGTGACGAATCAATCGACGGCGGAGTTGGTTCGCGAGGCTGCGACAGCTTTTGTGGCGACGAAGATTTCCTTCATCAACGAAGTCGCAACTCTTTGCGAGCGGGTGAATGCCGACGCCGTGAACCTGGCCCTCGCGTTAGGTCTCGACAAAAAAATTGCGCCTCGCTGTTTGCAGCCCGGGGCAGGCATGGGAGGCGTGTTTGCCGAGTCTGACATGGAATCCCTGGCTCAGCTGGCGCAGTCTCAAGGGGTTTCGCTCAAGGTTCTGGGCGCAGCTCGCCAGGTGAACTATGAACTGGCGGATCGCCTCGTAGAAAAGATCGCGCACGCGCTCAATTCGGTTGAGAACAAAGAAGTAGGCATACTAGGCCTGGCCTTCAAGCCGAACACAAATTCGGTGGCGGGATCTTCTTCTCTGCGACTGGCTGAGACCCTGGTTTCAAAGGGCGCTCATGTGAGGGCATACGATCCGGTTGCAATTCCAGAAGCCAAGTCGTGTCTGAATGGGGGCGTGCGGTATTGTGATTCCGCTTATGCCGCGGCTGAAGGGTCAGACGCTCTTGTGGTTGGTACCGGATGGCCCGAATTCCGCGCACTTGACTTTGATCGCATCAAACACCTGTTGAAGAAGCCGCTCATCGTCGACACGAAAAACTTGTTGGATTCCACCCGTCTGCGGGCCCTCGGATTCCAATACGTTGGCATTGGACGTTGCTAGAGCGCCAAGCTTACAAATCAGGTCAGTCCGCACTCAGAGCCCGCCGCCCGTTTCCGCCTCCCGCATAGCCCATATGTAGTTGCTATAATGAGATTCCGGTGGTGGGAATAGCTCAACTGGCAGAGCACCGGACTGTGGCTCCGACGGTTGCGGGTTCGATTCCCGTTTCCCACCCCAGATCTTCTGAATTCCTGATTTATGGGTTGCAGGAACTCGTGACGAGATGGTTCATCCCCACTCGGTCACCCACGTAGTCGGCTCGGCCCCGTAGCTCAACTGGATAGAGCATCAGTCTTCGGAACTGAGGGTTGGGGGTTCGACTCCCTCCGGGGTCGCCAATCACACTAGCCGCAACGCTCCTGACAAGTCGGCTCTGGCGTATGGCAAGGGCCTGGGGTAGAATCGCAAGCTGCTTGATAAAAGCGGATGAGGCGCATCTTCCACTTCCGGGCGACTTCGGCCCAGCTCGGGCCACTTGAAGAGCGCCTGCTCGAATCTCTATGGCGGCGAGGAAACGGCACCGTCCGCGAATTGATCGAGACGGACTGTCAGGATCTTGCTTACACCACGGTGATGACCACGTTGGATCGCCTTTTCAAGAAGGACCTTCTGGCTCGACGAACCGAAGGTCGAGCGTTTCGTTACAATCCCAGGTTCAGCAGGGAAGATCTGCAGCGGGAAGCGGCAGGAATGGCTTTCCGCGAGTTGCTGAGTGCGAGTTCTGCCCCTACCTTGCCGCTCTCCTATCTTGTGGAGATAGTGAGCGAGCAAGACGCGGAACTGCTGGATGATCTTACCCGTTTAGTTGAAGCGAAGCGGCGTGCTTTACGTCGCGATTCCACGCAAGGCCCCAAGGAGAAACCCTAATGTTCGCCGTGCGGGGCATTGCGGTGTCTTTCTCCGTGTTCGTATCGCTCTACTTTATTCTTTCGGTTGCGGTTTCGTTATCGTGGAAGCAATTCTGGCTTTACGCACGCACGCTTCCTGCGCGCCCGGCTGCCGATTCACTCTTTATCTATCGCATGTTTCCGCTGATCACCGCCGCAGTGATCACGGCTGGCTTTGCGGTTCCTTCTTTTCTGCTTCTGGAACCTCGGGCGATCGAGGAACCAATCGGCGAACTTCCACTAATTCTTGGCGTTTGCGGAACGCTGCTTGGTCTCATCGGGATCATTAACGCAGGTTTAGCTTTACGTAGAGCCTCTCGAACCATCTCCGGCTGGACAGAAAACGCCGAACCGGTGAAGACATCTGGTTCGGTGCCCTTATGGCGGATCTCTGGCTCCGCGCCGGCGATGACGGCCACAGGAATCTTGCGGTCAAAGGTCTTCCTGTCGCATACCGCAGAATTCCTTCTAAGCGCAACCGAACTTCAAACTGCATTGAATCATGAGCTTGCTCACATTCGTAGGCAGGACAATCTGAAAAAGCTATTGTTGCGCTTCACCGCGTTTCCCGGCATGAAGGCTCTGGAAGAGGCGTGGGTGGAAGCGAGTGAGATCGCGGCGGATGATGCTGCAGTGACCAGTATTGGAGAAGCGCTAGACTTGGCTGCCGCCCTTATCAAACTTTCGCGACTCGGTCCGATCGAGCCTGCCACTGATTTAACGGCCGCACTCCTGCACACTCCGCTGTCGATCATGAATGCCCGGGTGGAGCGTTTGCTGGCATGGGGTGAACGTCGTAGATCAGCCTCGCCGAAGCTTTCGCGGTGGTATGGTTTAGCCGCGGCGGCGGCAACGATCGCCGTCTGCGTGACGACATACGGCCATTTGCTCGTACATTTGCACACCGCCACCGAGTGGCTCGTGCGCTGACCCTCGACCTGCCTCTTCCTACCCTAGAAAGTCACTCGAACGCCTAGTTGTGCCGCGAATGGAATTCCAACTGTTGTTCCCGGCCCAAAAAAGTCGCCCAATGCGCCGGAAGGAAACAGTAGCTGCTTTTGGGGATTAGTGATGGGCACCATCGAGGTGCACGACGGATCGGTGCAGATGGCGGTCGCATTGCTCAAATCGTTCACCGGGTTCGGCAGCGCAGAAATGTCGGTGACATAGTTCGCTCCCGGATTATTCCGGTTGAAGATGTTGAAGAACTCCGCAAAGGGGCGAATTTCGGTCCGTTCTCCCAATCGGATCGGCCGACTCACGCGCAGGTCCACCTGAATGAACGGCGTTCCACGGAACTGGTCGAGCGTTGTCTTTACACCATTGACCACGGCGCGATCGCCCACAGGCGTGGTTAACGTGATAGGACGCGCTGACTCGGCTTGAGTTAATGTGCTCAACTCCACTTTGCCAGGAAGATAGAAAGTTCCGGCAAATACAAATCGATGAAGTACATCTTCTCCAGATGGACCGTAGTCCCCGGGCCCGAACGCATTCAGGGGATCGCAGACCCCGTTCACGTAGTCGAAAAGCTCTCCCAGCAAGCAGCCCCAGGTCTTAGCGCTGGATAGCGTGTAATGTGCGATGAGATTGAACCGTTTCGTCACGTTGCCCTGCGCCACGATCATCAGAGCGTTATAGCTCGAACGATTGTCAGACTTGAAGAGATTGAGATTCGGGACCACGCTCTGCTGATCGGCGTCGTAGCTGGGATCAGAGGTCGGGATCAGCGGGGTGAATAGATTTGCATCGCTGGTGAAGCTGTAACCCCGATATCCGTGATTTCCCTGCTCGTGCGTGAAATCGGCGCTGACCGTCCAATTGCGATTGAATGCGTGCTGCACGCCTGCTGTTGCGTGAAGCGCGTAGGGAGTCTTGTAATTCGAGTCAATCAGATTGCCGGCCGTTGCGGCACCGCCCTGCAGACATCCAGGACCCGATAACGTGTAGGCACCGCTTGTGCCGCCGAGTGTGCACGGCCCTGTCGCGACATTGGTCGAATTGACGCCCTGGAACGCGGTAGCCCAGCCATTCTGCGCAAGATCGTTGTAATAGAGTCCGAAGCCTGCGCGGATCACCGTATCGCCCTTGCTCCCAGGGGAATAAGCAAGCCCAAGACGCGGCCCAAATTGCTTTCGGTAATCATGCGGCGCATCCGGGTCCAGCGGGATCTGCAGCGCTCGCAGCGTCACCAACGCGGGATTCAGCGTCTGACTATGGTCAGACCCTGTGAAGAGCCCGAACGTTGTTTGCCACCGTAAGCCATAGTTCACGGTCAAATGTCGATTTGCACGCCAGGAATCCTGCGCATATAGGCCCAATCGCTGCACATGCTGGGAAAAGGTGCCATCGCCTGCGGGTGTCGTGCTGGCTCCATCGGCATAGTCGATCGGGAACTGACCAGGGTTTGCCACATAAAAAGTCGGATCTTCGGGAAAGCTGTACAGAGTTTCCTGATTTCCCGGGAAAGCACCGCTTAGCACAGGCTCGTGGATGAAATTCACGCCGAGCTTGAAGGAATGAGCTCCCGTCGAATGATCCACGTCGTAGCGAAACTGATACTTCTCCTGGTTGCGTAACGACGGGAAGAAAGTAATTGGAGTCGCAAACTGGTTGTCGCCAAATGTCTCGAACCCCGACACGGTGAGCGAAGTGGCGCTGAAGGGGAATGCAAGCGCAAAACCGAGAGTCGAAGTGCGCGCCTGCGTGAGATGCAACTCGCTGGCATCGAATACGAAGGTTCCAAGCCATGTCGAATTGAAGGCGTAGGTGTTGTTAATGACGGTATTCCAATAATTGTTGTGTGTGGTCAAGCCCGTGGATGGCAGCGTGGCTTGCTGCACCAGATTGTTGTGGGTGAGATAGTTGTCCTCAGACGTTCGCAGGACCCATTGCGACTTCGACGACTGGATCCAGTCGAAACGTACAGACCCAAGATAATCGCGGAAGGGAATCGGCACATTGGCAGGAACCGCGATCGACGGCACACCCGGAATCAGGCCATCAGACGCCAATTGCGATAAAGCACTGAACTCCGCGACGCTGGCCGGACTATAGGCGATGCTGGCGTTCTCATGCACATGTTCGAAGGACGCGAAAAGATAGAGCTTGTCGCGGACGAGTGGACCGCCCAGCGCCGCCACGTAATTCTGCCGCGAGAAAGGCTGCTTGGGATTCGGCGCCGGATTCTCGATCGGAAATCTCGCATTCAGCGAGGCTGCCCGGTCGTAAAACGCGCCCGTCCCGTGCCAGTTGTTCGTGCCACTCTTCGTCGTGATCACTACTGAGCCAGCCGTGGTGCCTCCGGTGTCCGCATCCTCGTTCGCGGTTCGGACAGCAAACTCCTGAATCGCGTCCGGTGAGAAGTTCTGCAAGAATCCGCCGATCCAATCGTCTGAATTGTCGCCGCCATCGACGGAAAGTTCGTTGTTCAGGCCGGAACTTCCTCCGGTGGAAACGGCTGTGATGCGAGCTTTTGTGGGATCTGAGGGCTCAACCGGTTCCGTGCCCGGCGCCAAATAAGCAATATTCGCGAAGCTGCGCGACGCGAGTGGCAGGGTCTGTAAGTCGTGGCTGCTGATCACGCCCTCATGCACTACGCTCACCAAATCGATTGGCTGGGTAGTGATCGAGGAACTCGAGCTTTGTACCGTGACTTTCTCGCCCGCTGCCGCAGGTTTAAGGTTTACGGTCACCTCATGAACCGAACCGATCGCGACCGTAACCTCGGCTTCGGCCGGCGCAAATCCCGTGGCACTGACCGTCATGCGATACGAGCCCGGTTGGAGATCGTCGAGGCGAAATTCTCCGTGATCCTCACTGGTTGCGTCTCGCTGTGCCGACGAATCGGCAGACTGGACGCTGATCTTCGCGGCTGGTACCCGCGCGCCGCTGCTGTCCTGCACGGTTCCCCGGAGGGATCCCCGAGGACTCTGCCCATACAATGGGGTTCCTAAAGCGGCCGTCGCAAGAACCCAGAAGACAAATCTCGTGAGTGAACTCGTGGTTAGAGACACTTCGCCCCCGCAGCCGAAAGCGGCAACAGAGAGTAACCGGAAGGCTGAGGTACTACCAGTAATCGTAGCGCCGAGATACTCAATGAATGGCAGGGTTCAGCCCGCGCTTAAGAGCGGAATAACGCGAATTTGCTATTCGGCTGATGGCGTCAGTCTGACCACTTTTGCGGTGTGCGATCCCAGCGGTGCTTTTTCAATTCCGCGAGCAGGGATTTGTCGAGCGGCCCGGCATCGCCGGTCGCGATGTTTTTGTGCACATGTTCCGGCTTGCGCATTCCTACGATGGTCGTGCTCACCGCGGGATGAGAAAGAATGAATCGCAGCGCCATCTCCGGCAAGGACATTCCGTGGGGCACGATTTCTTTGACCTTATCGACCCTTCGGATGGTCTTCTCCAAATTTTCCGGACCGAAATATAGAGCACGCCAATCGTCCGGGGGAAACCGTGTCTCGAGCGTCATCTTTCCGCCGAGGCTACCTTCATCCAGAGGAACGCGCGCGATGACACCTACGTTGAGCTCCTGGCACACGGGAAAAAGTTCGTCTTCCGGCGCCTGATCGAATATGTTGTAGATGACTTGCACGGCGTCCACCAATCCCGTACGCAGCGCCTTGATCGCGTTCTCCGGTTGCCAGCGATTGATGCTCAGGCCAAAAAATCGAATCCACTTGTCGCGCTTCAGTTTTTCGACAGTCGAGCGGAAGTCCGGATCGCCCGTCCAACTGTCATCCCACACATGAAATTGCAAAAGATCGATCGTATCCACGCGGAGTTGCTTGCGGATACGGTCGGCAAACCGGAATACATGTTGCGGAGAAAAAACGTCCTGGTATTTGTATTCGGGCAGTGCGGGCCATCGATCATTGGCGGGCGGGATCTTTGACGCCGCATACAGGCGCTTGCCCGTATTGCGAGCCATAGTGTCTCCGAGCAGACCATCGCTCTTACCATTGCCGTAGGCCCATGCCGTGTCGAAGAAATTGCAGCCCAAATCGACCGACAATTGCAGTGAACCCAGCGACTCCTGATCGCTCGATCCACTCCATCCGCTCATGCCCCATAGTCCGTATGCGATATCACTGACGTCAAATCCGGTGCGGCCCAGTTTTCGATATTTCATGATGGCGTCCTTTCAGGCAAAACTCGTTTCGAGATTCAAGCGAAGTCCTCCGTTACATGCCTGCTCTAAATCTTGTCCGCAGGTTTTTCGATAGCAACGATCCAAAATTTAGCTCCCCGTCGCGTGACCGAAGGTGTTCAAATGGAAGCATCATAACTTGGAGGTGTGAATGAAATCTGATTATCCATTTTCTCCTGACAAGCAGGAAGAGCGGAGCGCGCCAGCGCCATCCCGGTTTATCGATGAGAAGATATCCGATGAGTCGGGCAGCGAATCACAGTCCGACAGTGCGCTGAAGCCGGCCGGCCTGAGCAATCCGTTCTGGAACTAGTCTGTAGAAATCGCCGGCCGTCGAGCGCTCCTCGGCGGCCGTTTTCTTTTGCTCGAAAACTTAATGCAGAATGGGCAAGCACAAACACGGGCGGATCGAGAAATCCAGGTGCATCATCTCTTCGAGCGCGGGACGCAGAGCGGCATCACGGCAAGGTTCGAGCGTAATCACGAACGGTAGCGCAGCCTTCTCAAAACCAGGTTTCTGCAGTAGTGAGTCAATATTCAGGCTATGCGCAGCCAGAATCTGAGCCAGACGGGCCACGATCCCCGGCTGATCGCGCACAAAAAAACGCAAATACCAAGGCGTCTCGAAGTCAGAGCTGATATGAGGTGTCAGGATTGTGCCGGCCAGTGCTCGCTTCCCTGAGCTGGCCGAAATACTCCCGGCAACGAACATTAGATCCGAAACGACCGCTACAGCAGTCGGATCGCCGCCCGCGCCGGCACCCAAAAAAACCATGTCGCCGCCATATTGCCCGGAGGTCAGGACCAGATTCAAATTTCGCTGGACTCGTCCGAACGGCGAATCCTTTGGCACAAGGCAGGGCCCGACTTCAGCAAACAGTGTCTGTCCTATCAAATCGGCCCGCGAAATTTGTCGAATGGTGCACAGAAGGTCGGCGGCATAATCAAAATCGACAGCGTCCACCGGACGAATGGTTCGCGCCCGGATCGATTCCGGTTCAACCCGCGCATGCAGCCCGGCAAGAGCAAGAATGGCCAGTTTGGCTCGAGCATCTCCCCCATCCAGATCCTCGGAAGCGTCCGCTTCTGCATAACCGCGCGCTTGCGCTTCCTCGAGAGCTTCGCTAAAGGGCACGCGTGCATTCTCGATTCGGCTGAGAATGTAGTTGCAGGTCCCGTTCAGGATTCCGGCGATTCCATGCAGCCGGTCGCCGGAGAGCCCGGTGCGCAGCGCCGGCAGGACTGGCACGCCACCGGCCACAGACGCTCCAAATTCGAGTTGGCATCCCTGAGACGCCGCCAGCTGAAGCAGGTCGGGGCCACACCTCGCGATCAACTGCTTATTGGCCGTCACGACCGACTTGCCTGCTGCCAAGGCGCCGCGAACGATCTGTTCGGCTGGAGTGAGCCCGCCGATGAGCTCGATCACAATCTGCACGTCCGATTTGAGAATGGATTCGACGTTGTCGGTCCACACAACTTCCGGCGGAATCCAGGGCTGCTTCTTTCTCTCCACATTGCGGTTGCAAATGTGGGTAAGTTGCAGCGGGCCGTCTACCCTCTCGCACAGGATCTTCGCTACGGCCCGGCCAACTGTCCCAAAGCCGATCAGTGCTACACGGCACAGACCTCCTGGGCCGGAAGCGTTATCGGTGGCGGAATGTATACGTGTGCTCGAAGTGGTGTCAGGCACTCAATCACCAGGAAAATTGATCCTCTATCATACGTGTGACTCGTGTTCCCGTGAACTGCAAACGACATCCATGAGGGCGGCTCAGCGCCCGCAACCTGCATCAAAGTTGTAATATGTTGCTTCCCGCTTCGCGTGCAGGCGGGAGCTAACCCGACATGCTCTTTCCACTTGCGCCTCCTGTTTCCGGTGGCCGAGCGTTCGGTCCGCATCCACCCCCGGTAACCGGAGGAGAATGAATGATTCGACAGTTCGCAGCGGTTCCCCGATTCGGGTTCGCTACAGCAGCGTTCCTCTTCTTGCTAGTCGTGGGAGCCACGATGGTTCGTGCGCAACAACCGGCATCGACTCAGCCCGCCCAGGCGCAACAGCAACCTGATCAGTCCAGCAGCCAGGAAGCCTCTGAAGAAGAAACAACGCGGCGGCGGGGAAAGCCTCGCGAGTACAAGAACTGGAATTTTAATGTCGGCGGTGGTGCCAGCCTTACCAACGGCACGACCCAGCAATTCGTGCGGGGTGGCGGCGGAATCGCCGCCGCCGGAGTTGCTCGGAACTACAGCAAGTACTTTGGCATTCGAGCCGATTTTCAATTCGATAACCTGCCGCTGCGCACCTCCGCACTAGAATCTGCCCAGGCGCCCGGAGCAAGCAGTCATGCTTACTCAATCAGCCTTGACCCGATCATCAACATTCCCGCCACGAAGGTTTGGAGTGGCTATATTGTTTTTGGCCCGACCTATATTCACCGCTCGGGAAAATTGGACTCCTCCACAGTGATCCCAGGATCGGCTTGCAATTCTTTTTTCGTCTGGTGGGGAACTTGCTTCGGTGGAAACATCCCGCTAGACAGGAATTTTCTCTCTGCGAATCAAAACGAATTCGGTTACAACTTCGGGGCAGGGATTGCGCGGAAAGTACACGCGAACATTGAAATTTATGGCGAGTTTCGCTATCTGCACGGGACACACAACGGTCTGACGACTGACCTGCGACCCATCACCGCCGGCATACGCTTCTAAAGAATTGACTGAGTAAAAAGCATCTAGCCCCGTCTAAGTAACGGCGGGAATGTATCCCCGCCATCCCATTGTTGTCGGTGAACTCCCAAAGCTACACCGCGGATTTGCCCTCTTGACCGATTGCCTTGCACGTCAAATTGGGGCGATAGGCGCGAAGCAAAAATCCGCTTGACATATTCCCATATAGGAATATTATTCGCTTCAATGGCACGAGCGGCGACAACCTCCGATGCTTTCAACGCTGTTGCCGAACCCCGTCGCCGAGAAATCCTCGATTATCTGGCCCTGGGCGAGCGGGACGTCAGCGAACTCGTCGCCAAACTGCAACTGGAGCAGCCATCCGTCTCAAAGCACCTGCGCGTGTTGCGCAATGTTGGTTTGGTCCGAGTGCGGCGCAATGGGAGGCATATGTTCTATCGCACCAATGCAGACGCCATCCGCCCCTTGCATGAATGGACGAAATCGTTCGAACGCCTGTGGTCGCATCAGCTCTTACAAATCAAGGAGCGAGCTGAGGCCAAGGCTAAACAGGAAAGCAACGACTGAAAGAAATCAGGAGAAATCGATGAGCACAATTGTAACCATGCCAGGGATCGAGCAGTTCACCATCAACGTAACCCAGGAAATCCGCGTGCGCGCCTCGCTTGAAACGACTTTCGAAGCACTACTTGAGCAGATCGGGCCGGAGAACGAGACCCCCGAGCGGAAGATGCCCATGACGATCGAAGCATGGCCGGGTGGACGCTGGTTCCGCGATCTGGGCGACGGCAATGGCCACCTTTGGGGACACGTGCAAGCCATAAAACGTCCAACCCTGCTGGAAATCACTGGCCCGCTCTTCATGTCGTATGGCGTCGTCTCAAACCTGCAGTACCGTCTCAGCGAAGAAAATGGCGGGACCCTGATCAAGTTTCATCACAAGGCGTTCGGACTTATACAGGACGATCATCGGAAGGGCGTCTCTGAGGGTTGGGGGCACATGAACGCCAGAATTAAGGCTCGGGCCGAAGCCAGATCGAAGTGAGGAGGATCTATGTGTCCAGCATGTGCTGCAAGTGCAGGAGTGATGATCGGAGGCGTACTTTCGACCGGCGGCGTAACCGCTTTGGTCGCAAGAGTCCTGGGAAAGAAAAAGAATACAAAGAGTGATTCGAAAAAGGAGCGGTGATCATGACTACAGCGACAACAGAGAAGCCGGCAGCCAAGATTGTGTCGCCGGCCGATTGGCTGGCGGCGCGCAAGGCCTTGTTAGCCAAAGAAAAGGAATTCACTCGTCTTCGCGACGACCTCAGTCGCCAGCGCCGCGAAATGCCTTGGGAAAAAGTCGAAAAGAAGTACAAATTTGAAGGGCCAAAAGGCACCGAAACTCTGGCCGACCTATTCGATGGACGCAGCCAGCTAGTGATCTATCACTTCATGTTTGGCCCCGGCTGGAAGGAAGGCTGCCCGAGTTGCTCGTTCCTGGCAGATTCATTTGATGCGGCTGCCATTCATATGGCACACCGCGACACAACCTTGGCCGTCGTTTCGCGCGCGCCTCTGGCCGAGATCGAATCCTTCAAGAAGCGCATGGAATGGCGCTTTCATTGGGTGTCATCGTTCGGAACCGATTTCAACCACGACTTCCAGGTTTCGGCGAGCGAGGAGGAGAAGGGGAAAGACAAGGTTTATTACAACTACGCTCAGACCTCCTTTCCTTCCGATGAACGCCCCGGTGCGAGCGTGTTCTTCAACAAAGACGGGCAGATCTACCACTCCTATTCGACTTATGCTCGGGGACTTGACATCCTCTTACCCACGTATAACTTCCTCGATCTCACTCCGAAAGGACGGGACGAAGACTCGTTGCCTCATACGATGGCATGGGTGCGGCACCACGATCGCTACAGCGACGGCAAAATGATCGAGATCAAAAACTTGGCAGCGCGCTAACAGCAGGGAGGGACCGATGAGAACTGTAGTTGAGCCAATCATGAATGAATTCCGCGACGAAGTAGTCATCACCAAGCGGGTTCTGGAGAGAATTCCAGGCGACAAATTAGCCTGGAAACCGCATGCCAAATCGATGTCGCTCGGGCAGCTTGGTTGGCATGTTGCGACAGTCCCGGGAGGACTCGCCCGCCTCCTGCAGCAGGATAGCTTTGACGTCGCCAACGCCAATTTCGCCCCGCCGCAACCTGCAAGCCGCGACGAGATCCTGGGCGCCTACGAACAAAACGTCCGCGACGCCGAAAGCTTCCTGACCGGTCTGACGGATCAACAGGCGCAAGCCAACTGGAGCTTGCTGCGCAAAGATGCCGAAGTTTTCACCAAGCCCCGCATCGCGGTCTTGCGCACCATCATGCTGAACCATTGGTATCACCATCGGGGACAGCTTTCCGTGTACCTGCGTTTGTTGGATGTTCCTGTTCCGGTGATTTACGGGCGGAGTGCTGATGAAGATCCGTTTTCCTGAATGGGTGGCCGTCTGGAACTAAGCGGGACCGCTTCGCTGGCGTCGAGTTCGCTGCCTCAGGGCTTATCCCTGACCGGTGGAGACGGCACAGCGGAGCGGATCGATGTCCCACAACTGGACATCTTTCGATAGGTTTTCGACCCCGACTTCGCCTTGCATTTCTGTGCCTGGCCTGCCCAGCCAAACGATTCGAAACTGCGCTTTGGTGCCTTGATACTGCACATCGACCACATCGCCGGGCCTCAATTGCGCATCAACGCCCTGCAGCGTGGCCCCGCGGCCACTGATTGTTCGTAGGCTAGCCGGTTGCATGAACGGCCTCGAGTGCGCGTCCATGCCCCAGATCTTGACCGGAAGTTCGACAAAAACACGCTGCTGCCGTCGGCGGTCCATAGCTGCGGAGATCCTCCCCACGGGGGTTCACCGATGCTAGAGGAGGGGGTCGGCGAAGCACAGGTAACGCCGGTCACTGACCGGAGGTGCCGGAAGTAAGATGACGAAAAGTGCGATTCGTGACTGGAAAATGGTCAATGGTGCTTAGTTCACGTCGCGCAAAGAGCAAGCACCAGGCCCGCGAGGATCGCCGCAAGACCCGCATGCGCCGGCCGAAGGACCCGTGGACGACGATCCTTTGGCTGACACGGCAAATACTGAAAGTTTCGGTTCCAGCCGCTTGGTGTGGCACTTCGGGCACTCGGCCTTCTGCTTGCCATAGATCAGCGCCTCAAATTCATGACGGCATTCGCTGCAGACATATTCAAAAATTGGCATGGATCAATCACTCCAACCCAGTCTTTATTAGAATCGATTTGTGGAGAGTTCGCAAATCTCCGATCCCGCCAGGCCGATCGCCAAAGTGGGATCGGTAATCACGCCCTTTCGTCCGAGGCGCTGGCTTCGCGGTGGTCACATTCAGACCATCGCGAGCTTCTTCCTGCCCCGCCGTATTCATCTGCCAGCGCCCGAAGAGCGCCTCATCGAGGTAGCCCCAGGCATCAAGGTCCGCTGCCTTTGCTACTGGCAGGCCGAACGGCAAAAGCCGCTGACCCTCATCGCGGTCCACGGGCTCGAGGGATCCACGGATTCGCAATACATGCAAGGCGTCGCTCGCAACGGGTTGGACGTTGGCTTGAATGTTGTGTTGATGAACCAGCGCAATTGCGGCGGGATGGATCACTGCGCGCCGACTCTTTACAATTCAAGTCTTTCGGCCGATGTGGCGGCCGTGAGCCGGAATTTGATGGAGAACGACAAGATATCCAGCTTTGCACTCGTCGGCTTTTCGATGGGCGGCAATCTTGTGCTCAAGCTTGCCGGGGAGTGGGGGAAAGATGGTCCGCCGCAGTTTCGTGCGGTCGCGGCTGTCTGCCCTGCAATTGATCTGGCCGCTTCCGCCGACGCTCTGCATGAGCCCGCAAACCGAATTTACGAGATGTATTTCCTCCTGCAGTTATTCCGGCGCCTTCGTATGAAAGCCAGGCTTTTCCCAAAGGATTTCGACTCAGCTCGCCTCAAAGGGGTCAGGACCGTGCGTCAATTCGATGACCGCGTTACGGCTTATTACTGCGGATTCGCGGACGCCGATGATTACTACAAGAGAGCAGCGGCTGCCAACGTTGTCGACAAAATCGCAGTGCCTACCCTTATCATCCATGCCGCAAACGATCCCTTCATCCGTATGTTGCCGGAGACCTCGAGCCGCATTGCGGGCAATCCCCATATCACTTATGTCGAAACGGAGGACGGCGGTCACTGCGCTTTCATCGGCGAGCCTAATGGAGACTCCGCGGCCGGGAATCGTTGGGCAGAGAAGCAAGTCGTGGAATTCTTAAAATCGATCTGAAGACAGGCGGTCTCTGATTTTGCGGCCGAGGCGTTTTACTTCGACTCGGCAAACTGCAACTTGGTCGTGTATCGATTGAACCATCTCTTCGCATTGGTCCGCACGTACGCCAGCGCCAGCATCGACAAAAAGATTGTCAGCAAGCCTAAGGAAGCTGTGAGGATCCCAACCGAGTGCTTGGGAAGAATTGAAACGCGTCCATATACGAACTCAATGTGCACCCAATACACCAACAAAGATGCCTGCCCCAACTGAATGAGAGGGCTGAATCCCCATTGTGCCGCACCCCAGCGGCACCAGGCATAGCTGGCGGCCAGAATCAACAGAAGCATGCCCGCGCGAACCAGGAAGAACTCCGGACTGGTGTGCCAGTAGTCGTAAACCGGGTAAAACTGATCAGGACGAGCGTCAAGCCAACGCGAGAGTTCTACGAGTACGATCCCCGCTGTCCCGAGTGCGAGAAAAGGTTGGGCTTGTTTGGCGCGCGCCCACTCACTTTGCAGAACAAATCCCACCGCCAGGCCGGCGAACGCAAAGCCGGCCCAGGGAAAAATAGGAAACAGCCAAGGTTGAGGTGTGCCGAGATTGTGCACCCCATCGACGTACGACTCGAGGGGCCATGGCAGAAACCGGGGACGCCACGTCGTCCAGAGCAATGGCGTAAGCAACGAAATCACGAGGGCGGTGCCTGCTGCTGTCAAAACGAGATCCCGAAGCGTATGACTTCCACGCTGCAGCGCTAGAACCATCCAGCACATAAGCCCCATGAGCATCATCGAGAGCCCGATTGTGTTGAGGATATCTACTCTCAATAGGTCGCTTTTCGGAGCCCATCCCCAGGAAACCACGAATTCTTGCAGGCGGAACAGCAGGCCAAAACCAAAAATTTGCGCGCCGCGCCAAATGGTCGTTCGCGCGATTTGCGCTGGCGGAACATTCTTTTGTCGAAGTTTTTCCGTTACCAGCGCAAAGGAAATCCCGGCCAGGAACAGGAAGAGCGGGGCGGGGAAAGTTCCGCCGAGCTGCGAGTACATGAAGAACCGACTCTGTCGCGATGCGGGACTCAGCCACGAATCGTAGCAGTGCGTTTGAAACATCAGAACGCAAGCCAGGCCTCGCATCCAGTCAATGTAGGCAAGCCGTGATTTGACGCTTGTGGACGGCGACATTGTCCAGGGTTGAAACGGCAGGGGAAGTATACGGCAGCGGTAAATACATAGGATCGTCGGATCATCGAAGGATCTTCAGGGCCAATTGCCGTCTGTTTCAGGCCTCTTTTACTTGTTTCGCCGAGGATCTCCGTGACTTCTTCGACTCCAGCATTTACTTTCTGTCTTCCATACAACCTTCTGAGCAACACTATTGATCACAGAGGGTTAAAGCCGTATAAGCTTTAGAAACGGCACCAACTGCCATGGGAGCATTTATGTCGAGCAAACCCCAGCCCCACGTGTGTCTGCTGTTAACTCTTGCCCTCCTGCCCAGTCTCAGCTTTGCAGTCACGCCTGATCGAATCAGCGCCAACATCGACTCCAGCAGCATGGTCGAAGTTAAGGGACACGTGGCCGCGATGGCACGTCCTGAGTTCGATCAAGGACCGGTGGAATCTTCACGGTTCATGCAAGTCACGATGCTGTTCACGCCCACTCTGCAGCAGGACCAGGCGTTGCAGAAGCTCCTCGCCGATCAACAGGATCCGAAGTCCCCGACGTATCACAAGTGGCTGACCATTTCGCAATACGCGGACCAGTTTGGACTCAGTCCGTCCGACGTCGAAAAGATCAAAGATTGGCTAGGAGCGCAGGGCCTTAAGGTCACATACGTTGCCAAAGGGCGCGACTTCTTATCTTTCGAAGGAAATGCAGGCCAGGTGCAAAGCGTTTTCCATACCGATGTTCACTATTACAACGTGAATGGGAAAATGCACTTTGCCAACGCGACCGCACCAGTGATTCCCGCCGCGTTGAGCGGGATTGTCGGGGGATTCCGCGGCATGCACGACTTTCATCCGCACCCGATGTTGAAGCAGCATGCCGCCTACTCGGTTCCGACAGACGGCGGTTTCTTTACCTACATTGCGCCGAACGACCTCGCGATCATTTACAACATCAATCCTCTCTATCAATTGTCACCCGCAATCGACGGTACTGGTCAGAGCGTGGTTGTTGCCGGCCAATCGGATGTTTACCTCGCCGATATCAACGATTTCCGCAATGGATTCGGCTTTACCGCCCTGAGCGGGTGCACATTGGATGGCACGAGCACCATCATCAAGAACGGGGCCTGCGCTGCGGGCAAGTTTCAAATGGTAGTTCCCGGAACCGGTAGCGATCCGGGAATCAGTTCTGGTGATCTCGGCGAATCGGATTTGGACATCGAATGGATCACTTCAGTTGCGCGTGGAGCCCAGACGATTTTCGTGACCTCTTCCAACGGAGTCGACGACAGCGCCAGCTGGGCGATCGACAATCAACTTGCTCCGGTCATCAGCTACAGCTATGGACTTTGCGAAGCCCTGGTCAACGCTCCAAACATCGCGGCCTCCGAGCTTGAATACAAAAAAGCGGCCGGACTGGGCATCTCATTTTTTGCCGCCTCCGGCGATGCGGCTTCCGCGACTTGCGACGGCGATAACGGCGCAGTCGAATTCCCGACTACCGCCACCCTTGGATTGTCCGTCAGCTATCCTGCCAGCAGTGCATACATAACCGGCGTGGGCGGCACCGAGTTCGACGAAGGCGGCGGGAACTATTGGAGCCAGAACAATACCAACAATGCCTCGGTTCTGAGTTACATCCCGGAGAGCGCATGGAATGATACGTTTCTCGCCGGATCGCTGGACGGCTCAGGAGGCGGCCCGAGCAACTGCGCCTTCGGGTCCCACACCGTCCCTCAATCCGGGTGGCAGGGAACATTCTCGTTTGAGATTTGCACTGCCCCTCCTAACGGCGGGTTTCCCAAACCGTCGTGGCAGGTGGCAACTGGCGTCCCGACCGACGGAGTGCGAGACGTTCCCGACATTTCCTTCTCCGCTTCAAATGGCAACGACCCTTACATTGTCTGCGCGCCTCAGTCCGAAGTTGTTACTGGGAGCAGCGCCACTACGAGCACCTGCAGTGGCGGGATCAGCAATGCTCTTTCCACGTACAACTCCGCCTTCGGCGGGACTTCTGCCTCCACACCGGTTGCTGCTGGAATGGCGGTGCTGCTGAACCAGTATCTTGGTGCGAATGGTTTGGGACTTCTGAATCCACAACTGTACAAGCTGTACGGGACGAACCCATCTGCTTTCCATCCAATTGAGAGCGGCACGAATAGCTGGACGGGAGGCAGTTCAGACAACATCGTTCCTTGCACTTCCGGTCAACCAAACTTCGGAGAGCCCTCGACGATCGTTTGTCCGGCTGGCGGGACTTTCGGCTACACTGCCGGTCCCACTTACAATCTCGTGACTGGTCTCGGGTCGATCAATTTCAATGCGCTCTTTCAGGTCTGGGGCGGCGCCGGGGCCCGTACCGCGACCACTACGGCGATTTCGGCTTCCACACACCAGATTAATGTCGGACAGAATGTAACCTTCACGGCCACAGTTACGGGCTCGACTTCGACCTCAGGGACCGTCAGCTTCTTCAACAATGGCTCGACCACGGCCTTCGGGTCGGCCACGGTGCAGAATGGCGTGGCCAGCTTTGCGACCACGAGCCTTCCTGGGGGCACGGATAACGTCACGGCGTCCTATCTTGGTGACGCTTCGCATGCTTCGTCGACTTCCAGCGCCACTGTCGTCGCAGTGACCGCTCCTGACTTCACCCTCGGGGCGGCTCCGACCAGCGGCAGCGTTGTCGCCGGACATACGACGACCGGAGTAACGGTCACAGTCACGCCAGTGAACGGCTTCAATCAGGTCGTAAGCTTCAGTTGCACCGGGGCGCCAACCGGCGCAGCTTGCAACTTCAACCCGCAGACGGTAACGCCGGACGGCACGCATGCGGTGACGACAACGCTAACGTTACTGACCAACGCCAGCATGGCCGGAGGCACCACCACTGTAACGGTGAATGCCAGCGGTTCCGGAGTGTCCCACACCTCGCCCTACGCGCTAACGGTCACCACACCAACGGACCAGAGCTACAGCTTGGCACCGGTAACCCCAACCTACTCGGCTAGCCAAGGTCAAAGCGTCACAGCTACGGTCACCCTTACCGGCAGCAATGGGTTTAACACTACCAACAGTCCGGTGAATTACACCTGCGGCGATACTGTTTCAGAGTCTCAATGTACGGTCAATGTTACGTCGAATGGCGCAACGTTCCTCCTCACCACCACGGCTCCGACCGGAGCCCGAGCCTTCACCAGGAGCTCCGGTACCTTCTACGGTGCGCTGTTGCCGGGTTTGTTGGGAATCACCTTCGTCGCTGGCTCACGCAAACGCTCGCTTCCCGGCATGCGCCTGCTGGGATTGATCCTGGCTATTGGATTCTCAACCATGTGGCTGGCATCTTGCGGCGGCAGCAACAGCGGCAGCAATTCGAACCCGGGAACTCCGAAAGGGTCCTACACAATCACTGTGAATGCGACCACAAACGGGGCAAACCCGGTAACGGCATCCACAACCTTTATGTTGCAAGTGAATTAGGTTTACAGGTTCGAGCAGGCGCTCCAGGACGGAACGCCTGCTCATTCCATGGCCGCGCCATTCGCGAGGGATCGCCGGAACTGCGCCGGCGTTGTTCCCGTTATTCGCCGGAAAATTCGCGTGAGATGGCTTTGGTCAGAGAAGCCGCACTCCAGGGCGATCTCTGTCAGCGGCCAATCCCGCTTCTGCAACATGCGACAAGCCGCCCGTACCTGCAAACGAAGCTGATACTCTCGCGGAGTTACCCTCTCCAGTTTGCGAAATACTCGAGCCAGATGTACGGGGTGAACTCCCGCCTCGTGCGCTAGTTCATGTACGGGAAGCGAGCCGGGGAACTCTTCATGCAGACGATCTTTCACTCTCCGAAACCACGACGGCGTAGAATTTTCCCGGCACTTGAATCCCGCGATCGCTCCAAGCAATTCGAGCGCGTGGGTCTCTATTGCCGTGGGCTCTCCCGAGGTTTTGAAACTAGAGTAAAGACGAAGTCCTGGCCAGAGCATTCCTGAACCGCCCCGATCCAAAATCGTCTCTTGCGGCAGACGCAAATCCAGGTCCCGCAGTCCTTGCGTATGAAATTCGATGGTGAAGAACGAAGCGCCGTCCGGCCCTATGACCGTCGAGTGCGCCGTCCCCTCCGGATTGAAGGTCGCATAAAAAGGGCGAAGCTCATCCATCCGCGCATGATCGCCTTCGAAGTAATTGCCCTCGAGAACTACGGTCACGTAAGCGAGCTCGTGCTCATGGCGCGGAACCTTGCGAGAGCACGGCTGCCGCAGTTCCGAGAGCAGTACGTCGGCAACCCGGAGCCGCGATCGGATGGGCGAATAAAACTCGCCTCCCCGGAGCACCTTGCCGGGGTCCTTAGCTGCTTCTGGATGCTTACCTTCCTTTTTATCTTCAGGCACGATTGTCAGACGGAAGCTGCCGGAAATCGTCAACCGGCGCGCCGATGCATGGGATGTTTAATTTGTTCAAGACCCGCTCGTGGAGCAAGTCATACAATGTCGCAGACTCGAAAGGAAATCTATCTATGATGAGATCCCTGCTCCATGCCGCGATTGCGGTGGTTGCGTGTGCAGCCCTGCCCGCCGCAGCGCCCGAGCAAAGTTTGCCCAAACCGCAGTACGACGGCAAAGGCGCCCTCGCGCGTCCGGCGGACTACCGCGAGTGGATGTTCCTTTCCGCCGGATTTGGCATGAACTACAGTCCGGGCCCCGACGGCCACGAGCTGTTCACCAATGTGTTCGTCCAGCGCTGGGCTTATGATGCGTTCTCGAAATCAGGCAAATGGCCCGAGCAAACCATGTTTGTGATCGACGAGCGCGACGCCGCCAGCCGCAGTTCCATCAACCAGAAAGGCCACTATCAAACTGACCTTGTGGGTTTGGCAGTCGAGGTGAAAGACTCTGCGCACAACCCTGACACATGGTCCTATTACGGGTTCAGCGCCGATAGCCAAACTGCTGACGCTAAGCCCAAGGGAAACGGTTGTTTCTCCTGTCATGAAGCCCATGGAGCGGTGGAGCACACCTTTGTTCAGTTTTATCCAACGCTGAAGCCCGTCGCGAAAAGTTTTGGCACCTACAACGAAGCGCGCGAACAAGTCGGGGACGCCAAATGACGGCAAACTGAGTTGAAAGATTCGGCACGTCCTAAGAACGCTCAACGTTCGTTCAAGCATCGCTCTAGTACAATCAAGCCGTGAGCGATGCCGTCCGTATCGGAATCCTGGGCGACTTTAACAGCGAGTTTCGCTCTCATCACGCGACGAACGACGCGCTGCAGCACGCCGCCTGCAAGCTGGGCTTGAAAGTTGATTCTCAGTGGTTGCCCACAACCTCTCTGGTTGCACCTGAAGCCCGGAAGGTGCTCGAAAGCTTCGACGGCCTCTGGGCCTCTCCCGGCAGCCCTTATAAAAGCTTCGATGGCATGCTCAAGGGAATCGAATTTGCTCGCAGCCGCGATTGGCCGTTTCTCGGGACTTGCGGCGGTTTTCAATATGCCTTTATCGAGTTTGCCCGCAACGTGCTGAACATCAAAGATGCGGACAGTGCCGAAAACAATTCCGGCTCGAAGAACATCGTCATCTATCCCGTAGCGTGCGCCGTTCCGAACCGCAAAGGGGACGCTCCCAAGCTTTCCGGAGTGATACCTGAAATTCGGCTGAGGCCGGGCTCCTATTTGCAGTCCTTTTACGGCAAAGACAAAGAAACGGTCACGGAAGAGTTCTTCTGCAACTTCGAGATCAATCCGGAGTTCGAATGGGCCGCCATGGAAGCCGGATTCCCGATCGTGGCTCGCGGACCAGAAGGCGAAATCCGAGCCATCGAATCGCCCACGCATCGTTTTTTCCTGGCAACTCTGTTTCAGCCTCAACTGTCCTCGACAGAAAAAAAGCCGCATCCCATCGTGCTGGCCTTTGTGCAGGCTGCCGCTGATTGGGGGAAGAAGAAACTCGACGACAGCGTGCTCGAATAAGGTGTGAAGCACCGCATCGGGATTCCCTGCTTCGCCAAAAATGGGGATTCGGGGCTGGATGTGTCTGCGCGATGATTACCAAAGTCCAGGCCCTCGTCCCATTACTATCCCACACCATACGCATCTGGAGCCCGAACCCGCCCGCAGGTATCCTGCACTTCGATTTGACAGTCCTCCCCACCCCTCGTTTTCAGGAGCCGCTCGTCTATGCACATGCAGTTGATGAACTCGCTCCGCGTTCCATTCGGCACGCTCATCAATTACATCCCGGTGATCGCCACGATTGTGACGACGTTCTTCAGCGTCATTCTTGCGCGCGCCACCTTGCGTTACGTCGAAGCCACCGATAAGGGTCTGGCATTGGCTCGCGAAGAATTCGAGCGCGAGTGGTCCCCGGATCTTCACATAAAGATCGAGCGTGTTTCCGCCACGGAAGCACGCGTCATCGTCACTAATCTGGCGAAGACCTCCGTTCTGCTGCAATTGCTGCAACTACGCAAGCTGTCACATGCGATGCCTTTCGAGCGATGGCGCCTCAATGATCCACTGGTTGGCGGTATGACCTGGAATGATGAAATTGGAAGGCGCATTCTGGCGTGCAGCGGGCAGGAATTTGAGGGGCCGATCGCCGCTGCCATGACGTTCTATGCCGCCGGACGGATGTTTCGGACCGACTGGTTCCGCTCGCAGATCTGCGTGCGCGATGGCCGTATTATCCGCATCGAACCCAGCAACATGCCCACTCGCCGCGTGCGCCAGGTTGAGCGCAAGGGACCCGAGCGCCGTCGCGAATTCGCGCAGGACGTTACTGCGGACATTCCGCCGGAGAGTATCAATACCAAGCCCGACGAGAGCTTTTTCGTCACTGGCGCATGAATGGGAACTGTTGGGAACCGTAAGCGATTTCTTAACTCCTGAGCGCAAGACCATCACCTGAGCTTTGGCTCGGCATCGATTTACGGTTGGCGTTGGTAACGATTACCGTGGTGTTTGCCCGACTGAGAGTGCAGCTAAAGGTTTCTGATTTCCCGCCGATGACCTCATCATGATCTCTCCTATCAGCAGTATCCATCCCGTGGATGTTCATCCCGCGCCACAAGCTCCCAAGCACGCCCCTGATGCCCAGCCCGTCAAAAGCGGGACGTTGTCTTCCGATCAGGTGACGTTGAAAAGCGCAGGCGAGGTAGATCACGACGGCGATAGCAAATGAGGCGGGGCGCCTCATTACTTCCGTAAGCGCGTTTCTCGGTTTGCTGCTGCCGTTGCGCTTCGCCGTTCGTTAGCCTGAGTACGGGAACGCCAGCATATTACTCCGCGGAACGTAAGTTGATTCCTTCAGCCCTGATTCTCCGCTCGTCCGATCCCACAGCCCTGCTTGTCTGGTGCGTAATCGGCTTTGGTGGGGGCATAGCTCTCTTCGTTTATGGGTTTCGCCTGCTACAACGTCGCCGCCTGATCCTCGACACGCCTTTCTCGAAGATTCGCAGTGCTTCCATGGGGATGGTCGAAATCAGCGGATTGGCAACCGGCCCTTACACCATCGTTGCGCCGATTACCGGTCGTCCCTGCTACTACCATCGCACGCTCGTTTGGGAGTGGAAGCAGAAGGGTAAGAACAAAGAGTGGGTCGAAGTCGCC
>Ga0335076_10001308_pt1 | contig 24050 bp, 22 predicted proteins | sample Lox_Sample_25_FD_206717 | JGI IMG/M metagenome (GOLD analysis project Ga0335076, IMG submission 206717) | Soil microbial communities from Loxahatchee National Wildlife Refuge, Florida, United States - Lox_Sample_2.5 | ecosystem: Environmental > Terrestrial > Soil > Wetlands | place: USA... | reverse complement strand
AAGTGTCGCGAGTCAAAACCTGAGCAAGGCTACTCCTTCTTGGACGCACGAGAAACCCTGTCGTTTGATTGGCGAGAGAGAAGATGGACCAGATCCGCCGAAAATATGGCGGAGAGGGTGGGATTCGGACTCTATCCACACACTAAGGCATCGTAACTTGTTGATTCCTAATGTCGCCAGAAGCGCAGAATACGAGACAAACGTCAGAGAGAGGTACATTCCGGGTACGTCGGGGAGGCATAATTGCTAACCAGATACGTTCCTGGAATTGATTTCTGACAATTGTGAGTTTACGGGCATTAAACTTCTCAAGGGGCATTTGCCACAGCCTCTCCTCTGCGCTGATTGGCGATTCTAAAAAAAATGATTGACTCAGTTCGAGCTTCTCGGGATGGGCACGAATTTCATGAAGCCTGGACTGCCCGCCGAGCGCTCCAACTCTTGTTGCCGAGCGACGATCTTCACGCGATTGCGGTAGAAGGACTGTCTTCACCTGACAATCAACGTGCAGCGGCGGCAAGTGTCGAGATCGCGGATCTCACGCTCTACTACGGACACTTCCACACATTTGAAACGGCCAAGAGGGTAGTTATCCTGCAATTCAAATACTCAATACGCGACGAGCGTGTTGTCTTTCGCATGAGTGATGCGAAGAAAACAATACAGAAATTCGCCGCAGCGTACACCGATCACAAAACGAGATTTGGCGTTGAGCCTGTCGAACGAAAGCTTGAATTCACTCTGGTGACAAACCGCCCGCTTTACGGCGCATTCGAAAGTGCAGTTCAAGCTATAGCCAGGGGGCAAGCGCTCAAGGGTGAAGCCGAGAAACAAGCCAAACAATTTGAGCGGGCGTGCGGTTTCAAGGCCACCGAGCTGAGGGATTTCGCAAAGAAAATTAGCGTTACGGGGCTGACACGCAATCTCAGCGATAGCAAACGCGATCTATCGACGACGCTGGTCGACTGGTCCGCAGCATCCGATACAATTGCAGGTGCAAGGCTCAACAAAATAAAGCAGCTTGTTCGAGACAAAGCCGGTTCGGCCGGACAACGGAATAATGTCATAAAGCGTATTGACGTTATTGGTGCCCTCGGGCTACAGGGAATTGAAGATCTCTTACCGTGCCCTGAAGCTTTCCCCTCGATCGGGAAAGTAGTTCCCCGTAATCAATTGAATGAAGTGGCTGAACTTATCCCCAAGGTGCAAAAGCCTCTTCTTATTCATGCGGCCGGTGGGATTGGAAAGACCGTATTCCTCCAAAGTCTGGCGAAACTTTTGGCGAAACAACATCAGACTGTTTTATTTGACTGTTTTGGAGGTGGCCGATACCGAGCTCCTGACGATTCCCGGCATCTTCCAAAACGCGGTCTTACGCACATTGTCAATACTCTTGCATGTCGAGGGCTTTGCGATCCTCTGCTGCCGACGAATGCGGACGTTCAAGACCTGATCAGAGCGGCAAGGCGGCGACTTGCTCAAGCTGTAAGTACCCTGAAGCGAGATTCTGTCAAAGCGCAATTACTCATTTTTATTGACGCCATCGACAATTCTGCGGTTCATGCGAAGGACAATAACGAACCATCTTTCCCAAAGCTTCTCTTAGAAAGTTTCCACTATACGGGCAGAGTTGAGGGCGTTCAGCTCATAGTTAGCTGTCGTACGCACCGAAGAGATGTATCGAGAGGCGAGATTCCATGTGAGGAGGTCGAGCTTCGTCCCTTCGATGAGCAGGAGACTAGTGAATACCTACATAGCCGAGTGAAAAATCTCAGTGTCACGGAAGAAAAGGTAGCTTTCGCAAGGTCTAATGGGAATCCCAGAATTCTCGAACATCTCGTTCGAAGCGACAGGGGTTTACTAGACGTCTCAGAGATTGATCAAAAGATTGAACTCAACGACCTTTTAAGAGCGCGAATTCAGAATTCGCTGCAGTGGGCCCGCGACCACGGTTACAAAGAGGCGGAAATTAAGGCTTTCTTGGCTGGCCTCGCTGTGTTACCCCCTCCAGTGCCACCCCAAGAATACGCCGACACGTACCGCACGGATCTGAGCGCCATCGAAAGCTTTGCCGCTGACCTTGCTCCACTTCTTGAGCGCACAAGTCACGGTCTAATGTTCCGTGACGAGCCGACTGAAACTCTAATTCGCGAGAGCTACGCATCCGACGTATCCGCCTTGCGGGCTGTGGCTCAGAACTTATTCAATAGACAAGGCGAATCGCTGTACGCGGCCAGTGCTTTGCCTAGCCTCCTGAATACTCTGGACGACGGGGAACTTCTATTCAAACTCGCATTTGACGAAAGATTTCCCCGACGTGTGACAAGCACCGTCGGAAAGCAATCAATTCGTTACGCACGATTGAAGGCAGCCGCTCTCCATTCTGCTACAAAAGGGGACTACAACCGTCTTGTTCACTTACTGGTGGAGCTATCGACGATCGCGGCTAGCAATGAGCGTGGTACAAATTACATTCTCGAAAATCCCGATCTCGTGGTGGCGTTTCAAGAGGAGCATGCACTGAGACGCCTATTTGAGACTCGAACGGCATGGCAAGGGACAAGACATGCGAGACTCACCATCGCGAATGTTCTTTCGCGGCAGCTTCCTGATGCCGAGCGACACGCTAAGATGGCCTGGGAGTGGACCTTGCACTCGATTAACCAGGATGAACAGTATCGACACGAGAAGTCCGGGCCCGGAAGGCAGGACGTTGCCGCCGTTCCTCTTTGCCTTATTGCTCAAGGACGTGCTGAACAGGCCGCGCATGTGCTTCAAGTATGGAAACCCTGGTATGTATTTGAAGCTTGTGAATTTCTTTTCTCCTTTCTCAACCAAGCGCGATCCCAGGCACAGGCAGGACCGGATCATGTAGAGCACTTTCTTAAAGTGCTTCGGAACGAAGTTGGTATAATTGCGGCAGGTTTGTCGTTCTTGCGGTTGGATGCCCGAGCCGCCCGCCGACTAATTCGCAAGTTGTCTAAAGCAATTGAGGGTGGGAAAGCAATCGATGTGGATTCTAGCTTTTACGTCGAAAAGAGCCGATCAATTCAGGACGGACTCTTAAAGGCTTCTGCAACGGCCCTGGCCATTAAGTCTCACGCAGATGCTCTGACAATCTGTAGTAACACGCCAACGAAATGGCCCGAGCTGTGGTCTTTCGATAATTGGCACGTCGACAGCGACGTGTTTGCTTTTGTCTGTCGGCGCGTAATTTTGGATGCGGCAAGAAACGAGGCTTTGACAGAGCGTTCCATTTTGCCAAAGGACTTATTCGACCTGTGTTTGGAGATGCCAATCGGACTTAAGGGCGAAGAGCTCAAAGTCGCCCTCAAGAAACAGATCAATGAGCGCTTCAACGAGAAGGATGATTCTTCCAAAGATAAAAAAGCAGTTACCTATGAATTCAAATACGAAGCAGAAGGCTTTATCGATCGTGTTCTAGAACCATTGTTTCAGTTGACCAGATGCTTGGGGAGTGTGCTCTCGAAACCAATTGGACGGGCCGATAAAGCATTCCTTGGACTGGTAAGTACATGGGTTCAACTCAGAAAGAACGATAGTTCTTATGGAGGCGGACGCCGAGGACAGGCTTTCTTCGAACGACTTGGGCGGAAGCTTGTAATGTTTTCGTTGTGGTCTCGCCATGATCTCAGCGCTGAAGCCGTCAGCGAATTCCTAGCAAGACTGAATGAAGGAGAATTTCTGAATGCAACGCTGTTTATCGAAGCTGTCGAGATTCTCGCGACGAGAACAGAATTACAGGAGCTGGCAGGAAAGACTGCTCTTGCGGCGCGAGGCTTGATTGATGGTGAAAATGAAGTCGGACGCCGAGCGGCTCTCTATGCACGGCTAGCCCGTGCCATGCTGCCAGCCAGCAGTGAGGAGGCAGCCTCATATTTTCGTCTTGGTTTGGAGCAGCTAGACGCAGTGGGATCGGGTGATTACCAGTTCACTTATGAACTCCTGCTTTTCGCCGCTTCGCTAAAAAACTCTGAGTTGGACGAGCGCGACTTTCATAGGCTCACAAACATCTGTGAACTAAATATACCCGATGAGGCAGAAAAGTTTCCCTGGTACGCATTCGGGAAAGGACTTTCCAGAGTTGCGGGATGCAGAGGGCTCGCGAAGATCAGCCGCTGGGATGACCGATCACAGGTCTCGCTTGACATTACTCTACTTCCTTATCTCACAGCGCTGATCGAAGACGACAAAATTGAGCCGGATCTCGCCCTCGGTTTGCTGCGATTGTCGGACCCCGCGGAGTTGTGGGAATGCAACACCATAGCGATGGCTAGAGCTATCCACAGCAAGAAATATCCGAATTTCAAAGAACTAATAGCAGAGCTGCTTCGCCAGTTTCACGAGAATAACCCAAGAGTGTCATTCTCAGACACTATGAGAGAGCTTGATTCGCTAGCGAAGGAGGCCTTCGGGGAGGACGAAAAGGAGAGCAAGTATTTGTCTGCGGCCTCCAGTCTTTTCAAGCGGGTGATCGACGAACAAAATGAAAACAGAAACTATCGCGGGAAAGCCGTTTCTGTGGCTCGCATAGGAATTTCGTGGGAAAACCGCAAAGGGCCGAAGAGCTTGAGCAAGGTCGCTGCCCGTACTCCGCCGACCGACGAGACTGCGATCTCAAAGGCATTGGCCGAGATTCAAGATCCCGAGAGCCGATATGATCGTCGCGCGGAGTTCTTGAAGAAGCTACGAGAAAACGTGAAGTTCTCTCAACGGGTTGGTTACATACGGGCAATCGCGCACTTAGATGATCTTAACATTCATACAAAATTGGGAGAGTTGGCTGCCTGCAAAGAGCTGTGGGTGGCATCGTCAGCACAGCTCGATGAAGTGTATGAAAGTATAGGGATCCCATTACTTCGATCGCATGCAGATGATATCGTCAGTAACGATCGCCTTTCAGAATTTCATTTGAGAGAGATTGTAAATCTCTGTCGAATCCCAAAAGCAACTCTCACGTTGGAGCTCGTCAAGCTGTTTGCAATGCCGGGTATGCATATTTCTGGTGCGGTCTGGATGGCGCTTGCTTCGGAGGCTTCCAAAAGGTCCACAATCGGTCCAGCGCGGGAAGCGCTTGAGCGGCTGTTACGGAGTGGCGCAACAAAACTCGCCTCAAGTGTGGCCGACGGTGACTGGAAAGCTGGTTTATATCCCACTGGTTCCGAAACAGCGATTGCCGGAGGGATGGTCTGGCGAAGGCTCGGTTCTCCCTCTGCCGCCGATCGGTGGAGAGCAGCTCATAGCGTCAGATGCTTCGCTCGGTTCGGAAACTGGAACGTTATTGACGTGCTCGTCTCCAATCTCGCTTCGAAAGAGGCGGGGACGTTTCAAGCAACTGATCTGCAATTTTATTTCCTCCATGCCCGTTTGTGGCTGCTAATCGCCTTGGCCAGGGTGGCATTGGACTATCCTGGGGAAACCGCTCGCTATGAACAACCGCTAAGAAACATAGCGTTCGATTCCCTGACTCCGCATGTTTTGGCAAGACATTTCGCTGCTCTAGCCCTTATCGCAGGGGCAAAGACCGGAAACACTCAACTCTCCGAAACGGAGGTGAAGCAACTGGAGACCCTAAACGTGTCTCCATTCCCGAAACTCGCAAAGACCGCACGGCGCATTTTGGAAGACCCATTCCTCCCTCGTCCGAGCAGCCATCCGAAACCTAGCGGTTCCGATTTTCATTTTGACTATGATTTTACGAAGAACGAGATACACAGTCTCGCTTCTGTCTTCGGTAAGACAACCTGGGAAGTGAAGGACTTGATTACGGAATTCGTACGGATGTTCGACTCCAGCGTATCAAGCATGTATGAAAAGGCTGGTCGTGACGAGCGCTCTTCCGGGAGACGCAGCGGCAGAATGAGTTCCGAATATCACTTGTACGGTCAGCAACTGGCGTGGAACGGCTTGTTTTGTGCAGCCGGGCGATTGCTTGAACGGAATCCCGTCACCAATGACTCTTATCGAGACGATCCCTGGCCCGAGTGGTTGAGTCAGAATTTGCTCACAAGAACGGATGGACTGTGGCTGAGTGATGGCATCGATGTGACGCCGCTCGACACACTGGTGAATTTGCTGGAGCGGAACGACAGTGACCTCGCGATTACCGGAAACAGGCTTAAGTTGCTGGAGCTCGTGGGCATTTCCTCTGGTGTCCCGAGTGAACTCGTCGTTGAAGGGCATTGGCTTTCGGCGGATGGTGTTCAGGTCAGTATTTCGTCGGCTTTAGTTTCGCCCTCGAACTCAAGAGCGGTAGCACTCCAAACAGCCAAAGAAGAACCATTTCGGGTTTGGCTGCCAACGTCCCAATCTTCCAGCGAGGGCGAATACCAGAGGGATGAGAAAGACAAGCACAAGGCCTGGATCGTGGTTCCTTCGACTGAAACACACCTTGATGCGGATGATCCAATGGGTGCCGCTAGTGCGGTAAGGCGCCCGTATTTTGTAAAGGAGATAAGAGAAGACTGGTCTCTAAGACCGGCAGACCCGTTCAATCGCATGTGGTTGTCTCCAGACGACAGCGTTGTCGCTCGCGCGCAGGCATGGCGCAGCATTGCAAAGAGCGAAGACAGCTTGTCTTCAGCCGGTCATGAACGCTTAATGTGTTCCAGCCAGTTTCTACAGGAAATCTTGGCGAGGCGCAGCGCCGAATTGTTGTTGTTAATAAAGCTTCAAAGATATGAGAGCGGGATAGGGCGTCAAGAAAGCCGATTCTGGCACACAATTGCGACCATAAGAATGAAACGAACGCTGAGGTTCGAGCTTTTTAGAGGATGTACGAACCGGCTACACAAGAGCAGTTTTTAAAAGTCTATTTGTTCTTCTCTTCTTCGCTATTTTCTATCTCTCGGCGTGCCCGTTTTCTCAAGGTTTGAGCGATTGTGCTGACACTGTAGTGCTCCCCTCTAATACTGACTTTGAAGTGCTTGGCGCGACGATCTGCTTGGCCCCGTAATTCCAATGTGCAGCCCGCCGTTGGCGAACAGGCATTTTTATGAAAGCTTCCGCTGTCGGGCTACGTTTTCATACGTTTTCACGCATTTCCATCATGTTCTCGCAACGAAAAGGACAAAGCTTATTCTCTTATTCTTGTTCCCAAATGCGATTCAACTCCAGAGAAATGCTGAAAATAAAAGACTTACACGGGGAATTTCAATCACATCGCGGAGAAAGGTGGATCGCAGAGCACTTTAGTTTGCAGGCGGAAATTCTAATGCGTATTTCGAACGCTTTTGTTCTGCATAAAGCGGAATCCCTGTTTCTGAATACGTGATTTCGATAATGTTCGGGTTTTTCTTGGCGTAATTGCTCAAATCCGTAAAGAGTTTGATCATTTTGACCTGTTCGTCCCAGTCCTCCTTGGGCACGAACTTCGGCTTGGTAGGGAAACGATTCCAGAAGTTATGTCGCATCCAATGCAGATGGGACGCAACAATCCACTCTTCGAGATATTCTCTGATTCGTTGGATGTTTGTAGGTTCGATTCTTCCCTCATTCGCTTGCCAGCCGCACCGCGGGCATTCGAGGCTTATTTGAATTTGGCGTAGTGCTTCCCTAGAGTCACCACGTGTGCGACTGGAATGGGCATCCAAAATGGACTCAAGCTTCCTTCTGTCCAGTTCGATGATGCTTCGGCAAGAGTAACAAAAGGCGTCGTGATATCTCGTGCTGCGGAAGAGATCTCTACATGCTTTGCAAACGTGGCCGTGCGGATACCTGCGCATGAATCTCAGCGAAGGGCCAAGCGGCTCCTCGGGCTCGTACCAGTCACCGGTCGGGAGCTGTTCATAGCCCATTGACTCCCACACATCTCGATCCGTTTCGTTCGGTGGCGAACCGGCGAGCAATCTTCCTCGAATTGTGCGCTTTAAGTTCTTCATTTTCATTCGAATTGGAGTTTGCCGCTCCAGGTCCGATCCCATGCGTTAATGGCCCTGTCTTTAGAGATGAATCTCTAGAAGAGAGGGTGCATGAAAACGATCACAACAAGTCAGAGTAATTGGGTCGGAAACCTCCCAAATCAGGGCGCGGAAAAACAAGGTACTCAGGATAATCCTCAGGCCGTAATGATGCAACCCGCGTTGCGGCAAATTGGAACCATTCCCTGTCCCGTGTGCCGCGCCAAGGTTGCTGTCTTTCTGACAAGAACTAGGCGTCCGTTCATCAATTGCGGCCTCTGTTCAGTCCGGATCTTCTTCAACGGCCAGGAATCGATGCGGCTCTTGAAGAAGGATCTCACTCCTATGATCGAAAGCTGAGGAAGCCAATGAACGCCCCAGACAATCCGAACGGTCGAGACATCCGAGAAATCGCACGCGTCTATTGCCGACGCGGCTGGATGCCCATTCCAATCCCGAGTGGTCAAAAGGGCCCAATCATCGAGAAATGGCAGGAGCTTCGGCTCGAAGAGTCTGATATCGATCAACACTTCACTAAAAACGACAATATTGGCATTCTCCTCGGTGAACCCTCCGGGGCTCTTCTCGACGTAGATCTCGACTCGGCCGAAGCTGTGCTACTGGCAAGGACATTCTTGCCCAAGACAGGTGCCGTATTTGGACGGCGTAGCAAACCGGCGAGTCATTTTCTGTATGTATGCAGCCCATCCCCGATGAGTGCGCAGTTCAGAGATCCAAACGGCAAGATGCTGGTGGAATTACGAAGCACAGGGCTCCAGACAGTTTTTCCTCCGAGTCGCCACAGCGGGGAGCAAGTATCCTGGGTCTCGAATGGCGAACCTGCAACGACCGAAAAGAACTACCTATATTCCAAGTTGGCCAAGCTTGCTGCAGCCGCTTTGCTGGCTATGCGTTGGCCAGACAAAGGCAGTCGGCAAGAAGCCGCACTAGCCCTCGCGGGTGCGTTGTTGCGCGATGGTTTTGACGAGGCCCGGGTGCACGTTTTTATTTGTGCTGTCGCACGAGCCGCCGGAGACGAGGAAACGAAAAAGCGCGCCGAGGCGGCTGAATACACTCGGCGCAAAGTAGACTTGGGACAAAAAGTGACGGGATGGCCGCGCCTGGAATACCTCATTGGCAAAGATGTGGTCCAGCTTGCCCGTAAGTGGCTGGCAACCGGAAACCGCGCTTCCCAAACCGCTGTTCCAGTCACGGCATCAGGTCCATCAGCCCAACCGACCAAGGAAAAGGCTGAACAGCCGACTACTGCACAGATCCTTCTCGCCATTGCAGCTGAATCTGAGCTCTTTCACGCGCCTGACGGCAGTTCCTATGCCCATTTGCCCGTACACGAGCATCGTGAGATCTGGCGCATCGGTTCATCAGCATTCCAGCACTGGCTTGTTCGCCGATACCACGAACGCTTTAGAAAACTCCCAAGAAGGGAAGCGCTCAAAGACGTTATTGAGGCGCTCGATCACAGAGCTCTTTACGAAGGCCCCGAGCACCCGGTTTCCCTTCGGGTGGCCTCTGTAGGTGACTGCGTATATCTGGACCTCGGCACGCCGGACTGGCAAGTCGTCGAAATCTCCAAAGACGGTTGGAGAGTCGTACAGAATCCTCCAGTGCGCTTTCGTCGGACGAGCGGGATGCGGTCACTGCCTCTTCCCATGAGAGGCGGAAATGTTGAGGAACTGCGAGTCTTGCTCAATGCGGCAGACGAGAGAACGTGGACTCTGCTTGTCGGGTGGTTGGTATCCACTTTTCGCCCCGTCGGCCCTTATCTGGTCTTAGTTTTACAAGGAGAGGCGGGTACCGCAAAGAGCACGACAGCAAAAATGCTTCGTGCGCTCATCGATCCATCAACCGCGCCTCTTAGGAGTGCCCCTGTGAACGAGGATGATTTAGTGATCGCGGCCAAGAATAGCTGGGTCTTGAGCTTTGACAACCTCTCAAGCGTTCCTCATTGGCTATCTGATGCACTTTGTAGGCTGGCAACCGGTGGAGGGCTCTCAAAGAGAAAGCTCTTCACGGACGAAGATGAAGTCATCCTCCAGGCAGCCAGACCAACGATTCTTACCGGGATTGAAGATCTTGCTTCGCGAGAGGACCTCGCGGACCGCTCCATCAACTTGGTGCTCGCACCAATCCCAGCCGAGAACCGACGAAATGAAAGAAGACTTGAACCCGAATTTGAGGCTGTGCGGCCGCGCGTCCTAGGTGCGCTTCTTGATGCCGTCAGCTCGGCTCTCAAGCACATCGAAGAAACAGAGCTGCAGAGTCCACCCAGGATGGCAGATGCCGTGGAATGGGTGACGGCCGCCGAGAAGGCCCTCAGTTGGGCTTCGGGATCGTTCTTGAGGGCTTTCGAAGAAAACCAGAATGACCTTGTTGCGGTTTCTATCGAAACAGATCCTCTGGCATCTGCGATTGCGGCATTACTCGAAGACCATTCAGGATGGGAGGGCACGGGCGCTGAGTTACTTGCCGTGCTTAATGTTCGTCTCAGCCAAGAAACACAAAAGTCAAAAGCATGGCCCGCTAGCCCTAAAGCTCTGTCTGGGCGGGTGCGCCGCCTTGCGCCGGTTTTGCGTAAAGCGGGAATTCAAGTTGAGTTTTCGAGGGAACCGGGGACTCGTCGCCGGTTGATCTCTATGCGCTTAGAAGGGCTCGGGACCGGTCCAACAGGTCCGACTGTCCCAACAAACGGGGATGGATCAGATACCTGGGACGATTGGGACGGTCGGGACGCACCGCAGCAGCTAGAACAACCTGCCTTGTCCTTTGAGCCAAAAGAGGGAAACCAATGAGCGACGATTGCTTGGCCGTATGTCCCCAGCTCGAAACAATCGTCGCGAGTCGAGCCTTCGCGAGCGCGGGTGTCTGAATGCGTGACCACATCTTTTTAGATCCTCGAATGCCCGTGCCGTCTGAGCCAGCCCAAGAAAGTTCGCCAGCGACGGAGAGACACTATTCGGTCAGCGAATTGGCAGTCCTATGGAATCTGAGTGTAGACACGATCCGCAGGCTATTCGAACACGAGCCAGGAATCCTCGTCATTGGTAAGGAGCCCGGAAAATACTCTCGGCGGCGATACATTACTCTGCGAATCCCAGAATCCGTAGCGCTACGAGTTCACCGGCGACTATCCAAGGTGTAGAATCCCGGAACCATGCTCACTGCTTATCGCAGGCACCGCAAAGATTGCGCCCATCGCAATGAAGGCCGAAAATATCGCCGCTGTCGTTGCCCCATCTGGGCGGATGGATTCGTCGGAGAGCAGGAGATTCGGAGGTCTCTCGGAACGCGCGATTGGGACGAAGCGCAGAAAACTGTTCGTGAGTGGGAAGCAAAGCGTGCAATGCCCATTCAGCAGGACGAACAGCCAATTACAGTTGAGCAAGCGAACGCCGAATTTATTGCCGACGCTGAAGCCCGCAACCTCAAAGACAAAACGGTTTACAAGTATCGGCTCCTCTTCCGTCAGCTCACCGAGTTTGCAAAAGGTCAGGGAATCCGTTTTCTAAAGGAACTCGACCAGGCCGCGCTGCGAAAATTCCGAGCGTCATGGAAAGATCAGAATCTAGCGGCGCAAAAAAAGCTGGAGCGTCTTCGCGGTTTTTTCCGATTCTCTCTTCAGAATGGATGGATCTCCGTTAATCCTGCCACCGAGATCAAGAGCCCAAAGGTCACGACGCGTCCGACTTTGCCCTTCACGCGCGACGAAATGATGAAGATATTGACGGCGATTACCGAGTGGATCGAAGAATGCCAGACGCCGGGGAAAACGAATGCCCGTAGACTGCGGGCTTTAGTGCTACTGCTTCGGTACAGTGGGCTGCGGATTGGTGATGCTGTGACTTGCGCTGTTGACCGGCTCACGAATGGAAAACTCCGGCTTTATACACAGAAGACAGGGACGCACGTCCATTGCCCGCTTCCAGAATTTGTTGTTAAGGAACTCGAAGCAATTCCAAAAATGGGCGAGCGGTACTGGTTCTGGACAGGGAATGGAAAGCCCCAGACAGCTATCGGGGATTGGCAAGGGCGTCTACTGGATTTGTTCAAATATATTAAGGTGAAACAGTTTGCCCTCGCGAATAATATCAAGACTGACGAAGCGTGGAAGCAGCTCGAAGCAAAAGGCGTCAAATTCGCGGAGGGCCATGCTCATCGCTTCCGCGACACTTTTGCTGTTGAACTATTGTTGGCTGGTGTGCCGCTAGAGCGCGTCTCGATTCTACTCGGGCACACTAGCGTGAAAATCACCGAGAAACACTACGCGCCTTGGGTGCGCGAGCGGCAAGAGCAAGCAGAGGCAGACGTGAAGCGCACTTGGGCGCAAGATCCGATTGCGCTCCTCGAAACGAAGGGGACGCCAGAGGTACACGGAAAACGCTCAGCTCTGAACTAAAAGAAAACAAAAGAGAAAATATGGCGGAGAGGGTGGGATTCGAACCCACGGTAGGGTTCCCCCTACACTCGCTTTCGAGGCGAGCTCTTTCAACCGCTCAGACACCTCTCCGCGGAAGCATAAAACATCCTAGCAGACCGCAAAAGAATTGAGCAATGAGGGGGTCTTGCGGAAGAGTCCAATTCGTTCCACGTCTACCGTCGGGACGCAAAGAAATCTTGCAACACCGCAGAACATTCCTCGGCCAAAACTCCTGCAGAGGTTTCGACCCGATGGTTCAGACGGGGATTGGAAAGCACCTCGAGACAGGTGCGGACGGCACCACCTTTTGGATCGTCGGCACCATAGACAAGCCTGGCAACGCGCGCCTGGATCATGGCTCCTGCGCACATGGCGCAAGGTTCGATCGTTACGTATAGCGTCGTTCCATTGAGGCGGTGATTGCCGAGCGCTCGTGCAGCTTCCCGCAGCACAACCATTTCGGCATGGGCTGTGGGATCGCCATCCCGAATAGTGCGGTTGCCGGAACGCGCGACTGGCTTTTCTTCATAGATAAGTACAGCGCCGACGGGAACCTCCCCGGCTGAGGCCGCTGCGCGCGCTTCTTCCAGTGCAACCTGCATCCATTGGGTGTCAGATAACATGTATTGCATTGTGCAGCAGAATAGCACGCGCCTTTCACGCAAATGATTGTGTCCGGTAGTAGACCGGTTTGAGTATCCTGAGCGGCTAACGTTTCCTCTTGTCGAAGACGACGCAATAGATTTCGTGATATGCGTCACGGCTAGGCCAATCGTCGTAAACCTTCTCCACCTGAAATCCCGCCGCGACGAGTTCATGTATAAGGATTTGTTGCGGCACGCCATGTCCGCCCCGGTTCTTGGGGACACCCTCGGGGATTGAGGTTCCTTTGCGCGGGGCCTCGTCAATCACAGCCAAGCGTCCGCCGGGCTTCAGCGACCGGAAGAGACTCGCATCAATTTCAGCCGGTTTCGTGAGGTGATGATATACGAGGCGCATGAATATAGAATCGCAGCATTCAGGCGCAAGGTTTGTGTTTGACACAGCGGCTTTGACGGCCGTTATGTTCGCTTCCTTCGCCGCCAGTTCCTCCAGGTGAGCGAGCGCCTGCATATCCAGCTCTGTGCTGTAGACCTTCCCTGACGGCCCTACGCGCTCAGCAGCGGCAAGCGAAAGTTTGCCGTTACCCGCCCCAATTTCCGCAACGACGCTACCGGGACGCCATTTCAACACCGTGGCCAGGCGGTCAGCTTCCTCCCGCAGGATGTCCTGGGCGCTCCAGAGGCTCGGCCCGAGCGCGCAGAGAGTTAGAGCGGCGATGAAGAAACGTCGAAGCATATGGTGATACCCATGTCCGGAATACTAACGGTCGGAGATCACAATTTCAAACTTGCCTTCAAATCGGTGAGCCAATCGCTTGACAAGGACGAAGCGTGGGAAAGAAACTACGAAGCACGTTGGACAAAGAACAAATGTGACCAACGGAGGCATAACGAAAGAAACGAATGGAACTCCGACGCGATCCCATCACGCAGAGCTGGGTAGTTCTAGGCCACCGGGACACACACGAAGAAGCTTCGTGTCCCTTTGAGCGGCCGGCGATTGATAAGCAGCAAACGATCTTTTCCTGGCCAGCCGAAGGGCCATGGCAAGTGCGCGTCATAGCCCATCCTGATCCTCTCTATCATATCGAAGGGGAGGCTGGGCGCCAGGCCGAAGGCATCTACGACAAGATGAAGCCGCTAGGCGCGCACGAAATCGTGGTGGAAACTCCCGACCACAACAAGCGCCTCTCCCAGCTCAGCGACGAGGAAATCGAGAGAGTTCTGTGGGTGTGGGCGGGGCGCATCGCGGATTTGAAAAAGGATTTGCGGTTCAAGTACGTCAGCGTCTTCAAGAACCAGGGCGAAGTTTCAGGCGAAGAATGGCCGCACGCGCACTCCGAGGTCACCGGATCGATTTTCGTTCCGCGGCGGATCAAATACGAGCTTCGCGCGTCCCGCGAATGGTATCGGGAAAAAGAACGGTGCGTTTTTTGCGACATCGTGCGGCAGGACCAGAAGGACGGAAAGAGAATCGTGGATGTGCAGGGAGATTACTATGCACTGTGCCCCTACGCGGCACGAGTGCCGTACGAAGTCTGGCTGCTTCCTCGCCGACATAATCATCTGTTTGAACAGGCGCGCCCCGGCTCCAACCGAAGGCAATTTGCCGCCCTTCTCGGCCGGGTACTACGGCGTCTCGAAAAATTGGCCCCGGCCTTCCACCTGGTTGTTCATACTGCGCCCAATACGCGCAGCAAGAAAGGTGAGCTTGCAGGTTATTGGAAAACTCTTGCCGATGATTTTCACTGGCACATCGAGATTCTTCCGATCGTAGAGACCAAAAGCAAATCCTACAGCATCAAGGAAACGTACTTTAACGCGGTTCTTCCCGAACAAGCCGCCGAGCGTTTCCGGTCTTTGGATCCCAATCCATGAGAAGTGATCGCGGAGGCGCGATCAGCAAGTTCATAGCACTATTGTTTCTCTTTTTGTTGTGCGTGGGACTGTATCTTGTCCGGCGTCCCTTGCTGCAGATGATTGGTGAAGCCTGGATCGTCGAGGATCCCCTCCGAAAATCCGACGCTATCATCGTTCTTGGGGACGACTTCTACGCCGACCGCTCCACTCTTGCCGCGCAACTTTACAGGCAAGGGCTTGCGCCGGTAGTGGTGGCCAGCGGAGAGCAGGTGCGGCCCGGAGCGAGCATTGCCGAGTTAATGGCGCACGATTTGTTCGAGCGTGGAATTCCCAAAGACAAGATTGTTCAGTTTCCACAGAGCGCAGATAGCACTGCGGGAGAAGCAAGGGCCTTGGAGAGATTTGCATCAGAAAAAAAATGGCGCAGCGTGATCCTGGTGACATCCAATTATGACTCCAGGCGGGCGCGATACATCTTTCGCCGTGTTTTTCCCGCAAAGGTTTCTGTGGGGGTTGCCGGCGCACAGGACGCTCAGTTCGATCCCGCACATTGGTATGAGAAGCGTAACTCCATCAAACGGTTCATCTTGGAGATGGGCGGGATGGCCGAGGCCCTGTGGGAATTTCGACATCAAGGCGATTCCCACTTGGGGACGCTATGGCTTGTGGAACGTCCAGCGTGGTACCTACGATATGTGGTATAGTCATGTTCGCAACACCCCAGATTTGGGCCCTGGCATTCCGCTTTACAGTGCCTAAGTCCTGTACTATCTTCGCGCTTCAGAGTCGAGCCGCCCGCCCAGCCGACGACAGCCGACTTCGAAAATTTCAAAGCGTGCGTTGAGGTGTCTTGTGTGGAAGAAAGATGAGGCAAGGCCGCAGGGAACACCTGAGATTTCCACAGGTGCGTCCACTATTGCTCCTCCGAGCAGTTCCAATTCTTCTGTCCCACTATCTCCGCGCGCTGCGGCGTGCATCAGCCAAGGCATAAAGATCAGGGGCGATGTTATGGGAAAGGAAGATCTCTTTGTGGATGGTCAAGTTGATGGCAAGCTGGATCTCGGGACGGGTAGCGTCACGGTAGGACCCAACGCCAAGATCAAAGCCGACATTTCCGCGCGCGAGGTGATCATTCGGGGCCGCGTGGACGGCAAGGTTTCTGGAAAAGAGCGCGTCCAGCTGTGGAATACGGCCCATGTCGAAGGGGAAGTACAAACGGACCGGTTGGCGATCGAGGATGGAGCATTGTTTCGCGGCAAAGTGGAGGCCGGTAAGCCAGTAACGAAATCCAGGGAAGCGCAAGCGGGGTCAGCGGCTTCGGCAGGTGCCGCGCTTTCTTCGGGAACGGCCACGGTCTAACCCATGGGACTCCTCAATAAACTCGGGATCGGAATCGGCTCACAATCGGGCCGCAACGTATCGAGGCCAGCTCATCCCGCTGGGCACAACAACAACGGCGGCCGGGAGGCTCATCTGCCTGCCGTCGGAACTCCCCGCGCACCGGAGCAACAGTGCAGCAAGTATTCGAACGGTTTGAAGGAATTCCTTTGGAACCTAGATGGTCTCGGCCGCGGAACGCTCCTCGACCTGGGACCTGCCTGGCAGACGACGCTCACATTTTTTATCGAGCGGGGATTCCGCGTATCATCGGACGATCTCCTTCGCACCTGGAAAATATTCCTCGACGAAGAAGAAGTTCGTTTGCGCAACGCGGTAGCTTCAGAGGAGGGAGAGGATCTAACTCCCGGGGGCCGCGCTACACGCTTCATGAAGCAGAATCTGCAATATCCGCCATCTTCGTTTGACGCGGTGCTTTTGTGGGATATTCTCGATTACCTGGAACCGATCGTTGCGAAGCAAGCTGCAGGCTGTATCATGGAGCTTCTGCGTCCCGGTGGTGTGGTCTTCGCGATGTTTCACAGCAAAAAGCCCGATCATTTTCAACGATACCGGATCGCGGACTCCAGCACTCTCCAGCTTATTTCTTCCCAGCCGCTGTGCCCCGCGCAGCGCGTTTACCAAAACCGTGAAATTCAGGATCTGTTCGGCCATTTCCGGACCATGAAGTCCTTTGTCGGACGCGACCAGCTTCGCGAAACCCTCTTCATTAAGTAACCCGGAAAATCCACAGCGCACTTCACGCAGCTTCAACCGGTTTTGCCTGCTTCAATTTCGCTTGCAATGAAACAATTTCGGGCGTAGACAGTGACTGTGAGCTCATCGAGCTCCGGAGGGATAATGACTCCACCGGGCTTAGAGCAAAACAAAAGCTGAACACACCGCTCTTGCGGTGCGAGTCGTTTCAGAAACAGACGTCGAGGCGTGCAACCCAAAGGTTGACTTCCATCGAATCGCCCGGCGCGTACGTTGACTCGTCGCTTCCGGAACGACCGGCAAATTGACGAAACGGGGAGCCGCACGGTTCCCCGTTTCGACTTTCATGGATTTAATGGCGCGAGAGAAACTTTCGCCTTAATAGCCGAGCCTTGCTCACCAAGTCGCTTGCAGCATCTCCACTGCGCGGGCAGGCGAACGATCGCTGCCGCGCACAAAGAGTGCCGGCGGCGGTGGTCGCCTCAACAAAAAGCGAACTCAGTGAGTGAACTTCAACGCTTCAAGCCAGCTGATCGCCTCCCGCTGGTGAGCGATGATTTGGGCCTGCCAGACGATCGCGACAGACATTACGCTCATTGCGAAAAGGCAAATCGCAAGAAGCACATTGGTGTGGGACTCTGATGCGGGAAGACGTAGAGCTCGGATGAGCCAAGCCATGTATAGTTCTCCTAGTACGTGTCGAGCATCCTTCCACTTTCACTCCTCTGACTGCGTTCCACCTGCAGGAGACCTACATGTCCCCCGCACCAAGTGTGGCAATTCAATGGCCAGACATTTGATCGAGGGAATTCAAGAATATGCGAAAAATTGCGCTATTTCCCTGATTTTCTGAGCCTGGAAGCCGAGCTGGCGTCAATCGTGTGTGCAAGACACGTCGCATTTCAGACACTTTGTTTCCATGGCGCTTCAGCTCGTTGCCCGAACCGCCGAAAATATCTCCCGCCACAGGTCGGGTGCCGAAAGGGAGCATTGATACTTCGCGGCTTCCGGGGTTTCTCCCTCATCAGCGCGCGGCTTGCCAGAAATCACTCTGAAGACGCGATCACACACCGAGGAAAAGGAATTCGCATCCTTCGTGACCGCAATCCCAACCCGAAGGGCCCGTTTGTGTAACGCCAGATCGTAAAGCCGTGCGAGTTGTAGCACACATTTCGGAATGCTCGCCCCGACTGCCAGAGACCAGAAGTTGCCATGGGGACGAATGACCAGCTGCTGTTGTTCGCCGGCTTGGATAAATCGTAGAATCTCGGTGCTGCTTGCTCCGGCAAAGAAAAAGAGTTCGTCGAAGTCACGAGAGCGCATCAGCTCAGCTCCACGAATTGGCAACCCTGTATTCTGCGCCAATTCTCTAGGCTTGAGGGAGCGCAGAGGGACGACTCCAACATGGGTTTTTTTCGCAAGCTCTTCCAGGGCTTCTGCACTTGCAGGCTGGGCTTGCGCAACGGGGATACAAAGGAAGCGTCCCAGTCTTTCCGTTTTGGCCCGCTTCTGATGGAAGTAGTCCTCCGGAAGGTAGACGCCGGAACCTCCCTCGGCGATAAACGGATCGTTAGCGCCGAGCCTGCGGCGAGGTTCATCCAACTCGCCCCGCGTTCGCTGGGACACCCAGACGCAAGGAACCCCGGAGTTGCGGAGTGACGCGACGAATTCCTCGAAGCGGAAGAGAGGCTCACCACCTCTTCCCAGAAAGGCATCCACCGCGCAGAAAATTACCGGGTTGATACGGCGCAAACGAAAGCTCCTCGGCTTTTTCTCAGGCTCACTTCAGTGAGTATCGCAGCATCGCGGGGGCACACCAACACAATTACCTCGCCCTTCCTAGCAGAAAAAGAAAGGCGGGCAGGAAACCCTGCCCGCCTTCTCCCAGTCAGCCTTCATCGGTCGGCCGGGGATTCAATTCGAAATTACATGCCGGAAGAAGAGGTCGTGCTTGCCGCCGGCGCTTGATTTGTCTTCGGGATACTGACATAACCGCTGATCTTATCTTTCGAGACTTTGTTGATGACCAGTTCTTCGGGGACTCGGGAACCGTTCATGTAGAAGAAAATAGGCTCGTTGATGCTGCGGTTCTTCTTCTCGAGCTGCTTGTCCTCTGCGGTCAAAGCTACACTGAACTGATTCTTTTTCTGGTTTACGTGCTTGAGTTCGACCGTGACGTTGGCCACCTTCTGCGGTTTGTTTTTGCCGGCGATGGTGAACTCGATATAGTCTCTTTCACCGAGACGGCGAAGCTGGTCAATTTCATCGTGATTCTTCGCGATCAAGGTCCCTAATTCGCTGCGGGCCATTTTCAGGTCGCTTTGAGTCTGATCCAGATCGGTGCGGACGCCCACGACTTTGGTGTCCACATTCTTCAGATCGTCCGTTCCGGCCTTCGTGGCAAGTTCGGTGTGCACGGAGGTATCGAGCGCGGTCAGCTTTTGCGAAGTTTCGTCAATCTGCTTGGCGGACTCCTCGCGCGCCTTCTTCAGCTGAGTCTGCGTGATCTTCAGCTTGTCGGTGACGACTTTCAGGTCGCCTTGAAGATCCGCGTTGGTCTTTTCGCTCTGCGTCAGCCGGTCCTTCAGGGACGTCAGGTCCTGATCCACCGATTGCTGCAGCGTCTTCACCTGGGTATTCACCGCTTGCTGAGTCGCATCCAACTTGGAAGAGGCATTCCACCCGAACGCCAGTCCTCCGATGGCTACCAATCCCAGAACGATAATCGCCGGCAGTTGCCAGTTCCCCCCGCTCTTGGACTCCACATTGAATTCTTCTGACATATTCAATCTCTCCTCATCTCCGCAGTGGCCGTTCGACGGCCTAGATTTTGAAATTTGATCCTAAGGACCCACTGGACCCGTGTAAGAAGGGGTGCATCCATAACGCCAAATCCTGCCTGTCCCAATGGGCAGGTAGAATGGTCGCAGCCAATTGAAACAAATGGAGTTGATGAAAGAATCAAAAACGAGCCGGAAGGGAGCCCCAGTACTAGTCCCTGCAATCTTTACGCACCCGTAACTTTATCTCTGAAAATTTGGGAGGCGGCATCCTTCCCGAGTGCACCCAGGCTTTGCAACTCCGAGATCAACCCCTTTGGAGACTGGTAGTGAATTCCCTTCATCCCCAGGGTGCGCGCTGCTTCGACGTTCTCCTGCACATCGTCAACAAACACCGACTCCGCAGGCTGGGCTTCCACTCGCCGAAGGGCCTCCCGGTAGATCAGCGGCGACGGTTTGCTCGCGCCCACGATGCAGGAATAGGTTCGCACCTTCGGCGGAAAATAGCGGAAGAAGCTGTGAGTGGCTTCGAGATGAGCCACGTGGATGGGGTCCGTGTTGGAGAGCAGCCCCAGCCTGCAATGCTTCGCTATGGATGCAAGCATTCGATCGTCCTGGATCGCCTGAGGATCGAGAGCGCTATTCCACACGCGCGAGAATTGCTCGAAGGTCAGAGAACCGCCCAATTTTCGATTCAGGTGTTGGTGCCAGTTTGCTGGAGATATCCTGCCTTCCTGCCAATCCTTCCAGCGCGAATCTTTCTCGATTGCCGACCAAATTTCCTCGGGCGAGAGCCGAATGTTCTCCGCAAGCCCCTTCATAGCGCGACCGACATCCACGCGCACCAGGACGCGCCCAATATCAAAGATCACCGCTCGCAGCGAATCGGATGGCATGATCTACTCGGAATCCGCTCGAGGGATTCGGGCGGCTGTTTTCGACCGTACAACGCGCCTGGCGCGCAATATGCTGACCATGGCGGGCACCAGAGAAAGAAAAATCACCACGGCGATGACGTAGTGAATCCGCTCTCCAATGTGGGGAACGGATTTGCCCAGGAAGTAGCCACCCAGGATCATGCTGCCGACCCACAGCACGCCTCCAAACATGTCATAAACCAGATAGTGCAAGTAGGTCATTTTCGCGGCGCCAGCAACCGGGGGGCAAAACGTGCGAATAATGGGTATGAACCGCGCCAAAATCACCGTTTTGCCCCCATACTTTTCGTAGAACTCGTGCGCGCTTTCCAAGTGGCGTCGCCGGAAAAAGAAAGAATCCTGCCTGCGGTAGAGAGCCGCTCCGGCTCCCCGTCCGATCCAGTAGCCAATCTGGTCGCCGATGATTGCGCAGAGCATCACCGGCAACAAAAGCCAGCGCAAGGAAATGACACCGGCGGCGGAAAAAACGCCCGCGGTCACCAGCAGGGAATCACCCGGTAGGAAAAATCCCACAAAAAAACCGGTTTCGACGAAGACAATCAGGCAAACAAGAAACGGTCCGCCCCAGCGGACTAATCCTTCCACATCATAGAGTTTATGGATGAGCTGGTGGATGAATTCGAGCAAAAGGGCCTGGTTCCTGGCGCGCCGCGCCGCGTTTGGATAGTGACAAGAGCGCGCTCATGCACTCTGATGAAAGCGCCCTCCGTAATACGGTAGCAGAAAACCCCCAGATCTTCCCCGCATTGGTGCCAAAGAAGAAGCAAGGAATGAACCGGGGCGATCCACCAGTATTGGCGTTTCATCGCAAGACCTCCGCGAGCCAGAGTTGCGAACGCGCTTCCGCTTCCAGCGCTTCCAACGGTTCCTGGAATTTATTCAAAAGTTTTTGGATGCGCGGCAAGGCGCGTTTCGCCGCAGTCTCGCCCGCTTCGATCGCTTCGGAGGCCCGCTCGAAATCGTCCCAGGCCAATGACTTTGTCTCCGGCCGTAAGACCAGGTCTGCATGGCGCTCCCAGGATTCCAGCTGATGTTTCTGGGCAGCACTTACAGCGCGGGCCACCACCTGAAAGATGTTTGTTGGAGCATCGCGCCGGCCATCCTGCATCCCCACCGATACGGCCAGCACGCGGGACGCGCCAAGCTGCCGGGCTGCCAGCGTCGGGACTTGCGCCACCAGTCCGCCATCTGCCAGGCAGCGTGTGCCGATTTCCACCGGCTCGAACAATCCGGGAAAGGCGCAGCTGGCGCGGATCGCATCCACCAAATTTCCCTGCGTGAAAACAACGGGATCGCCCGTGGCCAGATCCGTGGCCACCACTGCCAGAGGAATCTGCAAGTCCTCGAACCGCGTCGAATCGAACACCTGGGCGATCAGGTCAGCGAGCCGCTGATTACTGGCCAATCCCAAGCGCGAAACTCGCCAGCGCGCGATGTCGCGGAATCGCAGCTTGCTGCAAGTCGCAATAATTCTGGCCAACGGCGCTCCGCTGGCATAGGCAGCGCCAAGGATGCTCCCCACACTCGTCCCAGCAATATGCGAGATTGCAATGCCATTCTGTTCCAGAACCCGGATCACTCCCAGGTGCGCAAATCCGCGTGCAAAGCCACCGCCCAGCGCAAGACCGATTCCCGGTCGGGTGCCGCCGCCCTCATTCTCATGACTTTTCATTGAAGTTTTGAATTCCATTCTCCCACGCTCGCCAGAATGCCAATCTCCTCAGTCGCTTACTATGGAGCGCAAGTTCCGCACCGCCAGTACGTGCGTACTTCGATGGAACACTGGCCTTTTTTTCACTAAGGTTCTCAGACAGTACGATCTTCCTACCCCGCTATCCTCCCTGTACCATTGCCCGCCACACCGGCTTTCGCCATTCTTCCTTTGCCAACAAGAAACCTCTGAGGGAGGCTGCATGAAGAACCCGTTTGAATCGTGGATTGGCCATGCCGTTGTGCTGCAGGTGGCACTTGGCGATATCCGCGTTCCTTTGCGTGGCAAGCTGCTGAAAGATACAGGCGAGACTCTTCGCATGCGCATCGGCGATGGCTGGGATGTGGACATTTACAAAACCATGATTCAGGCCGTGGAAGAAGACGCCATGGCCCATCTTCCCGTTTGAGGACACGACGATGAACCTACCCACACCCAGGTACGTTACGCATCGCAGAGCGGCCGTCCTGCTGGGTATTTCTGAACCCGAGCTTCGCCGAATCTCCGATGAATCCGGTTTCGGTCATAGGGAGAATGCGGACGGCAAGGACGAGATCTTCTTTACCTACGAAGAATTGCGCAAGATTTGCCAGATGACCGCGTATAACGTGCACTGAACGGCGACAAGTTTCCTCCGGCCCCCCTCTGATGTAACCCCCGCCCCGGGTCGCTAACCTCCCGACCCGGGGTTTTTATTTCCGCTTCATTCCGGCCTTCCTGGCACGCGACATTTCTTTTGACTCCCGGCTTCATCCCGGTAAGATGAGTCGCTCCGTTCCATGCCTGTCTCATCCATTTCCCCGTCATCGAATTCCGGGAAGCACCACGCCGTCCTCGCCGCCTTCCTCGGCTGGACCCTCGACGCTTTCGACTTCTTCGTCATCGTCTTTCTCTACGATACGTTGGCGAAGCAATTTGGCGTGGATAAACGCGCCATCGTGTTCACCACCACAGCGACGTTGGCGCTTCGGCCCGTCGGCGCCGTGATTTTTGGCTTGCTCGCCGACCGCTATGGCCGCCGCATTCCCCTGATGGCCAATGTCATCTACTTTTCCATCATCGAATTGCTTTGCGGCTTCGCGCCCAACTACACGGTATTTCTCATTCTCCGTTCGCTCTTTGGCATCGGCATGGGGGGCGAATGGGGCGTAGGTGCTTCCCTGGCAATGGAGGCTGCGCCCACCAAGCTCCGCGGCATCTTCAGCGGCATTGTTCAGTGCGGTTATTCCATCGGCTACTTGCTTGCGGCCTTCGCGGCGCGTTTCCTGTTGCCCCATGCGGGCTGGCGATGGATGTTCTGGATCGGCGTTGTTCCCGCGCTGCTCGCTCTCTACATCCGCGCGAAGGTACCTGAATCCGAAGCTTGGAAGGAGCATCGTGCCGCCTCCACCGGCCAGATCCTTCGCGTCGTCCTTTCCCAGTGGAAGCGCTTCCTCTATCTGATCGTCCTCATGACCTTCATGATGTTTCTCTCGCACGGCACGCAAGACCTCTATCCCGATTTCCTCAAGGAGATCCACCACCTTTCGCCCTCGCGCACCGCGGACATGGCCATTCTCTACAACATCGGCGCCATCCTCGGCGCGATTCTGTTCGGTTTCCTGTCGCAGTCGGCTGGCCGCAGAAAGGGAATGATCGCTGCTCTGGCCCTTTCTCTCGCCACCATCCCGTTCTGGGCGTTTGGTTCGTCGCTTTCCGTGCTTATCGTTGC
>Ga0335076_10001304_pt1 | contig 24065 bp, 21 predicted proteins | sample Lox_Sample_25_FD_206717 | JGI IMG/M metagenome (GOLD analysis project Ga0335076, IMG submission 206717) | Soil microbial communities from Loxahatchee National Wildlife Refuge, Florida, United States - Lox_Sample_2.5 | ecosystem: Environmental > Terrestrial > Soil > Wetlands | place: USA... | reverse complement strand
ACAGCATGAAGCCAAGGAAGCTCTGCTTGTAAGCGATGATGTTGCCCGCGGCATCCTTCTTGTTCGTGGTGCAGTTCACTCCGCCACCCGATTCGCAGCCAGCGTCCGCGGTGAGGCTGAACGCCATCCTATCCAGAAAGCGCTCGGGATGATCGTAGTATTTGATTTCAATGCTGTCGTCGGTGTGATAACGAGTCCGATTGGGGATTCCGACCGCGTCAGCACCGGCGCCGTAGTTGTTCGCGATAATCGACATCCACGGCGTAGGACGGTAGAGAATCTGACCGCCAAGCCCCAATCGCCCATTGGGTCGTGCGTACGATTGCCATCCGTTGATGATCCAGGGCTCGATTTTCAGCTTCTCCGTCGGGAAGACCTGGATGCGCATCCCCGTAAAAAACCACGGGGTATTTGACGAGACAAACGACGGTTGATAGGCCCAGTTATCGAACTGATAAAAGCTGAACAGCCCCACGTAAGACAAGAAGATTCCGGCGTCGACGTTGATGCCGTGCAGCGCGTCAAAGTGATAGCCCCCGTAAGCTTCGTTCAAATAGCGATAGGCATTATCCAATTGCCATTGGCCGCGGGTGTAGCTGGCGTCGTTGCGCGGCGTTGCCGTCGAATACAGGCCTAGCTGGGTGAACACGCGGGCTCGAACGTGGTCGTAATGAAAGTCGCCGCCGATCCCGAGATGCGTAAGGCTGATTTCGTTCGAACGGAAGACTTCGCTCGAACCACCGATCGTGTCGTCCTTGGGGTGGTTGAAATCGTAGTGGTAAGCGACGTCGGCGCGAATCTCGGGCGTGAAGAACTTCGAATCAAAAGCTGCGTCTTTCGTGCGCGGATTGCCGTTCAACCACGTCCAGTCCGCAAAGGCGAACGGCTCGGCTGGCGGCTGCCTGTCCTTTGGAGCCTGCTCCGACTGTGCTGACGAAGAAGTGCCGGCGGGCGCGATCGCAGATTCTGTGACCAGAGTTTTCGCCTCGGCAGCACCAGGGGAGGGCGCGGCTTGCTGGGCGGCTGCATCGCGCTGCCTTAGCTGGATCTCCAATTGTTCGATGCGCTTTTTCATCGCAGCCAGTTCATCAAGGACTTCGCGCGGAACTGGCTGGGATATCTCATTCCCCGCAGCGGCCGTTGAATCACTCTTTACAGGTTCAGTCGAGACGAGTTCCTGGCTATACAGTCGCGGCACGATGCACGCCACGACGATGACAATGGAGGCGATCCAAGTACCCGGTCGGTAAGCGGCTTTTCGATTCACAGTTCTTGGTTCCATAACGATCAGTTCTCCTCCCGGACGAGTCGGATGAAACTTTGCCCACAACACTTGTTGAAAACGAGTTGCAGTCAGGAATTCTCGCACGAGTGCAACCAGCACACACAGCAAGAAGCTCACCGCACCAACACACAGAGCAGCCAGAACAAATTGCATAGCTGTAAGCTCGACTGGGAAGGTTCCAAACAGATTGGATCACGCAGCGCGTAAGAGCCGGATCAAGAATTCATAAGGAATTCGTAAAGACGGTCGGCACTGCTTGTCACTTGCGCGAGGCCCCGCTTCCAGATCTCTGGCTACAGTTCAGCAGCCCCAGTCTGCTTCACCGGGCTTGGCAAAGTACGGACGGGTGGACGAACTCTTCTTCGTCGCCTCGTCGGCCAATTCCAGCAGCGTCAGGCGCGCTGCAGCCACCAGCATCTTGCGTTCGGACTGCGGAGTGTGGTCCCAGGTGGGTAGTTGCTCATGCTTGCGACTCTCGAAGTCGCGCGCCAAGGCGCCCTGATAATGATGAAAAAGTCTTGCGAGTTCCTCAGCGGAAACATCCTGAATCGACATACTTTTCTTATCCCTTTCCCGTTTTCTCGTTACCTGTGCTGGAGGACTTCTTTTCCGCTAGACCCTTGGCCCTGATTCTCGATGAAGAGCTAATCAACCAGGCCAGCGCGAGCAGAATCATCTTCCCCCCCACGCCGATTCGGGTGTCTCCGTCCTCGGCGCATAGTCATTCGATAACGGAGGGCATAAAGAACGAATAAAGAATTCGTAGATTGTTAGTAAGAAAAGCGGACGGTCAGTCACTCTCCGGGTTCAAAGCGATATCCGACCCAAGGTTCGGTGACGATGTAGCGAGGAGAAGAGGAGTCGGGCTCGAGCTTTTTGCGCAGTTGTCCCACGAACACGCGAAGATATTCGACCTGCTCGGTGCTGTGGCCTCCCCAGATTGCGCCTAGCAGAGTCCGATGATGCACAACCTTGCCCGGACGCCTCGCCAGATAAACCAACAGCTCAAACTCCTTGGGCGTAAGCCGGACTTCACGGCCGCGCACGGTGACCTTTCGCGCTGCGGTATCGATTCGGAAATCGCCGATCTCGATGACCGGGTCAGCCTCGCTCTCCGCCGGAACGCGGCGCAAGTTTGCTCTCACCCTTGCCAAGAGTTCGTTCATCCCGAACGGCTTTGTCACATAGTCGTCGGCGCCGGCGTCCAGAGCTTCGACCTTCTGGTGCTCTTTATCGCGAACGGAAAGCACGAGGATCGGCACTTGCGAAACGGTGCGGACCTTTCGGCAGAGTTCGATTCCGTCCACCGAAGGCATCGATAAGTCGGTGATGATCATGCTGGGTGACCAGTCTTTCATGATCTCCAGCGCCATCTCCCCACTGTTGGCAATGCGAATATCGTACCCCTGCGCCGAGAGACTGGTCCGCAGCACACGGGTAATCTGGGGCTCGTCATCCACCACGAGGATATGGGCGGGATCCGCCATTAACGCGCCTCCTGAGTCACAATGTGCACGTCGACCGATGGCGAATCCCGCAGGAACCGCTGAATGGCCGACATATAGAGATACCTTTGCCAGCCGCTGCGCGCCGATCGCCCGAAAATAACCTGAGTGATGTGATTCTCGCGCACGAGTTGCGCTATGCCGTCTGCGATGCTTCGCCCGGTCGTGCGCACGACTCGCCCACCCAGATTTTCAGCAAAGCGGATATTCTCGGCCAGCGTCTTCTGATCTTCAGGCCGCGTATCGCGGCCAACGTCCACATAAAAGACGAACAGTTCGCCGTTGATCGCTTGCGCCATGCGGGAACCGCGCGCAATCAAGTACTGCGCTGCCGGATTTGAGCTCACGCACACTCCGATGCGCTCGCGGACTGTGTGCGCCGGCTGTGTGCCATCTTTTTGGAGATAGGCGTCAAGACTTCGATCGACCACTCCTGTGACCTGCCGCAGTGCAAGTTCGCGCAACGCAATCAAATTGCCAGGACGAAAAAAGTGCGACAGCGCGCGCTGTGCGCGATCCACGGGATAAATGTCGCCGCGCTCCATCCGCTTCTGCAAGGCCTGCGGGGTCAGGTCGGCGAGAACGATCTCGTCCACTCGCTGCATCACCCAATCGGGCACAGTCTCGCGAACCTGCACGCCGGAAATCTGCTGCACGGTTGGTCCCAGGCTCTCAATGTGCTGGACATTCATGGTGGAGAGTACGTCGATTTTTGCCTCCAGAAGTTCCATCACATCTTCGTAGCGCTTGGAATGCTTGCTGCCTTCGATATTCGTGTGTGCCAGCTCGTCGACGACGACGACCGCTGGTTTGCGCGCCAGGATCGCGTCGACATCCATTTCTTCAAACAGCGTGCCCTTGTATTCGAGCTTACGCAGGGGAATCCGATCCAGCTTGGTCGCCAATTCCGCGGTCGCCTTCCGGCCATGGCTTTCGACAACTCCGATGACGACATCTTCTCCGCGGCTGGCGCGCCGGATCGCCTCGCTCATCATGCTGTAGGTTTTCCCGACCCCGGGAGCGTACCCGAGGAATAATTTGAAAATACCGCGGGGTTTCTCGGGGGAAATTTCTTTCAGCCACTCCTCAGGTGTCTTCGTCATTGCAGGTATTGTCTTTCGCGGGATCGCAGTTTGTCACTACATCGTACAATGCGGGTGTGAAAGCTGCTCCGCAAGTCCAGGCCATGCGCTATGTCGTCGTTCTATTGGCCATCGCGGGCGTCACAACGATTGATGTGCGCCTGCACGTGAATCAGACAACCGTCGCACTGATGTTTCTGGTGATGGTGCTCCTGACATCGGCCTATTGGGGTCTCCGTTACGCCGTGCTCATGTCGATCGGAGCCACGGCTGCATTCAATTTTTTCTTTCTTCCGCCGTTTGGTACGTTCACCATCGCGGACCCGCAGAACTGGGTGGCGTTATTTGCCTTCCTGGTGACTGCGCTGGTTGCCAGCAATCTCTCGGAAAGAGCGCGCCGCGAGGCCGAACGGTCAAAACAGCGCCGCCGAGAGGTGGAACGGCTTTATGGATTGAGCCAGCGGTTGCTCGCCTCAGAAAACCTGGCAGAACTTCTAAATTCACTGCCTTCTTACGTGCGAGACACATTCTCTTTGAACAGCGTCGCCATGCTGGTCGCGGATCACGCCACAATTTACCGCTCAACGTTGGATGCGAAATTCGAAGAAAGCGTGCTTCGTTCCACTTTGCTTCGTGGCGAGCCAATCACACAAGCTGCGGTCTCCTACGTGCCTTTACGGCTGGGCATGCGGACGGTCGGGGCACTGGCGGTCACAGGAGATGAACTCTCGCGTGCCACGCTCGACGCACTTGGCAGCCTTGCCGGGCTTGCCATTGAACGCGCCCGTGCACTGGAGGCTCTCAGCAAGAATCGCGCCGAACAAGAGCACGAACGCTTGCGGTCAGCGCTGCTCGATTCGGTCGCTCACGAATTTCGCACGCCCTTAACATCCATCAAGGCCAGCATCACAACTCTGTTGTCTGGCACGGCTCTGGATGAGCAGAGCAGGCGCGATCTGCTGGTGGTAATCGATGAGGAGACGGATCGCTTGAATCGCCTGGTAGGCGAAGCCGCAGAGATGGCGCAACTCGACTCCGGAAAATTCAAGCTCGATCTGCAATTGCATTCCATCCGCGATGCGGTGGACCCTGCGATTCAGGACTCCAAAGCGGTTCTGGAGAATCATCCTCTTCAGGTCGAAGCCGCGGCAGACTTGCCAAAAGTCCAAATCGATCTACCGCGCATGCGCGAAGTCGTTATGCATTTACTGGAGAATGCCGGAAAATACTCGCCGGCCGGTACCCCCATCAAGGTCACCAGCGAGGTCAAAGGCGACCGGCTCGTCACCAGCATTGCGGACCGTGGCCCGGGGATAGATCCTTTTGAGCAGTCTCTGATTTTCGAGAAGTTCTATCGCGGACGGGATCAGCGCTATGCCGCGCCGGGAACCGGAATGGGATTAGCCATCGCCAAGGTGATCGTGGAGGCCCATGGAGGCAGCATCGGCGTAGTCAGTCAATTAGGCAGCGGCTCGGTGTTCTCATTTGCGCTTCCTATCGATGGCGTTCGAGCCCAGCCCGTCGCTTCCTAGAGATATCCAAGGTCCTTCAAACGCTGCTGAACGATTTCCTCCTCGCGTTGATCGAGATGGCTGCCATCATGCCGCACGATCTCTTTGAGGATGAACGTCAGCAGTTCCTCCAGGCTCTCGAAGCGCCCTTGCATCCACTTCTCCGCCGTGGCACATACGTCATCGGGTAGTTGCACGGTCCTTGGAGACATCAGTTGTTTTCTCCCTTGCGCACCATGCCCCGCAGTTGCGCCCAGGCACTCAGGGCGATCATGCGGTCGTCCTGGTCAAGCGCAAACGCGGCGGCGCTTCCACAAAATATTGCGTACGAAACAACCAGTGCCAAAAGAACCGCCACCCAGCCACGACTCGCGCTGGCGGTCGACCATCGCACCAACAGCACGGCAGAAGCAGCTAGCGTCGCAGGCAGGATGAGCGCGAAGTAGGTGCGATTGTATGGGAAGATTCCGAGCGATTTGCGTACCTCGGAGAGATTCCATAAGTTTCCGGCTGCATTCACTAATGCCGCGGCGACCGCAGCCCCAACGATGCCAAGCACCGGAATCAGGGTAATATTCACGAGCAACGAAATCGCCGCCATGGAGAATTGCACCTTCATAAGGCGCTTTTGATTCCCCGACATGAGAAGCAGATATCCCACGGAACCGACCGCGCAGTTGATGATCTGGCCAAGCGCGCCAATTACGAGCACTGGCCAGCCGGATTCGAAGCCGCTGCCGAAAATCCGCATCAGCGGCCGCGCAAACACGGTGACAACGAACGCCAGCGGAAATGTTAGCCCCAATACCCACTTGGTTAGGGTCTGGAAAAGCCGCTCCAGAACCTCCCGGCGGTTCTGCGCGTGCAAGTCTGCAATCACCGGTGCGAAGATCTGATTGACGGATTGCAGAATGATGGGAATGAGCGACGACATTGACGTGGCGACAACGTAGATCCCGACGAGTGTGGGATTCAGATACAGGCCGAGAAGAACTTTGTCTGCCTGCGAGACCAGGAAGTCGAGCGCTCCCATGCCAAAAGCAGCGGCCGTAAACCCTACGACCTCGGGATCGAGAGCCGGCAACCGCGCCAGTGAAAATCGCGCCGCCTGCGGAGTAAGCTTCCACGCCACTGCCACCAGCAATGCAACCACGACGATGGTGTTGATGATCTGCGCCCACAGATAACCGCGCATTCCCGTACCAATCGCTAAGAAAACAACAGTCAACGCGATCACCAGAGGACTGCCGATGAAATTCGTGATCACCGTCCGCTTCGCCACGTCTTTGAAGCCCGCAAGGATCTGGCAATACAAGACGCTGAGCGAACCAAGGACCGTTAGGGCCGCGAAGTATGGCAGGTAAGGCGCGAGATCCGGCGCGTGATAGAACTTGCGAACAATCCACGGGCCGGCTGCGACCATGACAGCTGCAAACAATAAATTCAGCAGGACGGCCATGCTTACAGTTCGCATAAGCAGTCCGCGCAGTTCGTTCCATTTGCCGGTTGCGTTGTAGACCGCAACATAACGGCCGGCGGTGCCCTGCAACCCGAGAACCGCAAACAACTGGGTCAGCGTGACCAGCGTCATGCCCAGGGCGTAGAGTCCGAGTTGCTCCGCTCCCAGAACCCGCGCAACGTAGATCTTGACCAGGTAGCCGGCGCCCATGGTGAAGATTGTCCCGGCGAAGAAAACCAGCGATTGACGTGAGATCTGCCCCATGTTGCGCTTGAACTCAAGACGGAGCACATCGCGGTCGACAGCGCTCGCTGAGACGGACGCGCCGATCACAGGGGCCGAATTGGAGGAGGTACTCATTCAGAAGGTTCGCAGATTTCGCGGGCTCGGCTCGTTAACAAGCGGTCAGCACTTCCGGATTCACCGTACTCTCGACCATCTCTTGCTTGAGCCACTGCCACCATAGCAGTTTGCGACGCACGACCGTGAAGCGTCGCGGGAAACCCATCTTTTCCAATCCTCGTATCGAAGATGTGTTGGTTGCGGCGCTGAATCCCCAGGCCCGCTTCCCCTGCTGATGAATTCTCTCCGAAACCAGCGCCAGGGTGGGGGCGTAATATCCTTTGCCTCGTTGAGCGACCGGCGTCCAGGAGTCGAAAAGTATTACCGAATCGGGGGACGGTGACGGCAACGTGCTGTTTAATTCCGACCAGTGAAATCCGCTGAAGGGACCCGCCCATGTGAAATGCACGAATTCGCCTTGGGGGTTTAGCAAGGCGAATCCAGAACAGTCTTTATGCAACCGCGGAGCGCAACGAAGAAGATAGGCAAGGGTTCCCTCCTCGTCCGGATACTGCATCGCCGCTTCCGCCAGCACATCCAGGTCGATGGAAACGAGGGTGAGCGAGTTTGACTTCGCCAGTGAATTCGCTGTGAATTCGTAAAACAGCACTTCATCGCGGGAGAAGCAGCTCGTCCGAAGACGTCGCAAGCCCCACAGAAATGTAGCTTTCGAACCATCTGTGTTGACCCGCTTCTTAAGAAACTGGAGGGCGTCGCGGCCTGAGCGAAGCGCTTTTTCAATCACGGGAGACGCCTGCGCCAGACGCGACGCGCCATAGCGGCACATCGTCATAAGATGCCGGGTCAGTGCAGTATCCACGTTCACGCACAACGTCTTGCGGCTCTGGTTTGCGACCCGGCCCTTGTAATCTTCGGCTCCCAGTCCCAGGTCCACCGTATGGAACTCAGGGTTCTCTGCGGCCTCCTCAACGATTTTGGCCAGCAGGCAGTATCCTGGCGAATGCTTTTCCAGATCGCTTTCGAAAGTCGGCTGATACCAGAACCAGCTCCCGTGAAATCGGAAGCCGTAGTTCCAGGCAATGATTCTGTCACCGGCCATCATTCTGGTCAGACACAGCCAACCTGAGTCTGCCAATAAGTGCGTGAGTTCCGAAAGGAAAACTCGCCGCTCCGGACGCGCGAGATTGCTGATGCGGTTGGTAACTAGAAAACGGCCAACATGCGCGCGGGTAAAGGCGGGCAGCAGGTCGGCGGCCGCCCCGGCCGATTGGATGTGATCAACCCGGATCGTACCCCCGGCGCTCATCGCCTTCAAGGCGCGGCGAATCATTTTGGGGCGAGCCACTCGCGGCTTTTCGTTTTTCGCGCGGTCCAGAACCTTCGTGGAATACTGGGCACAGTCGTAGGCCAGCCTCGCGAAAACGTGATAGCCGGCATCCCGAGCGCCTTTCCGAATTGCCTTCTCGGTCGGCGAATCGGCTGGAAGATTCGTTAACGTTACGCTGGCAGTGTTGCCCGCGCGCAGAGCCGAGAAAACCGAAGCGACAAATTCAGCCCGATCTTCGCGCGAGCTCAGGAAATCACAATAGTCTCCGGTGGTCGCGCACAGAAATGAAACTTCCTTTTCCGCACTTTCGGCCAGCGCCGCCACACCGCGCAGCGCGTTAGCTTCATCGTAAGCCAGAAAAATGAATGGGCGGAGAACCTCCGAGTAGGCGCGCTGCACCGCTAGAGCCCACTCATAGGTGTAAAACACTTGAGCGTCACCACTGCGCGCCACCAGTGCGTTCCAGTCCCGGCGCAAGGCTGGGTCCTCGGGGATTTGTCGCAACACGCTCAGCCGCACTCTTTTTCCATCCACATTTCAGATCTTGGAGAATACATAGTAATACGTGAGGCCCATGCGGACAGGCCTGGCACGTGCCATTTCCACCAGATTCCAATCCGCTTTCTATCCGCCGGAGGTTGCTCCCCGAAACCTCGCTTGCAGCGCGTGATGAAATCCGGAGATGTGAGCTTCGTAAACCGGCAATGACATTTCCGCGGAGAGGTGAACACGCGGAAGGGAAAAGTTACGAGACGCACTCAGCGCGCCAGCCACGTTGAGGAAGGCACATTCGAATCCGGCAGATTCGGCCAGCCTGTATTCGCGCGGCCCCACCGACGCGGCATCGCCGAAGGGATACGCCATCGCCCAAACCGAAGAACCCAGAACCCGCTCCAGCCTCTCACGGCATTGGAGGATTTCGTCCGACGCCAGTTCAGGCTCTTGCGCACAAAGCAGGGGATGGCTCATGGTGTGCGCCCCAATCGTCATCCCTGCATTCGCCAACTCTTTCAAGTCCGCGGGTCCAAGCAGTTGAAAGCGCTCGCGCAGCATTACGTCATCTTGATACTTCAACTTCCACGCCGGCTGAAATCCCCACCAGACGGCCGCTTCCTGCAGAAACTCATTCCGTTCCTGGGCCGGAAGATTGGAAAGCGCCCTCGTCAACTGCAACCAGCTCGTGCGCCGTGCAACGCCATCGCTTGGAAGCACCGGCACTCGCATGCCCTTCCATTGCGCCGGTGCGCGCGACGCTTTCGCTCCCACGACAATCAGGTAAAGCTCGACGTACCACAACATCGGCGATGCGTTCTCCGTTGAACTGCCGGTCACGAAGAAGAGACAAGGCACTCTTTCTTCCTGCAGAATCGGCAGCATCACCGTCAGATTGTTCAGCAGCCCATCGTCGCAGGTGAGCATCACGGCGCGTTCCGGCAATTCGTTCAGATTCCCGAGGCAACTGCGAAACTGCTCGGGAGAAACAATGATGTAGTGCTCTTTCAGCAACCGTAGTTGTTTGCGAAATGCGCCGGTACTGATCAGAGTATTGTCGAGAAACGGATCGATGACTCGGTATCCGTCCGGAAGGACGCCATGATAGGTGATCACACTGATCGACGAATGTCGGCGCGCGTGGAAATAACCAGTCGCTCCCATGGCCGGATAAACCACGCGCTGCAAGATTGGACTCAACAGGCGCATGGCGATGGATTGGGAGCCGGCGGGCCGAACATGATTTCGTCTAACTGAGCTGCATCGGCCGCCTGCCAGAGTCGCTTCTGAACGAGAGCATCGGGACGATATTCATGAACCATTGCCGGGATGTGCTCAATGTCTTCCAGTCGATCCAGCACGCGCGCCACTCCGTATCGCGCGAATTGTTGCATGTATCCCATGCCCCCAAAATCGAGCCAGCCACAGAGGAAGAAAGGAATGTTCCGGAGCGCGCATTCCACCGCAACACTGGAGTTCACGGTAATTCCGCACCACGCCTGGGATATGACTTCCTGCGGTGGCACCCCTCCGACAATTTCGATCTCCTCCACTTGCTCCGGCGGCAGGATCGACCGCAGCAACTCGCGGCGTCCGCGAACGCTTTCGAACGGGTGTAATTTTATGACGAGCCGCTTACCGCTCTGCCGCGCACAAGAGACCAGTGGCGTTATCAGCTCGTGAAAAATTTCGTCCGCTCGGCCGTTTTCCACTTCAAACGGCTGCGAAAAGAAAACGATGGCGGACCTCCGTGCGTCCGGTTGCGGCGCAGGTTTGTTTTTCGCCGGAGCAGCAAGGATGATCTTCTCCGGCGCAATGTCGCGAGCCCGTCGCAGATAGTCACTTTCCATTTCTCCTTTGACGAGATAAACATCTGCCGACGGCATCTTGAAGAGGAAGCCATCATCCAGAGCGCCGTGGCTGCAATAAATTCCATTGAAGCCATCGAGTGCATGGCATAGCAGCAGCGGCAACCGGGTGTAGTAGTTGAGATCGTCGCCGCACAGCACTCCCTTCACCGGCTCAGACTGCATCAGAGATCGCCATGCTTCTCGCAGGCGCACGCCATTTTCCAAATGCTCGGGGAAATAACTCCACAATCCCATTCGGGCTGCATGCTGAAGCTCAGAAGATGGGGCAAGTACGGACCGCAGCAGAACCTGCCAGCTTTCGATGAGTTCCTTCACTTCCTCTTGTGTCGATTCAGCCGGCTTCGCGTAGGCGGCCAGAGACGTCAGCGCGACATTCCGCGGCAATCGTTCGGGTAGAGCGCTGGTGCGCGTGACGGCAAGCAGAAACCGGCGCTGTGGAAGCTGCTCAGCATAGGCCAGCGCGGACCGCGTCACGTTGGAGTACGCCGACGGTACCAACATCACCGGATCGGTCAACCGGGCTGGCTGCGAAAAGTGCCGGCGTATATCAAAACAGGGATCCCACTTGTCAAAGGCGATCTCCGCGATCTGTGAGCGGCTGAGTTTTCGCGCCGCTCGAAGCATGCCCGCCACCTTTTGCCATGGCCTTAAGCTGCAATTCTGAAGATGGCGCACCGATCGTCCGGTGGTCTCAGCAAAGATGCGCGTGAACAAATGTGGACGGGTTGCAACCGCGTCCACTGGCTCCGGGAGAATCTCTCTGACCCGGTCCACCAGATACAGCATCTGCAGATCTTTGTAGAACGCTGAGGCTACAATCTCCCACCAGTCAAGCCCAAGCCGGTCGAGCAGCCGTCCGCGCGCCAGATCGAGAACTCGGTTGACCCAGCGGTAGCTGTCCATCTCTCCAGAGAACTGGTAGATGCTGACGACCTTGGCCTGCAAACGTCGGCGCCATTCCGCGTAGGTGCAAGCACTGGCGAAACCCAGATCCACAACCAGGTCCCAGCGAAGCCCGGCCCACTCTCCGCGCCCAGGCACATCCTCCGGATGCAAAAACAAAACTCTCATCAGAACTTCAAAATTCTCCAGACTTGCTTCTTGGCCCTAACGGATCAAGCGAACCGCCTCGAAGGCCTCCACGGCCTTTCTGCCGACAACGCTGCCCCAGCGCTGAGCGATCGCGGTGAGGGCCGCGCCCGAGCGGGGATGAGGAAACTCCCGCGCCTCGCTCTCATAGAAGCGCATGCCCTCCAGCTTCAACGCAAGTGTGCTTTCGATATCGACGAAGACATTGGGCCGGAAAACAGGCGCGAGTTGCTGAAAACTCCACTCCGTCGAGGATGCGACCTCAAACATGTACAACTCTTCGACCGAATGCCCGGCAGTAGGACGCGTCGCCGTGAGCACAGCGCGGCTCACCACTTGGTGATCAACATTCAGATCGCCGCCGTGGTGTGTGTAAATTGCTGTCGGACGCCTACGCGCGATGAGATCTTCGACGATCTTGATGACATCGAGCAAAGGTAGCGTATCGAAGCGATTATCAGGCAAGCCGTGCAAGGACAGTTCTTTCGCGCCCAGCAAGTCGGCGACGCGCTGGCTGCAATCTCTCAGGTTCTTGAGCGCCTGTGGATCGGCCTCGTCGCGCTTATTTCCGCGTGAAGTAATGCCTTCTCCCAGGATAGCCATGTACACCGAGTGACCTTCGCGTGCCAGCCGGGCAGCTGTTCCGCCGCATCCCAGTAATTCGTCATCGGGGTGGGCAGCCACCACCAAAACGTTCATCGTTGCACGTGCTCCTGACTTTTCAGCATGATCTCGCGGCTCGCGGGCCCCGCGTTAAACAGTAGGTCGACCGCCGCCATGTACGGCTCGAAACCTGGATACGCCTGCGAATACGACGGATGATGATAGTCATCATACCGGACGGCAATTCCCTCGCTGTGGAATAACTCTTCCCGCAGATAGTTTCTTCCCAACGGTCCGGAAAGGTATTCAGTCGCTCCGAGTTCGCGGCAGAGACTGAGTACGAGTTCGTCTTTTTTTCCGAGCGCGTTCATTCGCGAGCTGAAAAGCAGCCTCGTCTTGATCTCGAACGCATCCAGCAAATAATCCGTAATTGCTTGCGCCAGGGAAGAAAGTTTGTCCCAGGGCTTGGCATACACTTGCTGAAAGAAATCCGCGTGCTTGCTAAAAATTGGCGCCTTCGCGTAGTTCAGGCGCAGGCTCTCCCAGTGCTTCTGCGCCCATCTTTTTTTGTTGTCGATCTCTATTTCGTTGATTGGAAGCTGGCCGAACTTCCCTGCCGTCATAACTGGAACCGTCAACCAGCACCAGGCATCGCGCGTGCGAATCTTGTTGCGGTTCGTGAAGCTGTTCTTTTCAAACTGCACATGATCGAGCACGACGTGAACGTCGGACACCGCAATGCGATGGAAATACCCCAGCCATGGCAGGTATGCCGGTTGATTGATGGAAACGATCATTTTTGGGGAAGCTTGTACAGATACACGGTGAAGTCACGCGGATGGTAATCATGCCGCAGCACAACCCAGGGAGTGAGACTGCGGCAGAACTCAAGGGTCTTTAGCGGGTCGGCATAAAACTCGCCCGGTTCCTGATCTGCCGCCCAAGAACTCAGGGAATTGAAAGCCAGGGCCTTACCGGCGAGGGCAAACATCCTCGCGATCATGCTCTGCATGATCGACTCGGCTTGCTCGCCCAGCAGATAAAAAATGCCATTCGCGGTGACCACATCAAATGCATGCGTGAACGTTGCATCTTCGATGTTAGCGACATTTAGTTCGAGATCCGGACGAACGAGCCGTGCTGCCCTGATCATTTCCGGGCTGAGGTCAATTCCGAAGTAGCGCAACCCCTCGAAGCGCTCCTGCAGGAATCCCGCGAAATCGGCGAAGCCGCAGCCGACGTCCAGCAGGTTGCACTGCGCTAGCGGCATGACTTCGCTGAGCACGCGGAACTTCGTTTGTTGTGACTCCGCCCGGCCGTAATCGCAAGCGCGCGGATCGTGGCCGTACTTGCGCACCAGTTCATCGTAGTAGCTGGCGATCCGCGGGAATGGAGCCGTGATTTGTTCAGGCATGCTCGTAGTCTCGACAGACCTTCAGGAACGCGGAGATGACGGCATCCTGCTCTTGCTCCGAAAGCGTTGGATAGAGTGGAAGAGAAACCAGGTGTGCGTACGCGCGATCCGCGATCGGTGCGGCCTGCTCGCCGCGCGAGCGCCAGTCGGTCACGGGCACCGCAGCACCAATCCCAAGCCGTCCCAGGTCGCTCACAACTCTCTCTGCCGTGACGCGCAGCATCTTCACCGCAAAACGATACCAGATTCGCCCTTTCCCTCTCGCCGGAAGCCGGAACACCTCCTCATCACCGGCCGAGAGACGATCGAGATAGCGCATGGCGAGCGCTTCCCGGGCAGCAAGCATTTGGGGAAGGCGCCGCATTTGGGCCAGCACCAATGCCGCCTCCAATTCGTTCATCTTATCGTTCATGCGATGCGCATCTGCGGGTTGATCTCCGTAGTCACGCGACGATTTCACAAATCCTGCAATCTCCGCCGAATCAGTAAGCACCGCCCCGCCTTCTCCGCCGCCGATCAACTTCGTCGCGTAAAAGGAAAGGACAGCAACTTGCGCGCCAGCACCGAACGGCCTGCCGGCAATCGCCGATCCGAACGCATGGGCGCAATCCTCGATGACCGGAGCGCCCAGCTCCGCAATCTCCTTCACCCGAGCGGCCGCTCCGAAAGTATGGACCGCGATCACGGCCCGCGCTCTAGTCGATTCAATCAGTGACCGGCATTTCTCCGCATCCAGCGTCCAGGAGGTTTCCTCGATCTCGACAGGAACCGGAGTTGCTCCCCATGACAGCGCGGCGTTCGCCAGTGCAACGCAGGAATATGCCGGCACAACAACGTGGTGGCCTGACCGAACGCCCAGCGCTCCCAGAGCAAGACGGATCGCGGCCAAACCAGAGCCGACACACACTGCATGCTTTACACCCGCGGTGCGGGCGAGCGTCGATTCCAATTCTTCGACGCACGGTCCTTGCGCCCACCGTCCGCTTCGAACCGCTCGCAGAACAGCATCGCACTCCGCGTCGCCGAATGTCAGCCGGTTGTGAGGAACGATCTTGTCCATGCGGATGCAAAAACTATTTAGTCACCAAGTCGACAGCCAATTTCGAGTCTTTGATTTGAATCTGAAAACTCCACTCGCGTCAGCGCCACGAGACCAGCCCCGCACTGCACATGAAATTCCGTCCCTTCGCGCGCAAGAACACAGCCGGGCAAACTCTGCGATCCTTCCTCAGAAATCACACGAGCCTTCCAGATGAACATCTTGTTCCCATCGATCGAAGTAAAAGCTCCGGGGTACGGAGCAGCCACGGCGCGCACCAGATTCACAATCGACCGCGCCGGTTGATTCCAATCAATCTTTCCATCCTCCGGCCTTCTTGCCGGAAACACCGTCGCCCGCGAATGATCTTGCGGAACTCTCGGCACTTTTCCGGATTGAAAACGCGTAAGCACGGCCCTCGTCATGCTCGTATAGAGCGGATAAAGAATCTTCAAACAATCGCCAACGTCCTGATCTTCGCGAATCTTGTAGCTGGCCTGCTCAATGATGTCTCCTGTGTCCATGCCTTCATCCACGAAATGTGCAGTCAAACCCAGCGTGGTTTCCCCCTGCAAGATTGCCCAGTTGATCGAGGCCCGGCCACGATAGGCTGGAAGCAGACTGGGATGAAGATTCACTGTGCCGAGTGGTGCCGTGCGCAGCATCTCACGGGGAATGAGATAGCGATAGTCGGTGATCCAGAGCAGGTCGGGCTTGGCTGCTTTGACGAAATCGAGGGTCTCAGAATCGCGCCCCTTGCCGCGAATCGCATTCCAACCGTGCATCCCCGCAAAGTCGAACACAGACTCGTAGACGACACCGTCTTCCGGATCAGGCGGATGGGCAACGACTCCCGCCACGTCCGCCATTTCACTCATCGCCTGCAACACTCGCACACCGACCGTGTGGTTTCCCAGAAAAACCACCCTCATCTGGAGAAATCCTCTGCGCAGAAAACATGCCCTGAGCGAACGTCTCTCGCCAATTTTCTGGCAACAAGATGGCCCAGTTCTTTCGGCGGAAATCCGGAACCGGGCCGCCGGAATGCGATATCGGACGCCGTCAGATGATGCCCTGCCTTGAGATCGTGCACCGACACGCATGAAAGCCGGAAATCACGGCGGCCGGGCGCTTCTGAATCTGCCGGCCGTAATTCGGAACTTCCCAAACTCTTTTCCAACAGGCGGACAGAGTTCACCAGCTCGCGGAACTCGGCGGGATCTGACGAAAACCAATGGTCCGGCCCGGGCAATCCTTTATCCAGTGTGAAATGCTTCTCGATCATGCAAGCGCCGATCGCGACGGAACCGATCGCCGCCACGTTCCCGCTCGTGTGATCGCTTAAGCCCACCGGACACTCGAACATCGCGGCGAGAGTTTTCATCTTGCGAAGATGAACATCCTCGGGCGGGGTCGGATACGCCGACGTGCAATGCAGCAGGATCAAGTCTTTTCCGCCAGCTTCCCGAAATGCCCCAACTGCGTCTTCGATATCGCCGCTCACTGCCATACCGGTAGAAATGATCGTCGGCAACCCAGTCCGAGCCATGGCGCGAATCAGCGTAAGATGAACCAGGTAATCGGAGCCGTTTTTCAGCATCGGCGCACTCAGCTCAACCAGATCACGAATGCCGCTCTCGGAAGTCGGAGTGCTGAAGAAGATCACGCCGCGACGATCACAATGTTCGCGCAACTCGCGCAAATGTGTCGGTGATAGTTCGCAGCGCTTGAACATGTCGAACTGCGACTCCACAATTTTCTTGCCCTGCGAGATGTATTCGTGAGTTAGCGTGCGGTCGGATACGAAATCCTCGGTGTGGTAGTTCTGGAACTTCACGGCATCGGCGCCGGCATCAGCCGCGGCGTCAATGGAGCGGTGCGCAAGCGACATGTCGCCATTGTGATTGATGCCCACTTCGGCGACCATCATGCAGGGCTGCCCTTCCCCGATCAACCGTGTTCCGACTCGAACTACTTTCATAAGCAAGCTCGCAGAAAATTCACGACCCGTTCCGCTCCCCTACCATCGACCAGGCTCCGGCCAAACGCGATGAAAGCGGCCCGCCGCTCGCGGTCTTCGAGCAAACGCTCGAGCGCGTCAATGGTGGTTTTCTCCGAGAGATTAGCATGCCATCCCAGATTGGCTGCAATCCGGCGTTCGCCTAGAGACTCAGCGATTCCGCGCTGGTCGCTCGATATCGGAATCACGATCGCCGGCACTCCCATGAATGCCAGCTCCCAGCACGTGGAACCCGCCGCGGAAATCGCAACGTCTGCCCAGTTCATGAGCGGAGCCATGTCGCGAGGATTGCGCTCGACTTGTATATCCAGCGGGAGCCGGCCGGCAAGAATCGCAAGTTCTTCGACATGTGGATTGCCGCCGCCAATCACCACTTTCACTTCCAGTGGCTTCTTACTGTTCGCCAGCACTCGCAAAACTTTACCGGTCACATTGTCCGGATCGCTGCCGCCCATCGTCACCAACAACTTCTTCGCGATCGCGGGGATCTCGCGCGCCGCAGATTGGCCGAGAAATTCGGGACGCAGCAAAACATACTCAGGTCCAAGCAAGAGCTGAGTCGACGAGTCGCGGCGCTCGTACATCGCGGTTGTAGCGCAGATGTTCTGATTCAGAACGGCATCCGCCGGATAAGAATCGTACCGCCCGTCATCATCGAGATGCAGAACCCGCAGCTTCGATGCTTTCAGTTGGCGAATGTAGTCTGGCGCGAAGCGGTATCCATCGACCACAACCCACGGGGCATTCCTTCTCCGCGCTTCGCTTACAAGCGCGGCGGCATCTTGCGCGCTCCCAACGCTGGCGTCGATCTTCTGAAGATCGATCCCCTCCTTGAGCAACCGATCTTCCAGCGCAGCTATACCTTCCGCCATAACCCAGGCGATATTGCCACCAGCCCTTTGCCAGGCCTTGGCCAGAGCGAGGCAGCGCATCACGTGGCCGCTGCCGATGGCCGAGCTAGCGTCGGCGCGAATCAGCAGGCACGGAGCATTCTTCTGCACTGCAGGCCCGTTGTTCACCAAGACTGACCCTATGGCGGACCGATCCGCCCTCTCGGAAATTTATCTCACGCGAAAAATCGGACGAGTCGGGATTCCCTCGAGAAACCTCGCTGGTTCAGGCTCTGAGATCCAGTCCGCCAAGGTCTTGATGATCTCGGCATAGGCCTGCAAAGTCTCTTGGATGTCGCGATGATCGTGAGCCGCGCTGAGATTGTGAGTTGTGTGGATCAGGATGCCGCGCTTCATCGCCTCTTGCTGGAAAAGATCTTTCAGCAGCGAACTCTCGCTTCCGTCCGGCTCGGAGAAATGAATCAAGGTCCAAGCGGGCCAGCCCGTGCAGCGGATGCGATCTTGCATGCCGGATTCTTTAGCCATGACATTTAACCCATCCTGCAGCGTGATTCCGTTGGCTTCGATCCGGGCAAGCGCGTCAGTAGTCTCCAGAATCTCGAGCACCTTCAAGGCAGCCGCCATCGAGGCGACCTCGCCCGCGAAGGTGAAACTGTAGAAGATCTCCGTAAAGACCTTCATCACATCCGCTCTTCCGAGAACGCATGAGATGGGGAAACCATTTCCCATGGCCTTTCCGAAGCAAGCCAGATCAGGAGTGACTCCAAAAAGCTTCTGCGCTCCTCCCAAGCCAAAGCGGAAACCGGTGCATATCTCGTCAAAGATCAGCAGCGCACCATGTTTGTGCGCCAGCTCCTTTACGCCTTCGAGAAAACCCGCAGCCGGCTTTTCAAAGTTTGTCGGTTCCATGATCACCGCGGCGAACTCGCTCGGATGTTTTCCCAGCAGTGCTTCGAGGCTGGCGAGATCGTTGTATCGAAATGACTGTGTCAACTCGCATACGGCTTTGGGAACGCCCGCGTTGCGGGTCGTGCTGCCGATATACCAGTCTTGCCAGCCGTGGTAGCCGCAGCACGCAACACGTTCCCGCCCGGTGAATGCGCGTGCGGCGCGAATCGCTCCTGCCGTCACATCAGATCCGTTTTTCCCGAAGCGCACCATCTCCGCGCAAGGGATCAACCGCGTCAACTTCTCAGCCAACCTCACTTCCAGGGGATGAGGTAATGAAAAGCTGTGCCCTTCCGCAATCTGCTCGGTAGCGGCACGCGTCACTTCCTCGTTGGCGTAGCCGAGAATATTCGGAAGCAGTCCCTGGATGTAGTCGATGTATTCGCTGCCGTCGACGTCCCACACCCTTGACCCCTTGCCCCGCTCGAGGAAGATGGGCGCGACTCCCTGAACGAACTGTGTGTACCCCTTGCTGAATGTTTGCGAACACCCTGGAATCACTTTTTCTGCCCGGGCAAACCATTCCTGCGATTGCCGGATCGGGCGGCTGGGCGCTGAGCCAGCTCTCGCTTGTTCATACAAGCTGCGGTAATAACCTTCATTGCTGATCACTTCTGTCTGCGTTGCTGCCAAATCAGGCCTCTCTTTCAATAATCGAAGAATGTCTCGAAACCCAAAGTGCCCGTTGCCGGAGAATTCCGCGTAAATTCGGTCGATGAATTCCAGGTCGGAAACATAGTCGACCGTCCAGCGATGGGCTCCGGGAGCGACCGGCATTTCGCTCTCCACATTTGCCACTCGAAAACTTCCGTTCGCCAAGTGCAAAGTGACGTGCTCCCGTTCTGCCGGCTGAACAGCCTCTCGCCAGCAGGTTTCGAGCACGGTGAATCCAACCACCTCAACATCGAGTCCGTCAGGATACGTGTAGCGGAGAATATTGCAGGCGTAGTCACAGTCGCCTTGCTTAAACCGCTCGACCACTTTGTCAATAACAGCTGGGTCGATCAACGGACAATCCGCCGTAATGCGAACCACCGCGTCCGCTCCGTTGCATTTAGCCGCCTGATAGAAACGGTCGAGGACGTCTTGCTCGCTGCCCCGAAAGCAGGAAATGTTTTCCTTGCGGCAGAACTCCGAGATGGGATTGTCGGAGGCGTTTTCGGAAGTAGCGACTACCACCCTGTCCACCGTTTTTGCCCGCCGCGCGCGCTCCGCCACATGCCAGAGCATCGGGCGACCGGCAAGCGCGGCCATCGTCTTGCCCGGGAAACGAGATGAGCCCATGCGCGCCTGGATAATCGCGACGATCACGACACGGCTTCCCTTTCGATTGCGACTGAGCGCCCAGCCCGCGCGGATTCCTTGGCGGCAAGAACGATTCGCATCAACACGGCAGCCTCGGCGATGGGCAGCACGCTCGCTTTCCGCGTTCCGATGCAGTCGATGAAATGCCGCATCTCATCCAGATACATCTGGTTGATCTCCCACGATTCCGGCTGCTGAAACACGGTCCACGTCTCACTTCCAGCGTCGAACCAACGGACTTGCTTTTCCATGAAATCCCAGAAGATGGTTCCCCGCTCGCCGACAATTTGGCAGCCGCGCTCGTAGGAGCGCTGAACATAGTCAACATGGATCTCCGACAGCGCTCCACTCGAGTGCCGCCAGATCATCGCCGCGACGTCTTCGGTCGAGATTTCAAGGGAACTGAGATGCCCCGCCATGCAGAAGGCTTCCTCGACCTCACCCATGTACCAGCGCGTCAGATCGATTTCATGAATGAAGTCGAGCAGGCAGCCGCCGCCCGTTTCCTGTTTGGCCGCATAGTTCATTCTGTAGTCCGTACCCGGGCGCCAACTCGGCAGGTACGAACCAGCGTGCACCCTGGCGAACAGAACTCTGCCAATACAGTTCTTTTCCAGCAAAGCCTTGACCTGCGCCGGTCCCGGATGAAAGCGCATGTTGCAGCCGACCAGGGAAACCACGCCCTTTCGCGAAGACCAATCAACCAGTTCGCTGAGCAACCGATCATCGTGGCAAAGTGGCTTTTCGACGAACACATCGATGCCCGCGCGCACAATGGCCAAGGTCTGCTCGGCGTGCAGATGCGTTGGAGTAGCAACCACGACGAAATCTGGCGAGTCGCGTAGTCCGTCTTCCAGAAAATCGAAAGCTCGTACGCCCAGCTCCGCCACCAATCCCTCGCAACGGTTCCGGTCAGATTCGGCGACTGCCGCTTCGACACCCAGACCTTTGAGGTTCCGCAAATGCCTTCTGCCGATCGAACCTCCGCCTACAACCAGTGCTTTCATTCAGGCTTCCGTTTTATGGCCTTGTATTCTGAGCGAAGCAGGCCCATCGCCAGCCGATCTTTGTATTCTCCGGCCAGGAACAGGTCCTCGCGCATGCGGCCTTCCACCTGAAATCCAACTTTCTCGTACATCTTCACCGCAGCCTCATGCTCGGCAAATACGCCGAGATCAATGCGGTTGAGATTTAAGCGAAAGAATCCGTACTCTACGGTGAGCCGGGTCGTTTCCAATCCCAGTCCTTTGCCCCAGAGTTCCTTCTCACCGATCAGAATGCCCAAGGTGGCACGCCGGTGCACCCAGTGGATGGGTCCGAGTTTGACGTTCCCGACATGTTGACCAGATTTTTTTTCAACCACCGCCAGGAGCACGTCATTCCGTGAGCCTGTCATGCCGCGATAGTAGTTCTCCAGGTCTTCGGCGGTCGTTGGAAACGTTCCCGTTTCCATGTATCGTGTCACCTCCGGATCATTCAGCCAACCCAAATACCGTTCATTAAGATCCGAACGTTCCATTGGACGCAAAATGACCACCGAACCCTCGGCAAATGCTATCTTCTGCGCCAATGCGCTTTTCCTCCGGTGCTAACGCGAGTAGCTTGCTAGAACTTTGGCCACTGCGGTAATCACATCTTCTACATCTTGCGCGCTCATGCCGTGAAACATAGGGAGACTGATGAGTCGCTCGTACGCACCCTCGGCCACGGGAAACTGACCAGTGTGGAAACCGAAGCGATCGCGATAGTAAGGGTGCAGGTGCACCGGGATATAGTGCACATTCACGCCAATGTTTTCTGCCCGCAGCGCACGAAACACTTGCGCGCGATCGGCGGTCAACTTTTCCAGATCCAGACGGATCGGGTAAAGATGCCACGCCGGATTCACATCCGACCGAACGCTGGGAACCATAATCCCCGGCAATTCGCGAAATGCAGACGCGTACTGCGCCGCGATTTCACGGCGTCGCGCCAGGTTGGCAGGCAGCTTCTTCAACTGCTCAGCACCGAGCGCGCAAACAATATCGGGCAGGCGATAGTTGTACCCCAGCAAAACCATCTCGTAGTACCACTGACCCGCCTGTTGCCTTTGGCGCGCCTCACTCGAGATCCCGTGGTTGCGGAAGCGCCGCAGAATTTCCGCAAAGTCCGCGCGATCCGTCGTCACCATGCCACCTTCACCCGTGGTGATGTGCTTCACCGGATGAAAGCTGAACACGCTCATGTCCACGAAACTGCCAACCCGCTTGCCGCGGTATTCGGCGCCGAGAGCGTGACACGCATCTTCAATCAAAACGAAGTCACCCTTGTCGGCAATGTCACGGAGCGCGCCCAGATCAGCCGGATGCCCGGCGTAATCGACAGCGATGATCGCTCGAGTCTTCCTTGAGGTTTTGGCGGCAACCTGCTTAGGATCAATATTTAGCGTGTCGCGGTCAACGTCTGCAAAGACCGGACGCGCGCCCTGATACAAAATGCAGTTCGCCGTGGCGGCGAAGGTCAATGGAGTCGTGACGGCTTCATCGCCGGGCTTCAGCCCTGCAGCAAATGCGGCGGCATGCAGCGCGGCGGTTCCAGAGCTGAAGCTCACTGCATGCTTTGTTCCCACAAATGAAGCAGCAGCATCCTCGAATTCGCCGACCTTGGGCCCGGTCGTCAGCCAGTCTGAGCGCAGAACGTCGACGACCGCTGCAATGTCGGCTTCATCCACGCTCTGCCGTCCATAAGGGAGCAGCGTCTTTCGGACGGGAGTTCCTCCGTCGATGGCGAGGGTTTGCGTGCTGACGGGCGTTGCACTCATGACGGCGCCCCTAGGCTGAAACCTGCTCTGGAACGGGTTTGTGAACTGCCGGCCCGACCAATTCCTGCAATTCGCGGTTCGTGAGCCAGCGTTCGTTCGTATCGCTGGCGTAGCGGAACCCTTCAGGCAGTGAACGGCCATTGCTCCAGTTCTCGATGCGCCACCACGGATGCGAAGGCTGGATGATGTAGCGGTCTTCCACTTCCAGCGTGTTGCGCGCCTCATCCTCGGAAACCAGCACCTCGTGCAGCTTTTCACCGGGACGGATTCCGATGGTCTCGATCTCGCAACCGGGCGCAATTGTTTCCGCCAGGTCGACCAGGCGCATGCTGGGAATCTTGGGAACGAAAATCTCTCCCCCATGCATCTGTTCAATGCAGGTAATGACGAAGCGTACGCCCTGCTCCAGGGTGAGCCAGAAGCGGGTCATGCGCGGATCGGTAAGCGTGATGCGGCCTCGGCGTTTCTGCTCCTGAAACACTGGGATGACGCTACCGCGGCTGCCAACGACGTTGCCGTAACGCGCGCAACTGAAACGGCAATCCTGGGCTCCGGCATAGGCATTGGCTTGGACAAACATCTTCTCGGCGCAGAGCTTGGTCGCGCCGTAAAGATTAATCGGATTCACCGCCTTGTCGGTGCTCAACGCGAGCACGCGCCATACGCCCTGATTGATGGCCGCGTCGATCACGTTGCGGCCGCCCATAATGTTGGTTTGAATAGCTTCAAACGGGTTGTATTCGCAGGCCGGCACCTGCTTCAACGCCGCGGCATGCACTACAACGGTCACCCCGGAAAAGGCACGCTCAAGCCTGCCTGCGTCGCGCACGTCGCCGATGAAATAGCGCAAGCTGGGATGATCGAGTCCCGAAGCCCGCATATCGTGCTGTTTGAGTTCATCACGGCTGAAGATCACCAGCCGCTTTGGCCGGTATTCGTTGAGCATGATCTCGACAAATTTCTTGCCGAACGATCCCGTTCCACCCGTGACCAGTACCACCTGCTCGGACCAATTCATCCCTTCCTCGTTAGATCTCAATGAAAATCTGATGTGGGCATAAACTTCGCGCCCTGGCTGGAGTGCGCCGATTCGCGTCACGTCTTGCGTTGCCCGCTAGTATAGCGAAGTTCGGCGCACAGCGGAGCACAACGTATCGTCGC
>Ga0335076_10001303_pt1 | contig 24073 bp, 23 predicted proteins | sample Lox_Sample_25_FD_206717 | JGI IMG/M metagenome (GOLD analysis project Ga0335076, IMG submission 206717) | Soil microbial communities from Loxahatchee National Wildlife Refuge, Florida, United States - Lox_Sample_2.5 | ecosystem: Environmental > Terrestrial > Soil > Wetlands | place: USA... | reverse complement strand
TGCCGCCGGAATGACTCAAACACCAGCCGTGGAAACATGAGACGTTATTGGAATAAGCGCATCACTGGAACAAACGCGCTCCTGCCGCGATGTCGGCTTCGCGAATGACGATCGCGTCGGAAGTCTGCTCCGCCTTCAGCGGAATCGGATTGCACCCGCCCGCCATACCGACAGAAGGGCCGTTAATCGGCGCAGCGCAGTTCTTGCAGACCACGCCGTTCGGACCCTTGTAAAAGCCGACAGCACCGCAGATTTCGCAGGCATCAAATACCGTGGCGATTTTGCCATCGGGCTTCCGGTAGAGCCAGAAACGAATTTCCGTTCCGTTCTCTTTGGCTTCGAAGCGGTGCAGATCGCCATCGGAAATCTGTGTGAGGGGAATGCTGACCTGGCCGTTTACGAAACTCACTTCGGTTGCCGGAGAAAGCGCGCTCACACTTTTCGCGTAGATAAACTCCGCTGTCACCAAAACGATGAACAAGAACGAACTGGCGTAAACTGAGGCCATCCAAAGGCGCTCGCGCCGCGCGGTCCACAACGCTTTGCGCCGTTCGGCCGGAGAGTCCGAAACCGCGCTCGGCTCGCGCCGCTTGACCTCAAACAGCACCATCAGCGCTGCCAGCGCCAGGATGGTTACGAAGAAGAACAGGTCATTGCGCACGATCGGGCCAATAATCGCCATTTCCCGTTTGGAAGAGGGAAGCACTCCGTTTTCCGAAAGCTCGTGCAGGCCCGAAATAATCAGCTGCGCAGCGACGAAGAACAAAATCACCGTGGTCACGCGGAAGAACTTCTGCAAGTTGATGCGCACGCTGCCTTTGACGAACATCACCCCAAACAGAATCGCCGCGCTGATCCCCAGCACCGTGCCGAAAAAGCTCAGAATTTCGCTCGTGTTCAGCGAAACTGCGCCCAGGATCAAAACGGTTTCCACGCCTTCACGCAAAACCATGAGAAAAACAAAAGCGAAAAGCCCGAACCGGGCGTTGGAGCCGGCCAGCAAGCCGACTTTGCCTTCTATTTGTCCCTTGAGCTTGCGCCCGGTCCGCATCATGAAGACGATCATGGTGACCACGAAGAATGCCGCCGCCAGCATGATCCAGCCTTCAAAAACGTCCTGGTTCCAGTTCATCCGGGAAAGCAAAACCGCCACTCCAATGCTGCCGGCAAATGCTGCTAGTAGAGCGGCATAGACGGATTTGCGCAGCTCAGGACGCCCGATCTTGGTGAGATAAGCGAGCGTGATGCCGACGATTAGCGCCGCTTCGACGCCTTCGCGCAGCGTCACGATGAAGGCCTGGAGCATAGGGGAATCAGTCCTCGATGATTTTGAAAATGACGATTTTGAAAATGAATTTCAATTTCAACTCTATAGGATATTCTTCTCGTTCCATCGAGGTCAACGTGTAGAATCACGGGCCGCCGTGAGCGTGCTCACGCCGGGAAATGCCAGATACTCAAAGCCGTTTCAGGAAGCGCTTGGCCTCCTCCAAGTGCGGAAATAGCCTCTCTTCCGCCTGAAACTCCGCCGAATGGACGCAGCGCCGGCTGCCCCGCAACTTCACCGGATGTTTGAGGTGCAGCATCTCGTGGTAAACGATGTATTCCACGGCGTAGCGCGGCACGCGCAGATGGTCGAAGACCCGGCTGACCACGATCGCATTATGCGCGGGATCATAGTGGCCAAGGCTGGCGCGCGCCTGTTCCCGGCTCCAGGACATTTGCGGGCGGGCGAGCAAGCCAAAGAAAAATTGCCGGTTGAGATCCTCGAAGATGGCCTCGAGGTCGTAGGCATGCCCCTTGGGCGACTCCAGCCGCTTGCGGCCACGCATTTGCCGCACCAGATGAGTTTTTTCCCGGATGCGATGGCTCGAAATGTAGCGGCGGTAACGGACAGCGTGCCCACGCTCGATCGGCTTGCGGTACATCTTGGCCAGCAGAATATGAGCGATGGCCCGCAACACCGGCTCAGGCGCTCCTTCGAGCAGGTCAGAAATCCGCACCAGCAATTTCCCTTCGCGCAGCCGGATGGTGTTGTTTACGTTGGCAAAAGCAAAGAACTCGACGGAGAAATCTGGCAGTGGCGACCGCGGACACAATTCGCGGCTGGATTCCTGGAAAATCTGAAGAAGGGAATCGCTCACTGAGAATCACATTACCATTATTGCGGGCAAAATTCTCCCCACGCGCAACCTGAAAGGAACCCGTTAGCTGGGAGCTCTCCTTTTATGCTTGGCCGCTTCTTCCTGCTCCGCGAGCAATTGGCGATGATCTTCGGTGCTCGAGGCTAGCGTATCCAGCGCCTCCGTCAGCAGAAACTGGTACTTCTCCGACTCGGCTTTTGTGGCTTCGCCGGAGTCTCGGATCGCTCGCAGTCTCGCCTGGAATTCGTTGTCAGCCTCGATCACGCTTTTCAAAATCTTGCGCAAGTCCGACTTGCGCTCAACAAATGTTTCTATGTTGTCGTCCAATTCGTCATAGACCTCGACAAAATCTTGCAACCGCATATGGATCTCCCCGCCGCGGTCGGTGATTTTCGGATCAGAGCGCACCTGTTCCACGGACGTCAGCCGATTGCGCGCAAATTGAATGTAGAGTTTAAGCCGTGCCTCGGGCTCTTGGGCAGCATCGCGCAACTGGTCAATTTCAGGCTGGGTCAGCGGATCATGCCGCCGCTGGGCCCAGACGGAAGTAACAATCATCAGAAGAATGCAAGCCGTTTTGGACGCGGGGCGAATCACGAGCTTCCTTTCTTCTTGAACATGCGGTCGAGTAGCTGCGTGCGAATGCCTTCCAGGTGGTCGATGACTGTCTGCACGTTGGGCTGATCTTCCGCAGCCAGCGTGTGGTTCATGTCGTGCAGGCGATGGACCAGCTTGCGCATGGCGATTTCGGTGTCTTTCAGCTTCTTGTTGGACTGTAGAGCCGCGTCGCGCGCCCGATCGCAATAGTCCTCAACGTCGTGCAGGGCGGCCCGGGCCTGATCGACATTTCCGTCCGCAAAATCCTTGTCGGCCGCGTCGGCCTGGCGGCGTGCAGCTTCCGAATAAAGCGCTGGACGGTCCCGGACCGGGGCAGAGTCAGCGCGTGCGACCAGTTGCTCAACGGTCTCGTCTTCGCGCGCGAGTGCAGGCAAGAACACGGCCATCACCATCGCGCCAATGAGCACCTTCCTGGACATGAGAGTCACTTTTTGGGCTCGATCGCAATCAGGCGATGCCGTGCCTGCCATTCCTGATCGGGATTCTTGCCTCCGTCGGTTTCGAGAAATCGATGATAATTTTCTGCCGCCTGCTTGCGGTCGTGCAAGTGATCGTAAGCCGTGGCCCTCAGGAAGTAGCCGGCCGGGATTTCCGGCAAAAGCCGCGCTCGCGCATCGAGCGCCTTGATCGCCAATTCGTAATTCTGATTCTCATTGGCGGCTACGGCAAGGTCGCCATAGGCCAAGCCAAGGTCTGGCTTTAGCTGGACCGCGGTCAGCAACTCCTGTTGCGCATCGGGAAATTTCTTTTGATTAAGCAGCGCCTGGCCCAGCCGGAAATGCAATTCCGCATCCCTCGGTTTACCGGAAACCAGCGCACGGTACTGGGCTTCCGCCTCGGGATATTTTCGAGCATCGGCGTAGACTGCTGCTAAATCTTGCTGAAGATCGGTATCGCCCGGTGCGAGCTTGAGAGCTGCCTGTAGTTCCACGATCGATTGGTCATTGTCTCCCGAGGCGGCCAGCATTCGCCCAAGCTGCATGTGAGCTCCGGCATCATTCGGCTGCAGCGCTACCAGCTTGCGCAAGACAGCTTCTGCATCATTGAAGCGGTTTCCCCGCATGTAAAGATTGGCCAGGCCAGTGAGAGCGTCGGCGGAAGCGGCATTCAGATTGAGCGCGGCCTGATACTCGTGTTCCGCTTCCGCGAAGCGATTCTGTTTTTCCAGCAGCGGAGCCGCCGCAAGATGAGGCTCGGGATCTTTGGGTTTCAGTTGCGCAGCCTGGCGATAGGCTTCTATGGCTTCGTCAGGCTTCGCGCTTTCAAGAACATGTGCCAGCGACAGCCAGGCGCGCGCCCGCCCTTCATCCACATTTGCGGTTGGCTTGAGGGTTGTAGCTGCGCGCAGAAATTGCGCAGCGCCGGGCTGGCCGTTTTTTGCCAGCATCAGGCCAAGATTCAGGTTGGACTCGAACACATCCGGCTTGGCGGCAACCGATTTGCGATACGCCGCGATCGATTCTTCGGGCTTACCCAGCGCGTTAAGAACAAACCCTAAGTCATACCAGGCAAGATAGTTGGTTGGGTCGCGATCGATGACCTTGCGCAGCAACGGCTCGGCCGCAGTATAGTCTTTCTTCTCGATGCTGGATTCGGCTTGTGTGAGTTCTGGAGGCCATGACGACTCTTCCTCAACCCTGACGTGCCGCACCGCCTTGCCGGTGCTGGACACAGTTTGAGCTCTGGTTTGAATAGACGGGACACAGGCCAAAAGAACCATTGCCACTCGTCCGCCCCAGTTGGCGCGCTTCCAGTTACGCAACGTCATGGTTGTGCCCGTCGCGGCCGTTCAAGATCCCAGCCAGAAACTGGCCAGTGTAGGAATTGGGCAATTTGGCGATGGCTTCTGGAGGACCGACGCCCACAATTTCCCCGCCGCGATCCCCGCCCTCCGGGCCTAGGTCGATGACCCAATCGGCGGTTTTGATCACTTCCAGATTGTGCTCGATCACCACAATCGATCCGCCCGCATCAATCAAGCGACGAAAAGCGGAAAGCAATTTGCTGATGTCGTCAAAATGCAAGCCAGTGGTCGGCTCATCAAAGATGTAAAGAATCCGGCGGCGGAATCTGGCTTTGTCTTCGCCCGCTACCGGCCGTCCGATCTGCCGCGACAGCGGCTGCAGATGCGCCGCCAGCTTCATGCGCTGTGCTTCGCCTCCTGAGAGCGTCGTCGCTGATTGCCCCAAACGCAAATAACCCAGCCCCACTTCCTCCAGCACTCGCAGTTTCTCGGCCACTTTGGGCGTGCCGGCAAAGAAATGCAATGCTTCCTTCACCGTCATGTCCAAGACTTCGTGAATATTCTTTCCGCGATAGCGCACTTCCAGCACCTGCGGCTTGTAACGCGTGCCTTTGCATTCTTCGCAGATCAGCTCGACATCCGCCAGGAATTGTAGCTCGACGGTAACGGTGCCATCGCCTTGGCAGGTTTCGCAGCGTCCGCCGGGAACGTTGAACGAGAAATGTCCGGCGCCAAACCCGCGCTTCTTGGCTTCCGGAACCGAAGCAAAGAGTTCGCGAATGCCATCGAACGCTTTGATGTATGTGACTGGATTGGAGCGCGGCGTGCGCCCGATGGGAGACTGATCGACAAGCACAACATCGTCGATAAACTCTGCCCCCTCTAAATGCGACCAGTTCGGATTCGACGGAGGTCCGCCATTGCTTTGCCGCTTGGCTGCGGAAAGCGCCTGATAAAGAACGTCGTGCAGCAAAGTCGACTTGCCCGAACCGGAGACGCCGGTAATCACCGCGAGCATTCCCAGCGGAATGCTGAGGTCCACATTCTTGAGATTGTGCGCCCGGGCGCCGCAAATTCTGATCTGCTGCCGTCCCGGTTTGCGCCGCGTCGGTGGTATCTGAATGCGCAGCTCTTCCGCCAGATAGCGCCCGGTGAGGGAACTCGGGTTCTTGCGAATTTCCTTGTACGTCCCCGCCGCGATCAGCTTGCCGCCGTTTTCGCCCGCGCCCGGCCCGAGATCGAGAATGCGGTCCGACGCCCGCATGACTTCAGGATCATGCTCCACCACGAGAATCGTGTTTCCCAAATCGCGCAGGTCATGCAGGATTTTGATCAGCCGGTGCGTGTCCCGGCTGTGCAGCCCGATGGAAGGCTCGTCGAGAACATACAGAGTTCCCACCAGCCGCGAGCCCAGCGAAGTCGCCAGCTGAATGCGCTGCGCTTCGCCGCCGGAAAGAGTTGACGCCAAACGGTCCAGCGTCAAATATTCCAGCCCGACATCGTTGAGAAACCGCAGCCGTTCGCGGATTTCTTCCAGCAGCTTCTCCGCGATCCCGGCTTCCTGGTCGGTCAGTTTCAGCTGGCCGAAGAACTCGACGGCCTTCTCCACCGTCATGCTGCAAACTTCACAGATATTCTTGCCCGCGATTCTGATCTGCTGTGCTTCCGGACGCAGGCGCGCCCCGCCGCAGGTAGAGCAAAGCGAATATCCGCGGTAGCGGCTGAGAAAAACCCGCACGTGCAGCTTGTACTTTTTTCGTTCGAGATGATTGAAGAATCCGCGCACGCCCGCAAACTTGCCCTCGCCTTCAACAATCATCCGTTGCTGCTCAGGATCAAGTTCCGCCCACGGCACATCCAGGGGAATTTCAGCCTGGCGGGCAAAACGCTTAAGTTCGGTGAACAACGGCCGGTACTTCGGCTTGGTCCAAGGCTCGATCGCACCCTCGTTTAGCGTTTTGGTCTTGTCAGGAATCACGAGGTCGAGATCGAAGTCGATCGTATTGCCGAATCCCTGGCAGCGTGGGCACGCGCCATAGGGATTATTGAACGAAAACAGCCTCGGCTCCGGCTCTTCGTAACGCAAGTTGCACTGCTTGCATTCGAATCGTTGTGAGAAGCGAAGTTGTTCGCGCGGCACGCCCTCCCGAGGCGCGGTTTCGAAAATCACTTCACCTGTTTCGCGGTAGCTGATCTCAACTGCGTCCACAATACGGCTGCGTGCTTCTGGCGAAACGACGATTCTGTCGACGAGGACGAAAACCGGCTGCCCGAAATCCACGTCCAGCAAGGATTCCGGCGTGGAGAACTCAAAAATCCCTCCGTTCTGGAACAGCCGGTTGAATCCGCGTTTGCGCAGTTCGAAAAGTCGATCTTTGAGCTGGTCAGCTTTGGCCTTATTCTCGGCCGACTGCTTTTTCTTGCGTCGCGAGGGAGTAGTTTCTGCTTGAGGCGCTAAAGGCCCGGCAGATTGCAGCGGAAACAACACATTCAGCCGTGTGCCTTCGCCGATCGCGAGAATCGCCACTGCGATTTCATCTACCGTGTCTTTCTTCACTTCATTGCCGCAACGCCGGCAATACGTCCGGCCGATGCGGGCAAAGAGCAGCCGCAGGTAGTCGTAGATTTCGGTCGCCGTCCCGACCGTGGATCGCGGATTCCGCGTCGTATTCTTCTGCCGGATCGCCACGGCGGGCGCGATACCATCGATCAGGTCGACATCTGGCTTTTCAATCCGCTCTAGAAATTGCCGCGCATAGGCCGAGAGCGACTCCACGTACCGCCGCTGGCCTTCGGCATAAATCGTATCGAACGCGAGCGAGGATTTCCCCGATCCCGACACGCCCGTGACGACGGTGAGGGAATTGTGCGGGATTTCAAAATCAATATTCTTAAGGTTGTGGACCCGCGCCCCGCGAACAACAATAGTTTCCGTGGACATCTGCCGAAGGCCGCTGGCTCCCGGCATGAAGCGCAGACACTCAGGCCTCCCCAGGAGCACAGCGGAATCTTTCTATTATAAGGCAATGAAGGATTAGCGCGAGTGGCAGGGTCTTTGCCATCTGTCCCGCAATGTTCTTCTCGGTGGACTCTGCGGCGCTCTGCGATTTCTGCGGTTAAAGATTCTGATAATCGTGACTGATAGAAGTCTTTGGAAGGAGCAAACCAGTTCTTAGTTCATCAGTTCTCGGATGAGTTTTCTTCGTCTCTTTTTCTACCGTACCGATACACCAGCCCTCCGCCGATCGTCATAAATCCCACCGGAGGAGCCAGCAACACGAGGACACCTTTGCTGATGGCGCGCTGGCCTTCTTTGGTCGTGGCAGTCGCGTTGCTGTAGCACATGGCGCAGCCCTGGCCGAAAGCCGGGACCGCCCACAGCAAACCAGCGAGAATGGCAAGACGCAGTTTCATGACGCGTTCAGCTATTTTACCCCGAGGTGAAGAATACGCACCGCATCCTCGAAGAAAATGCACATCAGGCACAGGCAAGCCACCACCGCCGACATCAACACCCACTTCATGGCCGTGACTTCGAACTTCAGGTGCATGAAATATCCAATAATCAGCGCCGATTTAATAACGGAAAGCACCATCAGCGCTTCCAGCATGTGGAGCGGCGCGAACACCTGCTTATACGCCAGCGCCACCTCCACTGATGTAAGCAGAAGCAATGCGCCCCACACCCACAAATATTGCCCTTTGCTGTCATCGTGGACCGCAACATCGTGCATCGTCTGCGCTCCTTAGCCGGTAATTCTTGTCGACATCAAATACACCAGCGGAAAGATGAACATCCAAACCAGATCGACGAAGTGCCAGTACAGCCCGGAAATCTCCACATCGTGCGCGTCATAATCTTTGGGTTTGAGAAACAAAATCGCTGCTGCGATGATAAATCCGATCAGCAACGCGTGAACGCCAATGTGAAAAACGTTATCTTTTGGAATAAGCAGCCATGCCACCAGCCAGATCGCCAGGAGAATGGGCAAGAATTTCTTGCGCAGCGCGACTACTCCAAGATAAATCACGCCAATCGTCACGTGCAGCATGTGCATTCCGGTCAGCGTAAAGAACGTCCCTCCGAATTGCGGTACTGAAGCTGCCCACGGGTTCTTGAACGGCGTCATGCCTTCGTCAATCAGCTTGCTCCATTCCATCGCGTGCAGAACGATGAATGCGGAACCGAACAGCATGGTCAGGAGAATCCAGTTGCGCGTCCAGCTGCGATCGCGGCGCCGCGCCGCGAGCACGCCCAGCACCATCGTCAGCGAACTTGAAAGCAGGCACGCAGTCATGACGGTGGCATTGGCGATGCTTTCTTTGTGAAACGGCGTAGGCCAGTCGGGATTGGAAATTCGCCCATAGCTGTAAGCGAACAGCAACGCCCCGAAGGTCAATGAATCGGAGCACAAAAACAGCCACATCCCGATCTTCTTCGAGTAAGTGCCAAACAGCGATGGCTCGTACGCCTCCGCCACTCCGTGCTGCACGGCAAGATCAGACATGGTTCGAGTCTCCTGGTTTCACCGCGTAAGAACTTACCGCATGAACTCGAGCAACGCGAAAATGTAAATCCAAAGCAACGCCATGAAGTGCCAATACCAGACCGCGATATCGACTACGATCCGCCGGGCCTCGATCGGTTTTTTCAAGAGGGCCGTGATGCCCGCATACATCAGCGCCAAAATTCCTCCCGTCAAGTGAACGGCGTGGGCCGCAGTCAGCAAATATACAAACGAACTGCCGGGATTCGACGCCACGTAGAAGCCGCGATCGGCCAGCGCCTGCCAGGCCATCCATTGCCCGGAGAGAAATCCGAGGCCCAAAACAACGGTCACGCCCAGCCAGGGAAAACGGCCTTCTACGCCGATCGAAACTCCGGGAATCGACTGCACCGGAGCCAAGGCAGCTTGCCGCGCAATCTGCCTCCGCGCCAGCTCCGCCGTGACGCTGCTCAGCAGCAGCAGGAAGGTGTTCACCAGCAGCAAGCCCGTCGGCAGATTGACAGGCATCCAATCGCGAACGTAAGTGCTGGTCTTCTCGTCGAGGCTCGGCAGGCCACGCCGCACCACGTAAGCGCTGGTCAGAGCCACAAACACCATGGTGATCGAGGCCAGCCCAATCAGCAATCCCAAACGTGTGCGCCGCAGGCGCCCGCCGTAGTCAGGCGAGCCGTTATCGCGCCCGCCGCCGCCATCGCCCCCGTCGGTAATCGGAGGATGCGCACCGCCCCCGCCGTATCCAAGCTCGGGTTCTTTGACTGGAATTGTGGGAGCCATGCTCGTCATTCCCGTGGCGCGGACACTCCTGTCCGTGCGGGTCCTAATGTGCGGGCACACCCGCCGGATCAGTCTGCATGATGTAATCCTTGGCCGCTCCGGGCACGCTGTACTCGTAGGGTCCGTGGTACACCACCGGCGTGTGTCCGCCAAAATTGTCATGCGGGGGCGGCGTCGCCGTCGTCCACTCCAGCGTCGTCGCTTCCCACGGATTGTCGCTGGCCTTCGGCCCTTTGAACATGCTCCAGAACAGGTTGAACACAAAAATGAGCTGCGCCGCAACCGTCACGAATGCCGCATAGGTGATGAACTTATTGAGCGGAATCAGGTGCTGCAGATACGCAAGTTCCGTGAACTGCGAGTAGCGACGCGGCTGGCCCGCCAGGCCCAGATAGTGCATCGGCATGAAAATCGCGTAGGTCCCTGCCAGCGTAGCAAAGAAGTGGATCTTGCCCAGGGTCTCATTCATCATCCGGCCAAACATTTTGGGGAACCAGTAAGCCGTCGCGGCGAAGATGCCAAAAATCGCCGCTACTCCCATGATTAGATGAAAATGTGCCGGCACAAACGCGGTATCGTGAAGGGGAATATCGAGCACCGGCTGGGCCAGGAACGGTCCGCTCAATCCGCCGGAAACAAATAAAGAGACGAACCCGATGGCATACAGCATGGGTGTCTGCAGGCGAATCCGTCCGCCCCAGAGCGTTCCCAGCCAATTGAATGTTTTGATGGCAGAAGGAACGCCGATCGCCATAGTCATGATGGAGAAGGCAAAAGCCGAATACGGGCTCATGCCGCTCATGAACATGTGATGGCCCCAGACCATGAATCCCAGGAAGCCAATCGCCATGATCGCATAAACCATGGCTTTGTAGCCGAAGATCGGCTTGCGGGAAAAAGTTGAAAGAACCTGTGAAGCTACGCCCATGCCGGGCAAAATAGCGATGTAAACCTCAGGATGCCCGAAGAACCAGAACAAATGCTGCCAGAGCAGAGGCGAGCCGCCTCGGTGCGCCATCACCTGGCCATTGACCACGACCAGCGGGACGTAAAAGCTCGTGCCAAGATTTCGATCCAGCAGCAAAAGAATTCCTGCGGAAAGCAGAACGCCGAAGGCCAGCAATCCAAGAATCGCTGTGATGAACCATGCCCAGCAGGTGAGAGGCATGCGAAACATCGTCATGCCTTTGGCGCGTAAATCGAGAACAGTTGTAATGAAATTCAGCGCGCCCATCAACGAAGCGATGCAGAAAATCGCGATGCTCGTGATCCACAAATCCGCGCCCAGTTGTTCACCCGGCCCCGAATTTGTTAGCGCGCTTAGCGGAGCGTAGCCCGTCCAGCCGTGCAGCGGAGCACCCCCCGTCGCGAAGAAAGCGGCGAGCATCACCATGAAGGCAACAAAGGTAGTCCAAAACGAAAGCATGTTTAGGACGGGAAAAGCCATGTCCGGCGCGCCGATCTGAATGGGCAGGAAATAATTGCCGAATCCCCCCTGCGGCGCTGTGGTCAGAACGAAAAACACCATGATGGTGCCGTGCATGGTCATCAACTGCAGATAGGTCTCCGGCTTGATGTCGCCCAGCAGAGGCAGCACCGCCGTGGGCCAGATCATGTGGATGCGCATGAGCAGGGAAAGCGCCATCCCCACGAATACTGCCACCAGCGCCAGGAAGTAATACTGAATTCCGATCACCTTGTGATCAAGACTGAAGACATACTTGCGTATGAACCCCTGTGGGGCCGCGTGCGAATGAACGGTAGCCGTAGTCGCCATTTACTGTTTCTCCGCCTCCCGTTGCGCCAGCCATTTGTCGAAATCTTCCTGGCTGACCACGTTCACTATGCCGTGCATTTTGTAATGTCCAAGGCCGCATAGCTCGGCGCAAGCAATTTCATATTTCCCGATCTCAGTGGGCGTGAAATGCATATGGATGTCCAGACCGGGAACCGCATCCTGCTTAAAACGGAACGATGGAACAAAAAAGCTATGGATGACGTCGACCGCACGCAAACTGAGATCGACCTCACGATTCACCGGCAAATACATGGTGCCGGCGACGACGTCGTCTTTTGAGGCCGGATCGGAAGTGTCGAGCCCGATCGCAGCTTCGTTGCCGGCAGAAGGATCCATCAGCTTGGGATTGGTCGCTCCGTATTTGCCGTCCGGCCCGGGATAGCGGAAGTACCAGGCAAACTGCATGCCGGTGACTTCCACCGGCACCGAGCCCGCTTTGGCCGGCTCGAAACGCTCGTTGGCCCATACGCTGCTGCCCATGAGATTCAATCCCACAAACAAAATTGCGGTGAGCGTGGTCCAAACGATCTCGAGCGAAGTGTTGCCGTGGGAATAAGTTACTGGCGGCGAGGAAGGCCGGTCGCGGTACTTCCAGACCAGATAGCCCAGCGAAACCTGGGCAACGACGAACACGATGCCCATCAAAATGAACGTCAGCGTGAATTGATGGTCAATCCAAGGCGCGGCCGTGGCAACTCCATGCGGAAGCCACCAGGTTTGGGCTACAAAAAAGTATGTGCTGAAGAATGTGATCAGCCAGATAAGCACCAGCAGAGCGAGGCCCATCTACCAGACTCCCGACGATCGTGGGATTTGCACACCTGCGCAGTCCCTCCCGCTTCCAGCAGAACTGCGGATGGCCTCGCAGTCTATCACAAAATTTTCTTTTTGCGATTTACAATCAGGGTGTTCTTCGCGGCCCCGCGAGACCTCAGCGAACTCAACGGTCAAAGGTTTTATCTTCCTCCTCGATCACATCACATCATTCCCCGCCGACGCGTAGCGCTTGAAGAAGCTGTCAGCCTTCCACTGCGGGCGATGCTCGTCATTTGCCACCGAGACTAATAGCCGGCGTACGATTTCCTCATATAGCGCGGCCGCCTGCAGATCCACCGGCTGATTCACATCATCCGAAGGCGCATGATAGCGATACGTCAGCCAGTCTTTGAAGATTTTCTGCTCGGGTGTGCCAAGCTCGAAACCCACGTCCATCATCAGGGCGGGAACTCCGTGCTTAACAAAGTTATACTGATCGCTGCGGATGAACACGTTGCGCAAGGGCTGCGGATCGGGCTGCACGCGCACACCCAGCGACTGCGCCGCCTCCCGCGCCTTGTCGCCAAGGTCTGACTCGGCCAATCCATGAACGGTCAGCACTTTCAGCGGCACAATCGGCAGGAACATATCCACATTGATATCCGCCACAATCGATCGAATATCGACCGTAGGATGCGCGGCAAAATACTTCGATCCAAGCAACCCTTTTTCTTCCGCTGTCACAAACAAGAACAAGATCGAGCGGCGCAGTTTCTCCGGGTGCGCTTTGAACGAGGCCGCGACGTCCATCAGCAAGGCGCTGCCCGAACCGTTATCCATCGCACCGTTATAAATGCGGTCGCCGTTGACCGGTTCGCCGACGCCGATGTGGTCGATGTGAGCCGAGAGCACAACGTATTCGTTCTTGAGTTGCGGATCGGTTCCCGGCAGCTTGCCAACAATATTGGCTGATTCCACCTGCGCCGTCGCTATGTGGGCCTTGGCCTTGATGGAGACCGCCAGCGGAAAATGCGGCAGCGGCTTGCGGTCTTTGCCCAACCCCGCAATTTCTGCAAATGTGTGGCCCGAGCCTTCAAACAACATTTCCGCGTGCGCCGGATTGAAAGTAAGATAAATCTTCTCTCCCGCAGCCTCATGAAACTCGGAATCCGCCAGATCCATCTGCACGTGCGCCCGGTTGAGCGACATGCGGCTCCAGGGAATATCCATCGAAGCCGGATTCGGAATGCCGATGATTCCAATCGCTCCCGCTTCGCGCAAAGCCGACCACCGTTGGGCCGCCGACTGATAATGCGCGGCAAGCGCCGTGGGAATATCCGCCGGTGAACCGCTGAGCAGCACCACCACTTTGCCTTTTAGATCAAGCCCGGCCAGATCGTCGTAGTTCTTCTCCGGAATCTTCAGCCCATAACCGACAAAAACCAGCGGAGCCGTAATCTCGTCAGAACTCAGATCGGCGCGAGTGTTAAAGTAGGCGTCGTCGCCCAGCGTGAGCGGCTCAACTTTGCCGTCGCGCACCAGCGCCGCGCCGGAATTCTTCTCATCGATCTGCCTCGAAACAAATCTCACCGGCTGGTAATAGCCGTTTGTCCCTGCGGGGTCGATACCAGCTTTGGTCAATTGATCGACCACGTAAGCCTCGGCTTTGCGCAGGCCGGCGCTGCCGGTTTCGCGGCCCTCCATGTTGTCGTCGGCCAGCACCTTCACGTGGTTCCACCAGCTCTGGCCGTCGAAATATTTCGAGTTGGCCTGTTGGGCGCGCGTGCTAGTCAAGCCGCATGAGACCAGAAAGATGACGAGCAGTGTTTTTTTCATGTGAAAAGCTTCTCCGCTTATTTTTCCTGCCATTCCGGTACGCGTCCCGGCGTCCAGGGCGCGCCGGCCGCTTCCATGTCTTTTTCCAGCTTCACAAGATCAACCTCGACCAGCGACCGCAATTTGCCCAGCTGTTGTGTAAATTCATCTGCGGCGACTGAATAAGCATCTTCCTGAGTCTGCGTCGGCCGCGTGATCGCAAATCGCGCACTTTCCATGATGTACTCCAGGCGATCATTGATCGAGGTCGGAACATTCTCGTTGCGCTGGGCGAGCGCAACATCGCCCCGCAAGGCCCGCAGAATCTCGTTGTCCTTCTTTTCGATGTTGTCGGCCTGCGCCACAAGGGCCCCATCAGAAGGAGTGTCCTGCAAAGCTTTGCGGATGGTTTTTAGCTGGCTTTGAACCGAGTCCCCAGACTTCACCGCTCCCGCAACCGCCCGGTAGAGCTTGGCAACCTTGCGGTTGAATTCTTCCTGCGTGCCGCGATCGGCCGGCGACACGCCGGATGTTCCATCCGCCACAACCGTGAAACTTTGTGGGCCCGCCAGTTCTGTTTCTATGCCATCGACCCGTTTGAATAAACGCGCAGAATACTTTCCCGGAAGCACCAACGGTCCAAACGAACTGGCCGGAGGAAAGAATATTTCTTCCGGAGGCTCCGCATTCTCGGTAACTCGCGGATAACGCAGGTCCCACACCACGCGATGAAAGCCCTCTGCAAGCTCAGCGTTCACACGGCGGATCGGCGCGCCCGAATCATCGTAGACCATGAAGTAAATCTCCGGCGGAATCTCCTCCGCCTCGGCGCGCAGTTCATTGTCGCTGGGATAAGGCAGAGTCTGGCCTTTCTTCGCCGCCTCTTTTTCCGCGTCCTGCCGCGCCTCTTTCCTGGTCTTGATCTTATCTTTCAAGTAATAGGTGAAGGTCGCGCCGAACGGCGGATTGCTCGCCGTGTAAAACGCATCGCCCTGAAAACTCTTATTCGGCCCGCCCAAAGGCCGGCGCTCAATATATAAGAGCGCATCTTTCACAGGAAATATTGTTATTGGCTGCTCCAAGGCCTCCGGCTTGATCTGGCGAAGCGGCGTGATGTCATCAAGGATGTAGAACCCGCGACCGAACGTAGCCACCGCAAGGTCGCTTTCGCGCGCCTGGATCACCATGTCGCGGACCGCAATCGTCGGCAGGCCGCCCTTGAGTTGGACCCATTTCTTGCCGCCGTCAATCGTAAAGAAAGCTCCAGACTCCGTGCCGGCAAACAAGAGGTTCGGATTGACCGGATCTTCCGCGAACGCCAATACCGGGCCATTTTCCGGCAGATCGCCTGCTATCGAAGTCCAGGTTTTTCCCTTGTCCGTGGATTTCAAGAGATAAGGTTTGAAATCCGAATTCTTGTGATTGTCGAATGCGGCAAAAACCGTGTTGGCATCGTAATGCGACGCTGCGAGCCGACTCACGTAAGTCTCCGCCGGCACGCCGGCAAACTTCTCATACTTCGTCCACGATCCCCCGCTGTCTGAAGTGACCTGAATCAGCCCATCGTCTGTGCCCGCATAAATCAGGTTCTCCTGCTTCGGCGACTCCGCCAGCGCCACGATATTTCCGTAAAACGATGTCGACTGATTTTTCGCCACCGCGTCCGGTCCCCAGACTTTCCCCATCACTGGCAGGGTGTTGCGGTCAATCTGTCGCGTCAAATCTCCACTGATCTCTTTCCATGTATCGCCGCGGTCGTCGCTGCGAAATAATTTATTCGCTCCAAAATAGAGCCGCGTATGCGAATGCGGACTGATAATGATCGGCGAATCCCAATTCCAGCGCAGCGGCGGCTCGCCCTTGCCTTCCAGCGGCTGAATCACCAGGCTTTCCCCGGTCCGGTGGTCGTCCCGCACCAGCACCCCATATTGCGACTCGGCATAAACCGTGTTGGGATCTTCGGAATCAACCTGGGAACGGAAGCCATCCCCATCAGCAGTAACGTACCAATCCGAATTCATGATGCCGTTCAGGCTTTTCGTGCGCGACGGCCCGCACCAGGAAAAATTGTCCTGCGTGCCACCGCAGACGTTATAGAAGGGAAGCGCATTGTCCACCGCGATGTCGTAGAACTGCAGCGTCGGCAGGTTCGACTTGAACTGCCAGCTTTTGAAATTGTCGTAAGTTTCAAACACGCCGCCATCGCTGCCGACGAGGCAATGATCGGTATTGTCGGGATCTATCCAAATCGCGTGATTGTCGATGTGATGATTGATTTCGTTTACCCGGCGCAGGGTTTTTCCGCCATCGTCGGAGACGCGGAGAAATGTATTCATGACGTAAACGCGATCAACATTCTTGGGATCGGGGATGATCTGCCCGTAGTACATCGCGCCCTGGTCGAACTCGTTGCGCCGCTCCCAGGTCGCGCCTTTGTCGGTTGAACGAAAAATTCCGCCTTTGCCATTTGCCGCTTCAATCGTGGCGTAAACCACGTTGGGATCGACCGGTGAGACCGCGAGACCGATGCGTCCCATATCTTCCGTCGGTAAGCCAGACTTCAACTTGTTCCACGTCGCTCCCGCATCAGTCGATTTATAAATCGCGCTCTCCGGTCCGCCATCGATCAGCGTGTAAACGTGCCGCCGCCGCTGGTAAGCGGCCGCGTAGATAGTGTCCGGGTCTGACGGGTCAAGGGCCACGTCCACCACACCCGTGTTTTCGCTGATGGTCAGAACCGCCTTCCAGGTCGCCCCGCCATCGGTCGTCTTGTAAAGTCCGCGATCGCCGCCCGGCCCCCAGAGCGGCCCCTCCGCCGCCACATAAATCATTTTGCTGTCGCGCGGATCGACCACCACGCGCCCAATGTGCTCCGACTTCTTCAGCCCCATGTTCTTCCAGCTTTTTCCGCCGTCATCCGAGCGATATACGCCATCACCGTAGGAAACGCTGCGCTGGCTGTTGCTCTCGCCCGTACCGACCCAAATGACCGAACTATCATTCGGGTCGAGCGTGATCCATCCGACCGAATACGAGCCTTCGCCATCGAAGACCGGAGTCCACGTCGTCCCGTCGTTCACCGTCTTCCAAACTCCGCCCGAAGCGACCGCGACGTAATACTCGGCATGGTTGCTGGGATTGATCGCAAAAGCCGCTACGCGTCCCGAAGCCGACGCCGGTCCAATCGAGCGGAATTGCAAACCGGCAAAAGTTTCCGCCGTCATTCCACCCTTTTTCTCTTCTTTCTTTTCTTCTGATGGGGCGGACTTTACGGTCTCGGTTTTCTTCTCTGCCTTCCAGGATTTTGACGGTTTGTTCTGCGGAGGTGCACTTTGAGAAGAAAGCAGGGAAGCAGTACATAGAATTGCCGCCCACACCACGGCGAAGCGACAGCGCAATGAGTTCACGGGGTTTCTCCTGAGTTTTCACCAGAAGGGAGCATTGCGAACAAAACAGCAAACCGATATGTATACAAGATTTCGATCCGGCTCCCCAAGCCTTTTCTCGCCAACCCCAGTGTCCTCTGTGGCTAAAAGGTGGATGACTAAGAATGCGTCACGGTAGAATCTTTCCTATGCCTCGCAAGCCTCACGGCCATGGCCACGACACCCGCTACGTCAAGTTGCAGAAAAATTACTGCTTCGCCTGCGGCCTAAGTAATCCGGAAGGCATGCGGCTCAAGTTCACGCTCGACGAAAAGCGCCAGACCTTCGTTTGTCGCTTTCGCCTCGGCAAGCGTTACACCGGCCCGCCCGGCCACAGCCACGGCGGAATCATTGCCACCATCCTCGACGAAGCCATGGGCAAGGTGAACAAGCTGCGCCACGTGGTCGCGCTCACCAAAGCGATGACCGTTGAATTCTTCAAGCCTGTGCCGCTGAACAAGCCTTTGCGCGTGGAGTCGCGCGAGGTCAGCGTTCGCGGCCGCCGCCACACCAACATGGCCGAGATTCTGAATGAAAAAGGCGAAGTGCTGGCCCGCAGCAAAGGCCTCTTCATTGCCATCGACCCGCACCGCATGTTTGCGAAATTCGTAGATCGATAGGTACCCTTGTCATCCTGAGGCCGCGGAGTCGTTCGTTTGCGAACGACTCCCAACGAAGGACCTATGCACTTCCCGTGTGGGCGCGGGCGCTTCTTCGGCTCGCTCAGGACAGGAACAACGCCGTGACTTTGACTTTGCCGGGCACTGCTCGCCCACCAACTCGGATATCGCCTTCCCCGCCACGGCCTCTCCTACGACCTCTGGCAATGGGATAAACTCTGGAAGCAATCCGGCTTGACCACGCGCCCGCGCTGAAACTCTCAAGCTCCTCACTCGATATCTCGAACGCCGCGACTCCGGAGTACCGCGAATCGTGAATGGGCAGTAAAATAGCTTTGGGGCACTCGGATTCCCGGCGTCCCCCAGCGGGTTTAGCTGATGGCTAATGGCTGACGGCTGAAAGCTGGCGGCCGGTGCCGACCCAGAAAAGATTAAAATCATGTCCCAGAACAACGGTACTTCCACCTCGCTCCGTCTCAAGACCGGCCTCGCGGAAATGCTCAAAGGCGGCGTAATTATGGATGTGACGAACGCCGAGCAGGCCGTCATCGCCGAAAAAGCCGGCGCCGTTAGCGTCATGGCGCTCGAGCGCGTGCCCGCGCAAATCCGCGCTGAAGGCGGCGTCGCGCGCATGGCCTCGCCCAAGAAAATCCGCGAAATCATGGAGGCCGTTTCCATCCCTGTCATGGCTAAGTGCCGCATCGGGCATTTTGCCGAGGCTCAAATTCTGCAAGAGCTCGGGGTCGACTACGTCGATGAATCCGAAGTGCTCACGCCCGCCGACGAAGCCCATCACGTCGACAAGCACGCCTTCAAAGTTCCATTCGTCTGCGGCGCGCGCAATCTCGGGGAAGCTCTGCGCCGCATTGCCGAAGGCGCAGCTATGATCCGCACCAAGGGCGAAGCCGGCACCGGAGACGTGGTCCACGCCGTCAAGCATATGAGGCAAATTGTTCAGGAGATGAAAATTCTCACCGTGCTCAGCGAAGAAGAACTCTACGCCAAAGCCAAAGAGCACCAGGCGCCTTATGAGCTGATCAAGCTGGTCGCCAAGGAAGGGAAGTTGCCGGTGCCGAATTTTTCCGCCGGAGGCATCGCCACGCCCGCCGACGCTTCGCTCGTCATGCAGCTCGGCGCCGAAGCCGTCTTCGTCGGCAGCGGCATCTTCATGAAAGATTCCACCACGTTCGCTCCGCCCGAAGAAGCCGCCAAGCGCGCCCGCGCCATCGTGCTCGCCGCCACGCATTTCAATGACCCTAAAGTATTACTTGAAGTCAGCGAAGACCTGCCCGGCGCCATGAAAGGCCTCGCCGTGAGCGCGCTGGACGAGGCGCAGATGCTGCAGACCAGGGGATGGTAGCGCTCGACAACTCAATCACGGCGAGGCATCCGATGACTCTTTCAGGCGGGTGGCCCAGGTTCCCACAGAACGTGCAATCCGTTTGAATCTTGGGTGCCCCATGTTTGCCCGGTTTTCTTGGCAAACATGGGACCCGGCCTGAAGTTACGAAACCAACCTCCCAGGTCTCGCAAACGCGGCGAGACCTGGGGCACCCCAGCCCTCAGGGGCTAAAGCCCCTTCTTGTCTGTAGAGACCCCAACCGCAGTGCTAAAGCACTGCGCCACCCCAAACCCCAACTTTGAGGGCAAACTCTTCAAGTCATAGCTTTTGGGTGGCGCAGCGGTTTACCGCTGCGATTCAGGCTCCCATACAGACCGGCTTTAGCCGCTGGGGGAAGCCATCCAACTCAAATTTTGGCCAAGCGGAACTGTAAGGATATTCCTCCGGTTTCGAGGCCAATCCGCGCTTCAGGGGATTTCGATGAATGTATTCGCGAAACGCGAAATATTCGGCGGCATCCCTCACCCGGCGGTCGTGGTAGCTTGGCTGCCAAATTCCGCCCGCGAATCCCAGCTCTTTTTTCGCGCGAAAAGAAAATCCGCCCTTAATGAGTTGTAATGCCCTCTCCAGAGTAATGGTCGGTGTGATCAGTAGGTGAAAGTGATTGGGCATGAGTACGAATTCATGCAGAAGATATTTTCCCTGCCGGCGATAGTGGAACAGCACGTCCACGAGAAGGGCTGCCATACGGTCTGCCTGAAATAGACTCTGCTTCTGGAATGTTGAAGCAGTAATGAAGTAGCAGCTATGTCCGGTGCTGCCGCGAGGCGGAGCGGCCATGATTGCCCTCAGCGGCTGAAGCCGCACAGGTTTGCCATGCTATCGCAGCGCTGGAAGCGCTGCGCCACCCAAAATCCAAAATCCGCACCCGGAATTCCCAATCCGGAATGGTCCCAGTGTTTTTGGGTGGCGGATCGCCTGCGGCGTTATGATTGCATCGCATTTACTTAACGCTGGGAGGGCGCCATGATTCGCGAACGCGTCGTGAAAGCTGTATTGATCGTGGTGGGAGTACTGTTCCTGGCGGCGGCTATTCCGCTGGTGATGTTTTTCTCGCGAGATCCAGCAGTGGCAATGATCATGAGTATCTATGTCACGCTCGGGTTTTTTCTTTTGCTGTCGGTGGGTGACCCGATGGCGCACCGCAGCCTGATCTGCTTTGCCGGATGGGCGAACCTGGCTCACGCGGGAGTAATGGCTGTGCAGGCCTATCGGCACGTAATCGAAACAAGGGAGCTGTCTGGAGTAGCTCTGTTCGCAATCGTAGGCCTAGCACTGATCGCGATCGCTCCTGCGAAGCAATCAACCCGGCAGACTTCAGCGGCAAGAGCGGCGTAAACAGGCGCGCGGCAGGTCTTTTGAGAGAATCAAAAGCCCGGCTGACCCATAACATCGCGCCTTGACTCAGGGCCAGACCTCTGGGATGATTCGCAGCCGTACGCTAGAGGAGGCTCTATGCCACATTATTTGAACCTGGTTGCCTACGCGCCGGAGGGTTGGGCGGCGATCGTCGCGCATCCGCAAAACCGCCTGGAAGTCATCAAGTCGGCCATCGAAAAACTGGGCGGCAAGATCGTTACCGGCTGGTTCGCGTTTGGAGAATACGACGTTGTCTCGATTACCGAGATGCCAGATAACGTTGCGGCGGCTGCTATTGCCATTGCCTTTGCCGCGGGCGGCGCGTGCAAGAGCGTGCGGACTGTCCCGTTGCTCTCACAGGAAGAAGCGCTGCAGGCGCTTAAGAAAGCTGGCGAATGCGGCTATCGTCCGCCCAAAGCAGCGTAAGCATGGCCCCGGGCGGCCCCGGCTTTCCGTAAAGTCAAACTCCCCGCCCGAGCAAAGCTTGGACGGGGCAGGCTTCATTCTAGGAAAGAAAATAGTCCGTCGAGTTGATGGCGGGTGGTGGCTGGCCCAGGCTGCGGATCATGCCGACAATTTGACCGCGGTGGAAGTTGGAGTGGGCGAGCACGTGGCGCAGAATTTTCCAGCGAGGCAGCTGCGGCCGGCCATCCGGGAGCTGAACGAAGATTTCAGCCTCCAGGTCCTCTTCCGACTGCGCTTCGAGCCACTGCCGAAAGCCATCCCATAGATTCGGCCAGCGCTGGCGCAACGCGTCAAGCGAGAGTTCGGGTGCCGGCCCTGGTGGCAAAATATAGCGTCCCATCGCCGGCGTGTCGCGGAGGCAGAGTAACCAGACTCTCTCGCCATCGTAGATATGGCGCAACGTGGCCAGAATGCCGGCGTGCGAGAGGCGCAGCTCAAGCGCCAGTTGCTCGGCGGCAAGCGACGAGCACGCCGCCAGCAAGCGATGATTGGCCCACACGGAGTAGGCAACATCGCTGCGCAGCACCCGTTTTCCGAAGGGCATTGGGAAAGTATACGTGGGGCGGCGAAGCGGACGAAAATGAGCTGCCCATTATTTGGTTCGACTCAACAGGTGTTCGGTGTTGCGTGATATTTTTATGACGTTGCCGAATCGATCATAGGTGATGTCCACGCTCGGCTCGCCGTCTTTTCCACCGATCGTGCGCGAGGTGGTTCCGCGCATGAGTGCTTTTGCAGATGAGATCCGGCGCTTTTGTTCCAGCGCCGGGTTAGGCAATTCCCATGGACGCGGAAACTGTCTCGGCGCGACACAAAGTACCTGCTCGGCTGTGCCGTTGTAGCAGAACCCCCATTCGTTGTCCCCGTTGTAGAAGCAACACCCAAACACCAAGGTGCTTGGCGGAGGTGTAGAACTGTCAAAGGCAAATACGCCAACAGCACCGGGAAAGATGTAACCCGAAGCCGCCGCACTTCCGTTAAAGTTAGTCTGCGCGAAAAGAAAGCCATAAATGGGCGTGGAGGGTATAAGGTCCCACCCTGGCGGCGAACTCACCGGGACTATGTTCTGCAGCCCACCGGGAACAACAGCGACGTCGTATTGCGCGCCGATCAGCATGCCGTAGATATCGAACGGTTCGGGGCTCGTGTTGCGAACTAGAAAGACGTATTTGAAGGTCGTGTCTTCTTGGGTCGCGAAAAAATCGGCGAAAGCAGAGGAGGCCATATCCAGCTCCTTGTAGAGAAATCGGACCCGGGTTCGATACCTGAAAATGAGTGCCCAGCGTACACCGCAAGCTTCTGTCTGTCATGGGGGAACTTTACTGGATGGGGTGGCGCCGGCCGCGTGCAGTTGCACTTTGACCATTAGATTCTGGAGGCTTACTCTTACTCTTCACCGATATCCTCATTCCAGATGTGTGGATTTTTCCGAATGTACTCAGCCATCATCGAGGCGCACTCTTCAGAGTCCAGATCAATCACGTGGACGCCCAGGGACCGAAGCCAGTCAGCGCCACCTTGAAAATTGCGGCTTTCGCCGATCACCAGTGTGCCGAAGCCGAATTGCCGGACCAGGCCACTGCAATACCAGCAGGGAGAAAGCGTGGTGACCATAATCAGGTTGCGATAGCTGCGCTGGCGACCCGCGTTACGGAAGGCATCGGTCTCGCCGTGAATGGAAGGGTCGCCGTTTTGCACACGCCGGTTGTGGCCTTTTCCCAAAAGAACTCCAGCCGCGTCGAAGATCGCCGCGCCCACCGGAACTCCGCCTTCGGCCAGCCCCTGGCGCGCTTCGGCCAGGGCAAGGGCCAGCATCGCTTGGTAGTCGGGAGCGAAAGCCATGGTGGGGTATAGGGTATCGCAGGATGCGGTCGCGAGGCGTGCACTTTGAGGCGAATCATCCCACGGCGGGTGCAGAATAAGCAAGAATACCGGACTTCCGGTCAAGCCCTTTTTGAATTTTTGATGCAGACTATGGAATCAAAACGAAGCAGACGAGTTTGTGAAAGGAGAGTCAACAAATGAGTGAACACTACCACGATGTTGGCGACCTGCGGTTTCTGAAGGAGATGGGAAAGCTCGCGCCCACAGACTTCAACGCGTGGCTTGCTCTGGACAATATCGTGCGCCGAGAAGACGGAGCCATTCCGAGAAAGTATCGAGAACTCATCGCCTTGGCCGTGGCATTCACGACTCAGTGTCCCTATTGCATTGAAGTCCACACCAAGGGCGCGAAGTCGGCTGGCGCATCGCGTGAGGAGATTACGGAGACCTCGATGGTCGCCGCCGCCTTGCGCGCAGGAGGCGCGGCCACGCACGGCGCCATGGCGTTGAAGTTCTATGACCAGGCTTGAGGTTCATCGCCGTCAAGCCGGGCCGCCGCGCTCGAAAACGGCGGTCAGGGATTAATCAACGAACAAAAATAAAGGAGACAATCATGCCTTTGATTGAAGTGAAATTGATCGAAGAAGTTTTCACCCCGGCCCAGAAGAAGGAGATCATCAGCAAACTGACCGATGCGATGGTCTCGATTGAGGGCGAGAACATGCGGCCCGTCACCGTGGTCGTCATCGAAGAAGTTCGCAGCGGCGACTATGGAATCGGCGGGCAGGCCATGACGACCGATGCCGTCCGCGCCCTTGCGG
>Ga0335076_10001301_pt1 | contig 24087 bp, 23 predicted proteins | sample Lox_Sample_25_FD_206717 | JGI IMG/M metagenome (GOLD analysis project Ga0335076, IMG submission 206717) | Soil microbial communities from Loxahatchee National Wildlife Refuge, Florida, United States - Lox_Sample_2.5 | ecosystem: Environmental > Terrestrial > Soil > Wetlands | place: USA... | reverse complement strand
TCAGTGGTAGAGCGAGGGTCTCATAATCCCTAGGCCGTGGGTTCGATTCCCCCCGCCGGCACCATTCTTTCCCTTGCTACGGGTTAAAAATTGCCCACTCCGCCCTGTGACCATCGGGACCATCCTGCCCTCCGTCAGGCCGCTCTGCCCGATCTCTTGCTCGTCAATCCTGCCGCCGGCGGTGGGCTTGGGCGCAAAGTCCTCCCCGATCTGGAGCGTTTTGCCGCAGCTCACAATTGGCCCGTCGAGCTGGCTCTGACGGAAAGTCCCGCAGCCTTCACGCAGAAAGCGCAAGAAGCGGCTTGCGCTGGCCGTGAACGCATCTTTGCCGTCGGGGGCGATGGCACGTTCCAGCTTCTGTTGAACGCCCTCCAAGCGTACCCGCAAACGATACTTGGGATCATCCCCGCCGGAGGAGGCAATGATCTGGCGGCTGCCCTTGGCCTGCCGGACGATGCTGTCCGCGCCGCGGCACTGCTGCTGAGCGGCGAGGTATGCGCACTGGACGCCGTGCGTGTTCGGACCGCCGAGGGAAAAGAGTGGCTTTACATCGGGGGAGGGGGAGTGGGCCTGGACGCGGAGGCCTCCCGCTACGCCAGCGGCGCTTACCGCAATCTCCACGGACGTTTCAGGTACCTGCTTTCCGCCATCCGTGCCCTCGCAGGCTTCCGTGCGTTCGGCGCGACGGTCACGACGAGCCACGGTGAATCACTGTTCCATTTGCAGCAAGCTCTCGTGGCATGCGTGTTAAATACTCCCAGCTACGGCGCCGGTCTGGCGCTCGCCCCCGATGCCAAGATCGATGACGGTAAGCTCGAGTTGGTGCTCCTCGAAGATCTCAGTGTTTTGGAGACTCTTGCTTTGTTGCCGTCACTCGCATTGCGCGGAAAATTAACAACCACACGCGTCAAGCGGCGTTCGGTGGCCTGCGTGCGGATCCAAACCGACCCGCCTCGCGATTTTCATGGCGATGGGGAAATCCTGGGAACTACACCCGTGGAGGTTTCCGTGGTACCCAGCGCGTGCCGGGTGCTGCGCGCGCGGCAATTTAACTCTTCTTCTTATCAAGTTTGAGGTTCAGCGTAATTTCCTTGCGGCCGTCCAGGGAAGTTGCTGTTCGGGTGGCCGATTTTTCATCATTGGCCTCCGCGTGAATTTCGTAATCCACATTGGGATCAAGCCCGGTAAACCGGTAGGAACCGTCGGCACCGGTGAAATGACTGATGACCACATTGGTGCGCAGGTTCTTGAGAAACACCACGCAGTTCTCCACCGGCTTGTCCGATTTATCGGACACCACGCCGCGCACCGTACGCAACTGCGTTTCTTTGTCTTTCTTGTTTCCTTGCGCCAGGCCGAAGCCGGCGATTAACAGCAGTGCGATCCCTGCAGCTACTGCGCTGCGGTACAGCTTGTTCATGTTTTCGCTCCCGTTTTCGCAGGCTTCAGCGGTTCCAGTTGGATCGACAGGCGTTGCTGCACGTCCACTTTGCTGTCCACGCTCCGGGTCTGATCCTTATATTTTCTGACGTGGATCGCCACTTCATACTCATATCCCGGCGGAACACGCACAGCGAATTCGCCGCGTGAGTTTGTAAACGTTACCCAAGCGAATTTCTTTTCCCCGGCGCGTCGAATCCGCACTTGCACCTCGGGAAACGATAGTGCGTGCTCATTGAAGACCGTTCCGATGATCAAGAAGCTCGGGATCGGCTTGCTCTTCTGACCCTGGGAGTCGCTTTGCGCCTGGGGATTACCTTTGTCGGAGCTTGCGGGAGCCTCTTGCGGCGGCGCGGGCGTTTGCCGCGCCTGGAGGGATTGCCAAAGGAACAGGAGTGTCACGGAAAGTATGAAGCGGGGTAAGAATCTCATTCCATTGCTCTGACCGTTTACGCTTCCGCTGGTACGATGATCTAAAACACCTCACGGGATACTTGTTGGCCGTGAAGCCGGCTACTCATCATCATCTTCTTCTTCTTCGTCGTCGTCGTCATCGTCATCCGGCAGATCGCCGTCTTCGTCGAAATCCTCCTCGTCTTCCTCAAGCTCGTCCTCGTCTTCCTCTTCCTCAAGTTCATCGGAGATGGGATTTAAGGCGACTGGATGTGTCTGCGACACCTCGAGTTCCGTTTCGCACTCCGGACAGCTGAGGATCTCGCCCTCCTCAACTTCGTCTTCGTCTACATCAATTTCGGCGGAACACTCTGGGCAACGGAGCACGGCTCCATCCTCCGATTTAGTCTTTGTGCGACGATCCCCGAAATCTCGAGAATCTGTCACCCGGCGTATTATATACCGCGGCGGGGAAAGTCAACCTGAACCCTTTCCACCTTGACTCAGTGTAACCTAAAACCTTACACGTCCGAGGTCCACGTAATATAAGACTATGGCACGGGAATATCCAGATAAGCCGGCCGTCGGCATCGGCGGAGTCGTCATTGAAGATGATCACGCTCTGCTGATCCGCCGCGGCACCGAACCCTTGATGGGCCAGTGGTCGATTCCTGGCGGCACACTGGAACTGGGCGAATCCCTGCAAGCTGGCGTGGCGCGGGAACTGCTGGAAGAAACGGGACTCGAAGTCCGCGTCCTGGACCTGATCGAAGTATTCGACCGGATTTTCCCGGCAGAGGAAGGTCGCAGCAATTCCGTTTCACGCCCTCGCTACCATTACGTCATCGTGGATTATCTATGCGAGCGCATGTCCGGTGAGCCCTGCGCTGGTAGTGACGTTACAGATGTGGCGTACGTCAAGGAAGAGGATTTGCCGCGTTACCAACTCACCGAAACGGCTACGCGCGTTCTCCGCAAAGCGTTCGCTATGGATCGTGAGCGCCGGAGAGTCCGCTCCTAGACGGCGCGCCACGGCATCTATTTGTTCAGCTTCAAGATTTCGATGTTTCCGTTGCTGTTGGTCAGCGAAAGTGTGCAAGCGCCGTTGCCGATTTTCCCATTCAGGGCATCCCCGCCGATCACGCCTGTGGACGTCACCGGCAACTCGCTCGTAATGTGCCCAAACGAAGTCCGGGCTGTGATTTGATAACCAGCATCCTCCGGCAGCCGCAACTGAATCGGCGAAAAAGAGGTCTTCAGCGAGATGTTCTTGCAGGTGGAGGCGCGCGCCGCCGAAACGCTGACTACGCCATTCTGGTTGTCGACGGTGATCGATCCGGTGACGTCATCCAGAGTTACCGCGCCGAAACTTGTTCGCGCCGTAGCGTCCCCCTTCACGGCACTCGCCGAAACGGGACCATTCGAGTTTTCGATGGTCAGATTTCCGTTCACGCGCTGGATACTCACTGCGCCGAAGCTCGTCTTGGCAAACACGTCCCCGCCCACATCGTTCAATGAGATTCGGCCATTGCCGGTAGTCGCATGCACCCCCTTAGGCAAGCCGCTCGCCTCAATCGTTCCGAACGAGGTGTTCAGCGTCGCCTTACCTTTAATCTCTTTCACCAGAACGCCGCCATTCGAATCTTCCACTTCCACCGGCCCATTAATCTGTTCGAGTGACACTTCGCCAAACGTCGTTTTTACGTACACTTCGCTTCCCGCGGCGGATCCATGCACGCGTCCATTCGACGAGGTGCACTTCACCGCTCCGCTCACGTTGGTGAAATTGATCGAGCCAAAACTAGTGTTCAGTTGCGCTCCGCCGCTTACCGTGTTCACCTCGATCGTGCCGTTGTTGTCATTCACCATCAGCTCGCCGTGGATATTTCTCGCATTGACCGAGCCAAAAGAATTACTGATCCTGGCTCCAGCCGCGTCGGCCACGTCCACGGAGCCATTGCCGCCGGAGATGGTTACGGCACCCTGCACATTGCTAACCGTGATGGATGCGAATCGATCCTTGATGTCCAGCGTGCCCTTCACCGCCGTCGCGGTCACCGATCCGTTGGTGTTCACGATCGTTACGCCGCCGTCCACACCGGTCAGTTCCACGGAACCAAAGGAGTTCGTGAGTTTCGTAGAGCCGCCGTCCTGAAATGTCAGCCGGCCATGCCCGTTCTCGACATCTGCCCAGCCGTGCACGCCCCTGATTTCGACATTGCCGAAGTTGTTTTTCGTCCACAATTTCGCATCCACGGGCAGGGTGATGTCATAGTCCGCGGAAAATGAAGGAGCGCCTCCAGAGAAAAACTTGAAACCGCCCGCCGCATCACTGGGGTAAACCGTACGAACCTTAATCCCGGACGAGTCCTGCGAGACTTCAATGCGCACCTGGTCCGCGAACTTGTCTGCTTCTTCCTGTGAGCGCGACTGCACCCGGATGTTGGCCGCAATCTTCACTTCACGCGAATTCTCCGCGTGAATCCGCACGTCGCCGAACTTGTGCTCCAGGCTGAATGTCTGGCCCTCGCCGAGCGTCAACGTCTTCTTAAAATCGCGAGTCGCTGTGTTCTGACCGAGTCCGCTCGCGAGCGCGGGTATCGTCAGCCACCCACTCATCAATAAGATTGCCGCTGCCTTTCTTCCGTGCGCTGACCTGGCACTAACATTCATGGTTTCGTCTCCAAAACACCCTGTAGCGTCTGCTGCTTCTCCTGATACATGGCCAAAAGTTGATAACGCAGGTGCGCGTTTGAAGGATTTTGCTGCGCCTGCGCCCGCAACTCATCGATCGCGCTATCCAGCACCACCAGCTTTTCCCGGTAACTGGCCAGCAACGGCGTTGCCGGAGAATCCAGCTGGGGCTTGGCATCCGCGGCCAGTTTGTCGATTGCCTTCATGTAGTCGCGCTCCGTCCGTTCGACCTCCGCCAGCGTGGAATTCTTCAGCAGTTTGCTCGATGCCATGTCTTCGGCTGAGTGATGCGTGAATACGTACGCGCCAGACAGCGCCAGGAGCAATACCAGCGCTCCCGCCAGCGCGGCTTGCCATCCGAGCAGCGCGCCTCCCCAGGGCCCCAGCTTCGCCCAGAACTCCGCTTTGCGTTGCTGCTGCTCTTGCAAGGAACTCTCAATTCTCGACCACAGCGTTGGACTCTGCGAGTAGTCCCGCAAATCCTCCGCCGCGACACTTAATGATCTCCATGCCCGGATTTCTTCCGCGCATACGGCACAACCAACCGCGTGTTGCTCCAGCGCGGACCATTCTTCCGCCGAGCCGTCCAGAAAAATCCGCTCCCGATCCTGACAAGCAATGTTCATCGTGCACCCCCCGCTTCCGCGCTACGTGGTGGTTCGAGCATGCCGCGCAAATTCCGTTTCGCCTGAAACAGGGTGTTCTTCGAAGCGGTTTCGCTGATTTCGAGCATGGTAGCAATCTCCGCGTGCCGAAAGCCTTCCACTTCATACAGCAGAAAAACATTTCGTTGATGTTCCGTCAGTTTCGCCAGTGCCCGCTCCAGCGCCATACGCAGGGAAGGGTGTGCCCCCGGTGCACGCGGCTCGCGCGGCATGTTTTCGTCCGCGTCGCCCGGCGCGTGCTCTTTGCGCCGAAGCTTGCTTCGCCGCATGTCGTAGCAGGTGTTCACCAGAATGCGGAACGCCCAGGTCACAAAGGATGATTGGCCGCGAAAGCCGGAAATACTGCGCTGTATTTTGAGGAACGTCTCTTGGACCGCGTCTTCCGCATCGGTTTGCGTGCCCAGCAGATTGCGGGCAAGGTTGCGCATGCGCGCCCCTTGCGCGGCGTACAGCCTCTCGTAGGCGCCCAGGTCTCCGGCTAGGCACCCCGCCGCCATGGCCGCATCCTCGCGTGCTAAACCACTGGTCGGGTTCGAATTGCCGTCAAATTCGGCCGGCTGCACTCGCGACGCCCCCTCGCCGTCCACAGTGGAGATTCTATGCTCCCACTGCAGCATAAGTCCTGCAGATCCCATTCCTCGCTCCTGTGGTATAGACGACGCGGCGGGAGCAAACGTCAGGGGCGCACGCGTGCTGCGAGGAAGGCGCTAAAGCATTTTGCTTTATTTAGTTACGGACGATTATGTGCGGGGAAGGGCGAAATACGCTTTCCGATGGAGTGGGCTATTTTCGTCTCCCCAAAGCAGGAAGCCTTCTGCATCCGAAGAGGTCAACAGCAGTTTCAGTCCCCTCGCGTCCTCGGGAATTTCGAAAACCACATAAGAGACGTAGCACTCGCCCGGGCGCAGCGAGGTGCGTAAGGGAGTGGAGTGCAATCGGGCAGCTGCCAGAACCGGTTCGCTCTTTGTAGACGGCGCGAATTTCCGCCCACGATCATCCACCAAGACAATCGCTCTCCCGTTGGGCGTCAGCGGACGGTCGCCGCGTTGTGAAGAAATCGTTGACGGGTCGAACCACGTCTTTATCTGCACGATCGCGAACCGTCCGTTCCCCGAGACCGATTGCATCTCTGGGCCGACGCTGGTGACGACATACATGCCGCCGATTGCGTAGGCGATGTGGCAATCAAGCTCGCAGAGATATTTCCAGGCGCCCTGCGCAATCTCGACATCCCGGCTCGCGAACGACAACCCGAATAAAATGCTCGCATAACCAACCAGGATGATCGCGCCGGCGCCGACTCCACCCAGCACTGTGCTCCGTGATTTCTTAAACGCACCAATCAGCACCGCGAACCCGCAAAGAATCAATACGCCGACAGTACCCAGGAAGGCCAAAACGACAATCGGAGCCAATTGTGGCGTGTACACGGACATTCTCGCCCCTCCCTCAGCTTGCGCATTCCCGCGGAAGCGCGCCTTGTGTGCGCTCGCGCCGCCCGAATTCCACCACCGCATCACGCAAGTCCGCCGGCGTGAAATCCGGCCAGCGTTTGTCCATGAACACAAACTCGGCAAAGGCGCATTCCCAGAGCAAAAAGTCGGAAAGCCGCTGTTCGCCGCCTGTGCGGATCAGCAGGTCCACGTCGGTTGAGCCGCCGCGCAGCACTTCGGAGAGCACGCTGCCGAACGACTCCGGCGAAAGATCGGTCGCCTTATAAAACTTGCTCGCTGCTTGAAAAAGTGAGTGCCGCGCTGAGTAATCGATGGCCAGGCGCAGGTGGAGCGTCGTGCCTTTGCTGGTCAGCGCTTCGGCGTCTGCGATCGTCTCGCGCAAGATGGGTGGAATCCGGTCGCGCCGGCCAATGATGTTCAGGCGAATGCTTTCGTTCAGGCAATGCGTGGTTTCCGCCAGCAGGTATTCGCGCAGAATGTCCAGGATGGCATTGACCTCGGCAGGCGGCCGCTTCCAGTTGGCGGAGGAAAGCGCGAACAATGTGAGCGTATGGATTCCCAGATGGGGCGCGCTGCGAATCACGTTTCTCGCCGCGTTGGCGCCGGCGCGGTGTCCGGCCGAGCGCGGCAACAAGCGTGAAGTGGCCCAACGGCCGTTGCCGTCGCAGATGATGGCAACGTGCAGAGGATGAGCCGTCAAGCAAGGAGGTTCCAGGGCGATTTGCCGGGTGCTGGTTTGCATGAGCATGATCGTTTCTCTTCCGCTACACACCGTAGTGTACTTTATATAACAAAGTACAAAGGCAAAAAAATTTGCCTACCGTTCCCGTGTGGCGCGAATCAACGCTTCCATGTGATCTAGGTACCGCTCCAGCGCCTTCCGCCCCGCCGCCGCCAGCCGGTATTCGGTTTTGGGCAAACGTCCATCGAACGATTTCGAGCACAAAATGTAATTCGCCTCTTCCAGCTTGCGCGCATGCACGCTCAGGTTGCCGTCCGTGGTCTTCAGCAGCGCTTTCAACTCATTGAAGGTCAGGGAGCGATTCACCGCCAGCGCGCTGACGATTCCCAGCCGGATCCGCTCGTGAATCAGTCGGTCGAGGCTCGCCGAAACCGGCTGCGAGGCAGCGCTGCGGACCGCGGCTGGTCCGACATCACGCGAGACTCGTTCTTGCCGGGCTATCGATGATTTCGCCATCTCGCTTGTACCTCAGCCTCCGTGTCGCAGCGCGATCCAGAGTCCAAACGCAATCTGGACCAACCCAAAACCCGCGGCCATAAAGTAATTGCCCCACGTGGCTGGTGCAAACAGGGAGCCAGCTCCCACCGCCATCAGGCACAATCCCATGATCGGCACAACGCGCACGGAAAACGCGCCGCCGGTGACGATCGCGGTTCCGTAGAGGAGCAACCATACTCCCGGCAAAACGGTAAACAACCCCAGCTGAATGAAAACCAGCGTCAGTAAACCACCGACCATAATCGGCGGCGCGAAACTCAAAACGAATTTGCGGCCTGGGCCGGAGAAAAGGGACGAGTTAGCCCGGCGCGCTTTAGTTGCGGCAGCCGGCGCCGCGATGGCCACGGCCACGAACGCTTCGGCCAGCCAAACGATGGCCCAGCCAAGTGCAGAGGCCTCCCGCGCCGCAAGCCATGCCGCGGCAATCGCGGTCAGACCCATGGCGACGCCACCCCAACCTGGAACGGCGGTGAATTCCGCCGCGCTTTCCATGGTTTCGCGGATGTAGCGAAGATGGTCGGCGGCCCGGGCGTCGATGGGGATGGGCTCGCAACGAACAGCGCGGTTGGGTAGACCAGCCATGGGAGGAACGATACAGGGAAGCGAGAGACTTGTCAAGTACTTTACAGAATAAAGTAAGGTCCCTTACCGTACCTTGCGATAGCGCCCCCGGATCGCGTTCCACCGGATCACTAACACGTCCAGGAACATCTGCACGCTGTCTCGCAGCATGCTCACCTTGGTGGCGGGCGAATGCGCCCAGCGCACCGGCACCTCGGCGATCGAAAGGCCGTGATGCCGGGCCAGATACAGCAGTTCGGGATCAAAGCCAAATCGCTCGATGGTTTGCTGTTCGAAGATGATCCGGCAACGCTCGCGTCGAAACGCCTTGAAACCACACTGCGTATCGACGAAGGGCAACCGCAAGATGACGCGCACGATGCGGTTGAAAATGATGCCGGCGAATTCCCGGAAGAGAGATTCGCGGACTTCAATGAGGCTGCGGTCGACCGCGCGGCTGCCGATCGCCACATCGTGCGAGGCCAGCGCCGCAAGCAGTTTTTCTCCCTCTTCGATAGGTGACGAAAGATCGGCGTCAGTGAACAACACGATCTCCCCACAAGCCTCCAGCGAGCCGTGGCGAACGCTGAATCCTTTGCCGCGGTTGACGCCGTTCGCCACGATCCGCAACTGTGGAATCCGGCCGCACCAGGCTTCCGCCACTGCCGCCGTACGGTCGGTCGAACCGTCATCCACGACGATGACCTCCGTGTTCGGTTTTCGCACTCGAATGTACGCAGCAATTTTTTCGAGAGAGGCCGGCAGGCGGGCTTCTTCGTTATAGGACGGAATGACGATGCTAAGTTCCGGCACGCCGCTCACAGAAGCTCTCCGAGTTTCCGGCCGTGGCGGCCGACGAGCGGAACAAACCGGCAAAATTCGCGGCGCTGCTGGGTGTATTCGCCGTCATGGCGGATGATCAGGATTAATTGTTGGTGATCCTCGCTGCCGCCAACCGGCGCAATCAGCCGGCCGCCGTCGCCCATCTGTTCGAGCAACGAGCTGGGCACCGCCGGAGCGGCGGCTGCCACCAGGATGGCGTCAAACGGAGCGAATTCCTTCAATCCGACAGAACCATCACCGCAATGCACGTGGACATTCTCAAATCCCAATCGCTTCAGGCGTTCAGCGGCAGATTGCGCCAGGTCCGAACGCAACTCGACGCTATAAACTTCGCGTGCCAACAATGCCAGCACCGCCGATTGATAACCGCAGCCCGTGCCAATTTCCAACACCCGCTCGGCTCCGGCCAGCTTTAGCGCCGCAGTCATCGCAGCCACGATAAATGGTTGGGAAATGGTTTGTCCGCCGCCGATCCCTAGCGGCTCATCGGCGTATGCGAGGCCCCGGCTGGCGCACGGCACAAACTCATGACGGGGGATGGATGCCATTACTCGCAGGACCCGTTCGTCATTCAGCCCGCGCCGGCGGATCTGATTCTCGACCATGGCCTCGCGCTCTGCCCGGTAGGGGTCAGCCGGACCCGGTTGCTCACAATTGCCTGTTCTCATGTCTGCCACACGGAAAGTCCGCACAGGTTGCGGTATAGCTTGCACGACCTATGCTAAGTGTAGCTGAGGAAGCGCCGAAAGGCTGCAGGCGAAGAACCATTGATCCGCAACTCCCTGAACCTCCGAACAGTGACCGACGCAACAAAACTGCCCTTGGGGGCAGGCGCGCCCCCCATTCCACTTTCCTAGAATCACTAGTGAGCACCGGCTGGCATCGCTCAACTGGCCGGGCTCCGCTGGAGGATTTATGAAGGCGGCCCTGGCACTGATCGTTCTGTATGTCGGAATGTTTCTGATCGCGATTCAGAGCGGCTCGCCCGTCTCCGTACAGGCTGCGCCGCAATCTCCGATTACCAAGCCGGCCACAGCGTCCGGAATCGATCCCACCAAGGAGGCGGACATTCGGGCGCTGCTCGAACTCGTCGGCGCTCGCGATCAAGTCCAGGATTCGGTCCGGCAAATCGCTGAACAGTATCGAGAGAAGTTACTAGCAATCGTTCCGAACAATGACAAGGGTCAGGCGTTCGTAAACACCACGATCAACGAATATGAGAGGCGATACGACGTCGACCACGTCACGGACCAGCTGGTGTCGCTCTACGACAAGCACTACAGCGACGAGGAGATTAAGGGCCTGCTGCAGTTTTACGGCTCACCTCTGGGCCAGAAGGTCGCTGCGGAAAGCCCAAAAATCTTCCGCGAGATTCAGGAGACCACCCGCGCCGAGGCTACCAAGGCAGTGAAAGACGCCCTTCAAGAAGCCAAGCTGGAAAATCCGGGAGTCGGACAGAACGCGCACCTCAGCAATGGCGGTCCTCGGCGGCCCCTGCAGCAGCGCCGCGCCCAGCAGCAAGGGGACGCGCCGCAGCAAGCCGCGCAACAGCAGGATCCCCAGTAATTTCAGATTGTCTCCGGCAAATGCTATTACGGGAGCCGCTTCTTGAACTTGATGTCCACGCCAAACGTGCCGTTTTGATCGCGCAGTGCCACCACCGAAATGTTCCGCGTGACGTTGTATTCCACCTGAATTACTTGCTGCTGCGTTGAACTGACGTTTGAAACATAGGTGACCGTCAGGTTTGGCGTGACCTGCTGCTCCACCGTGACGCGCGCCGCCGCGTTTTGCCCCGAACTGCTTGTACCTACTCCTGCCAGGCCCGGATCGACGCGGAACCGTGTGATGCCAAACAAACGTTCCACGCGTCCGCCCAGTTGGCTGGATATCGCTTCGGACAAGAGCGCCGATGCACCCATGCTGGTCTGCGAGGTGCTTCCGGTGCGCAACGCGGCTTCCGAGCTGGTCTGTCCCATGGCCAAAAGCGTGATGATGTCATTGGCCGGCAGCGGCGGATCGGAGCGGTACGACAGGCTCATCTTGCTGGCTTGCCCGTTGAAGTTCAGTGTAATTTCGTACTGCTGGATCGTCGTGGTCGCTTCCACGTTGATTACCGGATCCAGACGGAAGGGGTTGGCGAAGTTCAAATCGCCGCGCGCCACTTTGTACTTGCTGTCGTGGAAATACAATTCTCCAGACAGCACGTGAATGTGTCCGAGCAGAATGGGATGTTCGGCTGTGCCGCGCACGCGCAAGTTGGCTTCGGCTTCCAGGTGCGCTCCGGGCCACTCCATACGCGAATCCGGGGTAGAGGCTGCTTCCACATCGAACTGCAGGTTGCGCAAGTAACTCGAACCGCTTGTCGCGCTTGGACCCGAGGTCGAAAATAGCGATCCGGCAGATTCCAGTCCTTCATTCAAAGTGACCCGCTGGATCAGCACCTTCCCGCTGAGCAATCCGCCATCTGGAGTTCCCGTTAGCCGCAGCGCGCCACCCGCTTGCCAGCTCATCCCTTCCGGATAGCGCACGCGCAGCCGGTCGGTTTTCGCCGTGATGTCATAGCGCAACGGCTTATCCGAATAGTTCACGCTCCCCGTCAGCGCGATCACTCCGCCACCCGCTTCGCCCGTGACGTTCTCGAAGAACAAGCGATTTGCGTCGAATACCAGATCGCCTTTCAGGTTGCTCAACCCCGTCGGAAAATCGGAAGACCGTGCCGAAACGTTGGTTAGCTTCACCCGTCCGATGATGCGCGGACGGTCCAGCGTTCCCTCAAACGAAGCGTCGATATTCGCGCGGCCCGCCACATCCATATCCGGGATATACCCGGCCAGTAGTCCCAGGTCTACCGAACCATCCAGTTTCAAGGCAAGCGTTCGGCGGCCCGTGAATTGAACGGAACCCGAAAACGTAGCGTTGGTCTCCGTTCCCTTGAGCGCCGCGTTTTCTATCTTCAAGTTGTCGCGCGTCGATGTAATGTGAATCGGACCGGAATTTTCCAGCTGCACCCCGCCATACGTGACCACCAGTCGTGTGAAGTTGGCGTCCACGGTCACAGATTCCGGGTGCTGCAGTTCTCCCTTTACATGGATGTCGCCGTCGGCCGCGCCGTGTCCGCTGAATTTCTGGAGGTGCAAAGCGCTGATGAGATACGGATCCAGGTTGATGTTCTTGATCGTGATGGTTCCATTCAGCGGCTGCGGTACCGTCAAGCCCAGCGTGACGTCGCCTCCAATGGCGCCTGTGCTCATGGCGGAGCTCAATTTCAGCCGCAGGAGTTGGCCGTCGGAATGGAGATCCCCTTCGAAACTGCCGATCACTTCCGTGCCCATTTGCAGATCGACGACCCGGAAAGTTCCATCGGCTTGAGGACGCAGCGGCGGCCCATCTGTCTTCATGCGGAACGAGATCTGGCCCGAAAACGGCAAACCATTCGCCCGCACCCGCCGGAAATTGGCGAGTGGCAACGACGCGCCCACCAGATCGGTCGTCAATATGTCTTCCTTGAAGCGGTAAGCCACTGCCCCAGTAACAATGCCCGCGCCACCTGTTTTTTCCGTGCCTGGTGGAAAGAAACGCAGCTCCGCATTCGCTAATCGAACGTCGTCATGCGTAACTGTTAACTGTCCGCGCAAACGGTTGAACGGCACCGTGTACGCCTCGGCGTCCGCCACATCCAGCAATCCCGTGAGCATCAGTTCGGCGTGCGTTCCGCGGCCATGGAACTGCCCGGTGACGAGTCCCGTGACCGGGTACTGCGCGTGTACCAACTCCTGCAGCGCCTGAATCGGCACCTTTTCCAGATTCATTTCCGCCGACCACTCATTTTCCGGCTTGAACTCCCAGTCGGTCAGCACCAGTTGCCCATCGACGTCCGTCTTCATCGCGCCGCGCACCGCATGTCCGCGCGTGATCACCAGATGGGTAGGCGAATAACTGATGTCGCCGTCCATCGCGTCGAGCCGTATGTCGTCATACCGTACGCGCTCGCCGCGGAAGTGGCCTGAGAACTCCGGGCCTTCCGATGGCCCGGTGATTTTACCGGTCCATTGCAGCGCGCCATCCATGCGCACCGCCGCTTCCGGCGTTCCTGGCTTGTCGCCAGCGATGGCGTGGATGAAATCGTTCCATACTAGAAGCGAACCCACATCCAGTTTCACATCGAGCACGGTATCCTTCGGATCCAGACGCCCCGTAAACGATCCGCGGGAAGTCGGCGTTTCAAAATTGCCCTCTTTGATTTCCAGCAGGTTGAACTTGTCTCTATAACGCAGTTGCCAATCGCCGCTGACTGGCATGTGACCCGCCTCAACTTCTTCCGGACCCTCCCAGTGCATCTTGCCGGCGAGTTCGAAATCGACAAAACTGTCGTGCCAGGTCTCCACCGTGTCTGCGGAGACCACCGAATCCCAGTGCAAGGAATCGACCGGAAACCCGGCATGATCGATGGCTGGCGCAACGGCGGACAAGCGCATCCCTTCCAAGTGGGTGTCGGCCCGGAATTGTAGCCCTTCGAATCGCATGGTAATGCGGCCACGTACGCTGCCGTGCAAACCCACAGTCGTAAAATCCGGAAGCACGACCCCTTTTGGATCCAGCACGTAGCTAGAGCGGCTAGCCAGGTTCGACGAATGAAAATCCTGGAAGCCGAGCGTAATGTTGTCTCCCGCAAAACTGCCTTTGCCCTTGATGCCTTCTTGGTCGATCGCGCCTTCGCCTCGCAGGTCGATTCGGCCGAATGGCACCTCCGGTGTACGAAAGGTCTCGCGAATATCCAGCAGATCCAGCCATGCCCGGTATTTGTAGCTCCAAAGCGGCGATTCCAGTTTTTTTGTCTCCGCCTGCAGGTCCATATGCGAGCGGCCGACGTCGATAATCGCCTGATCGATCGCCAAGCCGTCCTGGCTCAACGAAAATTTCGCCGCGAGATTGGCCGGCATCGGCACGTCTCGCCGCCGTGCCAACTCGATCTCCTGCCAGTCCAGCGCTCCTACATAAAACGGACGCTCTGCCGTGCCGCTCCGATGGATTTCCAGTTGCAGGTCGCCGCCTTCCATGGCCACCAACTTCTTGGTGTTGTTGTATAAGAACCACCCCTCTTTGATTTCCACGTGGCGCACACGTAGGTCGATCAGCTTCTGTTGCAGTAGCCCCGTGGATTCACTGCGATCGATCGTCGGAAGATTACTGGTACCGTTTTTTTCCACTCGGATGTGCACGCGCGGCTGCTGTAGGACTAGGTCATCCAGCCCGACCCGCCTTCCCCAGAACGAATCGATCCGCAATCCCACCCGCACTTGCTCGACGCTGACCAGCGGCTCGGTATCGGCCGGTTCTTGGCCATGAATTACGAGGCCGTTGACGGTAGCGTTCAACGAGAACCACCCGACCGATACGGTTCGAATCTCCACTTGTCCGCCGGTCAGCGTCTCGAGGCGATGAATCAACACGCGCCGCAGCAGAGGATTCGCCAGACCGCTTCCTACCGCGATTACACCAAGCGCGACCAGCAATACCGTCCACGTAGCCAGCACCCAGAGCAGGTGCTCGAGCCACAAAATTTTCCGCCAACGCGATTCTTTCGTCATTTCGACGTCTCGCCCAGCAGATTTTCCACGTGCAGACGCGACCGGCTTTCCTTCAGCCACTTATCGGCCTGCACGTTAATCGCCCGCTGTACCAACGCTTCCTGGATAAAATCGCGCGCCGCATCCAAGGTCGGCGGCGTTTGTCCTCGCGACTGCGCGCGGAGCACTACCCGGGTCTTATAAAAATCCTGAATTGCTTCCTCGTCGATCTGAATCGAGGCACGGAAGCGGGAATCCAGATAATTGCTCAGATACAATTGCGACCGAAGCATTCGCAGTACATCTTCATCGCTTAGCCCGCTCTGCTTTTTTCTGTCTTCATACTCCACGGGCGAAGAGAAGGAGCGCTTCAACCGCTCCAGGCTGCGGTTCACATCTTCTCCTGAAGGTACCGGAAATAGCGCGGCTTTTGCCTCTGCCCTCACCATCCATTGATCGATCAGACGGTCAAGAATCTCGGCATCGGTTTCCGATTTTCCGTCAACGAACTGCTGCCAGTGCGCAAGTTCCCGTACGTCGCTCAGCAGGATGACGTCCGTATCCACGCGCGCCACGATGCGGTCGACTACTTCCTGCGCCAAACCGGCGCACCATGCCGGCAGCAGCAACAAGAAGCCCGCAATCGTCGCTCGCACCCTGCGCATCAGAAGCTCGATCCCAGGTTGAAGAACACTTGCAGTTTCGGGAGCCGCGTCCCCTGCTGGCAGAGCACGGCCGTGTTCTTACAAGGAATCACGAACTGCGCCTGGTTCAGTTCATACCCCAAATCGATTCGGATAGGCCCCACGGGCGTGCCGTAGCGGAGGCCAAAACCAATCGTATGGGAAAAGTAGTTCAGCTCGTTCGTACAGTTGTAAATGCATTGCGTCGGGTTAAACCTTCCTGGCGGCTGGTTCGGGTAGACGGGCTGGAACACGGGTTTGGGGGGTGACCAGCGCAGGTTCACACGGGAAACTCTGCTGTATACGTTGCCACCGTCGTAGAACACGGCGCCGCCGAGTTTCGTGCCGATGAAGGGCAACTTCAGCGGGAAGCGCAGTTCCTGGTTCAGGATCAGCGTCGCCTGTCCACCTACTGGAAAACCTGTGACGGAATCGCGCGGCCCCGCCTGATTCAGCGCGAACCCGCGCAGCGAAGTGCCGCCGCCGGCATACAAGCGTTCCGGCAACGGGATCAGTTGGGGTAACGGGGGAGTCGTGGGAGCGGGAAACGTCAGTGAAACCGTCGAAGCATAGGGAGCCAAAATCCCAATCCGAATCGACCTTGCGAAGCTGATGTTGCGCGTAATGGGCCGGTACGTTGAGTTCTGCAGAAATACGCGCACGAAGCTGGCGCTCGAGCCCAGCGCTGTCCCCGCGATACTGATGTCCGCGGTGTTGAACGAGCCTTTGGTGGCGTCCGCGGGATTGTCTCGAGTGTCGCGAAACCACGTGCCGCTGAATTCCGACACCCGTGTCGGCTGGTTCCACAGCGGCACTTCTTGCGGCGGAATATTCAAATTACTTAGCGTGACTTTGCGAAACGCGTACCGCACCAGCAGGGAGGAGCGAGGCGATAGCTGGTCCGTGAGCTGCAGGTTTCCTTCGTAGCGCGTTTGCGTAAACGTATTGATGTCCTGCGTCTTCTCCACGTATGCGGTCGCCTGTAAGCTCAGGTTTGACTTGCCCAGCGTGTCTGGCGCGGTATACGCCAACAACGCACGCCCTTGAATCGTACTGCCTCGGATTTTCAAACTGAGGGAGTCGGCGCGGCCCGTCAGATTCTCTTTCGAAATTTCCAGGATCCCGCGAGGAGCGGCCTGTACCTGACCACCTGTCGGATCCGTCGTGCTGGCCAGGCGCTGGACTTCAAACCCTCCACCGTAAGAGATCGTGTATCGTTTCGCCTCTTCGACAAGCACTACCACGTCCTTCTCGGGATCAGTCCCGTTCGCGTTCTGCGAATCGATTGTGACGCGATTGAAAATCCCCAGGTTGTAGAGCCTCTGCTGCGAGGCCACCACGTCCCCTTCCCGCAACGGTTGGCCTGCTTCCAGCTTCACTTGGCGTTGAATCATGTATGGCCGTGTGTGGTTATAGCCCGCCAGAAGCACCTGGCGCACAATGACCCGCTGGCCCTCTTGAATTTTGTAGATCAGCTTCATCGGCTGGGCATTCTCAGCGGTGTCCTTATTGGCGCCAGATTTGCTGTTTGTCGGTACATTTTCGGCGGTAGAGTATTTGTCGGCGGATTCCGAGGTATCGGGCTCGGCGCTCCAGGAAAATGTGGCGTTCGGAAAACCTTGGTTAAAGTAGAGCGCCAGGATATTGTCCCGGTCGGAAGAGACGCTGATCTCGGAATACGGCTGTCCGGGCAGCGAACCCAGAACTCCACGCAATTCGTCCTCGGGAATCGCGCTGTTGCCTTCAATCTTCAGGCTGGACACCAGGGTCTGCTTGCCTTCATCGACAGTGATCTGCACGAGCAACTCGCCGCTCTTCTCCTGGTTGGCGGTCGGCGTAGTTCCCACAACCGATGCGGCGAGAAACCCGTTCGCTGCATAGAGATTTTTCATCGAGAGCAGATCAGCATCCAGCATGCGGCGGCTGAATCTTGGTTTTACGAAGGTACTGCTCGGCGTGATCGACAGGCGGCTAAGCAGCATGCCCTTCGAGAAGTAGTGATTTCCTGTAATTTCGACGCGCAGCCGCTTGTAGCGCGATCCTCGATCGACCTTATAGAGGATGGTCTCCTGCTGTGCACCCGAATCCGAATTCGCTCCTTTGCTACTGCTCGACGTGACCGTGTAATCCACTTTGGCGTCGAAATAACCCTGGCGCTCCATGCGCTCGCGTAAATTTCTTTTCCCCTCTTCCAGCAAGTCGGCGTCGACGGAACGCTCCTGGTAAACCGGAATCAGCCTCTGCAGTTCGCGTCGGGAGAATTTGGCGCCCTCCACGCTCAGAGTCACCTTAGGCCCCTGCGTCACCTCGAGCGTCAGCGTCAGGCTGTCGGTTGCCGCATCGTATTCACCTCGCCGCACGGACACGCGCGCGCCCAAGTGTCCAGATTTCTCCATGAATTTGCGGATGCGCCCGGTGGCTGACTGCACTCTGGAGATCGTAATTTCGCCGCCCGGTCTGATCTTGAATAGCTTCAGGATTTGCGCGTCCTTATAGTCCGAGTTGTTCAGCAGCACGATGTTCCCCAGTCGCACGCGCGGGCCGGGATCGACCTGTACAATTATGTCCATTTGGTGTGTTTCTTCGTGCGCTTGGCGCTCTACGCTCACTTTCGCTTCGTACAGCCCTTCGTCTCGCAGCGTATCTTTTAACCTCGAGACGGCATCATCGACGTCGCTGGCGCGGTAGGTCTGTCCCAGACTCAGTTGCATCGCACCAGTTGCCGAAGCTTCCGTCGGGGGAGGTTTCAACCCCAAAATGACCACGCGGTTGAAGAACAGATTCTCGCGGACGACAAAGTCAAGTCGTACCCCCTCCGGCACCTTCGTGACCACGGCCTTGATGTCCGCGTAATCCCCAGTCTCATACAGGGTACGGATGCTCGATGCCACTTCGTCCCGGTCTAGCGGTCCTCCCACTTTGACGGCGATCACCGGCATCGGGAACGAAACTACCCCCCCGCCTTCCTTCACCACCCTGATTTCTCGCACCAGGGGTGCCAAGACGGGAGCCTGCCCCTGGCCAAGCTCTTGAGGACACACACGCCCTCCCCCCCCCAAGAGAAGGAGTAGTGCAAGTCCGCGCAAAACATTGTCCCACCGGATTTTCATCCGTTCCATTATTCAGACGAAGCCTAACACACGGGCGTTGCTTTCCCCGGACGCCTTTAGGGCTATCATGAGTGGACTAAGTGCTGGGACTCTATTTTACGTGAACCACACTCTCGACCAGAAGTATTCACGGCAGATGCTCTTTCAGCCACTGGGCGAACAAGGGCAGGAACGCCTCGTGTCGGCCAGCGCCGTCCTAGTGGGCTGCGGAGCCATCGGCGCGGCCACGGCCAATCTGTTGGTTCGAGCCGGTGTTGGGCGCCTTCGTGTGATCGATCGCGATTTTGTCGAGCCTTCCAACCTGCAACGCCAAACCCTGTTTGACGAGGCCGACGCACAGCAAGCTCTGCCGAAAGCCCTGGCTGCTGAACGAAAGTTTAACGGCATCAACTCGGCAGTCCAAGTCGAAGGCATCGTTGCTGACTTAAACCCCCATAATGCGAAAGAGTTACTCTCTGGCTTCCCTTTGATCCTGGATGGCACCGATAATTTCGAAACCCGCTTCCTTCTGAACGATTTTGCGGTCAAGGCCAGCGTTCCGTGGATTTACACTGCGGCCGTTTCCAGCTACGGCGTGACCATGGCGATCCAGCCCGGCCAAACCGCCTGCCTCGCCTGCCTCCTCGATGCCAGCGCCGAATCGGGCTTGGAAGACACCTGCGATACCGTCGGCGTGTTGGGATCGATCGTCAATCTCGTCGCTTCCCTCCAAGCCACGGAGGCTATCAAGTTGTTAGCAGGCCGCGCACAGGCGCTTCACGGGCACCTGATCTCCTGCGATGTCTGGAGCGGCAGATTCCAGTCCATAACGCCTCAACGCAATTCGGCCTGCCGCGTCTGCGCTCTCCGAGAATTTTCCCACCTGACGGGGGCGGCGCAACCGCATATCACCATGTGCGGCCGAGATTCCGTCCAGATTCATGAACGCAGCCGGACACTTGATCTGAAGCTTCTGGAAGCGCGGTTGGCTTCGACAGTCTCCGACGTCCGTCAAAACGGATTCTTGCTGCGTTTTCGCGTGCCGCCATACGAAATGACGGTTTTCACCGATGGCCGCGCCATCCTGAAGGGAACGAAAGATCCCGCGGTCGCGCGCTCGCTTTACGCCAAGTATATCGGCGTGTGAAGGCTGTCTACCGCGCGAAGCCGCCGCGGCCGGTAGGCGTGCGCAGCGCGGCACGGTCCAGGTTTTCCCGCAGATTCATGAGCGTGAGGAAGGTGCTCAGCACCCGCGCCTTCAAATCATCCGTCAGGTGCAGCCCGCTGGTCGCCACGCGCGCCAGCCGTTCGCCGTTTTCCGTGATGAAGCTCATGATCTCGCGCTGCCTATCGTGCGGCGTATTCCCCAACGCCGTTTCCCGGCGCATTTCCGAACAACTGGCCTCGAGAGATAGCGTGAAATGGAGAATGCAAAGCCGCTGTTCGGCCAAGGCATTCGGCACGTCGTGCTTGCACCCAGAGATGTGGCAGGGCTCAGTCATAGGCCAATACTTGTGATTGCTGATTCGTAACATTCTCAGAGCCGAAAATCCAGCAATCATCTGTGCAATGCCACCAATCGTGCAGTAACCACCCCAATCCCTGTACTGCGGGTCAGACAACCTCCAGCGCATCCAGCAAATCGGCAATGATGTCGTGCCGGTCTTCCAACCCCAAAGACAGGCGAATTCCACCCGGACGCAACCCTACGCGGATTTTTTCCTCTTCCGGAACCACCGCGTGCGTCATTGAAAATGGGCTTTCAATCAGCGTTTTAATCTGCCCCAAACTGACCGCCAGCGTGATCGTGTAGGACTTCTCCGCAATATAGTCTACAAACTGTTCCGCCGCTTCAGCTGCGCCTCTTGAAGAGCCATCTTTGCCCTTCAACTCGAAATACAGCATGCTGCCCGGTGCAAAAGAACCGTCTCGCGTGGTCATCTGCCGGTGCGCCAACTCTTTCTGCGGGAAATTCGGCAGCCCCGGGTACACCACCCGCGCCACTTTCGGCTGATGGAGCAGAAATTCGGCCACCTGCATGGCGGTCTTCTGCTGGTTTACCAGGCGCGTTGCCAGCGTCGGCAGTCCATACACCAGTATCGGCCAGGCATTCTTCGGCGAGAGCACACCACCAAAGTCCTTTCGGTAGAGCATCAGATGGTTGAAGTAGCTGCTGCCGCCAATCACGCAACCGCCGGTTTCCGTTCCGAAGCCGCCAATGTCTTTCGTCAGACTGTGCACCACCAGATCGACGCCGTGTTCGAGCGGTCGCTGGCAATACGGCGTGGCGAAGGTATTGTCCACGACAATACGGATCTTTTCCGCCTCCCCCCTTCCGGCGTTCAGTTGCTCCACCACTCTGCGGATCGCTTGCATATCGATGAGTTCCATCGTCGGGTTCACCGGTGTTTCGAAATACACCACCCGGCAATCCTTGCTAGCTACCTTGAACAGGTTCTCGGCATCCGTCAGGTCACAAAAATCCGTGTGAATCTTGTATCGCGGCAGCCAGTTCGTCACCAGGCTGTGCGTGCATCCGTACAAAACCCGGTGTGCGACGATTTGATCTCCCGCCGACGTCAGGACTCCCAGCGCTGCACTGACCGCCGCCATGCCCGTGGCAAATGCCACGGCGATCTCTCCACCTTCCGCCACCGCCAGATTTTCTTCCAACATACCCCGGCTCGGTTCGTCCAGCCGGTCATAGATGTAGATCGGCGCCCGGCGCGATTCCGCCGTTGCGAACTCCACAAAACCCTGTGCGCCGCGATGCACCGACGACAACCGGTACGTTGCCGAACTCGATTGCGGCGGCACGACGTGGTGATCGTAGTCCCACTTTCCCGTGGCGAAGCTTCCGTGGATCAGTCGCGTGCGCAGCCGGTATTGCTCGCGGGGCTTCTTGGGAGTGCGTTCTTTCGGCATGATGGGCTCCTTCGGATTGCTGCGGGGCACCAGTGCGGCGCGGCCCGATGGACGGTGAGCGATTCCGTGCGGCAATTCCATCATAGGCCTTTTCTTTTGTGTGAGCTGCGTTCGCCTGGCCCGGTTTTCCATGAACGAAATAGCGGTCAAAAATGTTTGACAGCTTCCGTGGGGGACTGTATAAATATACAGTACGGTGCATAAATTATTCCATGAGCGCCACTAAAACATTCCGCCACGGACAGATTCTGCGCCTGATCACCGTGGAGCGCATCGCCAACCAGAAAGACCTGCGCCGCCGCCTGGCGCAACAGCGCCTCCGGGTCACGCAAGCGACGCTCTCGCGCGATCTCCAGGAATTGCAGTTGGTCAAAACAAAAATCGGCTACCGCCCGGCGAACGGTTTTGCTGAGGAAGCTCCGGCCATGCCTCCCTTGACCCGCGCCCTTGGTGAATTTCTGCTGGATATCCGGCCGGCAGAGAATCTGCTCGTTTTGAAAACGCCTCCAAGCGGCGCGCAGCCTCTTGCTGCTGCCGTGGACGGCGCCAAATTTCCTGAAATTGCCGGCACCATCGCCGGCGACGATACTGTTCTCATCATCACGCCGAATAAAAAGTCCCGCGAATCCCTCCAGAGGAAGATCGAGTCACACCTGAAATGAGGGATCCTCGCAGCATTGCCGTCATTGGTGTCACTGGCTATACCGGTTTCGAGTTAGCTACGCTCCTGCTCCGCCATCCCGAAATCCAGCCACCTACGTTCTACGTCCGCGAGACCAACGGTTTCCACTGTCTTTCGCAGCTGTTTCCCCAGCTACGGTCCCGCGCCGAGGCTCCGCTCCGTTCACTGGCGCTCGACGCGGTCATCGCCAGCAATGCGGGAACCGCGTTTCTCGCTACGCCTCACGAGGCGTCGGCGGAATACGTCCCTCCGTTGCGCGATGCCGGCCTGCGCGTCATCGATCTCAGCGGCGCCTTTCGCTTTTCGTCAGCCGAGACCTTCACAAACTGGTACCAGCTTCCCACTCCGCACGCCGACCGCCTGGGCGATGCGGTTTACGGCCTGACGGAGTTTTATGCCGATGAAATCCGCAAAGCCCATCTCGTCGCCAATCCTGGCTGCTACGCTACCAGCGTGATCCTGGCGTTGCGCCCGCTGATTCAGGCCGGTCTCGTGGATCAGTCCCAGAACGTCATTTGCGACTGCAAATCCGGCGCCAGTGGCGCAGGCAAGGAACCCCGTCGCGACCTCCACTTCGTGGAAGTGGGCGAGAACTTCCGCGCCTACAATTTGTTCTCTCACCGCCACACCCCGGAAATTCTCGAGCACACGGGCATTCCAGAGTCCAGACTTGTCTTCACGACGCACCTGCTCCCGGTTGCGCGCGGCATTCTCTCGACTATCTACGTCTCGCTCAACTCACCGCAGTCCCCGGAGAGCATCGAGAAACTCTACCGCCAGGCGTTTACTGGGAAGCCGATGGTCCGTATCTGGCCGACCGGCAAATTGCCCGAACTCCAACACGTGACCAACACGAACTTCTGCGACATCGGCTTCACGTTGGACTCCGCAGGCAGGCGTCTCATCGTCGTCTCGTGCCTGGACAATCTCGGGAAGGGCGCTGCCGGTCAGGCCATTCAAAACTTCAACCTGATGATGGGCTTCGAGGAACAGGCGGGCTTGCTATGAGAATCGTGATCAAATTTGCGGGTGCCTTGCTGGAAGACTCGGCCACCGTCCAGTCCCTCTCGCAGCACGTCGCCTCGCTCGCTCAAAACGGCCACGAGATTCTCGTCATTCATGGCGGCGGCCGAATTTTCACCCACACTCTCAAGCGCTTCGGCATCGAGAGCAAGTTCGTCGCTGGCCTGCGCGTTACCGACCGCCAGACCCGCGACGTTGCCATCATGGTCTTCGGCGGCCTGCTGAACAAGCAACTGTCTGGTGCGATTACTGCCGCCGGCCAGCCGGCTGTCGGCATTTCTGCCGCGGATGCCAACGCTTTCTCGGCCGCGCCTCTTGTCCACAACGACACGGAAGGCAGCCTCGGTTTTGTCGGTTATCTCACCGGCGTCAATGTGCGTTTCCTCGAATCGCTGTGGCGCGAAAATCTGCTGCCCGTGGCCGCGTGCCTCGGACTGGGTCCCGACGGCGAACTCTACAACATCAATGCCGACCACATGGCCGCGGCCTGCGCGGAGTTCCTCCACGCTGACCATCTGATTTATCTCACCGACGTCGCCGGAGTTCTTCAGGACGAGCAGGTCATTTCCGCCATTTCCTGCAAGCACATCGAAGCGCTGGTGCATTCGCGGGTCGTTTCCGGCGGCATGGTGCTGAAGCTAGAGGCTGCCAAGCGCGCGCTCGAGGGTGGCGTCAGCGAAGTTCACATCGTTGGTGGCGGATCGGCGGCCGCGGTACTGGATCCGCAACTTTTCGCCGAACCTACGGTTAAGAGCACATTTTCCGGTTTACCTGGCACGCGCGTCCTTCGGGAGCACTCCACCGGCGGCCAAGCGGCCAGCGCAT
>Ga0335076_10001300_pt1 | contig 24097 bp, 14 predicted proteins | sample Lox_Sample_25_FD_206717 | JGI IMG/M metagenome (GOLD analysis project Ga0335076, IMG submission 206717) | Soil microbial communities from Loxahatchee National Wildlife Refuge, Florida, United States - Lox_Sample_2.5 | ecosystem: Environmental > Terrestrial > Soil > Wetlands | place: USA... | reverse complement strand
GGCCCAGAATCCGGTCGGTGCGAGCAGCAGCAGCGCCCAGCGCAGCGATGCGGCATCCGATCCGTGCGCTCCGGCGAACCAGTCGCTGAGAATGCCGATCACCTGCACCGCGACGATCAGGTTGAAGACGTTGCCGACCAGTCCCGACCAGGCGGTGAAAGCTGCGCGCATGTGACTCGGCGCAAGATTTGCGACCAGCGCCATGCATGGACCGATGAAGAAATAGATGGCGGGGATGTACAGCCAGAACATGAGGCGCGCGAGCAGCAGCGAATGCGTCCAGTAGGCGATGATCGAGGGGAGGGTGGCGCAGCCGGTGACCAGCCCGAGCGCCAGCAGCACCCGCCTGGGTTGGCGCATGAAGGGGCGGGACATGAGCCACGCGGCGGCCACCGAGGCAGCGATGCCGCCGATGAGGTGTACGTGACCGGTGATCGCGCCCGCCTGGGCGACGTTCAGGCCGTAGGTTCGCAGCAGGAAGGTCGGTGTCCACCAGACGAGCCCCCAGCCCCACAGCGAGCAGACACCCGCCCCCATGATGACGTGGAAGGCGGCGCGCTGACGCCAGAGAAAGCTGAGTGCCTCCGCGAACCCGGCCGTGCCCTCGGCGGCCACCGCGTCCAGCCGCCCGCGCTGCGGCTCGCGGATCGTGAGCAGAAACAGCAGGCCGAAGAGCACGCCGGGCACGCCGAGGGCGTAGAAGGCCGCGCGCCAGCCGTAGACCTGCGCCGCGGCGCCCGCCACATCGGAGGCGAGCCAGGCGCCGATGGGGGCACCGAGTGCGAATACGCTCAAGGCCATCGCGCGCCGCTGCGCGGGAAAGCAATCGGACACGAGCGAGGTCGAGGGTGGGGTCGCCCCGGCCTCACCGATTCCCGCGCCGATGCGGCCGAGCAGGAACTGCCAGAAGCTCACCGCGAGTCCGCAGCACGTGGTGAAGGCCGACCACACGATGAGGGATGCCGCGACGATGTTGCGGCGGTTCGAGCGGTCGGCGAGCCAGGCGATCGGAATTCCGCAGCTGACGTAGAAGAGCGCCAGCGGTGGCCCGGTGAGGAACGCGGCGCCCGTGTCGGTAAGCTTCAGCTCGAGTCGGATGGGTTCAAAGACGGTGGTGACGACGTAGCGTGCAGCGATGTTGATGGCGTAGACCACGCACATCACGATGAGCACGTACCAGCGCTGCAAGAGCGGCGCGAGCCCGGGACGGGCCGTCGCAATCGCATTGCTGCTCAAGCAGTCGCACCCTCGCTGCGCACGGTGAGGACTCGCTCCCGTCCGGGCGAGCTTGCGAGGCAGTATGCAATGCGCTATATCCCGAAGTCACGCGCGTCCGCGGGACTTTCGCGGGCGTTCCCAGAATAAAACTCAATGCCTCCTGCGTCGGGTTGTCCGCCGAGGGAGGCGGCGGCTGGAAATTACCGGGGAGACTCGTCGATGAAGATCAATCCGAAGTGCGCGGCTGCTGTGGCTGCAATCCTGGGGACGCGCCTGGGGGCGGCGGTGGCAGCGGATCAACCGGCGACGACCGAGGCGACCGCATCCACGAGCGGAATCCAGGAGGTGGTGGTCACCGCGCAGCGGCGTGTGGAGAACGTGCAGGACGTGCCGATCGCCATCCAGGCGTTCACGGGCGAGACGCTGAAGGAGCTCAACGTCTCGAGCTTCGATGACCTGTTGCGCTACCTGCCGAACGTGACCGCGCCGTCCTCGGGGCCGGGCCAGGACCAGGTCTTCATGCGCGGCCTGAGCGCCGGGAGCGTCGCGACGCAGTCCGGCGGCTCGATCAGCGGCTTCCCGAACGTGGCGATCTACCTCGACGAGCAGTCGGGCCAGCTCCCGGGCCGCAACCTCGACGTCTACGCCGCGGACCTCGAGCGTGTCGAGGTGCTGGAGGGTCCGCAGGGAACGCTGTTCGGTGCCGGCGCCCAGGCGGGCGTCATCCGCTACATCACCAACAAGCCGAAGCTCAATGCCACCGAGGCGAGCGTCTCGGCGGGCTACGGCACGACCGCCGGTGGCGATCCGAACAGCGACATCACCGCGATCCTCAACCTGCCGCTCGTCAACGACGCCCTCGCCGTACGCCTGGTGGTGTACGACGAGCATCGCGGCGGCTATATCAACAACGTGGCCTCGACCTTCACGCGGCAGCCGAGCGACCTCGGCATCCACTACGGGAATTTCGCCACCGCCTGCTCGGCCGGGGCGCCGGTCGGTGGCGTGTGCACGGCGCCGGGCGCCTCTGCCACGGCGTTCGGTGTACCGCCGGGGAGCCCGGTGATCAACAACAACTCGCTGGTCGGCCGGGCCATCAACCCGGTGGACTACGAGGGGCTGCGGGCCTCGGTGGCCTGGAACATCAACGACAACTGGAACGCGCTCATCACGCAGAGCTATCAGGACATGGACGCGCAGGGCGTCTTCTACCAGATGCCGCTCAGCTCCGACTTCGTGCCGCTGCCGCAGCAGTCGGTGACGCTGTTCAATCCCAACTACAACAAGGACCGCTTCGAGAATACGGCGCTGGTGGTGAACGGCAAGCTCGGCGATCTGAAGCTGGTGTACGCGGGCTCCTACCTGGTGCGCAACATGGACACGCAGCAGGACTACACCAACTATGCGCGCGGCAAGTACGCCGATTACTACCAGTGCCACGGCGCGGACGGCGCGCTGCCCGCCATGTGCTTCTCGCCCGCTACCACCTGGACGGAGGTCGAGCGCAACACGCATTTGAGCCAGGAGCTGCGCCTCAGCACGCCGGATGACTGGCGGCTGCGCGGCATCATCGGCGCCTTCTGGGAGGACCTGAGGATCTACGATCAGCTGAACTGGAACTACAAGACCATGCCGGCGTGCACCGCGACCGTGACCGCCGGATGCCTCACGGACATCGGCCCGCAGTCGGGCACGACTCTCAACGATCCGGCGCCAGTTCGTGGCGACAACGTGGGCTACTTCAACGACGTGCAGCGCGGGTACACCCAGACGGCAGCGTTCACATCGCTCGATTTCGACATCGTTCCGAAAGTGCTCACCCTCACCGCGGGGACGCGCTACTTCCATTTCGACAACACCGAGAAGGGCGCGACCGCCGGCAGCTTCACCTGCGCGGACGCGGGGCTGCCACCGTGCCTCAGTTACTCGACCAACATCGACGCTGAGAACCTCAATACCACGTACAAGGGCTTCAGGAGCCGCGTCAACCTCACCTGGCACTTCCTGCCGGACGCGCTCGCCTACTACACCTGGTCGCAGGGCTTCCGCCCCGGCGCGTTCAACCGCAACTCCGGCTGCTACATCCCGGGGACCAACAACGTGCCCCAGTACTGCTCGCCACTCGGCTACGAGTCGGACGATCTGCTCAACAACGAGCTCGGCTGGAAAACGGAGTTCCTCAACCACCACCTGCAGTGGAACGCCGCCATCTACCAGGAGGACTGGAAGAACGCGCAGGTGTCGTTCTTCGATCCGGGCGTGCTCGGCAACGTCGGCTTCAGCGCCAACGGTCCGAACTACCGCATCCGTGGCGTCGAGACCTCACTGATCGCGGCGCTCACCGATGGGCTGACGGCGCAGGGGGCGATCTCCTGGGACAGCAGCGAACAGACGAACTCGCCGTACCTGATCGCCAACAACCCGGCGCTGCTCGCCGACCCGGCCACGGCCGGCGAGTACGGAAAGCCGGTGCTCACGATCGGCAATCCCTATGGCCCGCTCGGCACGCCGGCGGCAAACGCACCGCCGCTGCAGTTCAACCTGCGCCTGCGTTACCAGTGGGTGATGAGCAGCTACAACCTGTTCGCGCAGTGGGGCGTCACGCACACTGCGCACTCCTACACGCAGTTCGGCAGCAACCCGTCGCTCTCCACCGGGCAGGCCATCAGCACCAATCAGCTGCGGTTCGAGAATCCGCCCTACACCGAGTACGACGCCTCCGTCGGCGCCTCCAAGGACGCCTGGACGTGCGAGCTGTATGCGCAGAACCTCACCAACGTGATTCAAAGCACCTGGACCTCCACCGCGCAGTTCTCGTTGCAGCAGGAAATCACGCGGCCGCGAGTGCTGGGGCTGCGGATCGGATACAAGTTCTGAGCATGTGAGCACCGTGACCTGCGGTGAGGCCGTGATGGGGCTGCTCGCGGCCTACGGTGTGGACACCGTGTTCGGCATGGCCGGCACGATGACGCTGGAGCTGTATCGCGGCATGGCGCGCTCGGGCATCCGCCACGTGCAGTGCCGCAACGAGCAGGGCGCGAGCCTCATGGCGGACGGCTACGCGCGCGCCACGGGCCGGCCGGGCGTCTGCACCATCATCGGCGGCCCCGGGGTTACGAACGCGGCGACCGGTATCGCGCAGGCGTACGCGGATTCACAGCCCATGCTGGTGCTCTCCGGCGCCTCGCCCACGCTCTCGCACGGCAAGGGCTGGGGCGCGATTCACGAGCTCAACGACCAGGCCGCGGTCACGGCCGGATTTACGGCGTTCAGCGCCATGGTGCGTCATCCCGAGGAGGTCCCGGAGCTGATCGCGCGAGCCTACGCGGTGTTTCGCGGCGGCCGCGCGCGCCCGGTGCATGTGTCGCTGCCGCGGGACGTGCTGCCGCTGCCGGTCGAGACCGAGTGGCGAGTCCGCCGCTCGCCGTGCTTGCCAATGCCGGACCCGGCGGCGGTCGAGGAGGCCGCGCAGCTCCTCGCGCGAGCGCAGCGGCCTTTCATCCTCGTCGGCGGCGGCGCCACCGGTACCCGCGCCGCGCTCACCGCAGTCGCCGAGCGCTGCGGCGCGCCGGTGCTCGCCACCAATGCCGGCAAGGGGATCCTGCCCGATTCCCATCCCCTGTCGCTCGGCGGCTCGATCCTGCAGGCGGCGAGCCAGCAGGCGCTCAGGGACGCAGATGTCGTGCTGCTCGTCGGCACGGAGGTTGCGGCGGGCGATCACTTCGTGGCGCGGCTCGACATCACCGGCGACATCATCCGCATCGACATCGATCCGACCGAGCTCACCTCGATGTATGGTGCGGCGGTGCCGATCCTCGGCGATGCCCGCGCGGCGCTCGCCGGCCTCGCGGACGCGCTCGCCAGAGGCAAGCCCGCGGCGCAGCGCGCCGCGGGCGAGCGCCGCGTGCGCTCGATACTCGCGCAGAATACAGCGCAGCTCAGCGATCTCGAGAAGCTGCATGCGCGTGCCTGGAAGATCCTGCGCGCCGCGCTCCCCGCGGACGGCATCGTCATGGGCGATGCGACGCAGATCGTCTATACGGGCACCGCGGTCATGCCGATGGAGACCGAGCGTTGCTGGTACTACTCCGGCAATTACTGTGCACTCGGCTTCGCGCTCCCCATGGCGATCGGGGCGAAGATCGCCTGCCCACGCCGCCCGGTGGTGGCCGTCGCCGGCGACGGCGGGGTCATGTTCACGATCAACGAGCTGGCCACCGCCGCGGAAGAGCGCCTGGCACTGCCGGTAATCGTCTGGAACAACGACGCACTCAAGGCGATCGCGGACGGCATGGACGAGCGCGGCATTCCGCGCATCGGCGTGACGCCGAAGAGCCCGGACTTCGTGCGGCTCGCGGAGAGTCTCGGCTGTCGCGGCCTGCGGGCAACGGGTGCGGAGCATCTGGCGCAGAGCGTGCGCGAGGCGCTGGGCGCCGATCGCCCGACTCTCATCGAGGTGCGCGAGGACAGCGCCTGGCTGCAGGCTTGAGAGGCGAGCGGCTCAGTCAGACTGAAGCGCGCGCGCCCGCCGCACCGGGTTCTGGTCATTGATCTCATCGCGCGGCCGGTAGGGAGACTCGAGGAATGCCCGCTCCGCGGCATCGAGCGTGAGGCTCAAGGCCTCCACGGCGACCTCGACGTGCTGCGTCTTCGCGGCGCCCACGATCGGCACGTTGCGGTGGGGACTGCCCGCCACCCAGGCCATGGCCACATGGGCTGCGCTCACACCGCGCCGCTGCGCTACCTCGCGCACGCGCCGTGCGATCTCGCGATCGATCTCATCGCCGTAGAAGTCCTGGTACGGATCGTGAGTGGTGCGCGCGGTCGCTCCCGCGGGGCGTCCGAGGTAGCCGCGCGCGAGCGGACTGAAGGTGGTGAGCGCGATGCCGGCATCGCGGCAGTAGGGGAACATCTCGCGCTCCTCCTCGCGGTAGAGGAGGTTGTACTGGCACTGCATGTTGACAAACGGCGACCAGCCGTGGAGCGCTGCGACGTGGTTCATCTTGGCGAACTGCCAGGCGTACATGGTGGAGGCGCCGAGGTAACGCGCCTTGCCGGAGCGCACCGTGGCATCGAGCGCCTGCATGGTCTCCTCGACCGGGGTCTGCGCATCGAAGGCGTGGATCACGTACAGATCGACGTAGTCGGTGCCCATGCGCGCCAGCGAGCGGTCGATCGAGGTGGCGATGTGCTCGCGCGACAGCCCGCGATCCTTCGGGTCGTCGCTCATGGGATAGAAGACCTTGGTGGTGAGCACCAGCTTCTCGCGCGTGGTCATCCTGAGGAGATTGCGCGCCACGACTTCCTCGTTGCGGCCGAGCGAGTACCAGTCCGCCATGTCGAAGAAGTTGATGCCGAGATCGAGCGCGCTCTTCAGGATCGGAATCGAGTCGCTCTCATCGAGCACCCAGCGCTTCCAGGCCGGGCTCCCCATCGACATGGTGCCGAGACACAGCGGCGACACCCTGAGGTCCGTGCGTCCGAAGCGGATCAGCTCCACGCGCCGCGCCTCAGTCGTACCAGCCGGGCGATTTGACGAGGTTCCTGAACACCGAGGTGCTGTGCCCGATCCACAGCTGCGAGCCCGTCTGTTGCAGAAACCGCTCCATCGCCTCGCGCGATTGCGGCGTACCTGAGGTTTCCTCTTCCTTCGGCATGCGGTGCAGCGTCCGCTCTTCGGCGTAATGGTAGAGATCTCCCGAGAGGACGACGCCGCCCGTGTGCTTGAGCTTTACGTAGAGGGACTGATGCCCCGGCGTATGGCCGGGCGTGAACTTGAGGATCACCGTGCCGTCGCCGAACACGTCGTGGTCGCCCTCGAACACCTCCTTCCGGGAGTGCGCGAGTCGCGCATAGAGCGGCAGGTGCACGGGATCGGCGTGCTTGCCGAACATGAAGTCGAGCTCCGCCTTCTGGGTGAGCCAGATCGAGCCGGCGTAGTCGTTGGCGTTGCCGACGTGATCCCAGTGCCAGTGCGAGATCGCGAGATAAGTGATGTCCGCGGGCGTCACGCCGATGTCGGCGAGCTGGCCGCGGAGCGTCGTGAACCTGATCTGCCCATAGCCACCGTCCACGTTCTCCCACAGCGGCCGGCCGACGAGAGAATCGGACAGGCCGGTGTCGAAAAGCAGGATCCCCTGCGGGTGGATCACGAGGTAGCAGGGCACCGACATGTTCGTATCGGCGACCTCCTCGCGCGTCAGCTGGTAGTCCTCGGGACGGTTGTAGGTGAGGGTGCCGCAGTCGATGACATAGAGGCGGGGCGAGGTCACCCGGGGGAGAGGTGCGAGCCGCGGCGGACCCTGGGAGGCGGGTCGCGTGTCCGCTGCGCTGGCAATGGCCGCGGCTGCGCAGGACAGCGCAACAGCCATGAGCAGCCCGAACCGGGACCGGTGTCGCAATTTGTCTACGCCGTGCCGGGGAGCAGGCCGGGTAATATCGTTCGAGCCGCCGACTCGCCAGAAGACCTGCAGCTGCATCTTGGGGGGCATATGAGCGTCGAACCCAGTGAAGCGACCAGCGAAGTCTGGACCAGATGGCAGGGGCACGTCATCAACGGCACGTTTCCCCTCGGCCGCTACCTCGGCGCCTCGGACCATAGCGGAGTGTTCCTCACCCGCGCCGCGGCCTTCGGTCCCTCGGAGCTCGCGATCAAGCTCGTGCCGACCAACCGCGCCATGGCGGAGGTGCTGCTGCCGCGCTGGAAGCGGGCGGGTGGGCTCGAGCACCCGAACCTCCTCACTCTATGGCAGTGGGGCGGCTGCCAGCTCGAGGGCCTGCCGTATCTCTATGTCGTCATGGAGTACGCCGATCAGACTCTCGCGCAGCTGTTGCGACAGCGTGCGATGACCGATGACGAGGCGCGCGAGATGCTGCCGCCGATTCTCGGCGCCCTGGGCTTTCTGCATGCCCAGGACCTGGTGCAGGGCCAGCTGAAGCCGGCCAACATCCTGGTCGTTGGCGAGCAGCTGAAGCTCGCGAGCGATACGGTGCGTCGCGTGGGCGAGGGCACGATCAGCTCGCACGCGGCCACCGCGTACGATCCTCCCGAGGGCCGACAGGGGAGCACTTCCCCCGCGAGTGACATCTGGGCGCTCGGCGTGACGCTCCTGGAAGCGCTCACTCGCCGGCCGCCTGCCGGTGCCGCCGAGCTTGCCCAGCCGATCGCTCTGCCCGCCGATCTCTCACCCGCGTTCCGCGATGTCGTGGCGCGCTGCCTGAGTACCGACCCCCGTGCTCGCCCGGATACGGCGCAGCTCGCAGGTGCGGGCCAGGAACCATCGATCGGGCCCGCCCCCGCGGCAGCCGCGGCGGCGGCGGCACTCGCGCCCGGCGAGCCCATGCCCGCGCCGCCGGCACCGGCAGGGGCCGCAGCCGAGGCGCCGGGCACCGCCGAGCCGCTGGTGCCGGAAGCCACGGGGGAGTTCGTTTTTGCCGCTGCCGATGCCGCGCGGCCCGCAGCCGTGGCGGCTGAGCCTGCGGCGCGGCGACCGCCGGCGCTCACCCTGGTCGTCGGCGTGCTGCTGCTCGCGGTGGTCGCCTGGGCCGCAGTCCGGCTGTTTGGCGGTCACCACGCTGCGGCTTCCCCTCCGCCGCCCGCTCAGGTGCCGGCCGCATCGGCACCGGCCGGCGCTCCGGCGGTGACCGCTACGAAACCCGCGCGCAGCGAGGCGGCGCCCTCGTCGGGCGTGCTCCACGAGGTCATCCCGGACGTGCCGGCGAACGCCAGGCGGACCATCCGCGGGCACATCAAGGTGTGGGTGCGGGTCATCGTCAACCCGGATGGCTCGGTGCTTGCGGCGGTCCCGGACCGCTCCGGACCGAGCCGCTATTTCCAGCGCCTGGCGCTCGATGCGGCGAGGAAGTGGACCTTTGCGCCGGCCGACGGATCGTCACAGCGCATCATGCAGGTTCATTTCGACTTCAGCCGCGAGGGAACCACGGGGCGCGCCGTCACGGTCCGCTGATCGGGCGAGACCCCTAAGATGCGTGAGAAGCGGGCGTCCTACCTGGTGCTGGCCGCCGCGGCGATCCTCCTCATCACCATGGGCGCGCGTCAGACGCTCGGCCTGTTCGTGCGCCCGCTGAGCGCCTCGACCGGACTCGGCATCGTCGCGATCAGCTTCGCCCTCGCGATCGGACAGCTCGTCTGGGGCCTGGCGCAGCCGGTGTTCGGGGCGGTCGCCGATCGCTACGGCTCCGGCGCCGTGCTGCGCATCGGCGCGGTGATGCTGGCCGCGGGAGCCCTCCTCACCACAGTGGTCTCGAGCGAGATCGGGCTGACGCTCGCCATCGGCGTGCTGTTTGCCGCCGGCGCAGGTGCCGGCAGCTTCTCCACGCTGATCGGCGTGACGGCGAGGAGCCTCGCCCCCGGGAAGCGGGCGTTTGCGTCCGGTGTCATCAACGCCGGCGGAAGTCTCGGGCAGTTCGTGCTGGCGCCCGTGGCGCAGCTCATCATCGGCTCGGCGGGCTGGGTCGCCGCGATGTACACCCTGGCCGTCGCCTCCCTTGCCACCATCCCGCTGGGGCAGGTGCTGGTCCGATCCGCTGCCGCCCACGAGACCGCCCACGCGGGCGGAGCCGCCGCTGCGGGCGAGGGCCCGAGGACGCTGCGCGAGCAGCTCGACATCGCCGCCGGCGACCGCAGTTACTGGTGCCTGCACGCGGGATTCTTCACCTGCGGCTTCCACATTGCGTTCCTGGTGACGCATCTGCCGAGTGAGGTGAATCTGTGCGGGCTGCCGGCGAGCGTTGCCGCGTCCTCGCTCGCCCTCATCGGGCTGTCGAACGTCGCGGGGAGCCTCGGCATCGGCTGGCTCGGCGGCGTCTACCGGATGAAGTGGCTGCTGTTCTGGGTGTACTTCACCCGCGCCGTGGCGATCGCGATCTACATGACGATGCCGCGGACGCCCGCCACCTTCTACGTGTTCGCCGCGGTGCTTGGTCTCACCTGGCTCTCGACCGTGCCCCGACCGCGGGCCTCGTCGGCAAGCTCTTCGGTGTGCGCCATCTGGCGACGCTCTTCGGGCTGACGCTGCTGTCGCACCAGATCGGCGGTTTCTTCGGCGCCTGGCTGGGCGGCATCGCGCTGGTGCGCTTCGGCGACTACGGCTGGATGTGGTACGCCGACATGTCGCTGGCGCTCGCCGCCGCGCTCATCAACCTGCCGATACGCGAGGCGCGCGTGTTGCAGCCGGCCTGACGATTGCCTAAGGGGGCCGCGGTCCGGCGCCCCCCTGGATCGCTGATCTCAGCTGCTCGAGTGACTGCTGCAGGTAGCCGATGATGGCCAGCGTGCCCTGCGGAGTCGTGGGCGCGAACAGGCCGCGTGCATGCTGCGGAACGTGCGCCATGGGATCGCCCTCGCTCTGGAAGGCGTACAGGTCGAACAGCGTGCGCCAGCCCTCACGCACCGGGGGCGGCAGGTCGCGCACGGTGAGCAGAGCATGCAGCATCGTCAGATACGGCGAGAGCTGCTGCAGCGGCCAGGTCTGCCACCAGAAATTCATCATCAGTCCGAAGCCATCGAGCGACTCGGCGTGGTGCACCCACAGACTCGGCATGTAGAGCGCATCACCGGGCCCGAGCTCGGCGACTTGCGCATGCGCGAGCGCCTCGCGAAAGCGCGGGAAGCGCTCGAAATCCGGGCGATGAAAGTCGACCAGGCTGATCGGAACGCCCGCCGGCGCGCGATCCAGGGGGCCGACGTAGAGGTTCTTGATCTGCTGCGTGGGGAACAGCGTGTAGCGACGGCGGCCGCTGACGACGCAGGCGATGTTGTGCTGCTGGTCCCAATGCGCGGCGACACGCGTGCGGTTGCCGATCCAGATCGAAAGCTGGCGCGGCACGGCGCCCGGTATCAAGCCGAGGGTGTGCTCCGCAGCCAGGGCGGGCGCGTGCTCGGCCACGGGCACCGCTCCCGCGTAGATGGAGGGCGCGTGCGGATTCGCGAGCTCCTGAATCAGATGCGACACCAGGGTGCCGAGCGGCAGGCGCTGCTGCGCAAAGTTGAAGCCCTGAAAGTCCTCGCGGTAGAAGAATCGGCCCTGGATGCTCGGGTCGCCGAGGTAGGCCGAGACCGGCTTGTCGTTGCAGCGCTGCCGCAGGTAATCAGCCAGCGCCTGGGGTGACTCGCGCGCTTTGGCGACCGCGGGCCAGTGGCCTACCAGGTTTCGCAGCACCGCGGGCCGATTGAGCGGCTCGATCTCGTTGCCGAAGACCTGCGCATCGACTGCGTGCCAGTCCCGCACGGGCTTCATGTTCATCCAGATCGACTGTCCCATCGGATGCCACCTCGGCGAGAGGTCACGATCAATGAAAGCCGGCCAGCGTCATCGCCGCGACGACCTCGGGGTTACTCATGAAGGTCGTCCAGACGAACCCGCTGCGCTGATTCTCCGCCATGAGCGCCATGATGCCGAGGTCTATTCCGAGCACATCGGTGTCGTACCACCCCGTCAGCGGATTGAAGGCGTCGACGTATCCGTAGCGCTGCCAGGCCGGGCGGTAGTTGCCGCGGATCCAGCGCAGCACCTGGATTGCATCGCTGTAGAGAAAGGGCAGCGACCCGCCCGCGGCGCTCGGCACGATCGTGCCGTCGATCGGCCCGATCGGGGGCGGACCGCCCCAGACCGTGTACCCGTTGGCGGAATCGGAGGCTGTGATTCCCCAGAGATCGCTCGAGTAGTCACTGAACTGGCTGCCGAGGCCGATGCAGAACAGCCGATGCGCTTCGGTCGCCGAGATGGAATTCTGAAAGTAGTTGGCGTACGCATCGCTCTGCGTGCGGAAGTCGAACCAGGCATGCGAGTACTGATGTACGAACAGCGGATCGGCGCCGGAAATGTACGTCAGCCCCTCGTAGCTGACCGTGGGGCGCGTCCAGGCGCTCCAGCTCGATGCAGGGATCGGGTAGGTCGGCGAGCCGATCGCGAGCAGATACAGCATCATCAGCTCGCTGTAGTGGTCCCAGCGGCCCGCGGCGAAGCCGCTCTCCGGGGTCCACGCCATCGCGAGCGTCGGGCCGCCGTTCAACATCCAGGCCCAGTCGACCTTGCGATAGATCGCGGTGGCCAGGGTCGCGATCTGGGTCTGCGGATAGTGCGCCCGGCAGGTGAGCACACCGCAGAGCAGAATCGCGGTATCGATCGAGGAGACTTCGGAGCTTGCGGCGCGGGCTCCGGTACTCATGTCGATGAAGTGGTAGAAGAAGCCGTTCTGGCCCTGCAGCTGATCGAGGATGAACTGCAGGGTCGTCTGCACGCGGGGTGCGATCTGCGTGGACGGGAGATAGCCGCGCTGGTCGCCGATGCAGAGCACGGTGAGCCCGAATCCGGTGGCCGCGATGCTCGACAGCGTGCGCGTGTCGTTGCCGGCGGCGAATGCCCGGTCCTTGATCTGTCCCGTCGTGGGGTCGGTCTGCTCCCAGTAATAGAGGAACGCCGCGGCTTCGATCTCATCCAGCAGCTGCTCGTCCGTTCCGGAGTAGCCGTCGCCGGCTGGCACGACGGCAGACGCACTGCTGCCCCCGCCGCCACATCCGGCGACCAGCGGCAGCCAGGCCACCGAGCCGGCGAGTCTGATGAGCTCGCGTCGGGTAATTGCCGGGGGCATGGATGCGGGGCGTTGCGGAAGGACTGGCCGGCCGGACCTCACCCGACTGGCTTGGCCGCCCGGAGAAACTCACTGATCTGACCGCCGAACGCGCGCGTGTCGATCGGCTTGGTGATGTAGCCGGAGCACCCGGCGGCCAGCGCCTTCTCCTCGTCGCCACGCATGGCCGAGGCAGTGAGCGCGACTATCGGCACGTGAGCGAAGCGGCGCTCGGCCTTCAGGCGGCGGGTAAACGCGAGACCGTCCATGCCGGGCAGGGCGATGTCCATCAGAATGAGATGCGGGACGCGCTGCGTGAGGATGCGTTGTGCCTGTTCCGCGTCCTGGGCCGTCTCCACCACGAAGCCGTCGCTCAGCAGCACATCGGAGGCCAGCTTCAGGTTGGTGGGATTGTCGTCGATGATCAGAACCCTTGGCGGCATGCGAGCTCCCTCCTCAAGCGACCTCTCGTTCCGCCGCCGGCAACGGCAGCCGTACCGTGAAAGTGCTGCCTCGTCCGCGCTCGCTTTCCACCGAGATACTGCCCCCTTGAACCTCAACCAGCTTCTTCGACAGGGCGAGCCCGAGACCCGTCCCTTCGAAGCGACGCGTCGAGCTGGAATCGAGCTGTTGGAATTCGACGAACAGCTTCTCGAGATCCTCGCGCCTGATGCCGATTCCCCGGTCGCTGACGCTCACCTGCAGCGCCCCGTCATGGCGTCTCGCGCTGACACAGACCTCGCCGCCGTCGTCGCTGAACTTGACCGCATTCGAGATCAGGTTATAGAGCACCTGAATGAACTTCTGCCGGTCCAAGGTCACCTGATCGAGCGGAGCGACTACTTCGCGCCGCAGCTCGATACTCTTGCCTCTGGCGAGCGCAGCGGTGCCGGTGCAGACTTCCTCGATCGCCTGGCACACCGAGAAGCTCTCGCTGCGCACGTCCATTCTGCCGGCCTCGACCTTGGACAGGTCGAGCACGTCGTTAATGAGCTGCAGCAAATGACGGCCGCTGCTGAGCACGTCCCCCAGATACTCTTTCTGTTTGCTGTTGAGCGCGCCGGGCTTCTCGTCGATCAGAAACTCGGAGAACCCGATGATGGCGTTCAGCGGCGTGCGTAACTCGTGCGACATGTTGGCGAGAAACACGCTCTTGAGGCGATTGGCCTCCTGCAGACCCTGCTCGTAGAGCTTGCGGGCAGTGGCATCGCGTATGGCGCTCGAGACGTACAGACCCTCCTCGGTCTCGAGCGGGCTGAGGCTGATCTCAACGGGGAATTCGCTGCCGTCGCGGCGCAGGCCGAAGAGCTCGAGTCCGGCACCCATGGCGCGGGCGCGGGGTTGGGAGAAGAAGCTGCCGCGATGTCCGGCGTGCTTGCCACGGTAGCGCTCGGGAACCAGTATCTCGACCGCCTTACCGAGCAGCTCCGCGCGCTGATAACCGAACAGCTTCTCGGTTTGCGAGTTGATGAGTGCGATGGTTCCGTCGCGGCCGACGATCACCATGGCGTCGGGGGCGGCCTCGAGCAGCGCGCGGAACTTCTGCTCTGCCCTCTGGCGCGCGGACACGTCGCGCACGGCACTCATGACCATGGTGCCCTCGTCGGTCACCAGCGGACTGAGGCTGATCTCAACCGGGAATTCCTCACCGTCGCTGCGCAGCCCATAAAGGTCCAGCCCGACGCCCATGGTGCGGGTGCGCGGCTGGGCGAAGAAGTTGCGGCGATGGGTGTTGTGGGGGGTCCGGAAGCGCTCGGGAAGCAGCATTTCGACGGGTCTGCCCACCAGCTGAGTGCGCCGGTAACCGAACACCGTCTCGGCCTGGGCGTTTACCAGGACGATCTGGCCGGTAACGTTCACCATGATGATGGCGTCCGGGGTCGACTCGAGAAGATTGCGGAACTGCGCCTCGAGGAGCTTCGCCTCACGCAGCACTTTCAACTGCGTCACGTCCTTGATAGTCGAGAGCGTGACCGGCGTGCCGCCGTCGCCACGAATCGTCCGCCGCGAGATGCTCACGTGCAGCAGCGAGCCGTCTTTGCGACGCCGCACGGCCTCGAAGACCGGCAGCACCTCGTCGTTGTCCTGCGGCGCGCCGTGCCGGGTCTCGGCGGCGCGTTCGGGCACGGCGATGAGCTGCGTCAGCCTGCTGCCGAGCGCCTCGACGCGCGAGTAGCCGAACAGCGCTTCGGCGGCTGTGTTCCACAGTACCACGGTGTCGTCCGCGGAGACGGCGATGACCGCGTCGGGCGTATCCCACAGCAGTCGCGGTGCGAGCTCCTCTTCAATCGAGCTGAGTTTCTGCGGACGCTCCATGACTTCCCTCCGCCTGCGATACCTAGCCGTGCCTCGGAGGCCCCTGCTGTCCGGCGCCCCTCAGGTAGGTCGCCATGTCGTCGAAGCTCAGCGGGTGACTGACCAGAAAGCCCTGCATCTGGTCACAATGCAGCAGCCGCAGAATCTTCGCCTGTTCCTCGGATTCGACGCCCTCGGCGACCGTCTTGAGCCGCAGCGTGTGCGCCAGGGAGATCACGGTCGAGACGAGTGTCATGGCGCTCGGATCGTCGAGCATCGCGACCACGAATGAGCGGTCGATCTTGATGCTATCCACCGGCAACTTGGCGAGATACGCGAGCGATGAGTAGCCCGTACCGAAGTCGTCGAGCGCTATGCCTATGCCCAGGGCCCGTATGCGCGTGAGCTTGTCGATGTTCTCCGCCACGTCCTTCATCAGCAGGCTCTCGGTCACCTCGATGTCGATCCCGTCACGCGAGCCTGCGATCTGCAGTGCCTCGGCGACGGTGCGCACGAAATCCTCGCGCCGCAGCTGCACGCTCGAGACGTTGACGGCGATGCGCGGGGCAGCGAGACCGGCCGCAATCCAGCGCGCCCGATCGGCGCTCGCCTGGCGCAGCGCCCACAGGCCGGCCTCGACGATGAGGCCGGTGTCCTCCATCAGCGGGATAAATGTCGCGGGCAGGACCAGGCCCCGGGTCGGATGCTGCCAGCGCATCAGGGCCTCCGCGGCTACCACGCGGCGGCCGTCGAGCTCGACCTTCGGCTGATAGTGAAGCACGAGCTCCTGATTCTCGAGCGCGCGTCGCACGCTGCTCTCGAGGGTGCGACGTTCCTGCATAGTGCGGCTGATATGCGGCGTGTAGAAGGCATAGGGGGTCTGGGTCAGCTTGGCATTCTTGAGCGCCGCCTCGGCACTTCGCAGGAGCGCCGGGGCATCCATGCCGTCATTCGGGAACAACGCGATGCCGGCGCGCACCCTGAGCGCTGGCCCCTGCTGAGCCGCGCCTGAATCCGACGCCCATTGCGCCAGCCAACCCTCCACCGTATGCGTCACGTCCATGATGTCTCTTGGCCGCGGGATCAGCAGTGCGAATTCGTCCGCCCCGCAGCGCGCGACGTAGACGGCGTCGCCCGCACTGCGGACCGCCCGCTCCGCGAACTCGCGCAGTACCTCATCGCTCCCGGGCCGTCCCAGCGTGCCGTTGAGCCAGTCGAAGTCCTCGATGTCAGCCATGACCACGGCGAACAGGGTCTTCGGGTCGTGGAGGCCGCGGATGTGCTGCGCCAGACGCTCGAGCAAAAACGTGCGATTAGCGAGGCCAGTGACGGAGTCGTAGTAGGCGAGGTAGTTGAGGCGCTCGGCCTTGTCGATGTGATCGAGGGCGAAGGAAATGTCACCCCCGAGCTCCTCGAGCAGGCGCATCTCGGCATGATCGAATACCCCGGCTTCGGCGGCTACGAGCAGCAGGCACCCCACGCCCTGGCCCCCGACGATGAGGGGCAGGGCAGCCAGGGCCCTGCAGCCGCGCGCCTGCAGCGCGAGCGATACCGGATCCTGCAACCCGGAAGTCGCAAGATCATTGGACACGGCCGGCTGCCTGGTGTGCAGCGCCGCGGCGACGTACGGATGCGCGGCGACATCGGGCTGGGTTGCGCCTGCCGCAGCGTAGTCCGAGGGCAGCAACCCGGCGGAGGCGGCACGTGCGATCGGCGCCAGGGGCCCGATGAGGCCGCACCACGCGGCCTCGAAGCGGCCCTGCTCGACCGCGATCCGGCAGGACTCGCGCAACAGCTGCTCGCGGTCACTCACGCGAACGAGCAATGCATTGATGCCGCTCAGCATCGCGTAGACCCGGTTGAGTTTCAGGACGTCGTTGTAGAGCGCGCCGTTCTCGTAGACGCGTCCGACCTGCGCGCCGAGTATCGCCAGCAGATACTCGTCGTGCTCGCTGAATCCGGCCGCCCCCACCTTGTCCACGAGGCACAGCCAGCCGTAGGTGCGCGAGAGAGAGGAGATGGGCACGATCAGCGCCGCATGCGCATCCGGGTAGCCGGCGGGCAAGCCGACGTCGAGGGTACCGTTCTGCGTCGCGAGGCGACGTACCCGGCGCTCTTTGAAGACGGCGCCGACGACACCGGCGCTGAACTCGAGCTGCGGCGGCGGTCCGGAACCGAACTCGAGGCCGCTGTGGCACTGGATCAGTGCGCCCCCCGCCACCTTGTGCTCCACGGCGAGCACGGCGTAGCTCGCGCCGAGCAGGTTACGGGCGCCACTGCATACCTGCTGCAGGAGCTGCTGGGGATCGCGCTCGGAGGCCAACTGCACGTTGAGGGCGGTGAGAGCCGAGAGGCGTGCATTGGCGGCGCGCAGCTCTTCGGCCTTCTGTGACAGTTTGTCGGTCAGTACCCGCAGATGCTCGACATCGAACGGCTGGTCTGCAGCGCCTGGCGCGGCCGGGCCGGTACCTGACAGAGCGCGCTCGACCGCGGCCTGCAGTTCGATCCGCGAGGAGGGCTTGATGACCACTTGTGAGACGCCGCACTGCTGCGCGAGCTCGCGTGCCTCGTGCTCGTGATAGTTGGCGGTGTAGAAGATGGCGGGTACGGCGCCGAGCTGCGCCTCCCTGCGCAGCCGCCGGATGAACTCGTAGCCGTCCATGGTCGGCATGAGAATGTCCGAGATAACGAGGTTCGGCCGTTCGCGGCGTGCCGCCGCGAGACCATCAGCGCCGTCCACCGCCTCTGCCGTCAGGTAGCCTTCGGAACCCAGCCAGGTAACGAGCAGCTTACGGTTTGTCGCGTTGTCATCGACCACCAGTATCTTGGTCATGCGTCCTTGGCCGGTCGTCTTCTCCCCGTGCTTGATCGGTACGCTGTGCCTGCGGTCTGCGGGCGGGCGCGCGGTTCCCCTGGGGCGTGCCCGTCTTCGACCGTTCCCATTTTTGAAAGGCGCCGCTGGTCATGTTTCCCTGACCCCGTATCCCTTTGGCAGCTTGCCCGCGGCCGCGCACCGCTGTCGCGCGGCGGTGGTTGTTTCGTATGACATTGTGCACCCGGGGTTAAGGCGCCACAAGCTACGCCGGGCCCAGGCTCTCACTGGCCGCCGTCCGTGGCCGGGTCGGACGCGCCGCGCTGGAAGTCGAGGAACATGCGCACCAGCTGTGCGATGGAGTTGGCACCCATCTTTCCCATGACGCGCGAGCGGTGCAGCTCCACCGTGCGTTTGCTGAGTCCCATCTCCTCCGCCATGACCTTGCTCGCAAGGCCCCGCACGATGAGCTCGAGCACCTCCCGCTCGCGCGGCGTGAGCGAGGCGAGGCGGTCGCGGATGGCATCCTGCTGCGCGAGCATCTCGCGGCTGCGCCGGTCGAGCGCCAGCGCCTCCCGCACCGTGGCGATCAGCTCGGAGTTACTAAAGGGCTTCTGAAGATAATTGAAGGCTCCGTGACGCACGGCCGCCACAGCGCTGGCGACATCCGCATGTCCGGTGATGAAGATGACCGGGATGACCGCACCGCGGCGGTTGAGCTCGTCCTGCAGCTCGAGGCCGCTCATACCGGGCATAAACACATCGAGCACCAGGCATCCCGGCTGGCGCGGATCGTACTGCTCGAGGAACTTGTTGGCGGACGGAAAGGTGCGGCAGGTGAGGCCGATCGACTGAGCCAGCGCGCGCAGCAGTGAGCGCAGCGCTTCGTCATCTTCGACTACGTAGACGACGGGATCACGCCTGCTCATTGGGAACCGGCTCGCCGCTCCTTGCCCTGGCCATCCTGTGCCCCGCCACGGACTACTGAAGTCGTGGGCGCGTGCAGCGGCATCGTAACGCCACCCACCGGCTCCGGGCAAAAGCTCTAGCGCAGCCGCTCCGCCAGCGGCCGAGCCGGCCACCGTTCAGGATTGTGAGCGGCCGCACGCCCTCATTGCGGTGCCTACGTACCGCAGCGCGGTCATTGCGGGCGAATTTGACCGGTCGGGAGTGTCACTCTGGAAACGTACAGAGCGTAACGCGGCGAACGAGGCGGGTTTATGACACGGCGAAGGATGCCTCTGCTGTTGTACTCAGGGACACACCCGATGCGATGGGCGCGAGCCGCAAAGGAAGCGGCGGGCTCCGGGGGGCCATCGGACGGGTGCCGTAAGCAGTGGCGGGGTGTGCGAGCCGGGCTGGCCTCCTCGATGAGGGAAGCGGAGGCGACGCTGCGCTGAGGCTCACGGACGAGCCTCCATCCGGCGCGGCACCCCGCAAGTGCTGCGCCGGATGCGCGCCTGTGCGCTGCAGGGAGTCGTTCGTGGAAAAGCAACGCAAACACGCGTCCGCAGAGCACCATCGCGCTGAGGCAGTGCTCGAGGCGCAGGCGCCGGGTCTGCGCCGTGCGCAGCAGATGGGTAATCTCGCCCACGTGGTGACCGGGCCGTTCGGCGAGCTCCTCGCCTGGTCCGAGACGCTGGCGGCGATGATCGGGCGCGACGAGGCTGCGATCCCGCCCACGACACGCGCCTGGATCGAGCTGATTCACCCGTTCGACCGCGAGCGGTTCCGGCGCACGGCCATCGAGGCGGCCAGGAACGGCACACGCGCGGAAGTCGAATACCGGCTGCGCAACGCGAGCGGCAGGTGGATCCACATCCGCGAGGTCATGGAGCCGCTCGACTCCGAGTCCAGTCCGAAAGGCGAGCGGCGCTGGCTCAATACCTTGCAGGACATCAGCGCCGCCAAGGAAGCGGCGCGGGCCCTCAAGGCCAGCGAGGAGCATTACCGCCTGACCTTCGAACAGGCAGCGGTCGGCATCGTCCACACCTCGCTCGCCGGCGAGCTGTTCCAGGTCAATCTCGCTTTCTGCGCGCTATCGGGATATGAGCGCGAGGAAGCACAGCGCCTCGACATCCGCGATCTCACCCACCCGGATGATATCGGCTCCAGCCTCGAGGGCCGCGCACGTTGCATCCAGAGCGGCGCTCCGCCGTATCGCCGCGAACTGCGGCTGCGCCGCAAGGACGGCTCCTGGCTGTGGGTGGATGTCACCACTTGTCTGGTGCGGGCAGCGGACACTCAGCCTCTGCATTTCGTGACCGTATTGAGCGACATCTCCGAGCGCAAACGTGCGGAGCAGGAAGCCGAGCGGTTTCGCGCGGCGATGGATGCCTCGGCCGATGCGATCTTTCTCGCCGATCAACGCAGCTTGCGGCTGCTGTACGTCAACGAGACGGCGTGCCGCAGGCTGGGCCACACGCGCGAGGCGCTGCTCGGCACGCCGATCTTCGAACTGCTCGGCAAGACCCGCGAGCAGGTGGTTCGCGAGTATGACGATATCGTCGCCGCCGGTAACCGCGGCGTGCGCAGCGAAACCCGCTATCGTCGCGGGGATGGCGAGCAGCGATGGACCGAGCTGCATCGCAAGGCGCTGTTCACCGCCGATGGCGCGGTGATCGTCACGGTCGCCCGCGACATCAGCGAGCGCAAGGCGCAGCAGGAGAAGATCGAGCGTCTCAGCCGCGTGCACGCCATGCTCGGAGGGATCAACGCCGCCATCGTCCGCATTCGCGACCGCGATCAGCTGTTTCGCGAGTGCTGCCGCATCGCGCATGAAGCCGGCGGCTTCGCCGAGGTGTGGATCGGACTCATCGATTACGAGCACCGAGTCGTCGAGCCCGTGGCCTGGCAGGGGGAGGGAGAGCAGATCCGGCAGCTGCGAGAGTCACGACCCCCGGTGAGCATGGACGGGGCTACCGGGCTGCTCGCCGAGGTGGTGCACACGCGTCGGCCGACGATCAGCAACGACGCGCAAAACGATCCGCGGGCGCGTATTCCGGGCATCGCTCCCGAGCCGGGGATCCAGTCGGCCGCGCTGCTGCCGCTCACGGTGGGCGAGCGTGTCATGGGCGTGATGGCGATGTATTCGCCCATCGGCGGACACTTCGACGAGGCGGAGGTGAGGCTGCTGTCCGAGCTGGCCGCTGACATCTCGTTTGCGCTCGAGCATCTGGAAAAGGCCGAGCGGGCCGCCTACCTGGCGCTGTACGACGAGCTCACGGGACTCGCCAACCGCCGGCTGTTCAGCGAGCGGCTCGGACAGTTCCTGCGCGCCGCGGGCCAGACGCAGGGCAAAGTCGCACTGGCGCTGCTCGATATCGAGCGGCTGCGCTCGGTGAACCGCTCCCTCGGCTGGCGGGCGGGCGATGCTCTGCTGCGGCAGATGGGTGAGCGGCTGGCGCGGGCCGCCGGGCCTATCGCAGCCGCGCGTGTCGCCTCGAACCACTTTGCGGTGGTGCTGCCGACGGTCAGGGACCAGAACGACGCGGAGCGGCAGATTACCGCGCTCGCACGCGCCTGCTTTGCGGCCGCTTATGTCGTGGACGGAACCGAGCTCAAGATCGGAGCAAAAATCGGGCTGGCCGAGTTCCCGAAGGACGGCGTGGATGCCGAGACATTGCTGGTCAACGCGGAGGCGGCGCTGCGCAAGGCGCAGGCAAGCGGCGAGCGCAATGTCTTTTACGCGCCCGACCCGTGCGAACGCACCGGCTCGTGGTTGCGCCTGGAGAGCAAGCTCGGACGCGCTCTCGAGCGCGGCGAGTTCGTCCTGCACTACCAACCCAAGGTGGACACGGAGACCCGCAGCGTCCTCGGGCTCGAGGCGCTGATCCGCTGGCAGAGTCCTGAATTGGGGCTGGTGCCACCGGCGCAGTTCATTCCCCTCATCGAGCAGACGGGGATGATCCTCGAAGTGGGTGCGTGGGCGCTGCGTCGCGCAGCGCTCGATCAGCGACGCTTGACGGGGCTGGGCGGGTCCGGGCAGCTGCGGGTCGCGGTCAACGTATCGGCGATCCAGCTGCGACAGCGGGATTTCGTACACGCCGTGGAGCAGGCAATCCGCGACGGCCTCGACCCGAGCGGCATCGATCTGGAGATCACCGAGAGCCTGGTCATGGAGGACGTGGAAGGCAACATCCGCAAGCTCAATCAGCTGCGGGCACTCGGTGTGCAGATCGCCATCGATGACTTCGGCACCGGTTACTCCTCCCTCGGCTACCTGGCGAAGCTGCCGGTGCAGGCTCTGAAGATCGACCGCTCGTTCGTCAATGCGATGTTGACCGATCCGGCGGCAATGACGCTCGTGCAGACGATCATCTCGCTTGCGCATACGCTCGGTCAGAAGGTAATCGCCGAGGGAGTCGAGCTCGAGGAGCAGGCGCGCTACCTGCGGCTGCTGCGCTGCGACCAGCTGCAGGGCTATCTGGTGAGCAAGCCCCTGCCGTTCGACGACCTGACCCGTTTTCTGGCCGCAGGCGAGCGCCGGCGGGAGCGAGCGTGAGCTGCGTCGCACTCCGAAGAAAGTCTGCCTGCCGGCCTTTCGCCGAGCCGCTGCTCAGCCGATACAGACAGGTGCGATCCGACCGGTATCGCCGGCAATCGGGCACGACAGACGTCGCGGCCCGACGTCATCCGCGCAGGGGGATGTTCCGTGAAGGCGACCGCATCTGCAGACTCGATGTTCGCGTCCTACGCGCAGCTCACTAAGGCGCTGTTGCCGGATGCCAGGGGAATCGCGCTGCTCGATGCCAGCCTTGCAGCCGTGGGGCAGACGGGAACCGCCGAGCCGAAAGCGCTCGCCGCGTGGCTGCACTCCCTGGGCTGGTCGGAGCGCGTCACCCGCGCGCCGACCTGCGGCGCGCTGCGCAAGGGCACGAGCGTCACGGCCATCCCGGTCGAGCGCACCGACGGCACCCTGCTCGGGGTGCTGTGTATCGAGGAGTCGAGCGCGGCGAATCCGACCGCGAAGGGCAGCCGCATTCTGCTGCAGAAGCTCCGCCCCGTCCTCGACAGCCTGCATCGCGAGCTGGCGGCCGCGAGCCCGGAGCGCAACAAGAAGCAGATCCTGACCGAACGCACGGCCGAGCTCGAGTGGCTGTTCAAAGTCACGGCCAATTTGCGTGGGGCGACCGACGACCGCCACGTGCTCGAGGAGCTGCTGAGCGCGGCGACCGAGCGCCTCAAGAGCGCGTTCGGGGTGATCGTGGTGCCCGACCGCCGCCTGTGCATCGAGCACGTGTGCGATGCGCAGCAGGCACCGCTGCTGCGCGAGTCGTGGCAGCAGGCGCGCAGGCACCTGCTGACGTGGGTCGAGAGGCGGCGACGGCCGCTGCTGACCAACGGCGCGGCACGCGGCGCGCAGAAGCTCGCGCGCAGCAAGCTGCTTGCCGTGCCGGTAATGCGCGAGGGTGGCAGAGTCATCGGGCTCATGGCTTTCTTCAATGCGCCGCAGGCGGCGGATTTCGAGCGGCGGCACGCGTTTCTCGCGCGTCACCTCGGACAGCAGACCGCCGGCCTGGTCGAGGCGCAGTTCGATCTGATGACGGGGCTGTACACGCGCGAGGGACTGGCGCAGATGTACCGGCAGCTGCGCGAGTCGGCCGTGGGGGCCGAGGGCAGCGTGCTGTACGTCGACATCGATCACATGCACGTGGTCAACGAGCTGCACGGCTTCGAGCTCGGCAACGAGCTCATCGTCCGCATTGCCGATCTGCTCGCGCCACCGCTCCTGCCCGAAGGCGCACTGGCGGCACGCGTCTCCGCCGATCGCTTCGCGGTCGTGTTCGCGGAACAGGACACGCGCGTCGCCGTCGCGTTCGGTACGCAGCTGCAGGAGGCTGCGGCGCGGCTCGCCCTGGGGCCCGCCGGCAACCCGGTCGACGTGTCCCTCAGCTGCGGCGTAGCGGCACTGGTCGCCATGCCGCAGGGCCTGGCGCGGGCACTCGCCGCCGCCGAGATCGCCTGCAAGACGGCGAAAACCCGCGGGCGACGGCGAGTCGAGCTCTACGCCTGCGACGACCGCAGCATGATGCGCTGTCACGACGACGCCCTCGCGGTGGGTCAGCTGCGCTCCGCATTCAAGAGCGACCGGCTCATGCTGTACGCGCAGCGCATCGTGCCGCTGCAGAACGCCGGGCTCCCCGATGGCTACGAGATCCTCATGCGCCTGCGCACTGC
>Ga0335076_10001299_pt1 | contig 24097 bp, 22 predicted proteins | sample Lox_Sample_25_FD_206717 | JGI IMG/M metagenome (GOLD analysis project Ga0335076, IMG submission 206717) | Soil microbial communities from Loxahatchee National Wildlife Refuge, Florida, United States - Lox_Sample_2.5 | ecosystem: Environmental > Terrestrial > Soil > Wetlands | place: USA... | reverse complement strand
AAGCGAGCCCAGGTTGGAAAGCGCAACACCTTCTACGAGAGCGAAATGGCGCTCTTCCTTGAGTGCATGCCCTGGTGTTGCTCAAAGACGGCTTGACACCGCCGACATTGTTAGAGATGGCGATTTTTCACCAACTACCTTGCAGCACGCTGCCTCGAACCAATCGCGACGGGTTCAAGAACACAACTAGTCGTGGCTTTTGGAGTTATCCAACCGTTGTAACCAGGCGTCAACACCAACCACGCCCTCTGCTTGCCCGGAGGGGTTCATTTTCAGGGGGCGTGGTCTCAGCGGACGCTACAACATCCCGCCGGTTTGTACCGCGAGGATATTCAGCGCCATCTCCAGTTTCGTGATGGCCGCTCCAAGTTCTGGATGCTCTCCGATCTTCTCTTGCAAGGTTTTCAGAATCTCGTGTGCACCTGCGACGTGCACTGCTGCTTGGGCTGTGTTTTCGGGCTCACGTTCGTTGTCTATCTTCATAGCCACCTCGTTCCCGTGCAGCTTCATTCTATAGACGCTGCCGGACCAAGCGGGGTTGACTGGCGACACCAGCCGTCAGCACTAGAACCGGCACTCAGGAATGTACCCCCGCCGCCCCGTCCACCAGCCTCTGCACCAGCCCCACCGCGCTCATCGCATCTTTGGCAAATCCGTCCGCCCGGATTTCTTCCGCCCACTGCCGGGTCACCGGAGCCCCTCCAATAATCACCTTCACTCCCGGGCGCATTCCCTCCCGGTCAAAGAGCTCCACCACGCCCTTCTGTCCCTTCATCGTGGTCGTGAGCAACGCGGACACCCCGACCACGTGCGCGCGCAACTCGTGCGCCGCCGCCGCGAATTTCTCCGCCGACACGTCCACACCGAGATCGTGAACCCGGTAGCCGTTCGCAGTGAGAATCGTCCCTACCAGAGTCTTGCCAATCTCATGAATGTCTCCCTTCGCCGTACCCAGAACCACCGTGCCGGCTGAAGGACGGTCGCCGCCGACCAACTTCAGCTCGGCGTCGAGCACCCCCATCGCCGCCTTCATCGCCTCCGCCGCCGCCACCATGTCGGGAAGGAACATTCGCTTTTGTCCGAACTCGTCTCCCACATGCTTCATCCCCGGCACATAGCCGTCATGGATCGCCACCAGCGGAGCAATCCCGGATCGCACGGCATCCTCCGCCAGACTCCGAGCCGTCTCCGGTGCGCCGTCAATGATGCTCTGCCGCATGGCCTTCAAGAGCTCTTCCGGCATCCGTTCACCTCGCCGCCCATTCTCTCGTCCCGTCTGAACATTATTCTGTGATCTTGATCACAAGGGGGTAGACAGCGAGGTGAAAGGTTAGAGGCCAGAAGCTCAAACCCCGACCAGAACTGCTGGAACTGGAAGGTTTTACCTCTGCAATCTGACCTCGAACCTCTGACCTCCCTTCACGTCTGCACTCTGGCTTCTGCATTCTGACTTCCCCCCAGGAACCAACTTCCTACCGTGCTTTCAAGGCTTTCGGGCTTTTACGCCGATGTTTTCCGTGATATAACCGCCCTAAGCTGCTCATCAGGCTCTGGGCTGGGAATTCGCATGAATCTGGCTTCCAATCGATTACAGAGCCAGGATAGAGGAGGAGTCGTGTCCGACGCGCGTACCGGAAAAAGGTTTCCGCTGGAATTGCCGATCAAGATCCATAAGGCTGAGACGGCGGGCGACATGAGCGGCGTTACCGGCAACCTCAGCGCTGCCGGCGTCTATATTCGTGCCGACGCTGCCCTCGAAGTCGGCTCACCCGTCGAGTTTGAAATCACCCTGCCGCCCGATGTCACCGGCGGCAAAGAAGATGTTGTCATCCAGTGCCGCGGCCGCGTCGTGCGGACCGACGAACCTGCGGCCGGCGCCGCCCCCGGCGATAACCGTGGAGTCGCTTGCGTCATTGATTCGTATGAGTTCGTCCGCAACTCTTAACCGATCTCGTAACCTGGAGCGCTGATTCATGCTGAAGCTCATTCTGGCCGACAATCAGGCGATTTTCCGAGCCGGCATCGCCAAAGTGCTGGCGGTCGAAGATGAAATGCGCATCGTGGCCCAGGCGCAGACCACCGAACAGATGTTCATGGCGCTCGACAAATTCCGCGCCGCTGTTCTCGTCATCGCCGGAGGCTTCCACTCCGACTTTCCCGCCGTCCTCTCCGCCGCCAACCGCAACAAGACGCGGGTTGTCATCCTCGCCGATACCGGCGAGAGTGCCCAGCGCTACATGACGGTCGGCGCCCACGGCGTTGTCTATCGCAACGTCACCAGCTCAGCGCTGGTGGACTGCGTCCGCAAAGTAGCACGCGGCGAAACCTGGGTGCAGGACATGGCTGTCCCCAGCGAACTGACCGAAAACGATATGGTCGGATTGCGAGTCCGTGACCGGCTGACCGCCAAAGAACTCCGCATCGTGGCCCTGATCGTCCAGGGCTATAAGAACAAAGAGATCGCGACTCAGTTAGGCACGACCGAGCAGGTCATCAAGAACTACCTGCGCAACGTCTACGATAAGATCGGTGTCTCCGACCGTCTGGAGCTGGCGCTGTTCACGATCCATCACCGCATCCTGAACGAAGCCGCCTCCGCCGTGGCCAATGCGGTTCCGCAGCCGCCGCAGGGCGCGGGAGTACCGAACTAGCTTTTTTCTGTGATCCCTGTGTCCCCTGTGGTCGAGCTTTTTTCGGCCGCGGAGGACGCAGCGGCCTACCGGGAAAGCAATCGTCACCGGAAATTCTCCAACACCACGATGTGATTTTCCGATTTCCCGGCCTGATCGAAAACCACCGTCTTCTCGTCCGCACTTACCCCCAGCCAGAAGGCGCTTTTCTCAAACACGGCCAGCTGACTCACTCGCAGAGCAGACAGATCGAGCATGCTCAGGGTCGGAAGGTCATTCGGCCCTTTATCTACGAATAGGATTCCCTTCCCGCCAACAGTCCACGCTGCCCAATCCAGTGGACGCACCGGCGGATACACAGGGGCTTCCGCCCCGCCCGTTACCGGAACTCGCCACAGCTCCGGATTCTCGTAACGATTCTTAGCGTAGTAGAGATTCCCGTCCGCGCCCTCCCAGGCTGCGAACCCTCCCTGGGTCGTAACCTGCACCGGCTCGCCGCCCTCCGCCGCCACCTTCCAGACCTGCCATGAGCCAGACCGATCCGACGCGAAATAAACCCATTTCCCGTCCCGCGACCAACTCGGAACTGGGTTGTTGTACCGGTCCTGCACCAGCGCTCGCGGCAACCCGCCTTTTGGATCGACGGTGAAGATCGCTCGCGGCTGCTGCCAGTCCAATCCCAATCCGACATCAAACGCGATCCGCTTTCCGTCCGGTGACCACCGTGGGCTATTTGCCGTGCCAATTGCCGTGAGTTGCACCGCGTTTTGTCCGTCGCGATCGGTCAACCAGAGGTCCATCCCGCCCGCGCGAGTGGACGCAAATACCAGCTGCTTGCCGTCCGGTGAAAGCTGCGGCGCGCTGTCTTCTCCGTTCAGCGTCATCACCAGGCTGCGTTGTTTTTGTCCGGGCGGCGTGAGGTCTAATTGCGAAATACTTCTCCCCTCAGCGACCTGCTGGAACGCCAGGCGAAATCCCCTTCTCGATATCGCCGGACGCGAAACCGTACCTTCCGCCTCGCGAATTGCCGCTGGCACTCCACCTGCGACCGGAACACGGAACAGTCCGTTGCTTTGGCCGTGCACGCCGAAGATGATGGACTCTCCATTCGGCGACCACGCTGGCGGGCCTACGATCTCACCCACCGACGTCGTCAAGCGCCGCATCTCGCCCCCGCCCGACGGCATCACCAGGATGCCCTGCATCCCTGCCGAATCGGAGCGAACAAACGTCAGCATCTCCCCGTTCGGCGAAAATGCCGGCCCCCAGTCGCCTTCTCCGGCTGCGGGCATCGTCACCGCTCGGGGTTTGGAGTCGCTGAGCGACAGCATGAAAATCGCGGTTCTCCCTTCCGCAGTACGTCCCGCGAAAGCGATCGATTTCCCATCCGGCGACCAGTCCAGTTCCGCGTGTTCCGATCCAGTGGCGGTCGAACATAGCGCTCGCACCTCTCCACCTTCCACAGGCATTTGGTAGATTGTTCGCTGATTCTCCGACAGTCGCGAAAACGCGATCCATTTCCCGTCCGGAGACCACACTGCGCAGCAATCGTTCTTGTCGTTGGTGAGCTGCTTCAAGTCCTCGCCGCCCACCTGCTTCACATAGAGTCCCGCCATGCCCGGCAGAAAACTCTCTCTCCGGAACGCCACCCGAGAGCCGTCCGGCGAGAATGCCGGCTCGCTCGTCGGATCCGAGAGATTTGTAAGCGCCATAACTTCACGGGATCGGACTCGCTCATCTCCTTCTTTTCGGTCCCCTCCATGCAAGGATCGCAGGATGTCCAGTATGCCGATGTTCACCAGAACCCACAGCACCACAATCCCCAGCCCACACCCCAAAGCTACTCGCAACGCCAGGTGCGTTTTCGCTTTGGTTGTGTGCCACTCATCTCCAGAATGCAACGATCGGGGCAACCACCCATCACGCACACCGGGATGCGTGGGAGCGTCACTCGATTGGGATGGGACATGCGTCGATTGGATCGTCGGCTGCCGAGTCACCGGCTCGGACTTGTTGGGAATCTGCTCCACAGCCGATACGGCTGAAGAAACCTCAGGGCCAGACCGCTCCACCCCCGCCACAAACCGGTACCCCCTCCGCGGCAGGGTCTCAATGTATTTCGGATCCTCCGCCGAATCACACAGTGCATCCCGCAGCTTGTTGACCGCCGCGTTCAACCCGTGATCAAAGTCAACAAATGTGTCCCCAGGCCAAAGCTGCGCCCGCAACTCCTCCCGTGTCACCAACTCTCCCGGCCTCCGTACCAGGACCGCTAGAATTTCGAACGGCTGCCCCACCAGCTTGACTCTCACCCCGTGTTTCCATAACTCGTGGGTGTGTAGGTCCACCTCATAAGGACCGAACTTCCGTCGTTCTGAGCCGTTGATCTCCATCATTTCTATTGAGAAGCGCTAGTTGCCCTGCTCCATCCTACGTCGAATCGCACTCGAAGGCTCCAAGAAGTCTCCTGAAATGAGCATTTTAATGGATGACCTCCGATGTGCCCAGAAATGAGCCGCGCGGCATTGAGGTAGTTCGCCCAAAACCGCACCTTGGCCCCAGATTGAGCGCGGCCTTCTCAAACACTCCGGCCGGCTCGGAGGGAAACATGAAGAACAAAGGTTCAATAGTAAAACAGAGGCAGAGATGGATGGGACGACTTGCCGTGCTGGTTCTGATCGCAGCGCCCACGTTTGCCGCCGACCATTCAGCCCAACGATGTGCTCTGGCCGTAGTGACGAAGCAGCCCGCCGGTAACGCCGACATTTGCGATCCCAAGACAGTTCGTAGCCTCGCCGCCCAGGGCCACGTCTACGAGCAGAACCAGCTCGGTCTGGTCTCAATGTTAGGCATCGGCCCCGACTACAACCCGCAGCAGGCCCTCGCATGGTTTGAGCGCGCCGCGCACCGCGGATACGCCGCTGCCCAGGTCAATCTCGCCGTCATGTATGCCAACGGATGGGGCGCTCCGCAGAACTACGCCACTGCCCTGCACTGGTTCAAGGCCGCGTCCGACCAGGGCTTCGCCCGCGCCGACTACAACCTCGGCATCATGTACATGCAGGGTCAGGGAGTGAAGCAGGACTACGCCGAGGCTTTGCGCTATCTGCGCAAAGGAGCCGAGGGCGGCGACACGGGAGCGCAAACCAATCTCGGATATATGTATGACCAGGGTCTCGGCATCCCGCGCAACCAGCAGACTGCGGCGACGTGGTATCGAAAGGCCGCCGAAGCCGGCGACGCCATGGCCCAGAACGATCTCGCCGATCTTTATCTTCGTGGCGAAGGAGTCCCGCAAAGCGATGCCGAAGCCTTCCGATGGTTTACGCAAGCCGCGAACCAGGGACAAACCGCGGCCCGCATCAAACTCAGCTACATGTACTCGACGGGACGCGGCACAGGCAAGAATCTGCAGACGGCATATGCGTTCGTCACCGCCGCAACCGCAGCCGGAGACGGTCGCGGAAAAGATCTGCTGCGCACGATCGAGTCCCAACTAACCGCCGCTCAGATCGCGGCAGGCAAAGAGCAAGCCCGCCATCTGACGACTACAGCCACGGAGCAGCTCTCCGCGAAAGCGCTGCAACCGTAAGCCGTGTGGGCGACGGGCACCTGCCCGCCCGGTGTGGGGCGGACATTCTTGTCCGCCCCGGTGCCTGTCACTGCCCTATTTCGCCAAGCCTGATTTGCTTTTTTCGGTACTCACTACGACCACTGACGTCATGTCCTGAGTTGTCCCCACTGCGTCTCATTCTTGTCTCCAAAATGTCGCCTTTTTCTACACCTTTCCGATATCTACAGTGTTGGGTTATCTGGGAGAAAACGAGGAGTGACGATGACACGAAGACTTTTCTATTTGTTTCTGGCGATTCCCTGCCTGGCCCTGGCTGTCGAGATGCCAGCTTTCGCGGTGCCGCCGACGGAATTGCTGCGGGTGGAGCAGAACACTCCGTTCCAGAGCATGTGCTGCATTTCCTACCGCGAAAAGGTGAGCCTCACTGAGCCATCCGTCATCGCGCCTGTGATTGTCACGTGGAGCACCGACTACCAGGCCACGTCGATGTACGTTGCCTCGGTCAGCGTGAATGGCGGGCCGTGCCTGAAACAAGGATCGGTCCTCCTGAATCCGTTCGGCGCAGGCAACGGCAGCGGTCCTTTCGACAGCCACATGTTCCAGTGGATCATCCAGCCGAGCGATGGGCTGGTGACGGGCAAGAATACGTTCTTGTTGTGTGGCGGTTCGTTTACCGACCCCAACGGAGTTCTGATGCTGGGGTTCAACACGCTGTCAGCTCGTCTTTCCAAGTAAAACAATTCCACAGAGCAAAGCATCGACAGCGTGCGGTTGCGCGCCACGGTGAAGTTCTGCATGGACAATCAGGGAAAAAATTGTGAGGAAACCAATGACAACATTTCGCCTTCGTAGCGTTTGCGCTGCCGCCGTTCTGCTGATCGCAGCCGTCGCGTGCGCGTTTGCCGTGCCACCCAACCAGCTCTCGCGCCAGATTCTTTCGTTCCCTGTGTCTTTCGACGGACCGTGTTGCATGTCGTTCAACCAGTCCGTGACCGTCGACGAGCCGTCGAAATCTGTGCCGGTGGTTGTGACATGGAATGCCGAATACACGTTCGGCAACGGCAACATCAGCGGCCTGATGGTGAACGGTGGTCCCTGCCGCTTTTATGGATCTGGGTCCATGGGCGCCGAGGTTATCTTCCGCACGCGCAGCTTCCAGTGGATCGTCTACCCCGCTGACGGTCTGCAGGCGGGAACGAACACTTTCACGGTGTGCGGCGGCGGCACCGCGCTCGACATCTACGCCAGCACGCTGATGGTGCGGCTCTCCAAGTGACGCGGCGGCTCGACAGGCATGCAGCAAGCGATGGACAACCAGGTTCGATCACCAATAAGGAGCACTCGATGAAGAATTTCAATATTGCGAAATACATCCTGACGGCATTCGCGCTCACCACAGCGATGCTGTGGACGGCGCAGCCGGCCGCGGCCGTCCCCGCCAACCAGATCTTGAAGATTCTGCCCGACCGCACAATCACCGGCAAATGCTGTTTCCTCTGGGGTGAAACGGTCACGATCACCGAACCGGCGGCCGTCGCGCCTGTGATCGTCACCTTCAGCACCGACTACCTGGAAAGTGGCAACTTCGTGGTCAAGCTCTCGCTCAACAATCGTCCATGCCAGGCATTCGGACCAAGCGATATCGAGCTTGAGTTGGACAGCCAAGCCCGATCGCACCTGTTTGAGTGGATTATTTATCCGGAAGATGGCCTGATGAAGGGGACGAACACCTTCACACTCTGCGGAGGAGATAACAGCGCGCAGCCGACTCCAACGTTGATCCTGGGGGGCAGAACTCTGTCGGTGACGATCTCGAAGTGAAGCGTAATGGCGAGCAGAGCCCGCACCCGGCGATGATGCACCGGGTTATTCTCAGGAGTCCCTGGGAGACTTGCATGTATCTTGCGGACTCATCTGGCTCACGGATCTGTTGTGTCCGGCATCGGTCCGAACGTCATCAGCCCGGATTACTGCCGTCACGTTGTACGGCGTCTCGGACCCCAGTACCCTGTTGAGATAGAGGCCAGTGGCTATGTTGCAGTCGAACGCCCTGCTCGCCCGGGTTCTCTTGTGCGTCTGCATGTTCTTCCCAGGCCCTTTGGGAGCCCAGCAGAATCCTTCCGAAGCTACCCGCACAGTCATGAGTCGCGTGGTTCCGGTCTATCCTGAATTAGCCCGCACCATGAACGCGAAGGGCATCGTTAGGCTCGATGTCCTGGTTGCGCCAAATGGCACCGTCAAATCGATCAAAGTGATTGGTGGACATCCTCTGCTCGTGCAGGCAGCGGAGCGGGCGGTACAGAAATGGAAATGGGAGGCGGCGGGGCGCGAGAGCACCGAATTCATCGAATTGAGATTCACTCCACAGTAAGTTTGTTTCGACAATCCTGGTGCACCGGGTTCGCGCCCTGGGTTTCGGCGCTAACCTGGAGTGGAGAAAACACTCGCGGTCGCCCCGCTATCGCTTGCGTTTCGCAATCCCTTGCCCTTCTTTGCCATTCGATCCTGACCAAGCAGAAGACATTGTGTCTTCCCTACGGGACTGCTCAAAGCAATGGGCGTGGTTGTACCCGGCGCTGGGGCGCCGGGCAAGAAGCGCGATGTGTGGCACCAGCCTGGTTACCGTCGAGCGAGCACAACCGCTTGCTCCGGACGACGCGATTGCGCCTCCAGGACCCTCTCTGCGCGACACTTAGTGCAGTGGTGGATTTCCCGGTCGGGCTCGGTCCAAACCTGAGCGAGAAAGTATTGATCACCGTACTTGTTAAACACCAACTTCGTCGCAGCCGGAGAACTGGCGTTGGCGACCTGCACGTGTACCAGCGCCCGCGCCTTTCCATCTTGCGTTTCGATCACGATCAGGTACGGATCAACATGAGAAACGATATAGGGTCCTGCCGGGAGATGGACTCCTCCGGCCATGAAGGCGAAGGGTACATCGACGCGAAACAAAGGTGTCTTGATCAGCGCCTGCGGGTGAAGAAGGGCAGGCAGGATCGCAATTGCCACAACCAGGAATGCCAGACGAACTACCCGGGATTTCATAAGATCCTCCTTCTAGTGCCTCAACATTTGCCACCGGAGTGGCGGTTCGGCTCCCACCATGGACGGTTCGTGCGTGCGCGACAATGGAAGCGAGATGGATAGCAGGTGGAATCTGGATGGAAACCGCATGTCACGCACATAAAGTGAAGTAAGCTGCGAACGGGTAAGGGTTTGCGGAGGCTCGCATGACTTCCCATTTTGGCAATCCGCACATCAGAGCGCGTCAGCAAGTCACTGCGAGTTTCAGCGCCGAGCGTTACAATGCAGCCGCTAGTCCGACCTGAGGGGGCACGTGGGAGGGATCTATGCCGCCCTCAAATGCCCGCACCGTCCGCTTCGGGCCCTTCCAACTGGACCTGCACGCTGCCGAACTGTCCCACAACGGCTCTCGCACAAAACTCCCTGAACAGCCCTTTCAGGTGCTGGTCGCGTTGCTTGAGCATCCGGGCGATGTGGTTTCGCGCGACGAACTTCGGCAACGCCTGTGGGGCTCCGACACCTTCGTCGATTTCGAGCAGGGCCTGAACACGGCGGTGAAACGGCTGCGCGAGGCGTTGGGCGACTCGGCGGAACATCCCCACTACATTGAGACACTGCAGCGCCGTGGCTACCGGCTCATGGTCAAGGTGGAGAAGCCGGAGGCGGCTCCTACCACTTCTTTGGTGCGAGAATGGCGCACAATCGCGCTGGCGGTGCTGGGATTTGCATTGGTAATCGCCGCCGCGCTTTGCCTGTATCAAGCTTTTCGAACTAAGTCCGTTGCAGTACTGCCGTTCGAAAATCTCTCTGGCAACCCTCCAGACGAAGAGTTCGCGGACGAGATGACCAAGGCGTTGATCGTCGAACTTGGGAAGACTCGTGGGCTACGCGTAGCCCCCTGGCAGTCCGTGGCGCCGTACAAAGGCACGAACCAGCCCTTGGCGCAGACCGCGCGGGAGTTGCACGTCGACGCCGTTGTGGAGGGATCGGTGCTGCGCACCGGCGACAAGGTGCGGATCACCGCACAACTGGTACAGGCTCGACCGGAACGCTATCTATGGTCGGAAAGCTACGACCGTAGCCTCCGTGATATCACCACACTGCAGCGGGATATTGCACAGGCTATTTCGGCAAGGAAGAAAAGCATGGGCGCCTCCTGGTGGCCTGGGCCGATCCCTCCAATCAAGGCGCCGCCAGCGATGAGCATCCGCCGTCTCACCACCAGTGGCAAGGTCGAGCTTGCCGCGGTTTCGCCGGACGGCAGGTATCTGGTCTACACGGAGAATGCTGGGTACAAGCAGAGCCTTTGGCTGCAGCAGATGGCGAGTGGCAGCCGCGTCGCCTTGTCGCCGCCCACGGCGGTAGAGTACGGCGCCGTAAAATTCTCCCCCGACAGCAACTACGTCTACTACACACTAACAAATCGAAAGGGACCGGCGGACCTCTATCAGATCGCTGCCCTCGGAGGCGCTCCGCGCAAGATACTTTCAGACGTCCCCAAAGAGTTCGCGGTGTCCCCGGATGGCCGATCGTTCGCCTACGTGCGCTCGGGTTGGCCGGAGAAGGAAACTGCTCTTCTGGAGAGAACGACGGATGGCACCCCTGAGAAGGCTATCAGAACCTGGCCGAAATCAATGTTGTTGAGAGAGATTGTGGCCTGGTCGCCGGATGGGAAGCTGTTAGCCACGGTGCAGCTTCCACCTGGCATAACTTCCATCGGACTGGTCGCGGTGCCGCTTGACGGTGGACCGGAAGTCAAAATTTTCCGCTCCGAGACTTGGCGGGATATCTACACACCTGTGTGGCTGCCCGACGGCAGCGGACTGATTGCCCCTACCTATGAAAAGGCTCCTCAGCTTTGGGAAATCCCTTATCCATCCGGGCCGCCACGGCAAATTACGCAATTTACCACCCGATACTATACGGCCAGTCTCACGGCTGATTCCCGTGCCTTGGTGGCCGTGGAGGAGACTAACCTTTCCGGTATCTGGGTGGGGCCAGCCACTGAGCCGGACCGGGTGCGCCGGATAACTCCGCCTGGCAGCCGTACCGTCGGCGCCATCGGCCTCACATGGACGCCCGACGGAAGGATGATCTTCTGGTCGAACGACCGGGATCAAAGCGACTTCATGATGATGAACGCGGACGGGAGCAACGCTCAACGGCTGCCGCTGGATGGCTTGAAGTGGTTTCCAAACGTTTGTCCCGATGGGCACACCCTCTTGTTCCACGCCCCTGATCCCGTCACCGCGCAAGACGTCGTCATGCGCGCCGATCTTGACGGCGGCCAGCCGCAACCGATCAAGGGGACCAACGCCTGGGGCTTCATCCACTGCACTCCGGATGGGAAATGGGTCGTGTACGCCCTTGATGTGGGAAATAGACTTGCCAAGGTGCCGATCGAGGGTGGAACACCGATTGAGTTGACCGAACGGGGCTGCGTTCCCTCGACATTGTCCCCCGATGGCCGGTGGATCGCTTGTCACTACCTCCCCGAACAGGACGGGCCCAAACTCGCCATCATCCCCTTCGCCGGTGGTCCGCCTGTCAAAGTGCTGGACTTGCCGCCGACGGTAGTTTGTCTTCACCAGCGCGGCCGACCGAATGCGGGATTTACCACCCCGTTCTCGTGGACGCCCGACGGCCGCGCGGTAGCTTTCGTCGACAATCGCGACGGCGTCGGCAATCTCTGGGCACAGCCGATCGCGGGCGGAGCGCCGGTCAAGCTCACCCATTTCACCGAGAATGGCATCTCCTTTTTCGCCTGGTCGCGCGACGGAAAACAGATCGCCATCGCACGGACAACCAGCACCGACGATGCCGTATTAATCACCAACTTTCGCCAGTGAAACTTGTCAGGACTCATGCCCCCGCTGTCTGCCCACACCGTCCGCTTCGTGCCGCGTTTTCGCGCCGTTCAAGGTTTGCCCTGATTATGCTTAGGAAGCTTCGGCGTGAATTTCCGGACGACAAATTCCTGAAACACGTTGGCAATCGCAGTCGAACCAATCCCAATCCCACCGTTCTCGAAAGTCAGAGCCGGCCCGTTGCGATCCTGCTGCGGATAGTAAAGATTCGAGATACCGCCCGCAGCCAGGTTGCCGAGAACGTTCGAGTAATTGGCTTGCCAGCGGCCATTGTCTCCCTTGCAAATCACGGCATTGCCGATGGCATATAGCACTCGCGATGGCTTGCTCCCGCTTCCCTTGTAGAAATAGCGAGGATCTTGCTTCAGCAGCGATGGCAGGAGCGCGCTGCCGATGAACGTGCCGGCGGCCATGTCGGCATAGCCGGCGCCGAAGCGCTTTGCATAGCCCTGTGCGCCTTGCCCGTATCCGGCAAAGTGATTCTGCCCCTGCGCGATTCCCGCCGCGCCTCCGACCATGACGAAGGTGAACGGATCGATCATCATTCGCCCGGCCAGCTTGAACTTCTGCTTCGCGTTGAGAGGAGCCGCGTCGGGTACATAGCTGACCATGAAGTTGGGAATCGCTCCCAGCACGCGCTGCTTCTCTTCAACCTTAATCTGCTCTTCTGCGACTTCGACTGGAGAAACACCGACCTGCACTTCGGTGACAGCCGTCGCTACCGCCAAGGTGAGTGCGGGAACGGTGTAAATTTCCCCGGGGCGCAGGACTCCGGAGGAAGTTTGCGGCGCCAGGCCCGCGGCCGTGACCGTGACGTGAAATGATCCGGGAGCGATGCCGGCAAACGAAAACTGCCCGTCGCTGCCGGAGAGCTGCTCTGTATTTGTGGACGGATCTTGAGTCAGGCGGACATGGGCTCCGGCGACGACTGCTCCACTTTGATCGACGACCGTCCCCTGGACCGTTCCCGGCAGCTCGCTGGCCTCGGGCTCGGCAATCGCCGAATCCGCAGTGGGGGTCGCCGAGGCGGGGTTTTGCCCTGCGGCGAGCGATACCCACGCCAGAACGAGCGTCGCATAGACGGTGAGAGCAAATTTCAATCGAAAACCCCACGTCGCTTCACTTTATCTTTATGGCGCGTTCGCTCCAAGACACAAAGGCACACGTACCACCGAGGCAGTTCGCCTGCGTGGCGATGTCTGGAGACTTTGATGCACGGGGCGCTCGGGTGGTGGCAATATCGGAGGGACAGTCTCGCTTTAGACAGGGTGTCGGACTTGAGCAGCGGCGTAACCGGCTATTTGCCGCCTCGCCCGCCCGCGCGCCGCATCATCTCGATCGGCGCGGTGTCGTGGTCTTCGAGGAAATGCTCCAGGCTCTCACCCTGGACGTGCCCGATCTTTTGCAGCAGCCGGACGCAGCGGTTCCAGCGCAGCACGGCATCGTCGTTGTGGGGCGGACGAATCTTCTCCGCCTCTTCAAAGCAGCGCATGGCTTCGTGAAACGATCCGGCCAGCATGTGCGCCGGACGCCCGCCACGCATCTGCGCCTTCGCCCGCCGCTCGTGAAACAAGCCGGTGTAGTAGAGGCGCTCATAGGGATCGGCCAGGCTGCTGAAGATCTTTTCCGCCTCCGCATAGCGGTCCGACGTCTGACCTTCAAACTGGTCCGTAATTGTCAACGCCAACATACGCAGTGCGAGTTGATTTTCAGGGTCGGCCGCAAGGATGTCATGACAGATCGACTCCGCCTCTTCCGGCTCGTTGAGAAAGCGGTACAGTTCGACTTTCGAAAAGGCTTCGTCGATTCCGTCTTTCGAGATCGTTTTCAGTTTGAGGTCCATGGAAAGCTCCTCAGTCGCTGGTCGATCGTCGCCGGCCGTTAGCGTACAGATGAGCCCGGCTTGCTAACAACCAACGACCTGCGACCAATAACTCACAACCGCAAAAGCAAATACCCGCCCAACACGGTTCCGATCAACGCTCCGCCGTAACAGAACGCGAAGATGACTTCGTTGATATGTTTAACCTGCAGCCCGTCATAGAGCGTGAAGCGAAAGCGATGCGCCCAATGAAACAACGGCAGCGAGCACAGCACGAATAGATAGAGCTTTGCCAGCGGCGATTGCGCGAGCGCGAGCAAGTGTTCATAACTCGGTGGCGTAATCCATCCCATCGGGAACGCGATCCCGAACAAAAAGACGTGAATCGGAATCAGCACCGCCGCCACCACTCCGCCCGCGCTGAAGAGCAGCCAGAAAAAGCCCTCATTCGAAGGTTTGCTCATGACGACCTCAGAATGAACCATCCGACCACAGCCGACGCCACGATCCACAACACATAATTCGGGGCAGCCACAAGAAACTCAGGAACTCGCTTGCCGCCGACGCGTACCGGCATCGCCCGTGGCGCGAGGTTGAACCACGTAATCGTGTGCAGCAAAAGGAAGCAGAACGCGATCAGGTTCAGCACGATCAATCCCGGAGACTGCATCCGGTGCGCGAAGCGTGCATAGGCCTCCGGTCCGCGCAGCAGCGCGCGCAGCAGAAACAAAGTCATTCCTACCGACCACGCAACTGCCACGCTGCTCAGTTCGCGCAGGATGAACTTCAGGTAGCGCCACGAACCCATCCACCAATAGGTCGAGACCCGCTCCCGGTACCAGCGCGGATGGAACTCGGTGTAGGGATGCGAGCGCTCACTCATGCGGCCTCCTTCTTGGCGGCATCGTCATGCCCGCGCGGCAGCACGAACGACTTCACCCATTCCAGAGCGGCCTTGAGCTTGTACTGCTGGATCGCGCCCGCGGGGTCGACATGCTTGGGACAAACGCGCGTACACTCGCCCACGAACGTACATCCCCAGATGCCATCCGGATGCGCCAGCAGCCCAAGCCGCTCCGCCGCGCCTTGATCGCGATTGTCGAGGTTATAGCGCTGGGCGAGCGCGAGCGCTGCAGGGCCAACGAAGGTCGGCTCCAATCCAACCACCGGACACGCCGCATAGCACAACGTGCAATTGATGCACATGCTGAACTGCTTGTAGAGGTCCAACTGCTCCGGCGTCTGCAGGAACTCGCCCGCGCTGAGCGGCGGTTCCTCTTTGCGGATCAGCCACGGTTTGACCTTCTGCAGCTTTACCAGGAAGTCGCTGAGCGCGGTGACCAGATCTCGCACCACCGGAAAATAGCGCAGCGGTTCGACGCGGACTTTCGTGCCGCTACCATACGAAGAGAGAAACGTCGCGCAGGTCAGCTTCGGCTCACCATTGACCATCATGCCGCAACTGCCGCAGATGCCCATGCGGCACGACCAGCGATAGGTCAGCGTGCCATCGACTTTGTCCTTGACGTGGTTGAGCGCGTCGAGGACGACCCACTCCTTGTGGAACGGGACTTCGAAGGTCTGGAACGATGGCTGCTCATCCCGTTCGGGAGCGTAGCGCGCGATTTCGAGGACGATCTTGTCTGCCATGTCAGCTCGCCTTTGCTTTTTCTGGTGCCTCTTCCTGCCCGTACACGCGTTCGCCCGGAGGCCATCGCGTAATCTTCACCGGCGAGTACTCGACGTGCAGCGAATTGTCCGCCGCGCGACGAAGCAGCGAATGCGCCAGGAACTTTTTGTCGTCCCGCTCGGGGAAATCTGTCCGCTGGTGCGCTCCCCGCGACTCCGTCCGATGCAGCGCGCACTCCACAATCGATTGCGCCACGTCGAGCATGCATCCCAGCTCGAGCACGGACACGAGTTCAGTATTGAAGGTTCGCCCGTGGTCGTCGAGCGAGACGTTGCGATAACGTTCCTGCAACTCCCGCAACTTGTTCGCTGCCAGTACCAGCGTGGACTGCTCGCGGTAAATTCCCGCTCCCGACTCGGCCGCCTTCTGCATCTCTTCCCGTATCGTGGCGATCCGCTCTTTGCCGCCGGCTTTGTGCAGGAACTGCTGCTCGATTCGCTGCTGTTCGTCGGTAGCCTGCGCGAGAACGGCGCCCGTCGCCTGCCTGGTCTCGTCAGCGAATTCCGCCGCCGCTCGCCCCGCTCGTGCCCCGAACACCAGACATTCTGGAAGCGAGTTCGACCCCAGCCGGTTCGCTCCATTGATGCTCACACACGCCACTTCACCCGCCGCATACAGCCCCGCTAGCGGAGTAGCTCCGTTAATGTCCGTGCTTACTCCGCCCATCATGTAGTGAACCACCGGCCGAACCGGAATCAAATGCGTGACCGGATCCAGATTCTGATACTTGACGCAAAGCTCGCGTACGAACGGTAGCTTCGCCTCGATCATCTTCTCGCCAAGATGCCGCAGATCCAGGTGCACGACTGATCCGTACTCGGTCTGAATGGTCCGCCCCTTCTGATCTTCTTTGACGAATGCCTGCGACAAGCGATCCCGCGGCCCCAACTCCATCGAGCGCAGCACCGGCTTGGCCTGCGGCTTGCCCAGGTTGTAGTCCTGCAGGTAGCGATAGCCATCCTTATTGAGCATGTAGCCGCCCTCAGCGCGCGCGGCTTCCGTGATCAGGATGCCGGTAAACGGCAGCCCGGTGGGATGGTATTGCAGAAACTCCATGTCCTTGAGCGGCGCCCCGGCTCGCTGAGCCAGCGCCATGCCGTCGCCGGACTTGATCGCCGCATTCGTCGTAAATGGGAACACACGACCACAGCCGCCGGTGCAGACGATCACTGCCTTGGCAGCAATCGCGAAGATGCGCCCGGTCATGATCTCGATCACCACCACTCCCTGCACCCGTCCGTCGTCCACCAGCAACTTCGTCACGAAGCACTCGTCATAGCGGGCGATAGGCTGATATTTCAGCGTGGTCTGAAACAGCGTGTGCAGCATGTGGAAACCGGTCTTGTCGGCGGCGAACCACGTCCGTTTCTTCTTCATGCCGCCGAACGCGCGCACCGCGATATGCCCATCCGGCTCGCGGTTCCACGGACATCCCCAGCGCTCCAGTTGCAGCAGTTCGAGGGGAGCTTCTTTGACGAAGGCTTCGACCGCGTCCTGATCGCACATCCAGTCGCCGCCGGAGATGGTGTCATAGCAGTGTTCGTCGAGCGAGTCGTCGGGCTTGGCCACACCCGCAGCGCCGCCCTCAGCCGAGACGGTGTGGCTGCGCATGGGATACACCTTCGACACCACTGCGATAGAAAGTTTGGGATTCACTTCCGCGGCGGCGATGGCGGCGCGCAGGCCCGCGCCTCCGCCTCCCACGAGTAGAATGTCGTGCGACCGGATCTCCATGGTTCCCCACTGGCGGCCGCACTACCGATTAGAGCCGCTTTCTCCCTGGGCCCGTTGCGCCGCACATTCTCTACCGAATCACGCCCGGAATGCAAATAGAATTATGGGTCGCCGTAGAGGGATGCTTGCGAGTGGAGGGGGCCGGCCCGACGATGGATCACTGTCGGATCGGCCCGCCGCACGAATCCACCGAAACCCGCGTCAGCCTCTGGAATCCCCGCACACGGCTTACAACGCGGAATATTTTGGGTTTACCGTGACGGTCTTACCCTTGGCCACAATGGTGGGGGGAGAATGCAAAGAGGATTGCCCGAAACTGGCTGTTCTCCCGAGAATTCACGAACTCAACCACGAGCACTTTCTTGCCTGCCGAACTTGCAACAGGCCAAACAGGAATATTCGAAACTGAGTTGAGGTGCGTTTTCTTATACGGCTCGTGACCGCATCGAGAGACCGCCAAAACCGTCTTCGTTCCCATATCGGCGCTGACTATCGCTGACTTCATTCTGGGAAGCCGGCCCGCCGCAGCTTGACTTACTCCTCGCAACCGCCCACAATTCCTGCCGTCAATTAGCTCCGGAAAGGAGCACCAGCCATGAATGCGTCACAAGTCTGTAGCTGTATGTTGTTGTGTTTCCTTAGCGCCTCGATTGTCGGATGTGAGAAGCAACGGGTTGTTCCACCGCCGCCACCGAACCAAGTCACGATTACGGCTTGTAAGGCAGAACCGGATGAACGACGCGTCCATGACAACGACGTCGTTCCCTTCTTGGCGACGGACGACAATTACCAGGTGACGTTTCTTCCGACCACCACGCCCAGCGGGCCAACAGTACCTGTATCTCCCAACCCGTTCGTGGTGCAGAAGGGTATTTCGATCCCGAAGACGATCCACGGTCCCTCCAACTGCGCCGGCGGGCAAGGTTGCCCATACAAGTACTCCCTGACCAGGATGCAGGGCACCATGCCGCAACCGCCCCCGTGCGCCGATCCGACCATCCGTATTCTGCCGTGATGGCGGAGCATGGGTTACTTGGGTGAGAACAGCTTCTGATAGTGCGGGTCACTCCTAAGCGGATCGAAATCAGGCGTGTCGCGGATCAGAATCGGCGAAAAACCTGCTCCCAGGGCCTTACTCAGATACTCGATCGTCTTATCCGTTTCGTGAAAGTGGTTGTGCAGGATTGCCGCCCGAAATAGTACGTCGGCGTCGCCCGAGGTTACCGCGAGCGCACGCTCCAGTTGTTCTCGTGCCAGTTGTTCCTGGTCGAGCATCGCGTAGTAGTCGGCCGTGTCAGCTAGAAGGTTGGCATCGCGCGGATTGACTTCCAACCGTGCCTTCGCCCGCTCAATCGCCTTCGCATATGCGCTCAGAGCCTCGGCTCGGCGCGACGGTATCTGATAAAGCGTGTCCGCCAGGTTCCCCCAGTTCTGCCAGTCCTGATCGTCGATCTTCAGGGCCTGCTGCAGGCTCGCGGTGGCATCGTCATACCGGCGCAGGTAAAAGTAGGCCGCGCCCAGGTTCAAATAGGACTCCACGCTCGGATGCAGCGCCACCGAGTGCTGCAAGGCATCCACCGCCTCCGCATACTGCCCCTGAGCTAGATTGATCCCGCCCAGGTTTGAATACCCCCGATAGTTCAGCGGCGACAACTGGATCGCCTTGCGGAACATGGCCGCTGCATCCGCGTATCGTGCCTGGCTGTAATAGAACGAACCAAAGGCGCTGTACACACCCCAGTAATTCGGACGCAGCCCTACCGCCTTACGAAATGCCTCTTCCGCGGCCCCCGCGTTCCCTGTTTTCTGATACGCCGCTGCCAGCGACCGTAACGTCTCATCACTTCGATGATCCAGATCCAGCGAGCGCTGGAACTGCAGGACCGCCTCTGCATAGTGTCCCGTCGAAAAATAGACGTTGCCCAGGCAAGTGTAACCTTCCGCCAGTTGCGGTGTCAGGGCCAACGCCCGTTCGCACTGGCTGCGCGCCTTATCGAGCCAGTCCTTACCCCGATTCTTCTGCTCGAACCCGATGGTGTACGCCATCCCCATCGCGGCATACGCAGGCGCATAGTTCTTGTCGATTCGGATCGCTCGATCGAACTGCTCGATCGCATTCTCGATATTGTCCAGGCTCTGGTAATCTTCCAGATATCCGCGGCCACGCAGATAAAAGTCATACGCCGCCGGTTTGGTATCTGGACGACCCACCAGCGCCTGACGCCGTCCCGGATCGATCGCCACCGATAGCTTTTCCACCACTTCGTCGAACAGGTTGTCCTGCAATCCAAAAATATCGTCCGCGTCCCCGGTGATGGTATTGGCCGCCATCTGCGTATGCGTGCGCGGATCCACCAGGCTCCACGTAATGCGGATCCTCGATCCGTCCTGCTGCAGGCTCCCCTCCAGCACCAGGTCGGTGCCGAACTCGCTCCGTGCCTGATCGGAGGTTCTTACTCCCTGCGCAATCAATTCGCGCGTCGAGACCAGCTGGAGATGCCCGCCTTCCACCGCCTGCACCAGCTTTGCCGTCACCGTCTGTGTGAGCCCCAATCCCAGCGCGTTGGTTGGAGGATCGTTGGTCACTGACTCAAACGGCAGCACCGCCATGATTCTTTCCTGCGACACCAACTGATCGTGGCGGTGGTACTTCCACCAAAGCCATATGGCAAGGAGCACAGCCAGCGCGGCGCCTGCCACCAGGGCCCATTGTCGCCAGCGCGGGGACGGAGCAGGTCGCGGGGCAATCGGCATTGTGCCGGTCGCCAGGTTGGCAAGGTCGATGCGCAAATCGCCGGCCGACTGATACCGCTCCTTCGGATCTTTCTGCAGCGCACGCAGGATCACACGTTCCAGCCCTTCGCTGATCTTCGGGTTCACCTCGCGCGGCGGGATGGGCGTCTGCTCCAGAATCGCAGCAATGAGCGGCGCTCCCGCCAGATCGCCGAAGGGCTTCTGTCCGGTGCTCATTTCGTAGAGCACTGCGCCCGCAGACCAGACGTCGGCGCGGGCGTCCGGCTTTTGACCCTTGATTTGCTCCGGCGCCATGTACGGAAGCGTGCCCGCGTCAGAATAGGTATCGGTCAGAGGAGCCGTGACTGTCGTCCCGGTCTCTGCCTTCATCAGAAAAGCGAGCCCAAAATCCAGAATTTTCAGGCGGCCATCGGGCGTCACCTTCAGGTTGTTGGGTTTCAGATCGCGGTGGATGACGCCTTCGCGATGAGCGGACTCCAAGCCCGACGCCAGTTGTTTGCCCAGTTGGAATATCTCCCCTTCCGGCAGTGGGCGCCCGGCAACTTTGGCATCGAGAGTAACCCCGGGCACGAACTCCGTCACCAGATAGTCGATCCCGCCATCGTGCCCGAAATCAAAGGCCATGGCGACACAGGGATCGGTAATTTTCGCCAGGCTGAGTGCTTCGCGGCGGAACTGGCGGCGCGCCGCTTCGCTCAACAACGCCAGCTTGGGGAGGATCTTGAGCGCGACGTCGCGATCCAGCTGCAGATCGCGGGCCCGGAACACGATCCCCATGCCCCCAGCGCCCACCTGTTCGAGGATGCGGTAGTGGCCAAGAACCTGCCCGGAGACGGGAGTGGCGGACATCAGCCGGATGGTAGGCTGCCGCTCCGCAAAGGTCAACACGCGAGGCGTTTACGCGCTGCTGGCGGCACGCCATTCGCCGATGGAAACCTCATCGCATTCACAGGAGGGTAGGCGGTTCCGGAAAGGAGGAGGCGCCTTTCCCCTGAGCGTCCTCCTCTCTCCAGTACGGCATTAAGGCGACTACGGATTGCAGGTTCCGCTGTTGTTGGGGTTGGTGCACAACGGCCCGAGGTCCGTGTCCGCATCGGGAACGCTGATCATCGCCAATGGGCCCGCCTTGTGTTCTCCGTTGAACGGGGTGGGATGATTTACGTCGAACGTGCAGCCGTTCTTGTTGGCGTCGGCGGGGTTGTTGAACCAGAACCCGACATGGAACGTGTTCGTCGGCGCCAGGGCAGCATCGGGATCGAAACCGAAGATCTGGTCCAGCAGGATGGTCTTGATGCTCGTTTTGAAATGGCCCAGGGCGTTGGCCTGCAGATCGCTTTGATACCAGGCCATACCGAAGTTGGTGAAGTTGGGGTCGAGTGTGCCATTCGCCAGCAGGCGGCTGCGCTGCACGGTGAACATGTCAAAGGCCAGGTGCGGACGGATGTTATTCCCCTCGATGGTCAACGTATCGTTCAGCTTGCCGCGCTTGACCGTGACGTGGGCTGTGGGCGCCGGTTGTCCCGGAACGCCCAGGCAACTGAGCTCGGCCGCGATCGGGTGAAGATCAAATTCGATGCTGTCGGCCTGAGCTCCGGCCAGGGAGGTTAGAACGGCGACAACGGCGAGGGTTGCGACGAGTGAAAACTTCTGCATTGCTGACTTCTCCTTTTGCTGGGGTACTGCGAATTGTTTTGTTGCGTTCCTCCGCCCGATTCGGCGAAAGGCGTCCCGTGTTGCTGCAGTCCGCTGGTTGCTCTACAATCTCGTCAACCTCATCGGGCTGCTGCTGGTCTGCAACGCCAAAGTAGGGTGAAGTGGGCGGCCAGGTCCTTAATCGCCAGACAAGAAATCGCTAGAATTTTCCAAATTTGTTCCAAAGACATTTATCCCGATGGAAACAAAGTTGTTATTCGAATTTGGGAAGTTTCGCTTTGACCCTGCCGAGCACTTGCTTCTGCGCGATGGCCAGCCTGTTTCACTCACTCCTAAGGCCTTCGAGATCCTGCAGGTCCTCCTGCAAAGCAACGGACGTCTTCTTTCCAAGGAAGAATTAATGGCCCGCATCTGGCCTAACAGTTTTGTGGAGGAAGCGAATCTGACGGTGAATATTTCCGCGCTCCGCAAGACCCTCGGAGACCGGCCTGATGGCGGTGAATACATCGAGACCGTGCCGAAACGGGGTTATCGCTTCGTCGCCGAAGTCACGGAGTTGCTGGAGGAAGGCGAGACAGCCAGGCCCCAGGTGCGCATCGTGCTTCGCCCCGAGGACGAACTCAGGAAATCGGAGCACGACGCTTCGCCGGTGTCGCCGGCCGCAGTGGCGCCGCGTCCTTCCCGCACCGCGCTCATCGCCGGACTCGTAATAGCAATCGCAGTCGCAGGTCTCAGCATCGTCCTCTATCGGCAATATGGCCGCCGTTCCCGCGCCGCAGCTGCGCCTCGACGCCTCGCTGTACTTCCATTTCAGAACCTGAAAGGCGATCCCGACAGCGACTTCCTGGGCTACTCGCTGGCTGATGCCGTCATCACCAAGCTTGGATATATCCAGTCGCTGCGTGTGCGCCCCTCATACGCCATCGCAAAATATCGCAACCAGACGATTGAAATTCCCAAAGTCGCCGACGAACTAAAAGTCGACACCCTGCTCATGGGAAATTTCATCCGCGACGGCGACGACCTCAGAATCACATGTCAGCTCGTGGATACTCCCAGCGAGAACATCGTGTGGAAGGGAGCGTTCGACCTGAAATATGACAAGCTGCTCACCGTGCACGACCAGGTCGCGCAGCAGATCGTCAAAGGACTGGAGTTGAACCTCTCACCCGCCGAAACGGAAGGCCTCATGCCTGACAAGCCGGTGGACGCCGTCGCCTACGAATATTACCTGCGTGGCGTGGACCTCTACTCCCGCAACGATTTCCCGACCGCCGTGAAGATGCTCGAAAAATCGGTGGAACTCGATCCCAACCACGCGCTCAGCTGGGCTTATCTGGGACGGTCCTACAACGCGAGCGCTTCGTTCGACTTTGGCGGCCGCGAGCACTATCGCAAAGCCCAGGCTGCCTTCGAGAAAGCCCTCGCACTTCAGCCCAAACAACTGGAAGCCAGCGTTTACACCGCCAACTGGCTCACCGACACCGGGCACGTGGAAGAGTCGGTCCCCTTATTGCGCAAGGCGCTCCTGACCAATCCCAGCCACGCCGAGGTTCACTGGGAATTGGGTTATGCCTATCGCTTTGCCGGCATGCTGCAGGAATCCATCGCAGAGTGCGAGAGGGCGCGCGAACTCGATCCTGGCGTCAAGCTGAACAGCTCAGCCCTGAATACCTATCTTTATCTGGGAGAGTACGATCGCTTCCTGCAGAGCCTCCCGCAAGCGAACGACACTGCCTTCATTGTGTTCTACCGCGGCTTTGGCGAATACCATAAAAACAATCTGCAGGAAGCAGCCGCCGATTTCGACCGCGCCTATGAACTTGACCCTTCCCTGCTGCAGGTGCAGGTGGGCAAAGCCTTGCGATACGCGATAGCCAATCAGAATTCCACAGGCCTGGAGATCCTGCACACTGCCGAGGACAAAATCAGGGCGCGCGGCGTCGGCGATTCCGAAGCGATCTACAAGATCGCCCAGGCCTATGCTGTCCTTGGCGACCGAACCTCGGCGCTGCGCGTACTTCGCCTCAGCATTGATACAGGATTCTTTGCTTACCCCTACTTTGTGAGCGATCCGCTGCTTGCCAGCCTTCGAGGTAATCCCGAGTTCGCAACGTTGATGACCGCCGCGCAGCAGCGTCACGAGCGTTTCAAGACGACATTCTTCTGACTGTTCACCACGACTTCGGCACAAATGCTCTGCTTTCGCCAGGAACGCAGATTGATACCGTAGAGCACAATACAAAACAAGTTGGCGGGAATGAACCCGGTTTGCGCCGTTCGCACCGCAACTATACAGATGATGACGCTGTTGACAGCGGCCAGAATCCAGCCTTCCCACTGCCTTCT
>Ga0335076_10001298_pt1 | contig 24104 bp, 21 predicted proteins | sample Lox_Sample_25_FD_206717 | JGI IMG/M metagenome (GOLD analysis project Ga0335076, IMG submission 206717) | Soil microbial communities from Loxahatchee National Wildlife Refuge, Florida, United States - Lox_Sample_2.5 | ecosystem: Environmental > Terrestrial > Soil > Wetlands | place: USA... | reverse complement strand
GAGCTGCGCCCGCATCACCTCCTTGCCCCCGATCGGCCGCCGCAGTGCGGCTTCGTCCACCACCGCCCACAAGCGCGGCGCGTCCGGCTTGGTCAGCAGTTCCTGCCGGGCGATACGCAGGCTGACCCGGCGCTCGATCTCCTCCGTAGAAGCTCCCGGCCGACCCAACCGGACGACCGCCCGGGCGTAGTCCGCCGACTGCAGCAACCCCGGGACGAACTGGACTTCGTAGAGCCGGATGAGAGCCGCGGCCTCCTCCAGGCCGACATAGACCTGGAACCAGTCCGGGAGCACATCCCCGTATTTGTGCCACCAGCCCGGCGAATTCGCGTCCCGGGCCAGCGCCACCAGGGTGGCCCGCTCAGTCTCATCGGTGACCCCATACATCTCCAGCAGATCGACAACGTCACGCTCCTTGAAGCTGACCCTGCCGAGCTCCATACGGCTGATCTTGGAGCCGGATGCGCGGATGGCGTAGCCGGCGTCCTCGCGCGTGATCCCCCGGGCTTCGCGTAGCCTCCGCAGCTGGGAGCCGAGAAGGATACGCAGCACCGTTGGCCCGCTCCCCGGCTGTACTGAGATCACTCCAACCCCCCAGCTCTTGCCCTCAGAAATCCGTCAGCAGCTCCTCCCGTTTGAGGCCTCCTTAACGGCCCGCACGTGCCATCGGCACTTTCATCTGCACGTGCATCCGCCCTTGCGCATGCAAGGTATGTCGAGGATGATAGCGCTTGCGCGCCACCCGTACGACATAGTGCCAGGAGACGGGAACCCGATGACCGCACACCGGGCGGCCTCGCCAGTCACGACGGAGGTCATGAGCGTGGGCCAAGAGTGGCTCCTCTCCCCCGGGGAGCCGGCCGGAATGCGCTACGCGAGCCCACTCCGCCCGCCAGTTCCGGCCCTCGACGAGCTGGCCGCGACTCAGCCGTCGGCCTGCTGTGCCCTGCGTGCGGTGCCCGAGGCAGTCAAGACGGCCCGGGATTTCACCCGCAGCGTGCTCCTCGAGTGGCAGCTGCCCGACCTGGTGGACATGGCCGGCCTGGTCGTGTCGGAACTGGTCACCAACGCGCTGCGGCACGGCATGTCGCAGGCCCGGGTGCACCCCAGCGAGTGCCCGATCCGGCTCCGGCTGCTCGGCCAGGCGCCGTATGTGATGTGCATGGTCACCGACCCGGGCAGCGGCATTCCGGTGCTGCGCGATCCGCAGCTGTCTGACGAGAACGGCCGCGGGCTGAACGTGGTCGAGTCGTGCTGCATCCGCTGGGGCTGGCACCTGCTCGATGAAGGCGGCAAGGTCGTCTGGGCGCTGCTGCATCCCGACGCCTAAAACCGGGCACAGTTCGGCCTAGGCAACGGTGAACCGCGCCGCTATGCTCTCTTGGCGCCGCCGGCCCGGTGATCCGTGGTGAGCCGTACGGCACGCCTATCTGGACTTCACTAGGGAGCAGTCATGTCCTACCAGCCGTATCCAACCGGCGGGGCCGCGGAGCCGGAGCCGCAGCGCCCGGCGCCGCCCACCCCGGTGCAGCAGGCCGTGAAGCTGATGTACGCCGGCGCCATTGTGAGCGCGATCAGCCTGATTATCACGCTGCTCACCGTAGGCAGCCTGAAGACCGCGATACATAACGCCGATCCCTCGCTGTCGGCCACCAAGCTGCACTCGGCCGAAGTCGCGGCGGTGGCGGTCGCCATCATCTTCGGCCTGATCGGGATCGGCCTGTGGCTGTGGATGGCGTATGCCAATAAGGCCGGGAAGAACTGGGCCAGGATCACCGCCACGGTGTTCTTCGGGCTGGACACGCTGTCCGTGCTGACCAGTTTCCGCCAGGCGGAGCCGGTGCTGAGCCGGGTGGTCTCCATCCTGATCTGGCTGATTGGGCTGGGCGCGATCGTGCTGCTGTACCAGCGCGAATCTAGCGCCTACTTCACCGCGTCGAAGACCCCGCGGTAGCCGCGCCCCTGGCTAGTGCCCCTGGCTAGTGCGTGGCCAGGGCGTGGCAGGCGACCGCGGCCGCGGCGACCACGTTGAGCGAGTCCACCCCGTGGGCCATCGCGGCTGGGCTCATCGGGATGCACACCGCCTCGTCGGCCTCGCGCATCCAGCGGCCGGACAGCCCGTCGCCCTCACAGCCGAGCAGCAGCGCGACCCGGTCCGCCGGTGCCACCCCGGCGGGCAGCGCGGTGCCGATCGGCGTGGCTGACTGGTCCGGGGTGAGCGCTAGCAGCCGGAACCCGGCCCCGCGCAACTGCCCGAGCCCGCCGTACCAGTCCGTCATCCGGGCATACCGCACCGCGAACACGGCGCCCATGGACACCTTGACCGCCCGCCGGTAGAGCGGGTCGGCGCAGCGCGGGGACAGAATCACCGCGTCCGCGCCGAACGCGGCCGCGCAGCGGAACACCGCGCCTACGTTGCCGTGGTCGACCAGATCCTCCAGCACCACCACCCGCCGGGCCGTGGCCACCACCTGGCCCACCTCGGGCAGCGGCGGGCGGGCCACCGCGGCCAGCGCGCCGCGGTGCACCCGGTAGCCGGTCAGCCGCCGGGCCACCTCGTCGCTGACCAGGTACACCGGGGCGGCCACGTCACCGGCCAGCGCGGCCAGCCGGGCCAGCCCGGCCGCGGTGAGCAGCATCGACCGGACCGGATAGCCCGCGGCCAGCGCGCGGCGGATCACCTTGTCCCCCTCCGCGACGAACAGCCCGTGCCGGGCCTCCAGGCTGATCCGCAGGTCGGCGTCGGTCAGCGAGACGTAGTCGGCGAGCCGGGGATCGGCCGGGTCGGTCACCTCGATGACACCTGTCACCGTGCCAGTCTGCTGGATCCGTCCGGGGGGACGACCCCCCTGGACCCCCGTGCGCCGCTTCGCGCCGCCATAGTCAGCTAGCGACAGCACACTAACCACAGTCATTACAACCTTAAAAAGCGCCGGATCTGTACTGAGTTGCCCCGATAAAGTCGTGACGCCAGGCCATGGGGCACCCCGGATCGCGAGGGATGACGTGAACGCTGGAGCCATGGGGCGGACCGGCCCGCCAGGCCGCAACCAGAGCGGGCGGCCGCGCCGGGTAAGCATCGTGATTGGGCTGAGCGCGCTGGCCGGCGTGATCGCCTGCACGCTGCTGGTCGCCTTCGGCGCGGAGGCCGTGGTGTCCCGGGCCTCCTGCACCGATCACCCGGTGGTCGTCAACCTGGCCGCCTCGCCGGACATCGCCCCCGCGGCCAGGCATGTGGCCAAGTTCTTCAACGCCGAGCACAACGACGTGCAGGGGCACTGCGCCGTGGTGCACGTCACCAGCGTGCAGTCCGCCACGGCCGCGGCCGAGATATCCGGGAACAAGCCGGCCGCCAGCCCCGCCTTCGACGCCTGGATCCCGGACTCCTCGCTGTGGGTGAACGTCGCGCGCAGCTTCCCGCAGGGCGCGCAGCTCGTGCAGCCGACCAGTCTCACGGTGGCCCGGTCCCCGCTGATGATTGTCATGCCCCGGTCGGTCGCGGCCGAAGTGCCCGCCTACGGCTCCTCGGTGGGCTGGCAGTTCCTGCTGCCGCAGCGGGTCGGCGGACCGGCCACCGGGCTCGGGCTGCACGTCGAGTTCCCCGATCCGGCGCGCAGCACGGCCGGCCTGGCCACGCTCATCCAGCTCCAGTCGCTGCTCGGCAGCGGATCCTCGGCGCTAGCGGCCTTCACCGACTTCGTGCTCAACGTCCAGATCACCTCGGGCACTGGATCGCTGACCTCGCTGGCCAGCCTGGCCCACGAGCGGCCGGTCACCATCGCCTCGGAGCAGTCCATCGCACAGTTCGACCGGGCCCACCCGGCGACTGCCGCGCTGGCTGGCCGGTACCCAGTGCAGGGCACCCCGGAGCTGAACTACCCCTACGTGCTCACCTCCACCAACCAGCTCGAACGCCAGGCGGGCCAGGAGTTCGAGAAGGCACTGAAGTCCAGCTACGCGACGTCCTACGTGCAGTATCTGGGCTTCCGCTCGGCGGCCGGCACGGCCCCGGGCTGGATCGGCCAGTATGGCCTGGACACCGCCCAGCCGAAACTGACCGCGTCGGCTGCACCGGGCCAGGCCGAGACCAGCCTGCAAGCCTGGCAGAAGCTCAGCCTGGGCTCCCGGGACCTGGTGCTGCTGGACGTCTCGGAGCAGATGGCCACCCCGGTGTCCCCGACCGGTACCACCCTGGAGCAGGTCCTCATCCAGGCGGCCAGCCTGGGCCTGGCCCACTTCCCGGACAGCACTCAGATGGGCATCTGGGCGTTCGCCAGCCACCTGGACGGCGCCCTGCCGTACAAGCAACTCGTCCCGGTCGGGCCACTGCCCGCGCCACTGGGCCTGATCACCCGGCGGCAGCAGATCATCCAGGCCACTGAGCAGGGCAAGCCGGTAGCCGGCGCGCCCGCCGCGCTGTACAGCTCGATCCTGGCCGCGTTCAAGACCATGTCCGCCAGCTACCAGAGCAGGTACGTCAATGCGGTGCTGGTCCTGACGGCCGGGATCGACAACGCCAAGGGCGACATGAGTTCCGCGGCGCTGGTGCGCCAACTGCGCGCGCTGTACAACCCCAACAAGCGGGTCGAGATCGTCCCGCTCATGTTCGGCACCGCCGGGAACTTCGCCGCACTGCAGCAGGTCGCCCGGGCCACCGGCGGCGTGGCGTTCGACATCACCAGCCCCAAGCAGATCAACAGCGCGTTCTTCAGCGGCATCGCGCAGCGGCTCAGCGTCGCTGGATAGCGGCCGGATCGCGGGGCCTCGGGAGGCTGCAATGAACGGCAGTTGATCACTGCCGCGGTAGCGGCAGCGCTCGGAGTAGCTCCGTTAGCTGCTCCGACTCCGGCCTCTGCAGCCGGTGACATCCACCTCGTCCTGAGATCGTCCCGCTCATGTTCGGCACGGCCGGGCACCTCGCCACTCTGGATAGTGATCTGACCTGCGGAAACGTGCTCCGGCAGCGAGCCGGCCAGCGAGCCGAAAAAATCTTACGGATCCATGACAACCAGCTTCGGAGGCGGCGCGTCTTCTATGTGAGGCCCGACGAGAGCGGGGCGTCGGGCCTCGACAGAGCTTCTCCAGCAGGTCGGTCTGGTGCGAGCATTCGCCAGGCCACTGGCTGGGGAACGGGACGTGAGGTCCGGCAAGAGCGGGGTGCCGGGCCTCATTTCCGTTTTCTGCGGCCGTTCCTGGCCGGTTTCCGACCCGGTTCCGCCCGGCCGCTCAGCCCGCTGCGTCCAGCAACCGGTGCGCCCGCTGGATGAGTGACGGCACGGCCGCGCCTTCCCGCTCGAATCCCTCACCCACCGTCTTGTGCTGCAGGAACCGCGCGTGGATGCCTTCCAGCACCACCGCGAGCTTGAAGCAGCCGAACGCCATGTAGTAGCCGAGGCCGGATACGTCCCGCCCGGTGGCCGCCGCGTACCGGTCCGCGACCTGCGCCCTGGTCAGGAAGCCAGGGCCGGCTGTGACCGTAGCCGCCACGCTGAGCTCCCCGGACTCCGGGTCATCCTGCTCGGCCCAGTAGACGAGGGCCAGGCCGAGATCGGCCAGCGGGTCGCCCAGGGTGGACATCTCCCAGTCCAGCACGGCCGCGATAGACGGCCGGGTGCCCAGCGTGACCAGCATGTTGTCCAGCCGGTAATCACCGTGCACCAGGGTCCCTGGGCCCGCGGCGGCGATCACGGCCGGCAGCCCCGCGGCCAGCCGCGCGGTAAGTTCCGCGTACCCAGGCATGTCCCGGGTGTTGGACAGCTCCCACTGGCGCTGCCAGCGGGCTAGCTGCCGCTCCAGGTAGCCTTCCGGCCGGCCGAAGCCACTCAGCCCGGCCGCGGCCAGGTCCACGCCGTGGATGGCGGCCAGCATGTCCGCGAAGTTCTCCGACAACTGGCGGGCCTGGCCTGGGCTGACCTGCTCGCCGTCCGCCTCGGTGCGCAGGACCAGCCCAGGCACGTAGGCCATGACGTAGAACGGGGCGCCGATCACCTCCGGATCTGTGCACCGGCCGGCCACCGGAGGCACCGGGACAGCGCTGCCGCGCAGCGCACTGAGCACCTGGTATTCCCGGCCCATATCATGCGCGGTGGGCAGCACGTGCCCGAGCGGCGGCCGCCGCAACACCAGCAGCGGTGCGTCCGGGCCGGCCGCGGCCCGGCCATCCACCAGGTAAGTCAGGTTGGACCGGCCGCCCGCGATCAGCCGGACGGCGGGCGGCGCGGCCACCGGGAGGATGCCGTTGTCCCGCAGCCAGCGGCCCAGCCGGTGCAGGTCGTCGATGCCCGGCACAGCGCCGGACGCGGAGCCAGCCGCAGGCTCTGCTTCCGCTCCGGGGACAGCACCGTCCGGCATGGCTCACACTCCCGTCCGCACGCTCCGGCCCACACTCCCTGGGGGCTGGGTACGTATCAGGAAAGTATCTATCAGACGGCGGCGGCCGGCCCGGCTCACCAGCCTGGGCGCCGGGGCAAGACGCCCCCACCGGGTCCGGACACTTCTGGGTATGGACTTATTCACGGACTGTGGCATAGGTAGGTACCAGGGGCCACGGGGCAGGCTCGGCCAAAGGTCTAGGCCAATCGGAAGGATCGCCGTGACTGACGCGTGGATGCCCGGAGCCGAGCGAATCCCGGCCCCGGCTGACGGCGGCACCATGAAGGGTGGCGCGCCCCGTGCCGTCTGGCTGCCGGTGTACGCCAACCCGCTGGTGCTGCCCGCCCGGACCGTGGCCGAGCGGCTCATCCAGGTGGGCCGGCCCAGTCATCTGGTCTGGAACCCGGTGTCCGGCGAGGTGGCCCAGCTGATCCCGGCCGTCCGGGCGGCCCGCGCGCTCGGCTGGCCGGGGTGTCCGGGCTGGCTCGACGGCCCGGGCTGGCCGGGGTGTCCGGGCTGGCTCGACGGCCCGGGCTGGCCGGCCGGGCCCGGCTGGGCCCGGGGCATGGACCGGACTCGGGACCCGGCGTACTCGGTGGATGAGCCGACCGCGCCCGCCGCCCGGGACGGGCTGGCCGCGATCAACACCGAGGGCCGGGTCTGCGTGCAGATCGCGGTCCTGAGCCAGGTCTGGTGGCCGTTCACCGAAGGCCCGGCCGAGCGGCTCCAGGAGATCGTGACCTGGCTCGAGTCGTGGCAGGTGCCCAGGACCTGGCCGGCCGGGCGGCCGGCCCGGTTCCCCGGCGCCGGCCCCGCGGCGGCCGACCGCCGGCCCGCGTCCCGCGCGCTGACCGCCCAGTCCCAAGCGGCCGGGATGGGCCCGGGCCGGCGGCGCAACTGGGCCCAGGGCGGGCACTTCGCCGCGGTCCAGGTACCCGGCTGCGCCGCGGCTGGCGTGGGCCATATCGAGCTGGACCGGCCGGATCACGATCAGCCCCGGATGAGGTCGGCCGGACCCGCAGGCAGCCCGGCCAGAATCCCGGCCAGGACCTGGCAGCCGCGGCTGACCCCGGCCAAGTCGGCCGCGCCGTAGCCGAGCACCAGCCCGTGCCGGCTGGCCGGGCCGGCGAAGTATCTGTCCAGGCTGGCCACGTCCACCCCGCGTGCCGCGGCGGCCGCCAGCACGCCGGGCAGCACGTCGCCAGGCAGCTCGCAGACCATGTGCATGCCCGCGGTGTCTCCGGTCAGCCAGCCGGTCCGGGCCGGCTGCCCGGCCAGCGCCTCGCCGAGCACCGCGGTCATCGCGCCGCGCCGCCGGGCGTACTCATGCCGCATCCGGCGCACGTGCCGGTCCAGATCGCCCCGCGCGAGCAGCCCGGTCACCGCGTGCTGCACCGGCTCGGGCACCTTCACGCCGAGGCCGACAGCCGTCTCAGCGAGCACCGCGACCAGGTCGGCCCGGGCCAGCAGCCAGCCTGCGCCGAGCGATGGGGTCAGCGTCTTCGACGTGGTGCCCAGGTAGATGACCACCTCGGGGTCCAGGCCAAACAGCGTCGGCAGCGGGCCGACGTCGTAGCGGAACTCGCCGTCGTAGTCGTCCTCCACGATGAGCGCCCCGGTGGCCCGGGCCCAGGCCGCGAGCGCCTGACGGCGGGGCACCGGCAGCCGCCCACCCAGCGGGTACTGATGCGCGGGCGTGGTGTACACCAGCCGCAGCCCAGCCGGCAGCTCGTCCACGACCAGCCCGTCCGCGTCCACCCGGCACGGCACCAGCTGGGCGCCGTGCGCGGCGAACACCGACCGGGCTGTCTGGTAGCCAGGCTCCTCCACGCCGACCCGGTCGCCCGGCCGGAGCAGGCCGCTCGCGATCAGCTGCAGGCCCCCCGCGACCCCGCGGGTGACCAGAACCTGGTCCCCCGCGCAGCGCAGGCCCCGGCCGCGGCGCAGGTAGCCAATGATCTGATCGCGCAGCGCGGCCAGGCCGCGCGGGTCAGGCCAGCCGGACACCGGCTGGGCGGCGGCCCGCCGCCAGGCCCGGCGCCAGGCGGCCTCATCGATCCCGGCCACCCAGGGGATGCCGGGGCGCAGGTTGACCCGGGGCGGCACGGCGGCGGCCGCCCCGGGCCCGGGCGCGGCCGGCACAGCCGGCCGGGCGGATGCCCAGCCCGGCCCGGGCGGCGCGCCGCCCGGCATGCCTGGATGGCCCGGCGCTCCGGGCGCCACAAAGGTCCCGGAACCGTGCCGTCCCTCCAGCCAGCCCTCAGCGAACAGCTGGGTGTAGGCGGCCGTCACCACCGTCCGGCTCACCCCGAGCAGCCCGGCCAGGGCCCGGGTGGAGGGCAGCCGCTCACCCGCGGCCAGCCGCCCGTCGGCGAGCGCCGCGCGCAGCTGCGCGGAGATCTGCTCGGTCAGCGGCAGCGGCCCGGCCCGGTCGGTGGTCAGCGGCAGCTCAATGGCAGCGTGGGGAAAAGTGGTCATCTGTTCTTCCCGTAAAGTGGCTACAGTCATAAGTCCACTTGATAGGTACGGTAAGCCATCATGAGCGCTGACGACACCCTGACCCTGTCCGCCACCCCCCGGACCGCGCTGCACCGGCACAAGGAACGCGGCCGGACCGACCGGGCCGACCTGTACGCGGTGCTCGACGCGGGCCTGATCTGCCATCTCGGCGTGGTCATCGATGGCGTGCCAGTAGTGCTGCCAACCGCCTACGGCCGCGACGGCGATGTGCTTTACCTGCACGGCTCCTCGGCCAACCGGAGCAACCTGGCCGCTGACGGGCAGGAGGTCTGTGTCACGGTGACGCACCTGGACGGGATCGTCTGCGCCCGCGCCGTGTTCAGCCACTCGATGAACTACCGCAGCGCGGTCGTCTTCGGCCGGGCCCGGCTGGTTACCGACGACCAGGAGCGGCTGGCCGCGCTGCGGGTCATCACCGAGCAGCTGATCCCGGGCCGGTGGGCCGCGGCCCGGCCCCCGTCGCGCAAGGAGATGGCCGCCACCTCGGTGCTGGCCGTTCCGCTGGATGATGCCTCGGTCAAGATCCGCACCGGGCCGCCGGCCGACGAGCCGGCCGACCATGCCCTCGGCGTGTGGGCCGGGGTGCTGCCCGCCGCGCTGACCTTCGGCGAGCCGCAGCCGGACCCGGCGCTGCCGGCCGGCACGGCCGTGCCCGGGCACATCCGCGGGGTAGCCGGCCGGCCCCGCGGCTGACCCACCGGTGCGGCCGGCGAGTGGCCAGGTGGGGGACATGGACAAGGTGCCTGCGACGAGGCTCTAGTCTTGGGGGATGACTGACCGGCTCGTCTGGATCGACTGTGAGATGACCGGGCTTGACCTGGCCCGTGATGCCCTTATCGAGATCGCCTGCCTGGTGACCGACGGCAACCTGAACGTGCTCGACGAGGGCGTGGATCTCGTGATCAAGCCTCCGGCGGAGGCGGTGGACCAGATGGTGCCGGTGGTCCGGGAGATGCACACCACGTCGGGCCTGATCGACGAGCTGCCGTCCGGCGTCACCCTGGCCGAGGCCCAGGAGCAGGTGCTCGGCTACGTGCGCCGCCTGGTGCAGGACGCGCGCCGGGTGCCGCTATGCGGCAACTCCATCGCCACCGACCGGGCGTTCCTCGCCCGCGACATGCCCGAACTGGACGCGTTCCTGCATTACCGGATGGTCGACGTGTCGAGCATCAAGGAACTCGCCCGGCGCTGGTACCCGCGGGCATACTTCGCCAGCCCGCAGAAGCACGGCGGGCACCGGGCCCTGGCCGACATCCGGGAGAGCATCCAGGAACTGCGCTACTACCGCGAGGCGATCTTCGTCCCGGAGCCCGGGCCGGACTCGGTCACGGCCCGGGAGATCGCCGGCAAGTACGGCGTGGCCCCGCCGGGGAACGGGCACGCCGAGCGGAGCGGTCACCCGGAGCAGGCATCCAGCTGACCGGCCGCCCGGCCGGCTATCCAGTTCGAAGTAGCCCGGCGGCGCCGCTATGCTTGAGCAGCCGTAGGCGATGGTGGGCGTAGCTCAGTTGGTTAGAGCGCCAGGTTGTGGTCCTGGATGTCGTGGGTTCGAATCCCATCGCTCACCCCATGTGATGTCGCAAGACATCGGAACGGCCCCGTGCCCACGTGAGGGTTCGGGGCCATTGGCCTGAAGGCCTTCCAGAAATCTGGAACCTCGACCCGGCGACCTGGGTAAATGCCCTATCCCGGTCTAGGATGCCCGGCGGGCCGGCCATCCTAGGGCGGGGGTGACGACGTGGCGCTGACTGAGCTGCTGACCCAGTGGCAGGACAACCTGGCCGGCTGGGCTATTCCGGCGCACATTACCGCCGCCGTGCCGGACTCACCCTGGGTGCTGCCCCGCCAGGTGTTCGCGCGCCGCGCGGACCGGCTGAGCCAGGCCCCGGCCGGGCCGTCCTACCAGCGGGCCTGGGCGGCCCTTGACCCGCCGGGCAGCGTGCTGGACGTGGGCGCCGGGGCCGGCGCCGCCTGCCTGCCGCTGGCGCCGCGGACCACCGCGCTGACCGCGGTGGACACCGACCCCGGCATGCTGGGCCTGCTGGCCGGGCGGGCCCGGGCGGCGGGCCTGGACCCGGAGCTGCACGTCGGCCCGTGGCCGGAGGTAGCCGCCCTGACCGCCGCCGCCGACGTGGTGACCTGTCACAACGTGCTGTACAACGTGCCCGACCTGGAGCCTTTCCTGGCCGCGCTGACCGGCCATGCCCGGCGCCAGGTGGTCATCGAGCTGACCGCGGCCCATCCGCTGACCTCGCTCAACCCGCTGTGGCTGCGCTTCCACGGCCTGGAGCGGCCAAGAGGGCCAACCGCAAGTGACGTCCTGGCCATCCTGGACGCAATGGGGCTGCGGGCAGGGCACACTGAATGGAATCGTCCGGCTGAGGCGGATTACGCCACGGTTCGCGAGCTTGCTGAGGTGACCAGGCGGCGGCTGTGCCTGCCGGCTGAGCGCGCGGCTGAGGTGGAAGCCGCGCTCCGGGACACCGGGCTCGGCGGCGGCCAGGCCACTGACCTGGGGACCGCCGGACGCGCCGTCGTCACGATCTGGTGGGAGGGTTCCGCGTGAGCAACATGGATGACTGGTTTCGCGACCCGTCACCGCGCTCATCCGGGCCGGCCGGTTCGGGCTACCCCGGTGGTGGCCCGACCGAGAACCTGTCGCATGGCTCCCCGGGCGGCTCCCCCGGGCAGAGCGCCTGGCCGGCCCAGCCACCGGCGCGCACCGACAGCCCGGGACGGCGCTCCCGGCAGTACCAGGGCGGCGGCTCGGGGCGCGCTTACCGGGGCGGTGGCGGCGGCCGGCGCTGGCTGCGGCCGCGCCGGATCCTGGGCATCGTCGGCCTGCTGGTGGTGCTGGTCCTGGTCTTCACCGGGGTCATGTACTTCTACCTGAACTCCAAGCTCACCCGGGTCAACGCGCTGATCGATTACAACGGCCGGCCAGTCGCCGGTGCCGGGCAGAACTGGCTGATCACCGGGTCGGACAGCCGGCAGGGGCTGACCAGGAAAGAAGAGCGTGAGCTGGCGACCGGGCGGGGCATCGGCGGGCACCGGTCAGACACCATCATGGTGCTGCACATCCCCAGTAACGGCCTGCCCGCGGTGCTGGTCAGCATCCCGCGTGACTCCTACGTGGACATCCCCGGCTTCGGCATGAACAAGATCAACGCTGCCTACGACTTCGGCGGGCCCAAGCTGCTGGCCAAGACGGTGCAGAACGCCACCGGCCTGTACATCAACCACTTCATGAGCATTGGCTTCGGCGGCCTGGTCAACGTGGTGGACGCGGTCGGCGGGGTGCGCATGTGCATCCCGTCCAACCTGAATGACCCGGCGTCCGGACTACACCTGAAGAAGGGCTGCCAGAACCTGGACGGCGCCGAGGCGCTCGGCTTCGTCCGGAGCCGCCACCTGTTCGCCACCCAGGACCTGCAGCGGGAACAGGACCAGCGGGTGTTCATCAAGGCGCTGCTGACCAAGATGACCAGCCCGGCCAACCTGATCAACCCGTTCCACTCATTCCCGGCCGCGTTCGGCGCGGCCGACTCGCTGACCGTGGACAAGAGCACCCAGCTGTACCAGCTGGTCCAGGTGGCGTTCGCGCTGCGGCACCCGGAGACCACCACCGTGCCCATCGGCAGCGAGCCGCTACTGGCCGTCGGCGACGTGGTGATCTGGAACCACAGCCAGGCGACGCGCCTGTTCGACGCGATGCGCAACGACACCCCGGTGCCGAAGAGCCTGCTAACCGGGTCCAAGCTCGCGCCGGCCGCCTGAGCTGAAATCGTTATCCGGGGCTGTCAACTTGCGACATTTCAGCCCCTTGCGCACACCCGTGCGTCCTCCGTACCATGCGTCGAATTACAACCCGCTGGTAGCCCAGGCCCGGAGGTGGCTTTGAGGACCGGCAGTATCCCCAGTGTGACCCGTCCGCTCGGTTTGTCACTACGCGAGGCTGAGATCATGACGCTGATCGCGGAGGGTCACTCTAACGGCGAGATCGCCGCCCAGCTCGTACTGGCCGAGAAGACCGTCAAGAACCATGTGAACCGGATTTATGCCAAGCTGGGCGCGCAGTCCCGGGCGGCCGCCATCTCCTGCTGGGACGACGCGCGGGCTGCGGGCACCTGAACGCCCGCGGTGGCTGACCTGCGGCTAGCCTGATAGCAAGCTCAGCCCCAGGGGGCATTCAGGAAATCCTCAGGTTCAGGCCGGAAGATGCAGGTCATGACCATGCCGTCGACGAATGGGCGAACACAGCCGGCTGCCAGGCTGCTCGTTGTCGAGGACGAGCCCAACATCCTTGAGCTGCTGTCCGCCAGCCTCCGCTACGCCGGATTTGACGTGCTCACCGCGACCGGCGGAACCGAGGCGGTCCAGGCCGCGCAGCGGCACCGGCCCGACCTCATCGTGCTCGATGTGATGCTGCCCGACATGGACGGCTTCGACGTGGTCCGGCGGCTGAGAGGCGGCGGCGCGCGCATCCCGGTGGTCTTCCTGACCGCACGGGACGCGATGGAAGACAAGGTCCGCGGCCTCACCCTGGGCGGGGACGACTACGTGACCAAGCCGTTCAGCCTGGAGGAGGTCATCGCGCGGATCCGCGCGGTGCTCCGCCGCACACACGGCGACGGGGCCGAGCCCACGCCCCGGCTCAAGTTCGCCGATCTGGAACTGGACGAAGAGAGCCACGAGGTGTGGCGGGCCGGGCAGCACGTGCAGCTCTCCCCCACCGAGTTCAAGCTGCTCCGGTACTTCATGAGCAACGCGAACCGGGTGCTGTCCAAGATGCAGATCCTGGACCACGTCTGGGACTACGACTTCCGCGGCGACACCGGCATCGTGGAGTCGTACGTGTCCGTGCTGCGCCGCAAGGTGGACACCACCGAGCCGCGGCTGATCCACACGCTGCGCGGAGTCGGTTATGTGCTCCGGCTGCCGTCGTCTTAGCCTGCGGAGATGACGACGGCGTCCATGCTCGACCGCGCGCGGGGGAGACTGCGCCGGCTGTCCGGGCGCACCCCGATCCGGGTCAAGATCATCGCTGCACTGCTCGCGCTGGTCATCATCGCGCTGGCCATCATCAGCACGGTGAGCCTGGCCGTCTTCCGCAACTACCTGCAGGACCAGGCGGACACCCAGCTCACCACGCTGTACAACCAGACGATCACCAGGAGTCACCCGCAGCTGACACCCGGGTTCGGCCAGCCGGCGACGCACATCGTCGGGAGCTACACGCCGCCGGAACTGGTCGAGGTGCTGAACGCCCGGGGCCAGGTGCTCACCCCGACCACCCTGGCCGGCGCGCCGCTGACCACCGCGGGCCCGGATGTGCCGACCAGCAAGTCGTGGCTCACCGCGCACTCCGGACAGCGGACCACGGTGCCGGCCCTCTCCGGGGACGACAACTGGCGGGTCGTCACCAGGGTCTTCAACAACGCGGTGATATCCAACTTCTACACCGGGCAGAGCAGCGCGCCACAGACGGTCATCCTGGTTGTCGGCTACGACCTGGGTAGCGTGAACACCACGCTCGGCTGGCTGGCCAAGATCGACCTGCTGGTCAGCGTCATCATCGTGGTCGCCCTGGCCGTGGTGGGCGTGGCCATCGTGCGGGCCAGCCTGCGCCCGCTCGACGACATCGAGCAGACCGCGCGGGCCATCGCGGCCGGCGACCTGTCCCGCCGGGTGCCTGACCTGGACCCGCGCACCGAGGTGGGCCGGCTCGGCCGGTCGCTGAACCGGATGCTGGCCCAGATCGAGTCGTCGTTCCAGGCCCGGACCCGGTCCGAGGCGGCCGCCCGGCGGTCCGAGGAGCGGATGCGCCAGTTCGTCGCGGACGCCAGCCACGAGCTGCGTACCCCGCTCACCGCGATGCGCGGTTACGCGGAGTACTACCGTCAGCGCGGCGGCGTGCGGGACGACGCGGAGGCCGTGGCCGAGGACAGCACCGGCGCGGCCCCGGCCGAGCTGGCCGCCGGCGACCCCGGGGCGGCCATGGTCCCGCACCACGGCACCGGCCAGCTCAGCGGGGCCGACCTGGACCGGATCATGCAGCGGGTGGAGCAGGAATCGGCCCGGATGGGCGTGCTGGTCGAGGACATGCTGCTGCTGGCCCGGCTCGATCAGCAGCGGCCGCTGGACCACCGCCCGGTGGACCTGCTCACGCTGGCCGCGGACGCGGTGCAGGATGCCCGCATCATCGCGCCGGACCGGGCTATCGAGCTCAGTGTCGGCTCGGCCACCGCGTTCCTGGTGCTCGGCGACGAGGTGCGGCTGCGCCAGGTCATCGGGAACCTGATGAGCAACGCGCTCAGCCACACCCCCGACGGCACCCCGGTGACGGTGCGTATCCTGGCCGGCCCGCGCGAGCCGGTGCCCAGCGTGGTCCTCGAAGTCACCGACCAGGGCCCGGGAATGCCCCCGGAGCAGGCGGAGCACGTCTTCGAGCGGTTCTACCGCGGCGACCAGGCCCGGACCAGGAAAGCCGGCGGGACCGGCCTGGGCCTGGCCATCGTGACCGCGCTCGTCGCCGCGCACGGCGGTACCGTGGCCCTGCGGACCGCGCCGGGCGAGGGCGCGACGTTCCGGGTCACGCTGCCGCTGGCCCCGGAGGCGCAGCGCGACGAGCCGGTGGACGCGGCCGAGGACGAGGACGAGGATGTGCTGGCCGCGGGGGAAGACACCACCCCGCTCCGCTCTCCCCGGGGACAGCTCCCGGAGCCCCCGGCCCCCGACCCCCGCTCCGCGCCGAGCGGCGGCACGCGCCGACGCTAACGCTGGTTAGCCAGCGAGCGCCGCGCGGGCGGCGCCGCGGACGGCTTCGGCGTAGCCGCTGCCGAACAGGCAGGCGTGCACCAGCAGCGGGTGCAGCTGATGCAGCGGGACCCGGTCCCGCCAGCCGGGGGCCAGCGGCGCGACATCGGTGTACGCGGCCAGGATCCGGTCCAGGTACGGCGCGCCGAACAGGGCCAGCATGGCCAGGTCGGTCTCCCGGTGCCCGCCCTGGGCGGCCGGGTCGATCAGGCAGCCGCGGCCGCCCGACCACAGCACGTTGCCGGACCAGCAGTCGCCGTGGATCCGGCTGGGCGGCTCGGGCGGCCCGGCCAGGCTGGGCAGCCGGTCCACCACCTGCTCCACCAGCCGGGCGTCGGCCGTGGTGAGCGCGCCGGTGTCGGCGGCCCGGCGCAGGTAGGGCAGCAGCCGTTTGCTGCCGTACCAGCTGGCCCAGTCGCCGGCCCCACCCAGCGCCCCGGCCACCGTGGGCGCGTCCCCGGTGCGGTCGCCCAGCGGCAGGGTGGCGATGAAGCCGGGCCAGGGCGAGCCGAACCGCGGCGCGCCCGCCGCGTGCAGCACGGCCAGGCCCCGGCCGAACGCCTCGGCCGCGTGCCGATCGGGGGCCTGCTCCGGCACCCAGGCCACGGCCAGCGTGGCGCTGTCCCAGCCGAGTACCTCGGGCACCGGGACGGCGTGCGCCTCGGCCAGCCAGCGCAACCCGCGCGCCTCGGCCTCGAAGATCCCGCCCAGGTCGGCCGCGGCCGCCTTGGCGAACACCCGGCGGCCGTCGGCCAGCATCACCTGGTAGTGGCTCCACTGATGCTGCGCACCGGCTGGCCGGACCTCCTGCACGCCGGTGCCGGTGATCCGGGCCAGCCGCTCGGCCAGCTCAGACCCGGTCAGCGCGGCCGCACTCACCGGCCGCCCGGTTCCGCCGCGGGTGCCTGGAGCAGCCCGGCGAGCTGACCAGTCAGGCCGTGCACGGCCGCCCGCACCAGGCCGTAGGCGACCGCGTAGTCCTCCGGCGAACCCCCGTACGGATCGGGCACCTGGCCGTCGTAGCGGTCGTCACCGTCCAGCGCCGGGTCGAACGACCGGAACAGCAGCACCCGCCCGGCCGCCGCCGGGTCTGGCGCCATCTCCCGCAGGTCGGCCAGGTTGGCCCGGTCCATGGCCAGCACCAGGTCCCGGTCACCGAACCAGGACGGCTGGAACTGGCGGGCCCGGTGCGCGGACCCGTCGTAGCCGTGCCGGGCCAGCTCGGCCCGGGCCCGGCGGTCCATCGGGCCACCGACGTGCCAGTCTCCGGTACCCGCGCTGTCCACCTCGACCAGGTCAGCCAGCCCGGCCTGGGCCAGCTCGGCGCGCAGCACTACGTCGGCCATCGGGGACCGGCAGATGTTGCCGAGACAGACGAAACAGACCCGGTAGGGCCCGGACCCCGGGCGCGGGGCAGGCGGCACCGGCAGCGCCGGGGTGTCAGCGGGCATGCCCCCAAGCATGCCCGACGCGCAGAGTGCTCATGCCGCCAGCCCAGGGGTCGTCGCCGTGGCTGGGCACATGTCACCATGGGCGGATGTCACAAGATCCCGCATACCGGTCGCTGTCTTTCTGGCTCGGCACCACGCCGGATGAGCTGGTCCCCGGCGACCCACTGCCCGGCGACCAGGACGTCGACGTGGCCATTGCCGGGGCCGGCTTCACCGGCCTGTGGACGGCGTACTACCTGGCCCAGGCCAGCCCGGGACTGCGGATCGCGGTGTGCGAGAAGGACATCGCCGGCTTCGGCGCGTCCGGCCGTAACGGCGGCTGGTGCTCGGCGCTGTTCCCGGCGTCGCTGGCCAAGCTGGAGCGGATGGCCGGGCGCCAGGCGGCGGTGGCCATGTACCGGGCCATGCAGGAAACCGTGGACGAGGTGGGCCGGGTGGTGGCGGCCGAGGGCATCGACTGCCACTGGGCCAAGGGCGGCACCGTCATGCTGGCCCGCTCCCCCACCCAGCTGCAGCGCGCCCAGGAGGAAGTGGCGGAACACCGGGCGTTCGGCTTTGGCCAGGCCGACCTGCGGCTGCTGAACCGGGCCGAGGCGGCGGAGCGGGTGGCCGCGTCCGGAGTGCTCGGCGCGACGTACACCCCGCACTGCGCGGCCATCCACCCGGCGCGGCTGGCCCGCGGCCTGGCCGCCGCGGTGCGCAAGCAGGGGGTGCGGCTGTACGAGCAGACTCAGGTGACCGAGATCGCGCCCGGGCGGCTGCGCACCACGCATGGCACGGTCCGGGCCGACTACGTGATCCGGGCCACCGAGGGGTACACCCCGCTGCTGCCTGGCCTGCACCGGGCCATCGCCCCGGTGTACTCGCTGATGATCGCGACGGCGCCGCTGCCCGACGCCACCTGGGCCCAGATCGGGCTGGCCGGGCGGCCCACGTTCGGCGACTTCCGGCACCTGATCATCTATGGCCAGCGCACCGCGGACGGGCGGCTGGCGTTCGGCGGCCGCGGCGCGCCATACCACTTCGGCTCCACCATCCGGCCCGAGTTCAACCAGGTGCCCGCCGTGTTCGCCGCGCTGCGGCGGACGCTCGGCGAGCTGTTCCCGGCGCTCGGCGACGTGCCGGTCACGCACACCTGGGGCGGCCCGCTCGGCGTGCCCCGGGACTGGTGCGCGTCGGCCGGGCTGGACCGGGCCACCGGCCTGGGCTGGGCCGGTGGCTATGTGGGTGACGGGGTGTCCACCACCAACCTGGCCGGGCGCACGCTGGCCGACCTGGTGCTGGGGAAGGACACCGAGATCACCGGGCTGCCCTGGGTCGGGCACCGGTCCCCGGAATGGGAAGCGGAACCGCTGCGCTGGCTGGGCGCGAACGCCGGGCTGCGCACGATGAGCTGGGCCGACCGCGAGGAGACCCGGACCGGCCGGCAGTCCCGGCTGGCCAAGTTCGCCGGCCGGTTCCTGGGCGGCTGACACCGCCCAGGAACCGGCGTCCGGTTAACTAGCCGGCGGCCCGGGCGAGCGCGGGCACGAACTTGGCCGCGTCGATGGTGCCCCAGCCACTGGCCAGGTCGTATCCCGGCCCGGCGTTGAACCCGGTCACTCCCGCGAAGCTGTTGTCGCCCGCGGTGATGTCCACCAGGCCGGTGTTGCTGGCACCGTGCTCGCTGGCCAGGCCGAGCGCGTACAGCGCCGGGTTGATCAGGCCGAGCCGGTGGCCGGCCACCTGGTCGGCCAGCGCCACGATGCCGGAGAAGATCGGCGTGGCCTCGCTGGTCCCACCGAAGATGTACCAGCCCGGGTCGGACACGCCCGGCGTCTCGATGCCCGCGAACGACATGTAGACCCAGCAGCCGCCGTTCACCGCCGCGCTCATCGAGATGTCCGGGGTGCCCCGGTGGCCGCCCACCACGTTGCCCACTGCGGCCTGGTACAGCGGCCGGGAGAACACCGCGGACACGCCGCCGCCACCGGCGCCGTAGCCGTCGTTCCACACCGAGTCGGGCTGCACCTGGTTACCCGCGTCGTCCAGGTAGAGCTGGGATCCGCCGACCGAGGTGACCAGCGGGTCGGAGGACGGCCAGGAGTTCACCCGGTAGGGGTAGAGCGTGCTGCCGTCGGCCTCGTAGTCGGTCGCGCCCGCGTCGCCGGACGCGGCCAGCACCGTCACGTGGTGGGCCAGCGCGTCCTTGTACGCGTACCGCAGGTTCAGCAGGCTGCTGAAGTTGCCCTGGCTGAAGCCGGGGAACGTGTTCTCGGTGGCGCCGAAGCTCTGCGAGATGACGTCGCCGACGCCCGCGTTGATCAGCGACTGCTCGGCGTTCATCATCTCGGGCAGGCCGGTCACCCCCTCGGTCTCGGCCACCGGGGTCTCGGCCAGCACGATCTTCGCGCCGGGCGCGATGGAGTGCGCATACTCCACGTCGAGGGTGGTTTCCTCGGCCCAGCCGACCATGGTCGAGTTGGTCGGGTCGAACGCCGGGATGTTGCCGAACTTAACGATCCGCAGGTCCGGGTGGGGGAAGCCGAACTGCTGGTCGAACACGTTGAGGTCGTTGCGGATCGTGGGCGAGCCATACGAGTCGACGATCACGATCGTCTCGCCGCGGCCGTCCACGCCGCGCTGGTACAGCGGGTTCAGGTTGTAGTGGACCCGGTACTGCACCGGCGTGTAGCAGTTGATGCCGATTTCGGCCTGGCAGTCGCTGGTGGACAGCGGCGCGGGCAGCTGCTTGCCGATCAGGATCGGGCCGCTCAGCACCGGCCGGGCGACGGCGCCGGCCTGCTGGACGGCGGCGGGCGCGCCCGGCACGGCCAGGGCGAGCATGCTGAGAGCGGCGGCGGCGGGCAGGCCGCGGGTGGCGATCCGGCCGAACGGAGCGGCGATCCTTAACATGGTCCTCCTCCTCGAGGGTCCCTCGGGTGCTCCGCACAGTTATCCCACCGGAAACACCGGTACGTCTATCCCGCCAGATACACCAACATGACCGGCAATCCCGGCAATCCGGGCTACTAGGGCATAACGACCACCTTGACCGGGTCGCCATCCGGTCCTGGAGCACCCGGAACGCCTCGGCGATGTCGGCCAGCGGGAACCCCATCGACGACAAGATGCGCCGGCGTCATGCCGCCCTCCTAGGCCTTGGGGGTGGCTTCGCTGCATACGGTAACCACGCCGCGAGTGTCAACGCACATGCCCAAGACTCACCCCGGCGGCAGGGCCGGGCCCGCCCGGGCCCGGCCCTGCCACAGCCAGCCTGCTACGCGGCGGGTGCGAAGCTGCGCAGCACGCCGTCCAGCCCGGCCACGTAGATGTGGCCCCGCGACACGGCCGGCGAGGCCCAGAAGGCATAGGCGAGCTTCTGCTCCCACAGCGTGCCGCCGGTCGCCTGGTTCAGCACCCACATCCGGCCCTCGTTGTCCACGTCCACCAGCACCATCCGGCCGGCCGGCCCGGTGATGGCGGGCGAGGCGTAGAACGTGGACGTGGTCAGCACCTGCCAGATCAGCGTCCCGGTGATCGCGTTGAGCGCGTACATGCCCTTGTCGGACGGGACGTAGAGCCGGTTGCCTAGCAGCGCGGCACCACCCACGTCACCGCTGCTGCCGGTCGGGTTGCCGCCACCCTGCAGGGCGTACTTCCAGATCAGGCCGCCAGTGGTGAGGTTGAGCGCGTAGACGGACTTGTCCTTGCCGACCACGTAGACGACGCCGTTGGCGAAGTCGTTCTGCCCGGGCGTGGAGATGACCGGCGCGGCGCCCACGTCGGCCAGGCTCGCGGTGCTGGTCCGGTAGCGCCACACCAGCGCGCCGGTCCGGGCGTTGAGCGCGTACACCGCGTCGTCGGTGTCCTTGCTGCCGAACACGACCAGTGGGACGCCCCGGGCGTCGGTGGCGTATGCGGGCGACGACCAGGTACCGCCCGGGGTGACCGCGAAGCTGGTGAACTTCCAGTCCTGGGTGCAGTTGCCGGCCGTGCTGCCCGGGCCGTTGATGGCGAACTCCGCGCCGACCGCGCCGTTGCCCGGGATGGTGCCGTCGTAGATCACCGGCCCGGTGGGCGTTTCGACGGCGACCGGGGAGGCCAGGATGGGCCCGCCCGCCTGGTACGAGCACATCAGCGCGCCGGTGGTGGCGTTCAGCGCGTAGAGCGAGCCCGCGGTGGAGCCGATGTACACGACGCCGTCGAACACCGCGGGTGAGGTCTCTACCACCCCGGCGGGCAGCTTGTACGTCCATACCGCGGCGCCACCGCCCGCCGGGTAGGCGAAGAAGTGGTTGTTGGCGCCCGCGTAGACCAGGGCCTTGCCCAGGCGCGCGTTCATCACCACGGCCGGCGACGTGTCGCTGCCGGTGCCCAGCTTCGCGGTCCACGTCTGGGCCAGCGACGACGCGTTCGTGCTGCTGATTGCCGTCTCCGGTGACACACCAGTGTGCATGGGGTTGTCCCGGAACATCGGCCAGTCCGGGACCAGGGGGATAGGTGCGTGGCGGCCATGGCTGTGGCCGTGGCTGTGACCCAGGTACGCGGGCAGGTGGGATGGCACCGCCGCCGCGCTGGCCGGTCCGGCCAGCGCGAGCGCCCCGGCCAGGGCCGCGGCGGCCGCGGCCGCCGCAGCCAGTGCGGGCCTGGATGGAATTAGTTTCGACACGAACATGCTCCTAGCTTCCGCTGCTGTCGATTGTCTGCGGGGCCCGGGTCATTCCCATGAGCAAGGTGCGGATTCTGCCAGAATGGGGGCAACCTTCGCGCACCGCCTATGACCCGGTGGCTGAACGCCCGACAGCGTACCCCATTCCAGATGCCGGCAAATAAATATCTGCCATCGCCTGAATTCCTTGAATCAGGTGCCCGCATCCGGGACAGACGATCCGGTAACCGGTCATGCCGGACAGACGGTGATCCGTCACTATTCATAAGCTGTGGCCGCGATGGCCGGTCTTCGGCTGTCCAGCATCCTCGCAGGTGACCGCCATAGCCTCACTATTCTATTATCTCAGTCGGAAAAGTCGGATGAAGCCTGTCATGATTGCGCCTTTCCCTCCGGTATTCCCCGTGGTGTAGCACATATGCGCCTATTGTTAGGTCGCCCGGGATTTGACACCTTAATGGAAAGATCGGGCCGTAGCGATTTGCTTCCGACCTGAGTTTGCGGAATGATGCAATCCCCGTTGCCATAGCCGCGATCACTCGGCGGGAGGATCTGCTCGATCATGCAGGCTTATGATGACGATCGGCCAACTGACACAATCTCTGGGGGACAAATCGATGAAAGCTGGCCCGGGGTTCGGGAGCGTCATCTGGATAGTGTTCGGGATATCGGCGTTCTCGACCCTGCTCGTGACGTTGACCGTACGGCTACTCTTCCGGCGCAACAAGCAAGCCACCGACCCGTAACCACGGCGCACCGCCGGTACCAGGTCCCGCACGTCACTTTCCGGCCGCGCCGGGGAATGATCGTCGTCCCGCTCACGATGATCGCAGCCGGGTCGTTCTACCTGCACCGCCGGGCTATCGGGGCCACGTCCCCGGCGGCGGACCTGATGTACTGCGTGTGGGCGCTCAGCCTTGGGTTCGTGCTGGCCCAGCTGGCGCTGGCCTGGCTGCAGCGCCCGTTCAAGGTGTCCGAGGCACAGCAGGCCAAGCTGGACCGGCTGGCGGTGGCCGCCGTGATCCCCTGCTATAACGAAGATCCGGCCATCCTGGACCGGACCATCTACTCGCTGTTCGCCCAGACCCGGCCGCTGGACTGGGTGATCGTGGTGGACGACGGGTCCACCGAGAACTACGCGGCGATCCGGGCGCGCTGGGAGGCGGACCGGTCCGGCACCGAATTCGTCTGGGTACGCCAGGACAACCAGGGCAAGAAGCACGCCCAGGCGGCGGCGTTCCAGGCGATCCCGCAGGCCGACATCTACGCCACGATGGACTCCGACTCGGCGCTGGAGCGCCGGGCCATCGAGGAAGGCCTCAAGCCGTTCGCCGACCGGGAAGTGGTCTCGGTGGCGGGCCTCGAGATGGCCTACAACCTGACCACCAACCTGCTCACCCGGGCGATGGGGATGCGGTCCCTGGCCTTCCAGCTGTTCACGATGAGCGCGCAGAGCGTGGCCGGCGGGAACGTGGTGATCAATCCGGGTGCCTTCTCGCTGTACCGCGGCTGGCTGATCCACCGGATCCTGCCCGGCTACGTCGGGGAGAGATTCTTCGGCATCCCGGTCACGCTGGGCGATGACACCGCGCTGACCCTGTACGCGCTGCTGCACGGGCGGGCCGTCCATCAGCCCACGGCGGTCGCGATGCCGGTGTACCCGGAGACGCTGTCGCACCACCTGCGGCAATGGACGCGCTGGATGCGGGCCTCCACGATCCGGACGCTGTGGCGGATCCGGTATCTGCGGCCGCGCTCCTACGCCTGGTGGTTCGTGCTGTACCAGCAGTACGCGTTCTTCGCTTCGGTGGCGGTGTCCCTGGCGGTGCCGTTCGCCTGGCCCGCCACCCGGAACCTGATCTTCGCCAGCGGCATCGCCCTGATCGCCTGGCCGATCGCGGTGGCCATGCGGCTGATCACCGTGCACCGCTCGGATGTGCGCTGGCGGGCCTGGCTGGCCTCGACGGCGCTGCTGCCGTTCGCCGCCTTGTGGTACCTGCTGGTGCTGCGCCAGATCCGCTTCTACGGCATGGCCACCTGCCACCGCCAGGGCTGGATCACCCGGAAGAAGGTGGAAGTCACCTTGTCCGGCCCCCCGATTTCCCCCGTGGAGGTGCTTGTCAATGAATAAGGCCAGGCTCGTCGCCGGGCTCATCGCCGGCGTGAGCGTGACCATCACGATGGCCGGGGCGGGCGCCTCGGTATGGTTCTTCCGGCACGAGCGGCCCGCCGCGGTACGCGCACAGGTCTTCGTGCTGCCCCCGGCCAGTTCGGCGCCCTACCCGCAGTCGGCC
>Ga0335076_10001297_pt1 | contig 24105 bp, 21 predicted proteins | sample Lox_Sample_25_FD_206717 | JGI IMG/M metagenome (GOLD analysis project Ga0335076, IMG submission 206717) | Soil microbial communities from Loxahatchee National Wildlife Refuge, Florida, United States - Lox_Sample_2.5 | ecosystem: Environmental > Terrestrial > Soil > Wetlands | place: USA... | reverse complement strand
TCTGCGATCCGGACGACCATCAACGTTGTTTGAAGTCGGCGAACGTTTATAGGCCGTCGCGCTTTTCTCAAAGCTATACGCAGGTTCAAATTCAGCCGCCGTTGGGAGGCAAAGGCGAAAATCTTACTCCGTCAGCACGCAGCCGCAATCTGCCGGCGGCACGTGCGCGGTCAGAAAATTGGCTACGCGACGGTAGGCGTCAATCTGATTTTCGACGCGTGAAAATCCGTGGCCTTCATTTTCATAAACCTTCAGTTCAACTGTGCCGCCCCGCTTTTTGATGGCATCGAGCACCTGCTGCGCTTCTTCCTCTGGACAACGGGGATCATTACCACCGGCCAGCAATAGAAGCGGCGCTTTGATCTGGTCGATAAAGAAAATCGGCGAGCGGTCGCGGAACAGTTCTTTATTCTTCTCCGGGTCGCCCATAGTTGCCAAGTCAGATTGCTGCAAGACCGGGTCTTCGTTCGCGATTTCCGTGAACCAGTTGACGAAAGGCACGACCGGTACGCCCGCCGCCCAAACATCCGGCGCTTTGGTGACCGCCATCATGCTCAGGTAGCCGCCATAACTTGCGCCCATGACGATCAGCTTCTTGGGATCGACATAGCCGGTCTGCCTGATCCAATCAGCCGCTGCCAGCACGTCTTGCAGATCGCCCCCGCCCATGTCGAATAAATTGGCTTGCTGAAATGCCTTTCCATATCCGCTTGAGCCGCGATAATTGGGCGCGATCACGATGTAGCCCTGGTTGACCATGTATTGAACGAAACGGTTGAAAGAATCGACCGTCTGCGACGTCGGCCCACCGTGGATGTACACGATGGCAGGGCTGACTTGCTGTCTTGGCAAGTTGTACGGCATGTAGACGAATGCGGGAATCGTCCACTTGCCATCGCGGCTGGGATAGTGAACCAAAACCGGCTCGACCATATCTTCCGGGCGCACACCCGCCACCAGCGAATGAGAAATCTGCTGCGACTTGCCATCGGCGAGTGAATAGACCCAGATGTCATTCGGCGAGCGCGCCCCATTGTGGTAGCACAAGAGCCGGGAGCCATCGGCGCTGAAAGGCGCCGCCGCGCCGCCCAGCGAGTTCAATCCTTTGGGCAATGGCAGCGCAGTTGTCTTGCCAGAATCCAGATCATGCAGGTAGACATCCCGATAGCCTTCGACATTGGCAGTCCAGGTTACGGATTTGCCATTGGGAGAGAAGTTGCCGCCTTCGATTTCCCACTTATCTTGCGTGAGCCAATCGATTTTCTTCGACGCGACATCGAGCAGAGCGACGTTGTCATATCCGTTGGCGGCATTGGATGTGATCAGCAGCTTCTTTATATCGGGAGAAAGATCGTTGGCCGTATAAAGCTGCTCGCCCTGGTGAGGCGTGAGCAGAGTGCTCTTTCCAGTCGCGACTTCCGCGATGAAAATGTTCGAATCCGTTCCCTTGGCCTGCTGCTGTGTGTAGGCGATGAACTTGCCATCCTTCGACCAGATCGGATTTACGTTCATCTGGTCTTTGGGCGTGCCGGCTGTGATGTGCTTCACGTCTTTCAGCAGATAGTCATAGACGTCGATCTCGTAAACGGAGGAAGTTTTCGGCTTCACCATGTAGGCAAGAAAGCGGCTATTCGGAGACCAGGCCGGGCTTTCTTCCGAAATTTCCCGCGTACTGGTTATGTTGACGACTTGTCCGGTCTTGGGCGAAACCAGAAAAATATCCCATTGCTCGTCGCCGTCGTAATCGGAGGCGTAGGCGATCCACTTGCCATCGGGTGACCAGGCTGGCGTGGTTTGCCGCTGCTCGCTGACCGTGAGTTGCGTCGGCCAGCCGCCTTCCGCAGAAACCAGCCATAAGTTATTGCGACCGCTGATATTGGAAACAAAAACAATCGTCTTGCCGTCGGGGGACCATGAGGTCGAGCCGATGGCCTTGGTCATGTAGAGCTTTTCGATGGTCAGGCTTTTCTCCACCCGGGCATCGGGTTTGGACGTGATCTGTTTCGGATCAGTAATCGCCGCCGGAACGGGTAGGGATTGAGCCAGGACAAGAGTGCTCATGAGGAGGGCCATAGCAAACCGGAGGAATCGAGGCATGCAGTTGAGAATGGCAAAAAGGAGAGTTTAGCAGATGGAGCGATTGTCTGGCTTCGCCGGCGAACGACTAAAACGCCCAGTACGGGCCGGCACCGCCCGGCGTCGATTTTCCGTCGATCGCGGTGAAAACGTTACGGCCGTAGAAGAAAGGTAATCCCCAATCAAAGTTGCCTGGGTTCGGGCCGGCCAGAGTAGGGAAGGCCGCGTTATTGGTTGAAAGTAGCTCGTCCGCATTGCCAACACTGAAGTTGACCGATTTGCTGTTTCCGTTCGCGCCCTGATTGGTCGCCGAGAGATTCTGCGTGCTTCCCGGGCAATAAAAATCGGGATCGTCGCTGCAAACCGGTATGCCGGTGATAGCACCGTCCAGAAAATAAAGTCCGTTGGAGCCTGTATCAAGAAAAGCCGCATTGGTGTAGGTCACGCCATTGAAATTCGTTGAAATGTTGCCCGTGTTTGGGTCGACGGTGAAAACGGTCGCGCTGCCCAGGGCGTTATTCGATTGCGTGCCGATGCCGAACACCATGGAGCCGCTCACGCTGGCGGTCTCTCCCGAGACGGACGGCAATTCGATGATCACGCCATTGTTGTCGGTAGCGAATAAGGTCACCGGATTCGTAACCTGGTTTGCTTCGGCTACGAAAGCCGGACTACATCCCGAATTCGAGCATTCATAATAGAACGGAGACAGAGGCGTACTGCCAGAGGCACAGGCGGGACCGCAATCGGCGCCGAGATATCCCACGCCCAGAATGCCATTTGCACCGAGGCTTGTCGGGTCGTTTTCCTCGGGACCACCACTACTGCTGCAATCGGTTGGAAGCGTGAAAAAATTGGAATTCAGCAAGTGGACCGGGACTGAGCTGGCTTGTTCGCCCGAGATCTTGATATCGGCCGTAGCGACAGAACCCCAGAGGTAAGAACCATCGGCAAACTGATAACACTCGCCGACTGCGTTATTGTTTGCGCTCTGCTCGGGGAGGGAAATCGTGATCAGTGAAGATGGGATTCGCAGTCCGAAGGAGCCGGTGTCAACCAGCACGCCGCTGATGGTCTGGCAGGTCGAAGTGCCAGGAACGCAGATCGTCACGCTGGTGAACACGCCATTCGGGTAGATCTGGCCAGAAATGGGCCCGGCATTCACCGAGATCGGTTGCACATTTTGGCCAGATGTAACAATTTTCTGCGGGCTTGAAGACCCGCCGCAGCCCGCGCCAGTTACGCAACTCAACAACGCAATCAAGAATGGGAGATACGATCGCTGCCAGACTCGTCGTTCAATCATCGAATCTCCTCGGCTTGAACCCCTTGCGGCATGAGCGACGGAAGGTAGGCCCTGCCTGTGAAGGCGCGTGCGTGCCCTCCGGATTGCACGACAAGGCCGGGTTGTTGGATATTCACAGGCCCACGTCCGGGATGGCGCGCTTTGGCAGCCTGTAAAGCCTGCGAATAGGCAGTGAAATACTGGCCAAGCAGATCACGAAGATTGGGTAGGAATGGGCCTTGCCATGCAACAGCAAAGACTTTTTCTTCCGGCGAGACATATTCTCGCACCACGGTCCCGGATGGATCTTTGAGTTCTTGCACGGTATAGGAGCGGGATTCCGTGCTCTTCACCGTGGCTTTCATGCGCGCCTGGTCCGTAAGTACGGAACTCACATCCCCGCCCAATTCCGCGGCAGCGGAGAGCGAAAAAGAGAACACAAGGGCCACGGCCAGCCACATTGTCGGATTAGGAAATCGCCAATGCTCGTGATGAAAACTTCGCATGATGTTTTTTCACAAATTTAGGATTCTGTGAGGAAGCGAAGGGTTGGCCTGAGGAGTGTGCGTTTACAAATCCTTACGATGGTTGGAGTCTGCGCAGAAAAGTTCGTCATTGGCGATCCATGCAGGTTGGTTCTTCTTCTGTGTGGTTGAAATGATACTTTGCAGGGTCCTGGCTTTTGCGCAGACAAGAGTGTCCGCGCCGAACAGTAAGACTTTTGCCTACGCTTTCGCGTTCTTGTGCATGTCAACCGTGGTCCAGGTTTTATCGGCGGCGTGGCAGACATTTTCCAGCGGACAGTCGGCGCACTTGGGCTTGCGCGCGATGCACAATTTGCGCCCGTGCCAAATGACCTGATGGCTGAACAAAGTCCATTTTTCCCGCGGGATGATTTTCATCAAATCCTGTTCGATCTTCTTCGGATCCTCGTTCCGCGTCAGTTCCAGACGACGGGATATGCGATGCACGTGCGTGTCGACCACAATGCCTTCGTTCTTGCCGAACCACGTTCCCAGAACAACGTTCGCAGTCTTGCGGGCCACGCCGGGCAAGGTCAGGAGTTTGTCCATCTCATCGGGGACTTTGCCGCCGAATTCCGCGACAATCTTTTTCGCCGCGCCGACCACGGACTTTGATTTGTTCCGAAAAAAGCCGGTGGAGTGGACATCAGGCTCGAGCTGCTCCGGCTTGAGAGCGGCAAAATCCTCGACCGTAGGATATTTGCGGAAAAGTCCCGGCGTAACTGTGTTCACCACCGCGTCTGTGGATTGAGCCGAAAGAATGGTCGCGACCAGAAGCTCCCAAGCGGTGCGATGGTGGAGGGCGCAGGTTGCCCCGGGATAGAGCTTATTGAGGCGATCGAGAATTTCGTGGATCCGGCCGGGAGCAAGGGGATCATAGCCTTTCTTGCCATTGCTGGAAGGGCGCGCGACGGAGATCGTTTCAGCCCGTTGGGCACTCGTTCTTACACGGGCCATGTCACGCGCTTGACCTCGCATGGGCTTAATCGCCCGCGAACCATTGCGCACTCCGGCCTGGCGACCGGTCTTGGCAGGTTGACGTGGAACGACGCCGCGCGGCATCAGTGTACCTCCGACAAAAGGAAATTCATCGTACCAGAAGCTCCAGGATGAGCCGAAGGGTTCTCTCCTGGAAGGAAAAAACTTGATGGCGCGCGGCGGTTTTGTGGTATACAGGGCGTGCCTTAGGCACGCCGGCTATCCCGAATCCGAAACTCAGACCTTCCGTCTCAGGGTATGAGTCGATGAAGTTACAGGACGGCAAAGCGCGGGCGGACGATGCAAAGCGCGACAGTGGGGTCGCGCAATCTGAGGCCCCATCCTACCCGTTGGCGGAACACAGCCACGACCTGCTGTGCACTCACGATCTTCAAGGCCGCCTGCTCTCGGTTAGTCCGGCTCCTGCGCGCGTGCTTGGTTACTCCGCCGACGAACTGCTCAAGATCCCAATGCGGGAATTGATCGTCCCCGACTTCCGCCACGAATTCGACCTATATATGGCCCGCATCGAGCGGGATGGCGTGGCCTACGGGTTCCTGGCGCTGCTCACGCGAGGAGGTGAAAGACGCATCTGGCAATACCGCAACGTACTCATCCGGGATGGACAGGGGCCACCGTTTGTGCGAGGGATCGCGCACGACGTAACCGAACAAAAGAGAGCTGAAGCCAAGTTCCGTGGCTGCCTGGAGGCCGCGCCCGATGCCATGGTGATCATTAAACGCGACGGCGAAATCCTCCTGGTCAACGCTCAGACAGTGCGGATGTTCGGCTATCGGCGAGAGGAATTGCTGGGCCGGCCGGTCGAGATCCTGCTGCCCGAGCGCTACCGGGGCCGTCATACTTCGCATCGCTTCGACTACTTCCGCGAGCCACGGGTTCGGCCGATGGGAGCGGGGTTGGAGCTCTATGGCTTGGGCAAAGATGGGCGCGAGTTTCCGGTTGAGATCAGTCTCAGCCCGCTGGAGATGGACGAAGGGACTCTGGTCATCGGCGCAGTGCGCGATATCTCGGAGCGCAAACGGGCCGAGAAACGGTTGCAGGAGTATGAAAAGGCCGTGGAAGGTCTGGAAGAGATGATCGCGGTGGTTGACCGCGATTACCGCTACATCATAGCGAACCGCGCTTTCCTGAGCTATCGCGAAATGAGGAAAGAACAAGTCATCGGCCGGCGGGTTTCCGAGGTGGTGAATTCGGGCGTGTTCGAGAACATCATCAAGCAGAAATTGGACGAGTGTTTTCGGGGCCGAGTGGTCGAGTACGACATGAAGTACAGATATCCCCGGCTCGGCGAAAGGGACTTGTCCATTACGTACTTTCCCCTCGAGGGGCCAAACGGCGTGGACCGGGCGGCTTGTGTTCTGCGCGACATCACCGAGCGCAAGAAGGCCGATGCCGCCTTGCGCGCGAGCGAAGAGCGCAACCGGCACCTGGTGCAGAGCTCAAGTGTGGCGATGATTATCAGTCGCGGATTGGAGCAGAAAGTTGAGCTGGTGAACGATCGATTCACATCGTTGTTTGGTTACACCATCGAGGATATGCCGGACGTAGACCACTGGTGGCCACTGGCGTATCCGGATGAAACCTACAGAGAAGCGGTGCGAGCCGAATGGCAGGCGCGGGCGGAGAAGGCCATCAGGACTGGAACTGAAATCGAACCCATGGAAGCGGCCGTCAGGTGCAAAGATGGTTCCACCCGCCATATTGAAGCTCATCTTTGCTGCCTTGGAGATACAAACGTAGTTACTCTGATCGATCTGACGCAGCGGAAAAGAGCGGAGGAGGCGCTGCGCCAGAGTGAGGAGCGTTTCCGGGTCACACTAAAAGACTCGCCTATCGTGGTTCTCAATCAGGACCGAAACCTGGTTTATACCTGGGCACACAACCAGCGCCTGTTCCCGCCCACCGAAGACCTGATCGGCAAGACGCACGAACAAGTTTTCCCTCCGGCGATCGCGGCCCGGCTCACTGAAATCAAGCGCCGAGTCCTGGAAACTGAGAAAGCGACCCGCGAACTGGTGGAATTCGCCTTGCCGGGCCAGAAATTCTGGTTCGACTGTACGGTCGAGCCGCTGCGGGATGCGGAGGGCCGAGTCGCTGGCGTGACTACGGCAGCCATCGACGTCACCGAGTTGCGGGAAAAGACAATCCGCTTGCAGATGCTGCTGGAGGTAAGTCAGGCCCTGGCGTCACGACACGAATGGGAGGAACTTTTTGCCTCGATAGCTTCTTCGATGCAGCCGGTTTTCGAGCAGGAAGGTGCGGTGGTGGTTCTTCACGATGCCGATAAGGATACCCTGCGCCTGCACGCCATGGATGGACGTGTAGCTCCCGTCGGTCTCCGCGTTGGCAGCGAACTGCCGCTCAAAAAATCTCTTTCGGGGCGTTTATTGTTCTCGGCGAAAGGCGCGGTTATGGGGCCCTCCGAGATCGAAGCTTCGGGCTCCAGCTTTGCGCAGCTGGCGTTGGAAAAAGGAGTTCAGTCAGTCGCCTGCGCGCCCTTGCGGACGCCCAAACGACCCCTCGGGATTCTGGCCGTTGGCGGCATGCACACTGACAGTTTCGATGCGGCCAAGCTTGACTTGCTGGAAAAAATCGCCGGCATGATTGCCATCGCGTTAGACAACGAACGCGCCTATCAGCAAATCGCCAAGCTCAACGAAAAGCTGGCGGAAGAAAAACTTTATCTGGAAAACGAAATCCAGGCAGTGGCGCACTTCGAGGACATCATCGGCGACAGTCCCGCCCTCCGGCAGGCCTTCGCCCAGGCCCAGGTCGTGGCCCCCAGCCGTGCAACTGTGCTGCTGCTCGGCGAGACGGGCACGGGAAAAGAGCTGGTGGCACGGGCCATTCACCGCATGAGCGAGAGAAGAAACAAGAGTTTTATCAAGTTGAATTGTGCCGCGATTCCCTCCGGCCTGCTGGAAAGCGAACTGTTCGGCCATGAAAAGGGCGCGTTCACGGGAGCGGTTTCGCAAAAGATCGGCCGGCTGGAGCTGGCGGACCAAGGCACGCTGCTGCTGGACGAGGTGGGCGAAATTCCGCTGGAAATCCAGCCCAAGCTTTTGCGTGTGCTGCAGGACCATGAGTTCGAACGGCTAGGCGGGACGCGTACCCTGCGAGTGAATGTGCGCGTGATTGCAGCCACCAATCGCGACCTGGTCAAGAGCGTGGCACAACGGGAGTTTCGCAGCGATCTGTTTTACCGCCTGAACGTGTTTCCCATTCACTTACCCGCCCTGCGGGAGCGCCGGGAAGACATTCCCAAGCTGGTTTCCTACTTCGTGCAGAAATTCGCCGCCCGCATGAACAAGAAGATCGAAACCATTCCCAGCCGCGCGATGAGCGCTCTCATGCAATGGGATTGGCCGGGAAACGTGCGTGAGCTGGAGAATTTCATCGAACGCTCGGTGATTCTCAGCAATGGGCCGGTGCTGCGGGTGCCGCTGGGCGAGTTGCGAGTAGCTCCGGAAAGCAGCCCGGAAGGCACGCTTGCCGTCCGCGAGCGGGAAGAGATTATCCGTGCGCTACGGGAAGCCGACGGCATGATCTCCGGGCCGCGCGGGGCGGCCGCGCGGCTGGGTCTGAAGCGCACCACGTTGCAATCCAAACTCCAGCGCTTGGGAATTTCTCCCCGGCAATTCCGTCCGGAAGGCCGTTCCTGAAAGTGCCCTTTGCGTAATTGACGGCTTCCCCGGGGCTAGGTAGTCTGGACAGCAGAGAACATTTAAGAGTCCAGTGGCCGTAAAATCCATTCAGCTCGGGCAGGTTTGGCGTAACGACGCCGACGGGCAGGACTATCTGGTCACCAAGGTCTACACCGAAGTGTTCACGCGGTACGCGGTTTTGCGGCCCGCCTCCGTCAACGCGCCCGATGCTCCCACGACGCGCGTAAAGGTGGTGAAGAACGAGCAAGGCGCAGCCCTTCCCGGATTCACTTTTACGCAGGAGGGATCGTTCTAGTCCGGTTCCCGCTTGGACGGGCAAGTCGCCCGTCCCCACACGGTCAGTCATCGTCATGTCAGAAAAAATCTTGGCTACAGTCTTTGTTTTCGTCAAGTCGGTGGTAGCTGCCGCCGGCTATGGCGGCGTCGCCATACTGATGGCGATCGAGTCGGCGTGTATTCCGTTGCCTTCTGAGCTGATCATGCCCTTCGCCGGCTACCTGGTGCATGAGGGCGTTTTCAAACTTTTCTGGGTCGCGACGGCGGGAGCAATCGGATGCAATTTGGGATCGCTGGTGGCCTATGAAATCGGCTGCTACGGTGGAAGGCCACTCGTGGAACGGTATGGCCGATGGATTTTAATGGGCCGGAAGGAACTCGATTGGGCCGACCGCTTTTTTGCGCGCTGGGGATATCTGGCGGTGTTTATTGGCCGCCTGTTGCCTGTGATCCGCACCTTCATCGCGCTTCCCGCTGGTGTCGCGCGCATGCCGCGGGGAAGGTTTCATCTCTATACTTTTCTCGGCTCCTGGCCGTGGTGCTTCGCTTTGGCATGGCTGGGCATGAAGCTGGGCGAGAACTGGCGTGGGTTAGGCACCTATTTTCACAAATTCGACACTGTAATTTTCCTGGTGTTGTTCGCCGGTCTGGTTTGGTTCGTCTGGACGCACTGGCAGAATCGGATGAGCCGCCAGGAAAATGGCCGTCAGCCGTCGGCCATCAGCGGTCGGTGAAAACCTGTCATTCTGAACGCGATTGAAGAATCCCTGCGCCTTGCCGGTTCAACCTTCCCCACGCCACGAGGGATTCTTTGACTTCGTGAAATGCTTCGCAAAGCGAAGCATTTCACTTCGCTCAGAGTGAAAAAACTTGAAGGTGTTGAGGTAGACGCGTCGTTAGTGTAAAAGCTAAGGTGTCCGAGACGCCGGGAGGAATTATGACGCGCCACTTCCTGCCTGCTCTTTTTCTGCTGGCGATCACAGCGTGGTCGCCGGCTTATTCACAGTCCAATCCATCCGATCAGCCCTTCGTGGTCGAGTACTACTACAAGACCAAGTGGGGGCACGCGGATGAATTTCTCGCGTTGTTCAAGAAAAACCACTATCCGCTCCTCAAGAAAGAAGTCGAGATGGGGCGGATGCTGAAAGTCTGGATGGACCAGCCGCGCTACCACACCACCGAAGATGGGCGCTGGGATTATCGCGTGACCATCGTGTTCAGGAACGCCATGGTTGCCAATGAGCCGTTCGACGAAGACGCGCTTAAGAAGCAATTGTTTCCCGACCAGAACACTTATAAGAAAGAAGAACAGCGGCGCTTCGAGATTCTCGACGCGCACTGGGATTTGCCGGTGAAGACGGTGGATTTGGAAGGGAAGTAACGTACTGTCATTCTGAGCGAAGAGAGCACTTCGCCGCAGGCGAAGGCCGAACGGAGTCGAAGAATCCCTCGGTCCCTCCTCAGGCGAAGGCGTTTCAGGGGATTCCGGTCTCCGGTCGAGTCGTGAGAGCGCCGTTAAGCGTTCACGGTTCCATCGCGCGCAAGGGATGCTTCGACTCCGTCCATGACTCGCCACGCGAAGCATGGACTTCGCTCAGAATGACAGCCTAAAACGCCTTCGCCATCAATTTCTCGAACGACTTCCAGGGCAGAATACGCTTCAGCCATAGTTGAATATGCGCGTCGGGTCCGATCAGGAAGCGCAGCTTGGGAGCCGGATCCTGCGCGATGCGCACCACCAATTGCGCCACTTCAATCGGATCACGTTTCTTGAGCTTCTTGGCGAACTCACGCAGGCGCTGGGAACGCGCGATGTAAGCGGAACTCGGATCCTGGGTTTTCTCGCCCAGAACAGCATTTCGCGTCCATATGTCGGTTTGGTACGATCCCGGCTCGACCAGTACCACTTTAATTCCGAAAGGATTGACTTCCATCCGCAGCGATTCGCTCCAGCCCTCGAGGGCATGTTTCGAAGCTTCGTAGCTGCTGATTCCGGCCCCGCCCACCAGTCCGCCGATGGACGAGATCATGATGATGTGCCCCGATCGCTGCCGGCGCATGATGGGCAGAACCGCTTTGGTCATCGCCACAGCGCCGAAAAAATTGGTATCGAACTGGCGGCGGATTTCTTCAAGCTTCAAATCTTCGGCGAAACCCGCCACGGCAAAGCCGGCATTGTTCACCAGGACATCGATGCGGGCGTAATCGTGAAGGACGGATTCAACAAATGGTTCGATCGAAGGAGTCTCGGTTACATCAAGTTTGCGCACGTCGATGTGCGGAGCGAGCGGGCCGGCAGCCTGATCGAGCTTTTCCCGGCGGTTGAGATCGCGCATGGACGCAACGACGCGAAACCCGGCTTTGGCGAGTTCAACACAGATCAGAAGTCCGAAACCGCTGGAAGAGCCAGTCACAAGAGCGACTTTTTCGGACATGAACCCTCCGGAAGATGCGGGTCTTTTTATCACAGCCGTCGCTAGGAAAGTATGCGAGAATTAAGGAGAGCAATCCGCCGCGGCAGGAGGTTCTTATGCTGCAGAGCAGAAGCCGGTTCGCTCGGAACCCCTATTTTCATTTTCATCCCCTGCATTCCACGTTTGCCCTGATCGGCGTGCTGGTACTGGTCGCCATGTTCGTCTGGATGATCGTGCTGGTTCCGCAGGCGCAGTGATGGCGAATGGCCAAGCCAGGTCGCATACGCATATAGAAGGACAATTCTGTCTAGAGCCTGGCCATCTGGTTTGTGGCGAACCTAATCGACGTTGGATGCCCTGGCCGGCTGAACCGCAGAATTAAGAGAATGGAACGCTACGCCACGGCGGCGGCCGCTGAGGCGGGATGTTCCGGTTTTTGCGCCGACACCGGTTGCCTTTCAAAAGGCCCACTCTTTTTGCCTGCGAACGCCGCACGAGTCTCAAGAAGCACTTCGATCCCATGACGGAACTTCGCCCGGGTGACGTTGCGCAACGCAGCCAGGAAAGCCGAACCCGCCGCCTCTGGGAACAATGCTTCTGCGCGGGCGGTCAGCTGAAGCCAATCGTGCCAATCTCCAAGCACATCCTGCAAACGCTTAAGTTGGGTAATAAACTGCGCGGACGCCGGGTCTTTACCCGCCAGCTCCGCTAGGTAACGGGCCCGCTTGCCCACGATGCGGTAACGATGCAGAGTTTTCTCCGTGACCGGGCCCCGGTCCGCTACCAGATGCTGAACCCGGCGCATGGCCAGGGCCAGAGCGTTCTGCTGCAGGTTCGCAGGCAGCCTGCCTGCGGCTCGCTTCAGACGTTTGCGGACTTCAGCCACAGTTTTCTGGTCAAAGGCCTTGGCGAGTTTTTCCTCACGCTGGGCGCGCTCTTCCACCAGCGTGCGCAGCAACTGGGTTCGGCGTTGCGGATCCTGGGGAATTTTCAGACTGCGTAAAGCGGCGATCTGGGCGTCCAGGTCGCGCACCCGCCCCGCCTTCTTGCGCAGACGCCCCAACAGCTTCACCAACTTCTTGCTATTGCGCGAGGGGTGCGGAGCCAGCTCCTGCAGAATGGTTTCCACCCTGCGGCTGGAAATGCGGAAGTCATGCACGTTTTCTACTGCTGGCTTACGCGACAGCTTGGTGAGACGCCGCCCAAGTTTACGAAAGGTCTCTCGCCGTTGATCTTGGTCTGCCATACTCAGGTCAGGAAAGCAAAAATACAGCGTTGGTCCCCAAAAACGCAAAACCGCGAAACGAGAATCACAAGCAATCACCCGATTGCTTGCCGTTCAAAGCGAGTGGCTGGCGAACGGCCTGGAAACGAACCGGTATTTTAACACTACTGTAACAGAACTCTGCTAGCGTCCCTCTGAGATGGCGAATCGAGCCTTAGGAGCGCCTCAAGGCCCTGGCCCGCAACCAGTTATGAACTCAGAAGTTGTGGCTGGAACACGGGCCAATGCTGAGCCTCTTCTCAAGAGCGGCGACGGTGCGATTGCGGATCGCACTTTTTTCGTTGCTGTTCTCGCCTGCGGCACCTGTGTGCTCGCGCTGGTTGTTCTGATCGTCTACGAACTTATCACCAAATCACAGTTGTCTTGGCACGCTTTCGGGCTGGGGTTTTTCTTCCGCAGTGATTGGGACCCGGTAAACGACCAGTACGGCGCTTTGCCGTTCGTGTACGGCACTCTGGTTTCTTCGATCCTCGCCTTGATCATCGCCGTACCGCTGGCAGTCGGAGTTGCGGTATTCATTACTGAGATGTCGCCGCGCTGGTTGCGTGGGGCCTTGGCCTTCACCACTGAACTTCTGGCCGCGATTCCCAGCGTGATTTACGGGCTGTGGGCGATCTTCGTGCTGGTTCCGCTTCTTCGCCAATATGTGCAGCCCGCGCTCTCCACGTATTTTGGCTGGACCGGACTGTTTTCCGGCCCACCTTACGGCATCGGCATGCTGGCCGCGGGAATTATTTTAGCCATCATGGTGATTCCGATTGTTTCGTCAATCACGCGGGAAGTCATGACGGCAGTGCCGCAGCAGCAGCGCGAAGCTGTACTAGCTTTGGGCGCAACGCGGTGGGAAATGATCCGCACCGGAGTTTTGCGGAATGCGCGCATCGGCATCGTCGGCGGCATCATTCTTGGGCTGGGCCGTGCGCTGGGCGAGACCATGGCTGTTACCATGGTGATCGGGAACCGTCCCGACATTTCCCATTCTCTTTTTGCCCCTGGTTACACCATGGCCAGCGTGATTGCAAACGAATTCAGTGAAGCCACCGGCGATCTATATCTGAGTTCGCTGGTCGAAGTCGGGCTGGCCCTTTTCATCGTAACCATTATCGTGAACGTCCTCGCGCAAGTTTTAGTTTGGAGCGTGACGCGGGGCATGCCTGCGAGGAGCCGTGGCTGAGTCGGCAAAATCATCGGCGAGCATCCCTCCGGTCAGTCTGGCGCGTCGGCTCACGGACGTTTTAGTGACTGCCTCTGCGGCGGGCGCAGTGTTACTGGTGCTCCTGCCTCTAATCGCCATCTTTGCTTACCTTGTTTACAAGGGTATTGGCTCGATCAATTGGGCCTTCCTTACGCAGATTCCCAAGCCGGTGGGCGAATCAGGCGGCGGCATGGCAAATGCCATTGGCGGATCGGTTTACATTCTTCTGATTGCCAGCGGTCTTGGCGTACCCATCGGCATCGGCGCCGGAATTTATCTTTCAGAGTACGGACGCAATCGCTTCGGTAACCTCATCCGTTTCACGGCAGACGTGCTTAACGGTGTGCCTTCCATCATTGTGGGCATTGTGGCCTATGGCCTGGTCGTTCTCACTCAGGGTCACTTTTCTGCCCTGGCCGGGGGAGTGGCATTGGCCATCATGATGATCCCGACAATTTCGCGGACCTCGGAAGAAATGCTTTTGCTCGTCCCCCAAGCCATCCGGGAAGCGGCTTATGGCTTGGGCGTCGCGCGCTGGCGCACAACGCTTTCCATCACTCTTAAGACGGCCAGCTCGGGTGTGATAACGGGGGTCATGCTCGCCTTTGCCCGTGTGGCCGGTGAAACCGCCCCCTTGCTCTTCACTGCTTTCGGAAACCAGTATTGGAACTGGAAGCTTAATCAGCCTACTGCGGCCTTGTCGCTCCAGATTTTCAACTACGCGATCTCGCCGTTTGACGAATGGCACCGCCAGGCTTGGGCGGGCGCATTGATTCTCATTATCCTGATCGTTTTGTCGATCAGCGCCGTGCGCATGGCCGCCAGCCGGGGTATGCTTAAGGGAGCGAGTTAAGTTATGGGTGTTGGCATTCAGGTCGAAAAACTGAACGCTTGGTTCGGCAAGACCCAGGCGCTTTACGATATCAGCATCAATGTCATGGCGAACCACGCTACTGCCGTGATCGGGCCTTCGGGTTGCGGCAAGTCGACTTTCGTGCGTTGCCTGAACCGCATGCATGAGGTCATCCCGGAGGCACGCGCCGCGGGCCGGGTTCGCATTGGCGAGATCGACGTCTACAACGGAACATCCGCTGTGCAAGTCCGCCGCCGTATCGGCATGGTGTTCCAGAAGCCGAATCCGTTTCCCACCATGTCGATTTATGACAACGTGGCCGCCGGGCTGAAACTCAACGGTTTTCGCAACCGCAAGCAGCTCGATGAGATCGTGCACCGTTCGCTCACTTACGCCGCGCTGTTCGATGAAGTCAAAGACACCATGCACAAGAAGTCTGGCGCCAGCCTTTCCGGAGGCCAGCAGCAGCGGCTATGCATCGCCCGGGCGCTCGCAGTTGAGCCCGAGGTCTTGCTGATGGATGAGCCTTGCTCAGCTCTCGACCCCATTTCCACGGGCAAAATCGAAGAGCTGATCTTTCAGCTGAAAGAGAAATTCACCATCGTAATTGTGACCCATAACATGCAACAGGCGTCGCGCGTGGCTGAGTTCACGGGTTTCTTTCTTTTGGGCAAGTTGATTGAATTCGACAAGACTGAGAAAATCTTCACTACTCCGTCCGACAAACGGACCGAAGACTACATTACAGGCAGGTTCGGATAATGCGTACTCGCTTTCAACAAGGGCTGGATGAACTTCGTGCTCGATTGCTCCGCATGGGCGGACTGGCAGAGCAGGCCGTGGACCGCGCCTGCCAGGCCTACAAAGAGCGCGATCTCAAGCGCTGCCACCTGGTGCTCGAAGGCGAATCACTCATTAATGCAACGGAGCGGGAAATCGATGAACTTGCCTTCGACCTTCTCGCCATGCAGCAGCCCATGGCCGTCGACTTGCGCTTTATTCTCGCGGTGACAAAGATCAATTCCGACCTGGAGCGTGTGGGCGATCAGGCGGTGAACATCGCGGAGCGCGTGATGGATATGGTCGAGCTCCCGCCGGTTGATCTGCCCATCGACATTCCGCGCATGGCGGCGGCATCCTCGGCCATGGTGCGCCGCGCTCTGGAGTCTTTCATCGAAGGCAAGGCCGAGCTGGCCCAGGCCGTCCTGGAGATGGATAACGTCGTCGACCGCATGCGCGACGAGGCTTTCATCACCCTCGTCAAGTGCATGAACGAAGAGCCCGACAAGACCCGCCAGGCGCTGGATGCACTGCTTATCGCCCGCAATCTGGAGCGCGTCGCGGATCACGCCACCAACATCGCCGAGGACGTCATCTTCTGGGTGCGGGGAGCCGATGTGCGCCATAACGTGCCACAGGAGTCCGCGGTTGCCGCTCAGGAAGTCCCGGAAACCCGCTAGCGGTTTCGCGGTCGGTTTCGACCGTTTATCATTCTCCAGCTCCTTTCCCTCTTTCCTGAGGAGGCTTCTTTGAAACGGATCGTGTCGCTTCTTCCATTTCTTTTTGCGGCGGCGAGTGCCGCACTACTCTTCGCGCAGAACGCCGCGAAGTCCGGCCAGATTTCACTGCCCACAAGCAAGGTCTTGACCGTACCCTCGCCCGGCCGCGTTGGCCCGCTTAACAGTTTTCCTGCCAACATTGCCCTCAGTCCCGATGGCCGATACGCAGCGTTCTTGAATGACGGCTATGGCACGCAAGCCAATCGGGGGTTTCAATCCATCGCAGTCCTCGATCTCCGGACCAATCAGGTCGCCGAATTTCCTGACGAGCGTCTGCCCGAAGATGCCCATCAAAGTTACTATCTCGGCTTGGCCTTCAGTTCCGATGGCGGACATTTGTTCGCATCGTTGGGTTCGATCACCGACCCAACCGGAGAAAAACCAAAAGATACCGGGAACGGAATTGCCGTCTACAGTTTCCAACAGGGTAAGGTCACGCCCGAGCGATTCATCAAGATTCCGCCGCAGCCAGTCGCGGCCGACAAAAAAATCGCCTTTGGCGTTCGCAAAACAGTGCCGGGAACTGCCATTCCTTATCCCGCCGGGCTGGCGGTCATTGCCGATAAGAGCGGCGACCGGCTCCTCATCGCGAATAATCTTTCTGATAACGCGGTGCTCCTCAATGCCTCCGATGGCCGCATCCTTCAGAGCTTCGACCTGAGCACGCACAAAGTTATTCCGTCTTCCTATCCCTACACAGTAGTTGCCTCGCGCGACAGCCGCCGCGCCTGGTGCAGCTTATGGAATGCGTCGCAAGTTGCGGAACTTGATCTCACCACCGGCAAGGTTGTTCGTTGGATCAAACTGAAAGAACCGGAAGATGCCATCGCTCCCGGCTCGCATCCGACCGCGATGTTGCTCAGCCCCAAAGAAGATCTTCTTTATGTGGCGCTTTCCAACGCGGACTCGGTCGCCGTCGTGGCCACGGCGATGGGCCTGCCGCTCCATTTTCTGAACACTTCCGTCCCCCGCCAGGACTTCGCCGGAAGCTACCCGAGCGCTTTGGCCCAATCTTCGGACGGCAAACGCCTGTTCGTAGCCGATGCGTCCCTCGATGCCCTCGCTGTCTTCGACGCTTCCAACCTTGCCAAACCGGCCGCGAGAGACTCGGCGCCGCTCGGCTTCATTCCCACCGACTGGTATCCCAGCGCGCTCGCCGTTCGCGGAGACGATTTGCTGATTGCTACTGCCAAAGGCCAGGGCACCGGTCCCAATAATTTTCCCGGCCACACCCCCTACCAGCGCCGTCATCGCGAGAACGCCTACATTCCTTCTCTGCTTGCCGGCTCGGTTGCGCGGCTGAAAATTTCCGAAGCGGAGAAGAAACTCGACGACTTCACCAGTCAGGTAACGGCCGACAATTTACTGCGTAATAAACCATCCCAGATTTCCTTTGCCCGGGGCGGCAATCCGATCCACCACGTGATCTATGTGATCAAAGAAAATCGCACCTACGACCAGATTTTGGGAGATCTGAAAGTCGGAAACGGCGATGGCAAGCTCACGATGTATGGCGCCGACATTACTCCCAACGAGCACAAGCTGGCGTTGCAATTTGGTGTGCTCGATAACTTTTACGATAGCGGCGAAGTCTCCGGCGACGGCCACGATTGGTCAACCGCCGCCATTACCAGCGACTACAACGAGAAAAACTGGCAGATCGGCTACCGCAGCAACGAGCGCACCTACGATTTCCAGGGCACGGTCGCCGACGAATTTCCCCTGGAAAATCGCATGCCCGACGTGGATGCGCCCTCCACCGGCTACCTCTGGGACAACGCCGCCCGGAACAACATCACCTACCGTGACTACGGCGAGTTCCTGAGCACTGCATGGTGCCGGGTCCGGACAAAAACTCCAACTTCTCCCAAGCAAGGCCCCATGTCGCCGCTGGCCGCGGAGTGCGAAAAGACGGCGATCAATAAGGGTGACGCGCTGCCGGCGAACGTCGGAGACCCGCATGGCTCGCCCAGCCCGTGGCCGTGGGCCGTAGATGCATTTCGTGAAACCCGGCCCACAAAAGCCTCGCAACGCGGACATCTCGATCCGCAATTCCCGGAGTTCAATCCGGATTATCCCGATCAGCTCCGCACCGACGAATTTTTGAACGAGTTCAACGGATTCGTACAAGCCCGCAAAGACGGCAAGGGAACCGAGCTGCCGGCATTCGTTCTGCTTTATCTTCCGAACGACCATACTGGCGGCACTCGCCCCGGTCATCCGAAGCCGGCCGCTTCCGTCGCCGATAACGATCTCGCCCTTGGCCGCGTTGCCGATGCCCTCTCGCACAGCCCCTATTGGGATGACACGGCAATATTCGTTGTGGAAGACGACGCGCAGGATGGCGCCGATCACGTCGATGCCCATCGCTCCATTGCATTGGTGATCAGCAAATATTCGCCGGGATCGGTGTCGAAACCTTTCGTCGATAGCGGCTTCTACACGACCGTTAACATGGTTCACACGATCGAAGTGCTGCTCGGCTTGCCGCCCATGAATCTCAATGACGCTTACGCGCCCGTGATGGCCCCGTTGTTTTCAGGCCCAGGCGATCAGCCTGCTTTTACCGCCGATTGGAGCAATCGCGACAATGGGTTGATTTACCAGATCAATCCCGCCCAGGCTCAGGGCGCAAAGGACTCCGCGAAAATGGATTTCTCGCGGCCCGACGCCGCGAATAACGTGGTTTTGAATCGTGTCCTCTGGCGCGACCGCATGGGCAAGGCTCCCATGCCTGCTGCCAAGCACACCGTTTTTCCGCCGTCCACCACCCACGACGACGATTAGCCTTGTGGGCTCATGTGGGGACGGGTCTCTGACCCGTCCGAGCCGGCCAAGCTCGGCTATTTCATCGCCGCCTTTCCCACATCCACATCTGCGAACGAAAACGCCGACGACACATTCGGATATTCTTTCCCTGCAACCTCCACATATGGATAAACAAAATAGTTCAGCGGCGCGCCATCCTGCTTGGGGCTTAGCTCCAGATCTCGGCCCATCGTGAACTGCACTCGATTCGCATCATGCGCGCCGAAGAAGTAGTTGCGCTTCTCCTGATGCTTCCATGCTTCCGAAATGTCCACCGGAATCCATCCATGTTCCGGCTCAAAAAATTCCGCCCAGCAATGATAGCCCGCTATTTCCCCCGAGTGCTTGTCCGCCGGCAAAGGAAAGCCAATCTCAAAGCGCGCCGGAATTCCCTGCGACCGCGCCATCGCAATAAAAAGAGAATGGAAATCCGTGCAGTTACCCTTTTTCGCGTCGCAGGCATAAAGCACATCGCCGTGGCCCCAGCCCGTGCCGGTTTTGTCGTAACGCATGGTCGTAAAAACGTAGTCGTAGATGGCGCGGGCTTTATCCAACTGCGTGGTTTTCCCTGCCGTCACCTTCACCGCCAACTCCGCCGGCAAGCCTGTTACCGGCACGAGCTTGTCCGGCTGCAAATACTCCTTCCGCTCTTTTTCAGGAAGCTGCACCTCAGCCAGATGCGGGCGTTCGAGTCCCAAAGTCAGATGCTCATGCCGCACCACGTCATAAACCACTTCGAAGTGCAACTCGCTTTCTTTCGCCTTGCCCGTCTCCGCGTAATACATTTCATTGCCAGACCTCGACTCATGCGTCTTTTTCAGCGGCAGATCACCCGTAGCCGAGACCACCTTCACATCCTGGTAATCGTCCGAATGGGCCATCGGAAACCACAGGCGTAACTTTTCCCCCGCAGCAACGTTCTTTATGGTGAATCCATAGTGGAAGGTGAAGTGGCGGGCCTCCTGGGCTCCCGCCAACGCAGTCGTGAACAACAACGCGGACAGCAGTATCCGGCGCGCCATGGCAGAACTCCTCTCTTCTGAAAACTGGGAACGGAAAACTGACAGCAGTTTTATGAACGACGCACGGGCGTTGGGAGGAAGAACATTCACGTGAAACCGCGTCGCGTGGCAGGCATGAGAGCAGGTTGATTTTAACCGAAACTTCAACCTGCGTGTGTTATCGCCGGATTACAATCGCACTTGGATTCCTAGCCAGCTTATGCTTCCAGCCGTCCAGACTCGCAATCTCCGCAAAACCTACGACGGAAAAGTTGAAGCCGTTCGCGGGCTGAGCCTTGAGATCGCAACCGGCGAGTGCTTCGGTTTGCTTGGCCCCAACGGGGCGGGCAAAACCACCACCATCGAGATTCTCGAGGGTCTGCTCGCCCCAACCTCCGGCCAAGTCCGGATCCTCGGCCACTCCTGGCAGGAGAATCCCCGCGGGCTTCGGGAATGCCTCGGCATTTCACTTCAGGAAACCCGTCTTTCCGAAAAGCTCACCGTGCGCGAGACTATCGAGTTGTTTGCCAGCTTTTACGCGGAACCGCGTTCCAGCCAGGAAGTGCTCGAACAGCTGCAACTGGAAGAAAAGTCCGACTCGTGGGTCGGCAAACTCTCTGGTGGCCAGCGCCAGCGCCTTGCCGTTGCAACCGCGCTCGTGGGTAATCCCAAACTGCTGTTCCTTGACGAACCGACAACCGGCCTCGACCCGCAAAGCCGCCGCCAGCTCTGGGAGATCATTCGCCATTTTCAACGCAGCGGCGGCACGGTCTTGCTCACCACACATTACATGGACGAGGCCGAGCGCCTTTGCGACCGCCTCGCCATCATCGATCATGGTCAAATCATCGCCGAAGGCACTCCCGCCGACTTGATCGCCCGGCTGGGCGGCCATCACGTGGTGGAATTCTCTATCAACGGCGATTCAGATGGCGCGGCCTCCGCCGCTTGGCGTGCTTTGCCCGGGGTTGAATCCATTCGCAACGAAGATGGACTGATCAGTTTGAATGTCCACGAGCCGCATCGTACGATTCCTGCTTTGCTGGATGCGGTCGCGAGCCACGGCTCGCAGCTGCTGCACCTGACCACCCGCCAGGCCAGCCTCGAGGATGTGTTCGTGCGCCTCACCGGCCGTCATTTGCGGGAGGAGTAAGAATGCCACGTCGAAATCTTCGGGAAGCAAGTGGGGACGGCCGTCCTCGCAAGCCTGCCCTGAGCGAAGTCGAAGGGTCCAGGCCAAGCGAAGCTTGGCCAGACCGACATTTCGGAATTCCTGCGCTAATTGTTGCGAAATGCACCTAAGGAGATTAGCGAAGATAATGGCCATCGCCCAGCAAACTCCGCCTTCGCAACTCAAGTCGGCCACTGCCCTCCGCAATGGGCGCTGGTCGGGCTACACCCATCTCCTTGCCGCCCGGATGAAAGAACTCATCCGCGAGCCTGAAGTCATCTTCTGGGTTTTCGGCTTTCCCATTCTTCTGGCGCTCGGCCTCGGCATCGCGTTCCGCAACAAGCCAGCCGACGTGACGGAGATCGCCGTCGTCGAAAACGCGGGCGCTCACGACGCTCTCGCTATGCTCCATCGCTCTCCGCAGGGCGCTCCCATTCACGCCGAACTCGTTACTGAACAGCAAGCCGTGCAGGGTTTTCGCTTGGGCAAATATGACCTGGTGGTGGAAGCCGACGGCAAAGGCGGTTTTCAGTATCGCTACGATCCTTCCCGGCCGGAGAGCGTTCTTTCCCACGCCGAGGTCGATGACGCGCTCCAGGCCGCTGCCGGCCGCAAAAATCCACTTCCCACTTCGGCTGTTTCGGCCAGCGAACCCGGTTCCCGCTACATCGATTTCCTGATCCCCGGTCTGCTCGGCATGAACCTGATGAATGCCGCTATGTGGGGCATCGGATTCGCTATCGTCGATATGCGCCAGCGCAAGCTGCTCAAGCGCTTTGTCGCCACTCCCATGCGTCGCAGCGACTTCCTGCTCGCCCTCACCAGCAGCCGGCTCGTCCTTATGCTCATCGAAGTTGGCATGCTGCTTGGTTTCGGCGTGCTGGTCTTTCACATGCGCGTGGTTGGGTCGCTGATCACCATCCTGATCGTCGGCGCCATTGGCGCGCTATCGTTCGGTGGCCTCGGCCTTCTCACCGCCAGCCGCGCCCAGAAAATCGAAAGCATCAGCGGACTAATCAACGTGGTCATGATGCCCATGTGGATCTTCTCCGGCGTGTTTTTCTCGTACGAGCGATTTCCCGCTGTGATCCTGCCCCTCATCAAAGCTTTGCCCTTGACCGCGCTCAATGACGCGCTGCGCGCTACCATCCTCGAAGGCGCGCCGCTGGCGGCGCAGGCCGGCCGCTTGCTGATTCTGGTTTTGTGGGGAGGAATTTCGTTTGTCCTTGCCATCCGCCTATTCCGTTGGACATAGCCGCAGGACGGAGCGCATGAAACTGGACAAGCTTCGGCAAATTTCCTTAAAACTGTTGCCTCGGGCAAATGGCGACCCCGGAGGGAGTCGAACTTGAGGCGTCTTGGCGGCGTGAGCGAGAGGCGAAGCCGCGAGCGGGAGTCGCCAGCCGAAATCCCGAGCGCAGTCGAGGGACCTGAATCTTGGCGACCCCGGAGGGAGTCGAACCCCCAACCCTCAGATCCGAAGTCTGATGCTCTATCCAGTTGAGCTACGGGGCCATCTCTCGTTCAAAACTACGCCACTACCGCGTCAATCTCAAGCGGGGTCTGTGATAACATGCGTTTTCGAGCCGAGCGGGAGTAGTTCAGCGGTAGAACGCCAGCTTCCCAAGCTGGATGTCACGGGTTCGATCCCCGTCTCCCGCTCCACTTTTGCCCAATCCTTACTTTGCGGCAACGCCCCAGGTGTGAAAGAATTCTTCCTCGCTAACTCATCCTCTGAGGTTTTTCATGGCAGAACCAAGCTACGAAGAATTAAAAGCTCGTTTGGCCGAGCTGGAAAAGCAGCAGGGAACGCGCCGCACCGGGAGCCTGGAATTCCGCGTCGGCGAAAAAGGCGGGGTCAGCGTTTACGGCCTCGGCCGCTTTCCCGTAACCCTTTACTACGAGCAGTGGATTCGACTCCTCGATAGCGCTGACAAACTCCGCGAATTTCTGGAAGAAAACAAGTCGAAGCTCAAGTTGAAGGGATAGCGATCGGCCGCAAACAAGAAGGCCGGAGCAGCCCGCCGCTGCTCCGGCCCCGGGGCCGGTAGGCCTTTGCTTCAGGCCGCCAGAGCCTCCACAAATCTCTCGCACAGCGAGGTCTCGACAATGTAGTGCTTGAACGTCACCGGGGTGGTCAGGTACGGCTTCAGAATCTCTTCCACCTTCGGATAAATCTCTCTCTCATATTTCTCTGCGTCCCACTTCTCCATCCACAGCGTGACCGTGATCGCCTTCTCCGTCTTGTGCTCCGGGAAGAAGGGCAGGATTTCCAGGAACCCTTTCTGCTCCTTCAAAATGGGCAGCACTTCCACGCGGAGTTTCTTCACAAACTCGTCTTTCTTCTCCAGCCTGGGCGTAAACTCAACGATACGAGCAAACATGGCAGACTCTCCTTTTCCGACCGGAATTTAGGAGACCCGGAAGCTTCCTCATGCACCGGGGAGTCTTCGAGTCCGCTTGCTGCACGGTAATCTCAATGAAATCGGAAGTCAGTGACGCATGCCACACATTCAAGTGATTGCACACACGCACTGGGGAAATCCGGGGAGAATCGAAATCGGGACCTGAGAACCGAGAACTAAGAACCAGAAACTGAAGTAAAAAACGCAGTACCTGCGAAGAAATATGACCTCCGACGACATTCTCGCTCTTCCGCCTCCGCCCGCTGACGCCCGGCTGCCCTACGGTACTGACCCCAACCAGTTCGGCGAATTGCGCTTGCCCAAGGCAGCAGGCTCTTTTCCCGTCGTGCTCAATATCCACGGCGGCTTCTGGCGCGCCAAGTACGATCTTTCCCACGCTGGCCATCTCTGCGCCGCGCTTACCACCAAGGGCCTAGCAACCTGGAACATCGAGTATCGCCGCGTAGGCAATTCCGGCGGCGGCTGGCCGGGCACATTTGAGGACGTCGCCGCCGCCTACCGCTTTCTGCCGCAGATCGCCAAGCGCTACAACCTGGATACAGCCAAAAATGTCGTTATGGGTCACTCC
>Ga0335076_10001294_pt1 | contig 24149 bp, 24 predicted proteins | sample Lox_Sample_25_FD_206717 | JGI IMG/M metagenome (GOLD analysis project Ga0335076, IMG submission 206717) | Soil microbial communities from Loxahatchee National Wildlife Refuge, Florida, United States - Lox_Sample_2.5 | ecosystem: Environmental > Terrestrial > Soil > Wetlands | place: USA... | reverse complement strand
CGCTGCTCGCGATCCAGCCCTCCGACGATCCGTTCGGGATGCTCGAGCTCCTCGGCGCGGCGGCCGCGAGCGAGGGGCTCGAGGTGCATACCGTCAGCGAGGCTGACGGTCTCCTGCCGGTGCTCGCGCAGATCCCGCTGACCGTCCGTCTCCAGAAGCTGGCCTCGGAGCTCGCCGACGCGAGAGGCTTCGATCCCGACAAGGTGATCGTGGGCGGTTGGGCGGCCGATCGCCTGTGGCAGGCCGGCGCACCTTGACCCGCGCCCCCCGCTCCCTGTAGACCACGGGTACCACCAACCCGAGGAGGTCCGCATGGCCCGCACCATCACGATCCGGCGCGAGAAGGCCGCCGGGGCCGAAGTCACCCCGGCGCACATCACCGGGGCGCATGTCACCGGCGTACACGCCGTCGGCGCGCGCCTGTTCGGACCGTCGGCGATGGGGCCGCTCGCGATCGCTGTCGGCGCGGTTGGGGCAATGGCGATCGGGCGGCTGGCGATCGCTGAAGCAGTCATCAAAAAATTGAAGGCCGAAGAGATCGAGATCGGCTCGCTCAAGGTGCGTGAGCTCGAGGTCGGCGGCCGCCGATTTCCCGAGGAGGCATAGCAGACATGGCCACGATTACACGCACGGGCATCGATGAGATCCTCGAGCGAGCGGTCGCCGAAGGCGCCGTCCCGAGCGTCGCCGCGATCGCGGCGGACCGCAACGGGATCATCTACGAGGGCGCGGCGGGGACGCGTGTCGCCGGCGGCGACGAGCCGGTCACGGTCGACACCCACTTCCGGATCATGTCGATGACCAAGATCGTCGCCACGACCGTCGCGCTCCAGCTGGTCGAGCAGGGCAAGCTCGATCTCGACGCGCCCGTCGAGCGGTACTGCCCGGAGTTCGCCGAGGTCGAGGTGCTCGAAGGCTTCGACGGCGATACGCCGCGTACTCGCCCCCCGGCGAGCAAGGCGACGGTCAAGCAACTCGTCACCCACACCACGGGACTCGGCTACTGGTTCTTCAGCCCCGAGCTGGTGAAGTGGGAATCGGTCACGGGCATCCCGAACATACTCTCGGGCCTGAACGCGATCTTCAAGGCACCGATGCTCGACGACCCCGGCTCGAGGTTCATCTACGGCATCAACCTCGACTGGCTCGGCCAGGTGATCCATGCCGCCAGCGGGATGAAGCTCGACGAGGCGATCGCGCACGGCGTGACCGACCCACTCGGGATGAAGCAGACCACGTTCGTGATGAGCGACGCGCAACGCGCGAATTCGGTCCCCATTCATCTGCAGGGGGAGGACGGCGCCTGGGCGGCGACCGAGATAGATCTCGTGCAGGAGCCGGAGTACTGGGCCGGCGGCCACGGGCTGCATTCGACCCCGCGCGACTACATGAAGTTCCAGCGGATGCTGCTCGGCAACGGCACCTCGCCGGACGGCGTCAAGATCCTCGAGTCGGCGACGGTCGACGCCGCGTTCACGAACCAGATCGGCGACCTCGACTTCCCGGCCGAGCTGGCGACCGCCGACCCGACCGCGACCTGCGACTTCAACGCCGGCGCCGGCTTCAAGTGGGGCTACGGGTTGCTCCTCAACAGCGAGGACATACCGGGCGCGCGCCGCGCCGGCACCGGCTCATGGGCGGGCCTACTCAACACCCATTTCTGGGTCGACCGCACGACCGGGATCGCCGCAGCGATCTACAGCCAGACGCTGCCGTTCGTGACCGGGCCGGCGCTGGCCCTCTATCAGACGTTCGAGGGGGCGCTGTACGCGTCGCTCTGACGGCTCACGACGACGCCGGGCGAAGCACGTCGGCGCGCATCGGATGTAGGAACCGCCATTCGCCGGGGCGATCGCCGGGCTCCCCGAGCCGCTCGAGGCCCTCGGCGAGCTCGGTGCTCAGCTCCTCGAACCGGTCCGCGCGCCGAGGATCGGCGGCGACGACCCGCGCGCGCAGCCCCGGCAGGCCGGCGATGGTCAGCGGGGCGTCGTAGTCGATCGTCGTAGCCCGATCCAGGCCTGCAGCCCGGGCCTCCGCGAGCGCGGCCTGGGCCGCGGCGCGCACCTCGGTCTCGTCGTCGACGAGCCGCGTCAGCTCGAAGAAGCTCCCTTCGGCCAGCGGCTCGGCGACGTACACCGCCCCATCGGGCCTGATCACGCGGCGAGCCTCGGCCAGCGCGCCGGCGAGGTCCGCCCGAGGGACGTGATGGAGCGAGCGCATGAACACGAGGACGTCGACCGACGCGTCGTCGAGCGGCAGGCGCTCGGCGCGGCCCACGAGATAGCGGGCGCCGCGCCCGTCGTCCTGCTCGACTGCGGTCGCGAGTTGCGACTCCGAGATCTCCACGCCGGTCACGCGGGCGCCGCGCTCGGACAGCGCGCGAACGAGCGCGCCCCCGCCGCAGCCGACGTCGACGACGTCCTTGCCGGACGGCGGCACGAGCCGCTCGAGCATCCCCATGTCGCTGATCACTTCCCGGCTCATCCGACGCAATCGTAGTCAGGCCGTTCCGGCCTGCTCTTGTAGGCTCGAACGAATGCTCTCGAAGTACCAGTCCGTGCTGTCCGTGCCCGGCGCCCCGCGTCTGTTCGCGAGTGCGCTCGTGGGCCGGCTCCCGCAGGGCATGTCGTCGCTGGCGATCCTGCTGCTGGTGCGAGCGACAACCCACTCCTACGCCGCCGCCGGAATCGCGGTTGGCGCGTTTGCCCTCGCGACCGCGGCCTCTGCGCCGCTCCTGGGCCGGCTGGTGGACCGCTTCGGGCGAACCCGAGTGCTGCTCCCGTCCGCATGCGCCCAGGCGTGCGTGTACGCATTGCTGGTGGTGGCGGCCGAGGCGGGCGCCGGTGTCTTGGTGCTGGTCGTGCTCTCGGGGCTGGCCGGCGCGCTACTGCCGCCGATCGCGCCGGCCGTACGAGCCTTGCTGCGCGAGGTGTTCGCCGACCAGGCGGTGCTCGACACCGCCTACGCGCTCGAGTCGATCTTCCAGGAAACGATCTGGATCGTTGGACCGCTGGTGGTCGCGCTGATCATCTCGCTCACCTCGCCGGAGGTGGCGGTGGCGCTCCTCGGGGTCGAGGTCGTGGTCGGGACCTCGCTGTTCCTGCGCTCGCCGCTCGTTCGCTCCTCGTCGACGGCGTACGGAGCCGGGCACGAGCGCGTCTCGGCGCTCGCGAGCCCCGAGCTGCGCGCGCTGCTCGGTCCGGTCGCGCTGACCGGGGTCGCGCTGGGGGCGGTCGAGGTGGGACTGCCCTCGCTCGCCCTTCACGCGGGGTCGCGGCCGGCCTCGGGCTTGCTGCTGGCGCTGTGGAGCGTCGGGAGCATGGCGGGCGGGCTCTGGTACGGCGCGCGCGTCTGGCGCTCCTCGCTGCCGACGCGCTACCAGCTGCTGCTCGTCGTGCTCCTGATCTGCACGGTGCCCCTGATCGCGGCGCGGTCGATCGCGGCCGGCGTCGTGTGCAGCCTGCTCGCCGGGCTCGCGATCGCGCCGGTGTTTTCGTGCCAATACGCGCTCGTCGGGCGTTCGGTCACGCCGGGCAGCGAGACCGAGGCGTTCACGTGGATATCCGCGGCACTGATCGGCGGGCTCGCCGCCGGCTCGGCGCTCGGTGGCGCGGTGATCAGCGCCGGTGGCGTCGGCGCGCCGTTCGTGCTCTCGTGCCTGGCCTCGTTGCTCGCGGCGGTGATCGCGGTCGGGTCTCGCAGCCGCGTCCGGCAGCTCGCCTAGTCGGGTCATAACCGCGCACTCGCCACCCCGCCGGCGCCGAATGTGTATTCGGGCACGTATAGCGGTCATTCCGACGATCTCGGCGGCGGCCGACCGTCGAGTGTGGGGTTATGACCCCGACCCACCTCGGGGCGAACCGCGACCGCGGCCGCGCCGACACCGCGCTGACGGCGGCTAGGGGACCCAGCGCTCGCCGGCGGGGGTGACCGTGAGCTCGTGGGTATACCCGCGAACGCCCTGCTCGACGAGGTACGCCACCGCCTTGGCGATCTCGCCCATCTCGGCGAGGGCGCCTTCCGGCGTCCCCTGCGTGAACGCGGCGGTCTTGGGGGACGCGATCGTCGCGTCGACGGCCAGCAGCGCCACGTGGATGCCGGCGGCCCGCATCTCCTGCGCGGCGGCCTGAACGAGCGCGCGGGTCGCGAACGCGCCCGCCGCCCACAACCCGCGGCCCGGCATCGCGCGCCGGGACGAGCCGCCGGTGATCTGCACCAGCGCGCCGCCGCTCTCGTTCTGCTCGAGCGCGGCGATGCCGGTGGACAGGAACACGAACGCCTGCTCGGCGACGGCCACCGTCCACCCGCGGAACCCGTCGAGATCCGCTTGAGCCAGTTCGCCGCCGCCGAACGGACCGCCGCCGGGGGGTCGGCTGGCGCTCACCGCGTTTACCACGGCGTCGAGCGAGCCGAAGTGACCGCGAACGTCCGCGAGTGCGGTGCCCAGCTCCTCGGGGTCCGAGGCATCGGCGTCCAGCCCGAGCGCGCCGCGCTCGCGCACGCGCGTCAGCGTGTCGTCGCTGCGCGCGATGCCGGCGGCGTTCCACCCGAGCTCCATGAAGTGATCGATGATCGCGCCACCGAGGTTGCGCGCACCGAGTACGGCGACCGTCTTGGCCATCGTCGTCAAAGAGTAGGGATCAGACGGCCTCGGCCTGGACACCGGCCTCGAGCCGGTCGAGCAGCGCGCCCAGTTGCTCGACCTCGTCCTCGCTGAGCTGGGAGCGGAGCAGCCTGTCGTGGCGGACGGCGACCGCGCGCAGCCGGTTGAACAGCTCGACGCCCTCGTCGGTGAGCTCGACGCGCTGGACCCGGCGGTTGTTGTCCTCGCGCCAGCGACGCACGAGCCCCTTCCGCTCGAGTGCGTTCAGGTGATGGGTGAGCGTCGCTCCGGTGATCCCGAGCTGCGCGGCCATCTCTGATTGCGTGTCCCAGTTCGCGGACCGGACGAGCAGCAGGACCTGCCAGGTCGGCACCGCTTTAGACATGAACGAATCACCCATACCCATCCGAGAAGTCCGGATCGCGTTCGCCGCGGTCGTGCTGGCGATGCTGCCGGCCGTGCTCGATCAGACGATCCTCGCCACCGCGCTGCCGACGATCACGAGCCGCACCGCGACCGCGATCGGCCTGGTGGTGTTCGGGCTGGGATTCGGGATGGTTGGGCAGGTGCTGATCGCGGCCGTCCAGAACAGGGTGTCGCGCGAGCAGCTCGGGATCGCGATGGCCACCACGAGCTTCTTCCGCGGCCTCGGCGGCGCGGTCGGCGCGGCGGCGCTCGGCGCTATCTTCGCCGCCCGGACCGGTCTTGGCACCACGGCCACCGCCGCCCTCCATCACCTGAGCGCGGGGGCCCGCGCCGACGTGATCCACGGGGTCCAGGCGGTGTTCATCGCCGCTACGGGGACCGGCACGAGAACCGGCCGGCGCAGGCGCGCCGGCACCCGGCCGCTGATCGACGAGGTCAGGAACACCGCGTCGGCGCTCGCGAGGCGGTCGAGATCGATTGGCTCCTCGCGGGCGCCATCGTGCGCGCGCAGGAGCGCTGCCCGGGTCGTGCCCGGCAGCATCCGCCCGTCCGCCGGCGGCGTGATCAGATCGTCGTCCTCCACGATCCAGACGTTCGCGTAGGCCGCCTCGAGCACGAGGCCGTCCGTGTCGACCAGCAACGGCACCGTGCCGGGGCGGACGGCGGCGAGCGCGTCGAGCAGTCGGCGATCGCGCCACTTATGCGCTCCGAGGCCGCCCGGCAGCGCGAACGGCTCGAGCACCACGGTCCCCGCCGGCGGCGCTCCGGCCGGCGACACCGTGATCCGCACGGCGCCGTCGGCGTCGGCCAGCACGCGCATCCGCGAACGGCCCACAGCCTCGGCGGCCGCCGCCTGGGCCCCGGCGAGCACCGTCGACGGCAGTGCGGAGCCGTATACCTCCGCGACCGAGGCCGCGAGGCGCGCGAGGTGCCGTTCGAGTGCGACCGGCCGGCCCTCCTCCACGAGCACGGTCTCGAATACCCCGAGCGCCGGATCGGGTCGCTGCCCATGGAGCAGCGCGCGCTCGACCGCGTGGCCCGGATACACGCACAGTTCAGGCGGGTACGCCGCCGGTCGCTCGAGGGGACGGGCCAACGATCCCCCGATCGCGGCGATCGGTCCTGCCGCCTTGGTCAGCGCCTCCTCGAGCTCCTGCTCGGGATCGGAGTCGGCGACGATCGCGCCCCCGACGCCCATCCAGACCGTGTCGCCGGCGGTCTCGAACGTGCGGATCACGACGCTCGTGTCGAGCCCGGCGATCGGGCTCGCGATCCCGATCGCGCCCGTGTAGACCTCGCGCCGGGTCGCCTCGAGTGTCGCGATCACCTTCATCGCCTGGACCTTCGGCGCGCCGGTCACCGAGCCCGGCGGGAACGTGGCGCGCAGCAGTTCGCCGTCGCGTACGCCGTCGCGAAGCCGGCCGGTCACGGTCGAAACCAGGTGCCAGACGCCGGCGTGGGGCTCGATGCGGGGCTCGTGCGCCACCACCGTGCCGTATGCGCACACCCGGCCGAGATCGTTGCGCATCAGGTCGACGATCATCACGTGCTCGGCCGCGTCCTTGGTCGACGCGAGCAGCGCTTCACGCGCGGCTTGCCGGTCGTCGTCCGAGCCGGTTCGAGGGCGCGTTCCTTTGATCGGCTCGGTCCACACCTCCCGCCCGCATCGCCGGAGGAACCGCTCGGGAGAGAGGCTGACGACGCCGCCGACCAACGCCCCGAACCGCGGCCGGGCCAGCGGCGCGGCGCGTGCGAACAGATCGAGCGGGTCGCCGTCATAGCGCGCCTCCAGGCGGACGCACAGATTCGCCTGGTACAGCTCGCCGGTCTCGATCCGGTGCACGCAATCCGCGACCGCGTCGAGGTGCCCGGCGCCGGCGCTGGCGGCGAGCACGAATGGCTCGGGCACGCTGTCTGATAGCGGCGGCGCCTGCCCGGGTTTCAATCGCCGTTTCCATACCGCGAGGCGCTCTTCCAACGCTGCGGCGCGTTCAGATGACCACAGCCCCTCGAACCACCACCGCTCGCCGTCGTGCACGACCACGTGGTCGTAGAACGCGAGCGAGGACGACGGGCACGGAATCGGCGCCGGCGGGCTCGGCGGAAGCTGCTCGACGATCGAGCCAAGCCCGTAGCCGAGCCAGCCGACCCAGCCGCCGCCGACGACCGCCTCGCCGCTTTCGGAGAGTTCTGGCTGATCCTCCAGCAACGCAAACGGGTCGTCGCTCGGCGTCGCCACGCGAGCCGGATGCGAGCCCAGCATGGTCAGCCCGCCCAGCCACTCGCCGATCAGCGCAAACGGCCGGTCCTCGCCGCGCAGCCACGCGACTGCCGCCTCGGGCGTGAGGTCGGAGTCGATGGGCACCCGGAACGGTCTCACGCGATCACCCCTCGACGAACCGCTCCTCGAGCTCGTGGATCTCCGCCATGCCAATGAAGTCGAGGAAGTCGCCAAATGGGAGCATCGACGGGACCAGCTCGACTGGGGTGCCGTCGACCTTGATCCGCTGGAGCGCCGACCGGATCGCCTCGGTCGCCGAGAGCAGCATCGTCAGCGGGAAGATCACGAGCTTGAAGCCGAGCTCGCGCAGGAACGCGTGCGTGACGGGCGGCGTCTTTCCGCCCTCGGCGTAGTTGAACAGCAGCGGCACGTCGGGGAACGCCCGCGCCACCGCCTCGATCTCGCCCTCGGACTGCGGAGCCTCGACGAACAGCGCGTCGGCCCCCGCCTCACGGTAGACGCGCGCGCGTTGCAAAGCGGCGTCGAGACCCTCGACAGCGCGCGCGTCCGTCCGCGCGATGATCAGGAAGTCGGGCGAGCGTCGGGCGGCGACTGCGGCCGATACCTTCGCCGCCATCTCGTTCGCGGGCACGACCTGCTTGCCCTCCATGTGTCCGCACTTCTTCGGCATCACCTGGTCCTCGAGGTGGATCGCGCTCACCCCTGCGGCCTCGTACTCGTGGACGGTCCGGATCACGTTGAGCGAGTTGCCGTAGCCGGTGTCGGCGTCGGCGATCACGGGGATGTCGACCGCCTGCGCGATCCGGCGTGCGTTGTCGACCATCTCGGGGAGCGTCATCAGCCCGATGTCGGGCCGGCCGAGTCGCGACGCCGCGCTGCCGAACCCGGTCATGTACGCGGCCGGGAATCCGGCTTCCTCGACCAGCCGCGCCCCGAGCGCGTCGTAGCAGCCGGGCGCCAGCACCATCTCGCCGGCCTCGAACATCCGGCGCAGGCCGGTGCTCGCGCCATTCCGGGACCCCAGTAGCCGCGCCATCGAGAGGCGTCAGTCTCCGGTCGGCTGAACCCCGGCCGCCTCGACCATCAGGATCGCGGTGCGAACCGGAGCGCGGGTTCGGTGCTCGACGCGCTTGGGCACGGTGTATCCCTGGTGCGGGTTGAGCACCACGGTGTCCCGATCCTCGATGTCGATCAGCAACTGTCCCTCGAGCACGAGGAAGAACTCGTCGGTCTCGTCGTGGTGGTGCCAGTGGAAGTCGCCGTCGATCACGCCGAGGCGGACGACGGCGTCGTTGACGGTCGTCAGAGTCTGGTTGAACCACGGCTCGTGCGCCGCGATCTCGGCGGGCAGGTCGATCAGCGTCAGGCTGCCGAACTTGTCGTCGAGGTGGATGTCGTAGTCGGTCACTGGTTCAGTAGCTCCTCCAACTCGGACATGTCATGCTCGGTGGGCGTCCATCGCGCGGCGGCGGCGTTCGAGCGCACCTGCTCGGGATTGGTCGCGCCGGCGATCACGGTCGACACCGGTCGCCGTGCCAGGAGCGCGCCGATCGCGACGTCGGTCACCGATACCTCACGCGCCCCGGCGTAACGCTCCAGTGCCTCGACCACGTCGAACTGCTGATCGGTCCCAACTTGAGGCCGGTCCGCCAGTCGCGTCCCCGCCGGAGCCCCCTCGCCGCGGCGGTACTTGCCGGTGAGCAGCCCTGAGGCCAGCGGGAAGAACGGGACGAACCCGAGGCCGAGCCGCTCGCAGGTCGGAAGGACCTCAGGCTCCGGGTCGCGCACGAGCAGGCTGTACTGGTTCTGAATCGAGGTGAAGCGGGCGAAGCCGCGCTCGCGCGCCACCGCGTCGGCTTCCTCGATCTGCCTGGCGCTGAAGTTGGATGCGCCAATCGCAAGCACGGTGCCGGCGCGCACGAGGCCGTCGAGCGCTTCGAGCGTCTCGGCGATCGGGGTCACGCCGTCGGGCTGGTGGTACCAGTAGTAGTCGATCACGTCGGTCCGCAGGCGGCGCAGGGATGCCTCCGCGGCCTGGAGGATGTAGTCCTTGGAACCGCGCGGACCGAGACCGTCTCCCATGTCCATCCCAAATTTCGTCGCGAGTACGACCTGGTCGCGCCGATGCCCAAGCACCTCGCCCAGGAACTCCTCGCTCCGGCCGTGTGGGCTTCCGTACGTGTTGGAAGTGTCGAAGAACGTGATCCCTTCTTCGAGCGCGGCGTCGACCACGGCGCGGGTCCCATCGAGGTCGACGCGCCGGCCGAAGTTGTTACACCCCAGACCGATCACCGAGACCTCGGGCCCGTCGTCGCCGAGCAGGCGTTTGGGCATCTCAGCCATCGAGACGGTCTATAGCAGACGGCCGCGCAGTGCCTTGCGGTCGAGCTTCCCGACGGCCGTGAGCGGGATGGCGTCGAGGACATGAACCTCCCGGGGGTACCTGTAGCCGCCGATCCGCTCCCGAGCCCACTCGATCAGGTCATCCGCGCTGACCGCGCCGGCCGCGTTCAGTGACACGAACGCGACGACCTCCTCGCCGTGCCGCTCGTCCGGGCGGCCGACGACGCCGGCGGCGGTCACCGCCGGGTGTTCGAGCAGCGCGTCCTCCACATCGCGCGGATAGACGTTGAAGCCGCCGCGGATGATCAGGTCCTTCTTGCGGTCGACGATGAACAGGTAGCCCTCCGTGTCGAGGTATCCGACGTCGCCGGTGTGGAGCCATCCGTCGCGTATCGCGTCGGCGGTCGCCTCGCCCGCGTGCCAGTAGCCGCGCATGACCGCCGGCGAGCGGCAGCAGATCTCCCCCGCCTCGCCGGCGGGGAGCTCGCGCCCGTCGTCGCCGACGATCCTGACGGTGACGCCGGGGATCGGCAGCCCGACCGAGCCGGGCTTCTCGTGGCCGGCGGGATTGGTCGAGATCAGCGCGGCCGTCTCGGTCAGCCCGTAGCCCTGCCGGACCGTCATCGTGGGGATCCTGCGCTCGATCTCCTCGGCGGCGCTCGGCGACAGCGGGGCGGCGCCACATCCCAGGTACACGAGCGATGAGAGGTCGTGGCGCTCGAGCGGCTGCGCCAGCAGCAGATGGATCATCGAGGGAACGACCGCACTCGTCTGCACCCGGTACTCCGCGATCAGCTCGAGGAACGCGGCCGGGTCGAACCACCGCAGCAGCACCGTGACCGGGCGCTCGGGCGAATGCATCGCGGAGATCGTCACGAGCAGCCCGTAGGAGTGAGACAGCGGCAGCGTCATCAGCGAGCGGCTCACGCCCTCGACATGTGACGCCTGCTGCACGCCGCGGGTCGAGAAGAACAGGTTCGCGTGCGACAGCATCACGCCCTTGGCCCGCCCGGTCGTGCCGCCCGTGTACAGCAGCGCGGCGAGATCGTCGTCGTCCCGGTTGACGATCGGTGTGGGTTCGGCCCGTTCGAGGTCACCCAGGGCGGTCACGCCGTCGCCGCCGTCGGTGCAGATCACGTGCCTCACCGTGTCGAGGCCGTCCACCGCATTGGCGACCTTGTCGACGAACTCTGACGTCGTGATCACCGCGCACGCCTCCGAATCCGCGATCACGTGCCGGAGGTCCTCGGCCGGCAGCAGGAACGTCGCCGGGGTGACCACCGCGCCGGCGCGCCACAGCGCCTGGTAGACGACGCTCACCTCGGGCCGGTTGGCCATGCTCACAACGACGCGATCTCCCGCCGCGACGCCCAGCTCGGCCAGCCCGCCGGCGATCCGGCACGAGCGCTCGAACAGCTCTCCCGATCGGTGCCAGCGACCCTCGAACAGCAGCGACTCGTAGTCCCCCCGGCGCTCGTACGCCGCCTCGGCCAGGTGGGCCAGGTTTTTATCTGTGGCTAGTGGGCTCAATCAGCTGGCTGGGCGTGATCCGCCGGTACACCACATCGTCGAGCGCGGCGCCCCACAAAGGGGATTCGACGCGCGCCGCGGCGGCCCCCAGCGAGGTGCCGATCGTCTTCCAGCCGAAGCCTAGCCCGGCGAGGATCGCCACCGCGCCACTTACGATCCCGGCCGGGTTGCCGGCGACGAGTATCACGACGATGCCGACGATGAGCAGCGCCAGCGCGCCGAGGCACGCCCACAGGTAGTGGCGCAGGAACCGGCGCGCGAGCGATCCGGCGTTCTTGAGGCTCTCCTCGCCGGCCGTGATGTAATCGATTTGCTGGAGCGTGTCGACCGGCCTCTTCTCGCCCGACAGGAGGCTGCGCCAGAGCCGGCCCTGTGGCTGGAGGTGGGGGAGGACCGTCGCTTCGGTTGCGTCCCCGGACTTCGTGGTATTCGCCACCCACGCGCCCCACTGCTCGAGCGAGTGGGCGACCGCGCGCGAGGCGTGCGGCGGGAACGCGCTGGCCAGATCCCTGATCCAGGCCGAGAGCACCGACACCCGGGAGCTTGCGAGCTCGATCCTGTAATTGGCGGGAAAGCGGGTCGCGTCGGCGAGCGCGAGTCCCAGGCCGTACGCCTTTCCCAGACGGAAGTCCGCGGCCGTGAGCGTCGCCAATAGGTCGATGTGGAACCGCTTCAGGGCGGCGGCGCGTTGCTCGCCGGTGAGCGGTCGCAGCTGCGCCGAGAACTGTTCGGCCTCGGGGACCGTCAGGCCGGCGACGATGATCGCCTCGCTGAGCTTGCTGATACCGGCTTGCAGCTGGTACATCCCGATCTCGTCCCAATCGGCCGAGCCGAGCTGCGACAGGTCCGGAAGATCTCCGGCTTGGGTGGGCGGGGCCTGCTCCGGCGCGTCCGGGCGGTAGATCTCGGACATCTGCCAGCCGAGCGCGAACGCCTCCGAGACGCGCCAATCGGGGTCGCCGCGCGCCGCCAGCTTGGCATCGGCGAGTGCCGTGTTGGCGAACGCGGCAAGCGCGTCGGACGGCGTGCCGGCGGACGAGGAACCGGCGCCCGAGCTCACGGGTGGCCGCCCGGAAGGCCGGCGTGGCGGAGCAGCCGCGCCATCTCGTAGAACCCGTTCTGGAAGTCGGTCAGCTCGTGCGGCGGCATCACTGCCCCGGTCGGGTCGGCGAATCGAGCATCGGTGAACGCCGTCCTCCACTCGGTCATCCGGAGGGCGGCGGCGGAATGATCGGGGACGTCCGCGCGCGGCCCGCCGTCCGAGAGCAGATGCCCGAGGTGGTTTGCCGCGCCGGCGCGGGCGGTCATCTCCGGGATCTGCCCGTCGACCTGACAGAAGCGCGTGAAGATCGTCTTCATGATCGACGTGTGGTCGAAGTGGAAGTCGCGGCCGAGCAGAGCGGTAGAGGTCGAGCCGGGGGTAATGAGCGGGGAGACGAGCAGCGCCGGCACGCGTATCCCGAGACGCTGGAAGTCCGGATGATCGTCGGTCGCCGCGGGCGGAGCGACGTGATCGTAGAAGCCGCCGTGCTCGTCGTAGGCGATGATCAGCAGCGTCTTCGGCCACGTCGGCGCGTTCGACAGCGCGTGGTAGATGGTCAAGATCAGGTCCTGGCCGGCGAGCACGTCGGACGGCGGGTGGTCGTCGTTCGAGTCCGGCCCGAGCACGCGCAGGTCCTTGAACCGCGGATCGATCCACGAGACCTGCGCGAGCTTCCCCGTGGCTACGTCGTCCAGGAGCGAGCCCTTCTCGGTCAGCTTGCCCACGACCTCCTCGCGGATACTGAGCTTGCGGGCGTCGACGTACCCGAACCGGTCGTGGTTGCTCAGCCGATACGCCGGGTCGACGGCACGGAGCGTGCCCGGGTCAAACGAGTACCAGCGCCAGTCGACCTTGCATTCGTCGAGGTGGCGTACGAACGTCGGCAGCTCGTACAGCGGCGTCGAGATGTCGTCGCGACTCCCGGCCGCCTGCCCGGCGAGCGCGAACAGACGGTTCGGCCAGGTCGCTCCCGGCACCGAGCTGAACCAGCGGTCGACCACGCAGTACTCGGCCGCAAGATGGTCGTAGACCGGCAGGTCGTCGCTGTCGTAGTAGCCCATCACCAGACCCGGGTCGGGCACGGGCACGTTCAGCTGCTTGGCGCGCGCGGCCGAGATCCGGGCGAAGTTGTCGACGAATCCCTGGCCGCCGTTCGCGAGCTGCTCGTCGACGGAGCCGCTGGAGTGATCGGGATCCTCCGCCTCTCCGGTGAACTGGGTCTGCGTGAGATGGTGGATCGGGTACCGAGTCCCGCCGTGCATGTTGAAGTTGGCGTCCGGGCCTTTCAGGCCGTCGACATCGGCGCGATCGCGACCCCCTTGCGCGGCGGGGAGCGACAGGTACCCGAGCATGTGGTCGAACGAACGGTTCTCGAGCATGACCACCACGATGTGCTCGACCCGGTCGAGTCGTTTGGCCGCGGCGTCGGTCGGCGCCGGAATCCGCTGCTCGGGCGTCGGCGGGATCGGGGCCGCGGCGACCTCGATGATCTGCTTCCACTTGTCCGGCAGAAGGTGTGCGACCGCGCGCAGCGCGGCCCGCTCTGCGTCTTCCCCCAACATTCCGGGGGTCAATCTAACTGACTCGTGAACGCTGCGGTGGCCGCGTCGAGAATCGCCTCGGCGATCAAATCGCCGGCGCTCCCGACCGGCAGGTACCCCGGAACGAACGACACCGCCGCGTCGAACTCGAACTCGATCTCCGTCGATCCGTTGTCGGTCAGTCGCCACGTGAGCTCGAGCCGGTCGGCGTCGCCCGGGCCTTCTGGCAGCTTCGTGAACTGCATCTCCTCGGGGCGGTCGTACTGCACCTCGACGATGAATGAAAATTCGGTGCCGAACGGGCTCTGGGGGACGTGGAGCTCGATGCGCGCCAGCCGCGGACGGCCGTCGCGCTCCCGCTCGAGGACCTTGGCGTCCCGGACGATCTCGAACCACGCCGGGTAGCGGTCGATCGACGCGAGCAGCGCGAAGCAGTCCTCGGCCGGCACCGCGATCTCGGTGCTCGCGCTTCCCTGCAGCTCCTTCAAGGGATCAGCAGGAGCTTGGCGGTCGTCCTGCGGGCCTCGAGGTCCTCGTGCGCCTGCCGCGCCTGATCGAGCGGGTAGCGGGCGCCGATCCGGACGTCGAGCGCCCCGGATTCGATGAACTCGAACAGCTCGGCGGCGCGGCCGCGCAGCAACTCGGGGGTGCGCGTGTAGGTCTGGAGCGTCGGTCGCTGCACGTACAGCGAGCCGGCCGGCGCGAGCACGGACAGCGCGAGCGGATCAGGCTGGCCGCTGGCGGCGCCGTACAGGATCATCCGACCGGTCGGCGCCAGCGCCTTGAGCCCCTCGAGGAACGTGGTCTTGCCGACGCCGTCGTAGACGGCCTTGACACCCTGGCCGCCGGTGATCTCCTTGGTGCGCTCAGCGAACCCGTCGTAGCCGATTACCTCGTCGGCGCCCGCGCCCCGCGCCAGCTCGGCCTTGTCTGCGGTCGAGGTGGTCGCGATCACGCGACCGCCGCGCAATTTCGCGAGCTGGGTCAGGAGCAGCCCCACGCCGCCCGCCGCCGCATGGACGAGCACCCAGTCACCCTCGGCGACCGGGTACGAGTCGGCGGCGAGGTAATGGGCGGTCATGCCCTGGAGGATCGCCGCAGCGGCGACCTCGGCCGAGACGTCATCGGGGACCGGCACCAGCTTGTCGCGCGGCGCGGCGATCTGCTCGGCGTAGCTCCCGTCGACGTGCGCCCAGGCGACGCGCTCGCCCGTGCCGGCGATCATTCCGGCACCCTCGACGCCGATGATCGCCGGCGGCGCCGAGCCGTATCCGCCGCCGTTGCGCTCGTATACGTCGCGGTAGTTCACGCCAACCGCGTCGACGTTGACGAGCACCTCGCCGTCACCCGGGGTCGGGGTTGGGAGGTCCCGTGCCTCCAGGACCTCTGGACCGCCGTTCCTTTCGAAGTAGATCGCCCGCATGGCCGCGGCCGAACGCTACCGGAGCGCTGGGCGACGGGCGCCTCTCGGGTCGGGCACCCCTCCGAACGCCCTTGTCAGCCCATCGACGAGCAGCAGCAGAGCGAGCCCCAGCACGAACCCGCCGGCGATGTACCACGGCCACGGCCCCATCAGGCTGAGCAGCGAGTTGTGCGCGGGCCTGTATGACAGGTACATGTAATTGCCACCGGTGATCACGTCGACGGTGCCGGCGAGCGCCGTCCACGCGATCGTGATCCAGAACACTCGCCAGACCGCGCCGCGCCGTGGGTACAGGCGGCATCCGAACACCAGGAAGCTCGCCGCCACGAGCGCGCCGACGTGGTAGATGAAGTACGTGAAGTAGAAGACGCTCGGGAAGTTCTGGCCGAGGTCGGGGGTGAGCGTCGCCTGGAGCGTGGCCGTGTACGACCAGAAGTAGCAGAGCTCGACGGACATCTGCCGGCGGGTCAGCAGCGCCGCGATCGAAACCGCCGAGATCGCGTCGGTGAGCTGGAACGGGAGCGTGTACTGAACCGACCACGTTCCGAGGATCACGTCGGCCACGTATTCCCCGATCCAACCGGCGGCGATCAGCGCCGCCAGGCCGATCGAGAACCAGCGCATCCAGGGGCCGGGGTGCCGGCGGGCGCCCCAAACGCTCGCGCCAATGCCGATGACTAACGTCAACAGCGCCGCGAGGTGCGGGTCGGAGAACTGTTTCACGCGCCGGCTGCGTCGAGCTCAGGGGCCGCTCGCGCAGAGACTACGACGCTACGCGGTGCCGTTACCGCCCGCGGTCTGGATCGCCCGCCACACGATCTCGCCGTTGACCGGCATATCGATGTGGCGCACGCCGTACGGCGACAGCGCGTCGATCACGGCGTTGTGGACGGCGGGGGTCGCACCGATCGTCCCCGACTCGCCGATCCCCTTCACTCCGAGCGGGTTGATCGGCGTCGGGGTCTCCATTCCGACGACCTCGATAGCCGGCAGTTCTGTGGCGGCGGGAATCCCGTACGTGACGAGGTTGGCGTTCTGGGGGTTGCCGTCGGAGTCGTAGGTGAGTTCCTCGTACAGCGCCTGGGCGATGCCGGCGACCACCCCGCCGTGCACCTGACCCTCGGCGACCAGCGGATTGATGATCCGGCCGGCGTCGTCGACGGCGACCATCCGCGTGAGCTCGACCGAGCCGGTCTCGGTGTCGACCTCTACGACCGCGACGTGCGCGCCGAACGGGAACGTCGGCTGCGCCGCCTGGAAGTCGACCTCGGCGCTCAGCTCGCCGAGCCGGCCTTGAGAGTCGAGCTTTGATGCCAGGTCGCCCCAGGTCAGCGAGGGCGCGGGCGCGCCGGTCACGTGGAACCGGCCCTGGTCGACGTCGAGCACCATGTCCTCCGGCGCCGCCTCGAGCTCGGCGGCCGCGAGGCGCTTGCCGATCTCGACCACCTCCTCGGACGCCTGGCCGGCTGCCACGCCGCCGATCTGGGTCGACTTCGAGCCGTACGTGCCGGTGCCGCGCGGCACGATGTCCGTGTCCCCCTTGGTGACCGTGATCTTCTCGATCGGGATCCCGAGCCGCTCGGACGCGATCTGCGCGAACGTCGTCTCATGGCCCTGTCCCTGGGAGAATGAGCCGGTGCGCACGATTGCCTCGCCCGTAGGGGTGATCGAGACGCCGCCGAACTCGCTCTCGGAGATCCCGTTGGTCACCTCGACGTACGCGCTCAGGCCGATCCCGAGTTGGCGGGAGTCACCGCTATCGCGCCGGCTGGCCTGCTCTCGGCGGAGGTTCTCGTAGTCCGCGCTCTCGAGCGCGAGGTTCAGCGCGCCACCGAAGTCCCCGATGTCGTAGTTCGCGCCCGAGGCGGTCGTGTACGGGAACGCGTCGTTGGGAATGAAGTTCCGCCGGCGGACCTCCGCGGGGTCGAGATCCAGTTCGGCCGCAAGTAAGTCGATCGCCCGCTCGAGCATCTGCGTCGCCTCCGGACGGCCCGCGCCGCGTACCGGCCCGATCGGGGTCGTGTTGGTGGCGACCGCCCTGACGTCGATCTCGATCTTGGGGATCACATAGACGCCGCAGGCCATCATCGAGGTCAGCATCGGGAGGAACGAGCCGATCCCGGGGTAGGCGCCGGCGTCCGCCAGGATGTTCAGTCGCAGCGCGTCGATCTTCCCGTCCCGGCTTGCCCCCAACTCGAACGAAAGGACCGACGCCCGGCCGTGGTGCATCGCCACCATGTTCTCGCTGCGGGTCTCCGTCCACCGGACCGGCTTGCCGGTGGCGCGTGCGGCCCAGCCGACGATCACGTCCTCGACCCCGATGCCCTTGGCGCCGAAGCCACCGCCGACGTCGGGCGCCACCACGCGCACGTTCTCGGGCTCGAGCCCGAGCAGGCCTCCAAGAACCATCTTGTCCTGGTGGGGCGTCTGCGAGCTGATCCAAAGCGTCAACCGGCCGTCGTCGCCCCACTGGGCCGCGCTCGACCGCGGCTCGATCGGGCACGCTGCGAGCCGCTGGCTGATGACCTTGCCGGTGACCACCACGTCGCTTGAGTCGAACAGGTTCGGGTCGGGATTCTCCGGGGGGTTCTTGAGCGCAACGTTGGACCCCACTCCCGGGAACAGCAGCACCTCGTCGCGCGCGGCTTCCTCGGGATCGGTCACGGACGGCAGCGGCTCGTAGTCGACCATGACAAGCTCGGCGGCGTCGGCGCTGGCCTCGCGGCTGCCGGCGAGCACGATCGCGACGATGTCGCCGACGAACCGGACGGTGTCGGAGGCGATCAGCGGCCGGTACATCTGCGGATCGATCGGGATGAACGGCGGCGCCGGGTTCACACCAAGGTCGGTGTCGCCGGCGACGAACACCTGCGCGCCGGCGGCCTCCGCGGCCGACTTGTCGATCCCGGTCACCTTCGCGTGCGCCATGTAGGAGCGGACGAACGTCAGGTGAAGCGCGCCCGGCAACGACAGGTCGTCCACGTACCTGCCCTCGCCTCTGAGGAAGCGGGGGTCTTCGCGGCGGCGAATGCGCTGTCCGACGACGTTGGCCAAAGCGGGCAGAAGCTTTGCACACCCGGAGACCCGGCGTGCGTTCGGTTTTCGGCGTCGCTAAGCGGCGCCGGCGATCGTCAGCGAGCCGAGGTCGTTGAACTCGGCGGGCGGCTCTCCGGGCAGGAGCCAGTCGGTCCCGGTCCAGACGACCGCCGATCGCGCCGCGAGCTCGCCGAGCGCCTTGGTGACCGTCGGCCGGCGCGCCGCGACGAGGTCGGACAGCATCGAGTGCGTCAGGTGCAGCCGCACGTGAACCCCGTCCTGGTGCACGGTGCCCCAGCGGTCGGCGAGTTCCCAGAACAGCATGTGCAGCCGCAGGTCGATCCGGGGCTGCTGGACGATCGCCATGTTCGTCGCGATGTGGCGCGAGCGCCGGAGCGCCCGGGTGACCAGCGCCGAGACGACCTCGGGGTATCGGGTCGCGCGCAGGGCGAACTCGCTGTCGAGGATCGCCATGCGGCTCGGTCGCAGCACCCGCCACTTTCCGGTGCGCGGCAGCGACGTCCCCACGTCGGCGCCGTGGAACGGGTTCATCAGGTCGCCGTCCCCGAGCAGCTCCGCCCCGAACCGCCCGGCCACCCCGACCCGCCGGGCGACGAGGCCGTCGAGAATCAGAAGCCCGATTGCGAAGCTCATGTCGCCGATCCCGTCCGGGGGCGACCACGGGCCGGCGGCGCATTCGCACGTCCCGGCCACGCAATCGCGAACTGCGGCGTCGAGCCGCTCCCCGCTCAGACCGTCGGCCAACTCGGGGTCATCCGCGAGGATCCGACTGATACTGCTCATCTGCTGCCGCGTCGGGTTATGTCTTTTCAGACGGTCGGGTCGAGCGCCTGAGTGTTGGCCGCCGCGACGACTCTCGCGGACACCCGCTCGTCGCGCGCCGGCATCTCCAGCAGCTCGTCGATCAGCGCGAGCACCGAGACGTGGGTCCGGTCGGTGTGCCTTGGGATCGAGTGGACCGCGTAGGTCCCGATCGCGTCGATCGGGGGGCGGCGCAGGCGACCGATTGCCCGCAGCGGCGACCGGAGCAGGAACCAGGAACGTCGGGTGCGCTGCATCTCGTCGGCCCATTCCGACAGCCGCGCGACTCTCCTCTGCTGGGTGCACCCGTCCGTGCGGCTGCCGACCACCTTCGAGGCGTACTCGTAAAGGTCCTGGCGGCGCTCGGAGTCGATCGAGTCGTTGTACGAGCGCAGGAAGGACCCGATAACCGGGCAAACGGACGCCGGATGGTCCGTGAACGGCTCGTCCGCGAGCATCGAGGCAAGTTCCATCACGCACGCGCCGTCCCGGGGATCGGTGTGCTTGCCCTTGCTGAGCTTGATCGTCTGGTAGCTGACGGGGGACATCGGCCTTCCTTCTCTGCGCGCTGACCTGGTTTGACCTGGATTACCCGCGAGCGGCCGGGTTCACGCATCGAACTATCAGGCAGAGGGCGCGGCGAAGCCCGCGTTCAGCAACTGCATCGCTTGCGCGTCGGTATTGCCCGAATGCAGCAGCACCACGCCGAGCCACCGGTTGCCACGCCGCGCGGTCGCCACGAGGCACTGGCCGGCGGCGTCGGTGAACCCGGTCTTGACGCCGTCTGTCCCGGGATAGCGGAGGACGAGCAGTGGGTTGTTGTTGTAGAGGTAGAGCTTTCCGCCCTTGATCGGGAACGGCACGATCGCGCTGCGCGAGCCGACGATCTGCGCCAGCAACGGCTGCTCGAGGACCGTGTGCGCGATCAGCGCGAGATCAGATGCGCACGAGTGATTGCCCTGGTCGACGATCCCCGAGACCGTCGTGTAATGCGTGCAGCCGAGGGCCATCGCGCTCGCTCGCGCGTTCATGAGCTTGATGAAGTTCGTCTGGGTCCCGGCGACGTGGTCCGCGAGCGCGATCGCGGCGTCGTTGCCCGACGGGAGCAGCAGGCCGTAGAGCAGCGAGACGAGCGGCACGCGTTTGCCCTTGGGGAGCAGGCCGACGCCGGAGCCCGAGTAGTCGAGCGCGTCCTGGGTGATCATGACCTTCGCGCTCGGCCGGGCGTGGGCGACCACCACGAGCGCGGTCATCATCTTCGTCAGGCTCGCGATCGGCACGACCTCGGTCGAGTTCCGCTCCCACAGGACGCGGCCTGTGTTGACGTCGAACAGAACTCCGGATTTCAGGGGGAGCTTGAGGTTGACGTGGATCTGCTGCGCGGGCGGGGCGAGCGCGATCCCGTAGTCGCCGCGAACGGGCTTGGGCGGCGTTTTGATGCGTTTCGGGGTCGCGAGGCTTTCGCCCGGGAAGACGATCGTGGCGGGGCCCGTCGCCCGGGCCGCCATCAACCCCAGCAGTGCGCCCGCCGTGATCACGACCAGGCCGATCGCCCAGGCGATCCGGTGGCGCTCGAGTCCGGCGTTGCCAGGTCGCCGGCGGACCGGACCCGGCCGGCGGCCGTATCTGCGGCGGGTCCGTCCTCCTTGCAGGACGCTCATCGACGTGGAGGATGAAGCAAAGCCCCGATGACTCCAATGGTGAACACGACCACGATGAGGATTGCGAGCACCGCAACCGGCGTCAGACCGTGGGTGTGGATGTCTTTCACGGTAAGCGCGCCCAGCACCCCGATGAACAGAAGGGCGATTGTGAGAACCAGTAGGCGCAACCGATCAGTAGACCGGCGAGCTCGTAGGGATCTGTCGGCGCCGGGTCGCCAGCAGCTTGATCGTCACCACGCCGAACAAGAATCCGCCGACGTGGGCGAAGTACGCCACCCCGCCGGCCGTGCCGGTGGCGGTCGTGAGGCCGGCGGCCGCGAACACCGCCTGCTCGGCGAACCAGATTCCGAGCATCACGAGCGCCGGCAACTCGATCACCGTGAAGAACAGGATGATGATCACGAGCGTGAGCACCCGGGCTCTTGGATACAGAACGATGTAGCCGCCGAGGACGGCGGCGATCGCCCCCGACGCGCCCAGGGTCGGCGTGAGCGAGTTCGGGGAGATAGCGACCTGCAGCGCCAGCGCCGCGATCCCGCCGAGGATGTAGAAGAAGAAGAACTTGACCGGGCCCATCGAGTCCTCGACGTTGTTGCCGAAGATCCACAGGAAGATCATGTTCCCGCCGATGTGGATGATCGAGGCGTGCATGAACATCGCCGTGAACACCGTCTGCCACGTGGGGATCGCGCCGGGGAGCGTGCCCTTCACGCAGCCGATCGCCTGTTGTCCGACCGCGGTTGTGACCACGCCGCACTGATCGCCGGGGTGGGTGAGCGCAAACGGGATCGCGCCGTACTTGACCTCCTGCTGCGGCGTCGGACCGCTGATCAGAGATCCGCCGTGCCGAACCGCGAGGATGTAGACGATCACGTTCGCGACGACCAGCGCAAACGTCACGAACGGGAACCGGTCCGTGGGGATGTTGTCCTTCAGCGGGATCACGGGCGGCTCGAGGAGCTTATGCCCCTCTGTGGTCGCTCTACGCCAGCTGGACCGGGGCGCCGACGCCCGCGATCAACCACGGCTGCCGCGCGTCTCCGTCGAGCGCGAACGTCCAATGCTCGGTGAACTTCGTCGGGCGCGACTGGCTGCCGGCGAGAACGGCGGTGGTGTCGCGATCCTCGATGTAGCGCCGGCCCTCGATCTCGACCTCGACCGACATCGTCGGGGGGTGCGCCGCCGCGTCGAGCGCCGTGATCCGGATGGCTTTTACTTGTGGCCCTCGCACGACCAATCGTGTCCTTCCGGTCGGGTCGCCCGGGTGCAGGAGGTCTCTGACCGCCTGGCCGTGTGCGATCGACCGCAGCCGTGCATCGTCGCCATCGACGGCTTCGGCCCATGCGGTGACGGCCCGGCGCGCGGTCACCTCGAGCACATCCGGGGCGAACCGGCCGTCGGCGAGGCTCAGGTCGAGCGCGGCGGCGTGCGCGTCGCCCTTGAAGTCCAGGTCGGCGACGTCGGCGATGCTCGTGCCCTGCGGGACGGCGTCGTTGGTGGCGCCCTCGATCAGCGCCTCGTCCTTGAGTGCCCTGTCATCCGACCATGTGTTGGCGACGATCGCATCGTCGATCGCGTGCGTGCCCTCGCCACCCTGCTCGATCGAGACGAGCACCCAACGGCCGTTCCGGCGACCGAGCGTCCAGAACTCGCGGAGACGGACGGTCTCGCTCACGTGGCCGGCGCGCTTGATGTGGTTGCCGGCGCGGTCCTCGACGTAGTCGCGCAGCTTCGCCTCGATCCGGACCGTCACCGTGTCGGTCTTGGCGTCGCCCTTGTGGTTCAGGCCGACGTACTCGACGGTCGGCTCGCCGATGATCTGAACCCGGTTGCGCCAGCCGCGGCGGTCGAGGTTGTCGAGCCGGCGGTTCCATTCGACGAGAAGGTCGGGGCCGACGAGCCTCGAGAGCGCCGCCCGGTCGTTGCGGTCCCAGGCGGCCTGGATCTGCTTGAACAGCGCGGTGGAGTTGGCCTTGACGGCGTCGGCGGCGAATGCGGCGTCGTCCTCGGCGGCCTCCGCGGCGGCCGCCTCGACGCGACGGGTTCTCTGCGCTACCTGCTTGCGGGCCTTCGGTCCGGAGCTGCCGCGAGCCGTCCACGAGCGCGAGGCGCTCGGCATGACCCGCGTGATGACCAGGTAGATGATGAACAGACCGATCAGCACCAGCGCGCCGAGCCCGTGGCCGAGCACCGCGATCCGGACCAGGATCTGGATCAGGATGAAGACGCCGACGCCGCTGCCGCCACCGCCACCGCCCTCTCCGCCACCGCCACCGCCGAAGCCGGCGGAGCCGCCGCCGGCCGACGCGAGCGCCTCGGGGGCGATTAGTAGCGCCAGCGCGATGGCGATCGCGATCACGAGTGCGACGCGGCGCCTCGTCATGCGCTTGCCTCCGCCCTCGCCGCGAGCGGGCCGATCCCCGGCTCGCGCTGAGGGACGTGCTGGTCGGCGTGGTAGCTGCTCCGGACGAGCGGGCCGGCGGCCACGTGCTCGAACCCCAGCGCATACGCAGCGGTTTCGAGCTGCTTGAACTCGTCCGGGTGCCAGTAGCGGACGATCGGCAGATGGTTCTCGGTCGGCCTGAGGTACTGGCCGACGGTCAGGACCTGGACGTGGTTCTCGCGGAGCGTGCCGAGTGCGTCAACCATCTCGTCAAAGGATTCTCCCAGGCCCACCATCAGTCCGGACTTCGTCGTGACCTCGTCGCCAGCGAGTTCTTTGGCGTTTCTCAGCACCCGACACGATCTTTCAAACTTAGAACCGCGTCTTGCTAGGGGGTAGAGACGGGGGACGACCTCGACGTTGTGGTTGAACACATCGGGTTTCTCCGCGATGACCTTGGCGAGCGGCATCTCCTCGCCGCGGAAGTCGGGGGTGAGCACCTCAACCTTGCACCGCGGCGCCTGACGTCTGATCTGCCGGATGACGCCGACGAACGCTTGCGCTCCGTAGTCCGGGAGGTCGTCGCGGTCAACGCTCGTGATCACCGCGTGCCTCAGGCCCATCCTCGCGACGCTGCGCGCCACCCGGGCCGGCTCGAGCGGGTCGTTCCACGTGGGCTTGCCGGTCTTGACGTTGCAGAAGCCGCAGCGCCGCGTGCACGTGTCCCCGAGGATCATGAACGTGGCGGTGCCGCGCTGCCAGCACTCGCCGATGTTCGGGCACGCCGCCTCCTGGCAGACCGTGTGGAGGTTCTCCGACTCGATCAGGCCCTTCAGCTGGCGGTACTTCGGGCTCCCGGGCGCCGGCACCTTGAACCACGGCGGCTTCCTCGAGCGGAGCGGCAGCACGTCGGAGCCGAGGATCTCCAGAACATTCTGGTTCCCACCAGGTTTGGCTCGCGAACGTGTGGCCATACCTCACAAGGATAGGGAGTCCGTTGCGTGGGTTTGCGACACGCTGTTGCCCACCTGTCACACGTTTTTCGCCAGCATCGGGGGCATGCCAAGGGCGGCTCGAGAAAACGACGCCCACCG